>Ga0126381_100010662_pt1 | contig 10359 bp, 6 predicted proteins | sample PanSoiMetPlot_28_FD_96465 | JGI IMG/M metagenome (GOLD analysis project Ga0126381, IMG submission 96465) | Tropical forest soil microbial communities from Panama - MetaG Plot_28 | ecosystem: Environmental > Terrestrial > Soil > Tropical forest > Bulk soil | place: Panama | collected 2016-02-17 | reverse complement strand
CAGTGACATCGCGCGTTGGCAATGGTCAGACGGTCGTCGCTTGCCGGCGCTCCGATCATCAACAAGCCCTTATCTGGATGACCCGATCGCGAACCGTACCGGATGATATGACGCGTAACGACCGCTGAGTCCTGCGCGGTGGTCCAGTTGCCTCGTACAATGTACGGCCGGCGTGGTGGGACGACAGCTGTCAGCATCGGCGCCAGCCGGCCGAGACCTCAATCTTTATTGCTATTTGTCGAGCCAGACGTCCTCGAAGCGCCAGCCGTTGTAGATGCTGTTGACCATCATCGTCAGGCCTTTGACATGCGGCTGCCAGCAGGTCGCTCCGAGGTTGTGGGTGATAATCGGCCGGGCTTCATCCTCCTGCAATTTGCGGTCGATCTCCCAGACCAACTTCTTGCGCTTTTCCTGGTCGGGCTCCATCGATTGCTGATCGATCTCTTTGTCGAGCTCAGGGTTGCAGTAGCCGCTGTAATTGCGGTCCGAGCCGAAGGCGTAATTTTCGTAGAATTGCTGGTCGGGGTCGTCGACGCCGCTGCCGGTGCCATTGACAGCGACGCTGTAATCCTTGCGCGTGACCTTTGCGTGCCAATTCGCAGTCTCGACCGTATCCAGTTCGCCATCGATATAGACTTCTTTGAGCTGGTCATTCGCGATGACAGCGGGGTCGCGATAGCTGTTCAGGTTGCGCGCCGATATCTTGAGGGCCAATCGCTTGTCCGGCCCATAGCCAAGCTTTTCCATGACAGCTCGGGCCTCGGCGCGGTTCTCCTGTACGTCGGGACTATAGCCGGGCAATGTCTCCAACAGCTCCGGCGGCATGCCCCAAAGCCCTTCCGGCGGCGGCAGCATCGCACCGCCGACCTTCGCTTTTCCGTCGCTGAGGATCTCGATGAAGGCCCTGCGGTTCAGAGCCAATGCCATTGCGCGGCGCAAATCGGCATTATTGAACGGCGCTGCATCGCGGTTCACGAGCAGATTGGTACTGGCGTTCGTCGTCTTCAATTCGCAGACCGCCTGCGGCGCCTGATTTTGGATGTCCTTCAGCAGTGGGACGGTGATGATATAAGGCCAGGTCACGTCGAGCTTGCCGGCGACAAACGCGAGGATGGCAGTCGACCGGTTCGGCACGATCGTATACTCGATGCCGTCGAGATAGGGGCGGTCCGACTTCCAGTAATCCGGGTTGCGTTCGACCTTGATCGACTCGTTCGCCTTAAACGAGACGAATTTGAACGGCCCGGTGCCGATCGGGTTGGTGCGCATTTCGCGCGGCGGGATATGGCAGGGGTAGATCGGAGAATAGCCGGAGGCGAGCAACGTGATAAACGCCGGTTGCGGCCGCTGCAGGTGAAAGGTCGCTTCCCCGTCATTGTCCGCGGTGACGGCCTCGAGGTTGCGGAACCAGGCCTTGCGCGGGTTGACGCGAAGCTTCTCCTTGGCCTTGCCGAGCAGCAGGTCGTAAGTGCATTTGACGTCTGCAGCCGTGAACGGCTTGCCATCGTGCCATTTGACGCCTTGGCGCAACTTGAAGGTCAACTCGGTGCCGTCCTCGCTCCACGACCAGCTCGTCGCCAGGTCCGGTATGATCGATTGCATGCTGTTATGGGGCTCGTCCTGTTTATACATGACGAGATTATTGAAGACCCCCATCATCGGCACGACAGTGGAATACGTCGCCTCCTCGAGGATCGACATGCTGGCCGGGCTGTCCTGATGATGCACCTTCAGCACACCACCCGATTTCTGCGCCGATGCCGTTCCCGCGGCGAGAGATGCCGATACCACGGCGCTGACAATGCGAGCACTCGACACGTTCCCGTCATTCGCATCTCCATAACTGTCCGCCTACTTGATAGTGCCCGACTGAACAGGTGAAAGGGTAGATTGGGTTCATCGAGCGCGCTGATGAGCGCAAATTGGCGCGGGAACTCTCGGCGAAACGGCAGCACCGAAATGATCGTTTGCAGCGCGAGCCGGTGCCGGCCCGTGACGCGCGCGCGTCGGTGCGGCGGCCCTGGTCACGCCCCAGGCCCGCTAGGGTTCTCGCGGCACGCAGTTCCCACATACTTGTGATTCGACATGGAATAAGGACCCACATACGCGCCGCTGTCTGCGAGCAGCCTCTGGCACTGATCCGGTGCCACTTCTCCCCACTCGTCCTTTAATCCCATCTCGCGCCAAATCGGGTGGGATGCGAGCAAAACTGAAGGTCGCATCTCATTTTGGCCTCTTTACCCCCGGCGAAGGGGGAAAAGGCGTGCTACTCGGACGGCCTGACCGCGGCATACCTGAGTTAAAGGCTATGCGCGAGGCTGGCGTGATTTTCGGTGAGTGCGCGCAAGGACCCGGCCCGGCCGTTCGCCCGTTGCGTGTCCGTCGCGCCAGGTTATCGTGCCGTTCACCATGACCATCTTGAGAGTGCGTCGAAGTTGTCCTTGAGCGAGGTGAAGAAATCTGATCCGCTCGCCACAATCTCGACCTGTTCGTCTCTGGCGAGGAAACCCGTTGCCGAGCGGTCATTCTCGCCGAGGCATCCGTGCTCGGCCGCGCTCATCGAGCGGCCAATCAGGAACCGGGACGCTCGGGTCGATCACAACATCCGGATGCGTGATGAAGTAAACCGTCGGCATCGAATTTTTGCCTCCACCGTCCGGTTCGCTGGCTCCTTGCTAGAGTATCCGATTTCCCGTTCCAACGCGCCAAATCAGAGAAACGCGGCTTTTAGGGAATGACCGCTCCGGGGGCGACACTTGCCGGTTCGCGGCGCCTGGAGCACCGGCAGCTGAGCGCCGATTCCGAACTCTCTTACCGTCGCTCCGGAACACGGAGGCTTGACTCAAAGCTGCCGTCCGCCGCTCGAGCCACATCGGCAGCCGTGACCCTTCTTGGACATCGGGGTCTTATAAGAAGTGTGACCATGTACAAATCTCAGAACTCTCCTTTATGAGATCTCCATAATTGAGAACTATAGGGATCTTCTATATTAAGCGTCTTTTTTAAAATAAAAAAATTGATGGCAATCCAATTGCCGACCACATGGCGCGTGATTGCTAGATCAGATGATAATCACATCAAATCCGAATGGAGATAGCTATGACAGAAGTCCAGACTGCAATAGTACCTGGCGACGATGAACGCGCTTTGAGCAATTTTCTAGACGTGCCGTTGGTCAGGCTTCCCCTAGATCTTACCGGCAGACCACACAACGTGCTTGTATTGGGTAAGGTTGTTGTCAGGAATGACGACGGCGACGCCCAAAATGCCGCGGTCAGGCTGACATTTGGCGAAGATGTAGCAGCTGGTGAAGTCAAGTTCGAAATAGATCGGGCGGATATTCGTATCCCGTCGGGTCATGGTGTTGCGGTGACTTTGATGGGATGGGTTACTAGCGGCAGCTTTGATGTCGATCGCCCATTTGTTGACATACGGGCTTCGACGTTCCAAGGTGTTGCACAGAAGACCAGGTTAACTGTAACCGTAGTAGATACTCTAACGTAGCTACGGCCGGGCGTGTCTTTCTTGCACGCTGATCAGTTTTAACTAGGCAACTTCTCCTCAATTTGGGGAGAAGTTAGCCTGGATAGAATGTTGAGACAAATATCGCAGCGGCCCCGAGGGGCCAATAGGTAATTTCGCGTATCGGCGCTTCCGCCGCCCGGCGCGGGCGCGTAGAGATACAGGGATGAAAACGTCTCGTCCAGAAGCAGACTCGCTTGCCGAGGCGGCGGCTCTCCATCAGCAAGCGATCGCACTTTATCAGCAAGGTCGTTACGTCGAGGCTGAGCCGGCCTCCCAGCGCGCCCTGTCGATCTATCAAAGAGTGCTTGGTCCCGACCATCCGCAGGTGGCCACCAGCCTGAATAACCTGGCGTTGCTCTATCAGGTGCAGGCTCGTCATGCTGAGGCCGAGCCGCTCTCAAGACGCGCCCTGGCGATACGCGAGAAGGCGCTCGGTCCCGATCATCCCCATGTCGCCACCAGCCTAAACAACCTGGCTAGAATCCGCGAGAACCAGGGCCGTTACGCCGAGGCTGAACCACTTTACGAACGCGCCCTGGCGATACGTGAGAAGGCGCTCGGTCCCGATCATCCCCATGTCGCCACCAGCCTAAACAACCTGGCTAGAATCCACGAGAACCAGGGCCGTTACGCCGAGGCTGAACCACTTTACGAACGCGCTCTGGCGATCTGCGAGAAGGCTTTCGGACCCGACCATCCGGATGTCGCCACCAGCCTGAACAACCTGGCTGAGCTTTACCGAGCGCAGGGTCGTTACGCCGCGGCAGAGCCGCCCTGCGAAAGGGCCCTCTCGATCTATGAAAAAGCGCTTGGCCCCAACCATCCGCATATCGCTTCCGGACTGAACATCTTGGCCAAGCTCTATCACGAGCAGGGCCACTATGGTGAGGCCGAGCTGGCCTACAAACGGGCTGTGGCGATCTGCGAGAAGGCGTTCGGCCCCGATCATCCCGATAGCGCCGCCAGCCTGAACAACTTGGCCCTGCTCTACCGGGAGCAGGGCCGCTACGTCGAGGCCGAGCCACCCTTCAAACGCGCTCTAGCGACCCGCGAGAAGGCGCTCGGCCCCGGCCATCCGGATGTCGCAACCAGTCTGGACAACCTGGCCGGGCTCTATCACGAGCAGGGCCGCTACGGCGAGGCCGAGCGGCTCTTCAAACGCGCTCTGGCGATACGTGAGAAAGCGCTCGGTCCCGATCATCCCCATGTCGCCACCAGCCTGAACAACTTGGCCCTGCTCTACCGGGCGCAGGGCCGCTATGCCGAGGCCGAGCCGCCCTTCGAACGCGCGCACGCGATCTGCGAGAAGGCGCTCGGCCCCGACCATCCGGATACCGCCAACAGCCTTAACAACCTGGCTCTGTTCTATCGGGTGCAGGGCCGCTATGCCGAGGCCGAGCCTCTTTTCAAACGCGCCATAGCGATCCGTGAGAAGGTGCTCGGCCCCGACCATCCGCATCTCGCTACTAGCCTGAACAACCTGGCCCTGGTCTACCAGGACCAAGGGCGCTACGCCGAGGCCGAGCCGCCCTTCGAACGCGCCTTGCGGGCCTGGGAGAGGGCCCTCAGCCTCGAGCACCCGGACGTCGCCACCAGCCTCAATAACCTTGGCATGCTCTATTGGACGGAGGGGCGGTATGCCAAGGCCGAGCGTCTTTTCAAACGCGCCCTGGAGATTCGCGAAAAAACGCTCGGCGCCGACCATACGGATGTCGGCATCAGCCTGAATAATCTCGCCGAGCTCTGTAAAGCGTGGGGCCGCCACGCCGAGGCTGAGTCGCACCACAAACGCGCGCTCTCGATCTATGAGAAGGCGCTCGGCGCCGACCATCCGGATTTCGGGATCAGCCTGAATAACCTCGCTAAGCTCTATACGGCGCAGGGGCGCTACGCCGAGGCCGAGCAGCTTTGCAAACGCGCGCTCGCAATCCTGGAAAAAGCGCTTTATCCCGACCATCCGAAACTCGCCGTCAGCCTCAACAACTTGGGCGGGCTCTACGTGAACCAGGGCCGCTACACCGACGCCGAGCCGCTCTTAGAATGCGCCTTGGCGGTCTGGGAGAGGACCGTCGGTCCCCACCATCCGCACGTCGCCGCCAGCCTGAACAACCTGGCCATGCTATCTCAGGCGCAAGCTTGCTACGCCGAGGCACTACGGCTGAGCACGCGTGCAGTTGCGATCCTGTCCAAACATCTGTCGCTCAGCCTTGCTCAACGATCAGGAGCCGCCGATGTCGACTGGCGGCCGGATCGGGCCGCCTTCGCAAATCATATCTGGATCGCTTACACCGCGGCCGAAAATGAGCCCGGGCATCAAGCGGTCGCAGTGTGGGAGACGTTCCGCGTCGCACAGATGGCGCGTACGTCGAGTACAAGTGCGGCGGTTGCCCGCATGGCAGCTCGTTTTGCCGGCGGCAGTGGAGTCCTGGCCGCAGTACTCCGCGAGCACCAGGACCTATGCGGCCGCTGGCGTTTTCTCGATGAGGAGATCATCAAAGCAATTAGTCGCACGCCGGTCGAGCGTAAACCAGCGGAGGAGGATTTCCTCCGTGCTTCGCTCGACGACACGGCTAGGCAGCTCGACGCGCTCAACACCCGGATCGCGGCAGAATTCTCCGGGTATGCAGAACTGAGCAATCCGCGCCCGATGCGGGCGGAGGTCGTTCAGGATCTCCTTGCGCCCGACGAAGGCTTGGTTGTCTATCTCAGTACGCAGGAGAATACGTGGCTTTGGGTGGTGCGGCACGACAATGTCTCTTTTACAAGCACCGCCATCACCGCCGAGGCGCTAGCGGCCGAGGTGATGGCGCTACGCGCACGCCTCGATCCGGAACTCAACCCCGATCTCCGAGCGTTTCCCGCCAGCCGCGCCTATGCGCTGTACCAAAAAGTTCTCGCTCCCGCGGAGCCCTTACTCGACGGCGTCGACCACCTCATGGTTGTGCCGGATGGACCACTGCAGAGCCTGCCGCTCGGCGTTCTGGTAACACGACCGCCCGCATGTGATCCGATAACGCCCGGCGATCACCGCGACATCGCCTGGCTCGCCCGTGACTACACGATCACGGTGCTGCCTTCGGTGTCGTCGCTGCGGTCATTACGCCGGCCCGCGATCCCTTCAAAGGCCGTGGCACCGTTCTTGGGAATTGGCGACCCGGTGCTGCAAGGGCCCCGTCGCCAAGAGCGCGGCGCGATGACGGCGAGCCTGCTTGAGAAGGTCCGCGAACTGCCCCCGTTGACGGAGACCGGAAAGGGGCTGCGCGCGATCGCTCGCGCAATCGGTGCTACCGAAGACGATCTGCTGCTTGGTGAACGTGCCAACGAGCCGATGCTCCACCGGACTGCGCTTGACCGATATAAAGTCGTCGCCTTTGCGACCCACGGGCTGATGGCAGGCGAGTTGGAAGGCTTGGCCGAGCCCGCCTTGGTGTTAACCCCGCCGGCCGAAGCCTCGTCCGAAAATGATGGACTATTGACCGCATCCAAGATCGCCACTCTCAAACTCGATGCCGACTGGGTCATTCTGTGGGCCTGCAACACCGCGGCCGGGGACGGGACGCCCGATGCTGACAGCCTCACGGGGCTCGCCAAGGCGTTCTTCTATGCAGGTGCCCGCTCACTGCTGGTTTCACACTGGCCAGTACGGTCGAAGCCTACAGTCGCACTTATGACGGGAGCCTTTATTGCGCTCTCACGAGAGCCGTCCATCGGCCGGGCCGCAGCATTGCAGCGCTCCATGATGGCGATGTTCGACCCATCAAAGCCCGATGAATTCGCACATCCTCAAATCTGGGCACCCTTCGTTTTGGCCGGCGAAGCTGGCAGAGCCAGATAACACCCGAGAACACGGAAGAATGCTGCATGGAAAACCGCACCATGATGAATCATCGCTTCACGCCTCACGCGCTGCGGCTGGGTGCAATATTTTAAGCTGAGTAGGCGGACGCGATCAAAGCGACAATGCCCACCACACCTGACGCATGGAGTTATCGCGGATCTTGAGCACTCGGGGCATCTTTAAGACTGACCAGATGACGGCGCATCTGCTCGGCAGTGCTCGTCCTACCCCAGCATCGATCAGTTCCCCCGCAAAGCCGCCATTTTTGAGGACGCCGAACCCAACACCGTCTGGCGAAGTGGAGACGCTTCTACGTCCCTGCGGAGCCAGTGCTCCCAGTAAAGCGAATGCGGTGAGACCCGCGCCTCGCGGTCCTGCCAATCACTTGCGAGCAACTGTTCGCGTTTTCTAGTCCTAGACGGACCATGAAATCGTGAAGCAGTTCGGTCCCCAAGATATGTATGTTGGTTGGCGTCAATTGTCTCTTCTCAACTAAACCAAACGCGGCTCCTGCTGCGACAATTAGTCTAACCCGACTGTTTGTTGCCGCAACGTCATTTTTCGTACGCGATAGATGGACAGCAAGGCGATAAGTCGTCAGCGGACTTTCTAAAAACAATTTCTCATGGCTATCATAAGCAAGGTCGTCTTCTGTGACAAATTTGGATTCTCTCCATAAGATAAAAAGCACGGTATGTGCCTCATAAGTTTGTAAAATATTTTTGAACGATTTTGCAATTTTTCGATTATTATCTATTACTGCTACCCTAGGGAAAATAATTTCGTCTAATCCACGAGCATAATTAGAGACGAGGGACCGGTATATTTCCTGCATTCTGATGGTTAGTAGACACATCGGGTTCAACGCCATCGAGCCCAATGTTGGGGGATCGGATGTGAGTCGGGCCTCCTTTAATTCGACTTCGGCCAATTCACCCTCCTTTCAAACAGGGCCGGCTGGCACGGCGGTTAACGTGCCGAGGTGGCGGAAGATCGAATTCTGAGCTCCGCCAAATGACAGGTTTCTTTCGCTTTCATTAATTCGGGGTAATGGCCGCGGTCACCGGTGGGCAATAGGTGGTATGACCCGAGGCGGAGCGCAAGAGGTACCCCTTATGGGATTCCCATAAGTAGACAACATAGGAATATATGTTAATCGTTATGAATAATAAAACAATGAAATTGATCTACTGGTACTCCCATATTACCTGGCATTTGTTCATCTATCATGTGATGAATGCCGGGAAATACTGGACAGTGAAAGGGAACATCCAATGCGTAATCTTATCCATAGGACACTCGCCTCAGCTGGGTGGGCAAGTGAAGCACGAAAATGCATTGCGGTATGCAGTATTCTAATCGCGGCCAGTACGAGTGCCTTTGCACAGCAGATCTTTGAGAGAAAACTGGCCGTGATCACTCAAGCCGGAGAGGTCTGGGCAAGAGACATCAATGCAACTACAGTGGGTGCGGGGGAAATGCTGCAAGGACCGAGTCTGTTTGGCGGCCCCGACGATGCTTTCGTTTTAGGTTCTACCAACCAACTATACGTCGTAACCAAATCAGGCGCAGTCTGGGCCCATGATATGCAGCCACGGACGGTGTCGGATACCCACCGCATTGATGCGGGGTCACCCCTGCCTGGTACATTATTCGGTGGCCCGGATGCTAAATATGTACTTTACGATGAAAGGTCGATGGTGTTTTACGTCGTTACTACCAACGGCGTAGTCTGGGCACATCCATTGGGACAAATATCTGGTGGGTACCCGCTAAAAGGGCCGTCATTGTTTGGTGCTCAGAATGACAAATACGTTCTGCTCGATGGCTACCGTTTCTTAGTCGTGAATACGCGCGGCCAGATCTGGGCACACGACATTTCGTGCACCAATCCGATCCCGCAGTCATTCCTTTGCCCTCCCGACACCGTTGGCGCAGGATATATGCTTAACGGCCCTAGCTTGTTTGGTGCGCCAAATGACAAGTATGTCGTCCTAGAGAACGGTGTGCTGATGGTAATCAATACCTTCGGCGAAGTATGGGCAAGGAGTATATCAGGCTCGACGGTGGGTACTGGATACAAGCTGAGTGGTCCCACATTGTTTGGTGGCGCGAACGATAAGTACGTTGTTACCTACGATCTTGATTACTAAACTATAAAGTAACGACACGACGGCTCGTAGCTCGTAGACCAGTAGAGACGCGTTAAGTCGATCGAATATGTACCCCCGCCAGGGCGATCTGGCGGGGGTTTTCTTACAGCGAGCAGCGAGCGATGATAGTGCGCACTTCGGACCCTCGCTGCCCGAGGCGGCGAATGGCAGCTTTTACCGCGCCGAGGCCCAGCGATTACGCTCTGGGCAACGGCCGCAATGGGGCATTTTGACCAGTTCCCAGCAATATCCCCGAGGGTCGGCTATCTGTTCGGTCAGGAGACCGTCGCCGGGACGACCCCGACGAGCGAAGTGCGCCGTAAACGGACCTTGCCCTTGGGCGGCCGCGCAGGTTCAGAGCTCGACCGCAAGCGACGATTGGCGACAACCCAGCGCTCGACCCTTGATTTCAGCTAGTTTCGGACCGATCGCGCCGCCGCGCTTGACCGCTAACACTAACGCCAGACTTGGATCGAAGGGAACCCCGCAATTTTGGATTGGCAGGGAACTTGTGCGATACTGGTGCAGGTATATCGAACGCTCGCGTTGAAGCACCCGATAAGAACATAACGCCGGAAGGGAGACGATAATGGCGGCCGAGGAGATTCACACCTATTGCCCGATGTGCGTTGCTGGCCTTGTCACAGGAATGGGATCGAGCGAGGGCGATGGGCAGGTTACCATGAACCATGGCTCAGCTTTCGTATCGCCGCCATCGCTTTCCGGCCGAGATCATTCAGCACGCGATCTGGCTATATCTTCGCTTCACCCTGAGCTACCGAGACGTCGAGGAACTACTCGCCGAGCGTGGGCTCGATGTCTCCTATGAAACGGTGCGGCGCT
>Ga0126381_100010661_pt1 | contig 10359 bp, 8 predicted proteins | sample PanSoiMetPlot_28_FD_96465 | JGI IMG/M metagenome (GOLD analysis project Ga0126381, IMG submission 96465) | Tropical forest soil microbial communities from Panama - MetaG Plot_28 | ecosystem: Environmental > Terrestrial > Soil > Tropical forest > Bulk soil | place: Panama | collected 2016-02-17 | reverse complement strand
TGGTGCAGCACAGGCTGTGCGAACCAGCGCGCAGGGTGGATCGACGGGTGCCTGACGGACTGGCTCAGAGCGTCTTCATGTACTCGAGCATGGCGCGTTTGTCCTCCGGGCTGAGCGTCGTGCCCCACAAATGTCCACCGTTTCCGTTACCGGCCACGCCGGTGTCATAGCGGAAGCCGACGTGTTCGGCTTCCGCACCTTGCGAAACAAATCCGACTCTTTCCGGATCAAGTAAGTCGAAGCCGCGAAAAAAGACCTTAGGTCGTTTGGCCGGCTCCTCCAGCAGATCGGCTAGGGTGGGAACGGAACCATTGTGGAGATAAGGTCCGCGCAGCCACAAGCCTTCCAGCGGCACGTTGACGTAGCCGTTCTGCTTCACGAAGTGACTCAACTTCCACGCGTGCCCCGAGCCGTAGTTGTTGTAAGCGGTGGCAGAATTCTGGGTCCACATGTCGATTCGATGCCGATCGGTTTGGAGCATGGGATTGTCAACTGATTCCACGTGCCCTGTTCGCGCGCCGCCGATGGCATGACACAAGGCGCATTGTTGCTGATAAACCTGTTTCCCTCGCGCCGCTAAAGCTGAATCCACCGGAAACGGGAATTTGGGGGGCTGCGCATAGCTAATGTAATGCATGACTCTCTTCAGGCTCGACTGAGCGCCGGACTTCTTCCAATCCTGATCAACCCACTCCGGCGGAGTTCCGTCTCCGATCGCGGAAGAGATCACCACTTCCTGCAAGTTGGTGTTTAACCCATCCCAATGGAACGAATATCCCTCATGCGCGGCCAGATTCCACAGCGGCACCATATCCGAATTGCCGATGCTGCCATCCACGGGTTGGTTCAACACCCGATACTTCACCGGATTGAACGGATCGATCCGCCCGTATCCCCAGCGTGGATTATCCTTCATCCAACCGTACTGCTGGTATTCGTTCTGTTGCCGCAGCAACGTAAGCCTGGTAAACGGTATCAATGCAAATTCGTACGCGAGCTTATCGAGCAGCGGCAGAGAATAGTTCTTCGCAATCTCCGCCATTATCGTGGTGGAGGAGAATCTTGGATCAGACGCGCAAGCAAACAGAAATCGCAAGTAATCTTGCGGGCTGGTTGTATGAGCCGGCGCCGCCGCCACAATCACCGGCTTATCGCTGAGCTTCGTACGATAGGTTGCCGTGTGGCAGAAAGCGCAGTTGATCCCGACACGCTCGATGCCGATGGTTTGCTTCGAAAATCCAATCGGAAACTCGCGTCCTTCCTGCGCAACAATTCCAAGCGATTGATATCCGCCGGCATACGGCAACTTGTCCGGAAAGATTCGCGGCAGAACCAGCCAGATCCAATACGGCACTCCCGCGGTCGCCTCGGTACCAATCGAACCATAGAGAAAGTGCTCCTCCTCGGATGCAAAATAAGGCGGCGGCAGAGTGCGAAAAAACTCGTAGTATGTCAGTCCGGCGCCGATCGCCACCAGTACGACAGCGATCGCTACCAGTCTTCTGCTCCACGTGCCGGCGCCCACGGGGGGCATGTTCGTCCCAGGCGTAGCCTCCGCGATGTCTCGTCCCTTCGCGCCGCCGCGAATCGTTTTTTCCGCTTCCCGGATCGTCAACGTGAGTAGAATGATTTCGGGGACGAAAAACACCAGGTCGAATAGCCCAAACATCAGATAGTCGCGATGGAATACGGTAAAGAAAATCACGCCCGCGAGCCGCGCCAGCACGGACAACCATGCAACCGGCCGATACTGCAATGGCTTCGTCGCGGGTATGTAGAAGAGGCTGAGAAGAATCAGCAATAGCGCCGCGAAACTCGGCCACATCGACGGCGAAGCTGACGGCAGGGAAAACATCGCCAGCATTTCATCAGGCAGGAACAGAGTCGGAAGCGCGAGGGCGAAATTCGCCAGAATGCCCAGCCACACGACTCGCCCGAACCACCTTGCATACTTGTTCATAAGAATGTAGGTACTACAGAGTCTTCATGAACTCCACCAGATCGCGTTTCTGATCGCCGGGCAGCGTCGTTCCCCACAGGTGTCCGCCGTTGCCGTTCCCCGGGATGGTCGTGTCGTAGAAAGATCCCTCCGTACGCGCAGCAGGCGTGTCGTACACGAATCCGACTTTTTGCTGATCGTAGACGTCATAGCCGCGCGCGAATTGTTTTGGACGGTTGGCCGGATCCTCCAACAAATCCAACAACGTCGGGACGGAGCCGTTGTGCAGATACGGCGCGCGCGCCCAAACGCCGTCGAGCGGCTGATTGGCATATCCGTCGGTCTTGCTGAAGTGGGTAAAGCGGTACTGGCTTTCCGGGTACAGACTCGCTTGATTGATGCAAAAGATATAGGTGTACGAATTCAGGCGGTAGGGATCGGTGTTCACCGAAGAAAGGGTCTCCACCGTTCCGGTTTTATTGCCGCCGAAACTGTGACATCCCGCGCATTGCTGTTCGAAAATCGCCTTGCCTCGCAAGCTTCTTGTCTGGTCGATAGCGAACGGATACCGCGGAGGCGGCAGAGTCCAGATCCAATTATGAACTCGCTGCAAACTTGCGTGGTCCACCGTCACGGGCGTCACTCCCGCTCCAAGCGACGCGCTCAGGTTCCGCTCGTCAACCGACGTGTTGTTCCCGTCCCAGTGCAGATGCATCCCCTCTCGGGGTGCCTGGTTCCAAAGCGATGGAAAATCGGATGCACCGATCAACTCGTCGTGCGGAAGTTGGTCCAATGCCCAGTTGAACTGTAGCGACTTATATGGGTTGAAAGTATCCACGCGGCCTCGACCCCAGGACGGCAAAGCTCCGCTGAGAGCGTAACCCATACGGTTTTGCAACTCGAGCGTTTGCATTTTCAATCGCGAGATCAAAGCGACTTTCAGCAGAAGTTTCTGGATCAGGCCGACATGTTCTCCGCTCTCTTCGGCCTTCTGAATCACACTGCTCGCCGTCAGCCGATCATCGAGACTACACGAAAGAATGAATTGGAAGAATCGTTCCAGATCCAACTGATGGGCGGGCATTCCGAGCACGATTATGGGCCGGCTGTCCGCCCTTTCTCGTACCGTTCCCGTATGACACACCGCGCAGTTGAGACCCACCTGCTCCGTTCCCAAACGCCAACGCCGCGAGACGCCGATCGGTAAATCGTGATTCGCCTCGAAGATAAGCCCTAGCGATGCGTAGCCGCCCGGCAGTTTATCGGGGCAGACGTTAGGCAGCGTTTTGAAAACCAAGTACGGCGGAAGCACGCCGCCTACGGGTGTGAGAATCGTTCCTCCCGGCTCGCTTCCAATTGACCCGTACTTGAAATGTTCTTGAATGTCGGTGTACTCGCGGGTATGATCCCGGCTGAAATACCAGGCCAGATAAATCCCGATCAGAACGATCCCGGCGAGCGCGACAAGGAAAACCAACCCGCGGACGCGATGCTGCCACTGGTCAACCGGGCTCGAGTAGATTTCGTCAACCAGATTTCCTTCGGCGGTTTTGATGATCATTTCATCGCGCATGCCAGGCTGCTCCTCGCTACATTTCGGAAAACTGCGACGGGCGAAATACTTCCAGGATCTTTGCGACCATGGCATCATGGTCGCCGTCGAAGCGCCGCACGTCGTAGCATCCCAGCGGATTTGCGATGGCGTTTACTAAGCATCGATTGCAGAACGAACAAGGCTTGTCCGGAAGATCCCGTTTCGATTCCAGAATCTGCGGGAGGTCTCGATTGGCGATCAGCGGCCGTGCTATCGAAACCGCGTCCGCATAGCCCTCCGATATCACCCGGCGTATCACCCGACCGTCCTGATATCCGCCGGTATTGATAATAGGAACGCCGACGTTCTTTTTGATCTCCCTGGAATACTCAGAACTTACCGCTTCCACCGGATGATCTTTCTTGGTACGTGCCCAAAAAAAGGTAAAGATCGGGCGCAGCAACCGGAAGTGGAACATCGTGTAGTTGAAGTAACCCAACACGCCGCTTGAGATCATGTTCCCGTACCACCAGTTCAACTCGTCAGGCGGAAAACCGCCCGGTGGAAGGAGCGGGTGTGGGAACATGCTCCCGATGGAGGTATGGATCGCATCCACCCCAGCTTCCTCTGCCCACTTCGCTACCTGAACTCCTTCTTCAAGAGTGTTGCCTTTCTTCTCCCACGGATAAAGCGCGTTCCCGAAATCCACCGCATTCAATTTCGCCTGAAGGTGATAATCCGTTCCGACTTCCTTGCGGATCGCCTGAATGATCTCCAGCAGGAATGCCGCACGATTTCGCAGGGTCCCGCCATATTCATCCACACGATCATTGATCGCCGAGCTGAGAAACTGCGTAATCAAGTATCCGTGCGAGGCATGCAACTCTACGCCATCCAACCCCGCCTGGCGCGCCCGGCGTGCGCCATCCGCGAAGTGCTGAATGGTCTCTTTGATCTGTCGCAGCGTCATCGACTCGCAAAGCAGCCCATGAAAGGTATCCATGCGGCTGGTTGAAGATAAGCCTTTCTGCCGGAAATTTTCAATTCCAGGATTGTCGCGCTGTCTTCCTCCGTGGCTCAGTTGCAGAAGAAACTTGCAGTCATACCGATGCACAGCTTCTCCAACCGCTCGCCAGAACGGAACTTTGTCGTCGCCGTCGATCATCGCGTAGTTCGGCAGGATTCGACCACGGATATGCACTGGAACAAACGATGAGATAATCGCGCCGACACCGCCACGTGCGAACGACTCTTCCCAATTGATACGCGTCTGGGTGCCGGATCCGTCGTAATTGTCGAATCGGCCCGACACGTTGGAACGAAACAGCCGGTTCTTCACTATCAGGTTGCGGAACTTCAGCGGCTGGAAAATGACGTCCTGGTCCATAGAAGAGAACCGGCTTCGGCTAAAACGTCTTCATGTACTCGATTAGCGCCCGCTTCTGATCGTCCAGAAGTTCGGCGCCAAAGGTGTGCCCGTGATCCTGAATGAAATCGGGCGACTGGTTCGCGGCCAGGAGCATCGGCACAAATGCCTCCAGTTGCTTGTCATATTGGCCGTGGTTCTTCAACGCTTGAACTAGACGTACCAGCAGCTTCGGATCTTCATTCAGTCGTTTCACGGTTTCGAGGAACGGACCCGGTTGCAACGCAGCATACACGTTGATATTGGCCAGTAAATCGACCGGAGTGCCTGCCGGAATGCGAATCGTGATTGCTCCGATGTTTAGGGCGGAGTCGGTCCCTGTCACTTTGACACTGGCCAGGCCCAGCCGCTTATTCGGCCACAACAACTTCTCCGCTGCGTCTTGAAAGGCGTCCATCCGGCCCTTCACTGAAGGATCGCCAGTGAACTTGCCGAGCATATTGTTGTGGAAGAACGGCGCCGTCGCCCACACGTTGATCAGGGATGGTGTGCGATAGTAGCCGCCGGCGCCCTGCGCGATCTGGTGCGTAATCTTTTTGCTTGGGTCAAACGGATTCTCGAGCACCAGTTGTCCCGGACCGGGCAGTTGCTTGAAGGTTACCGACGAGAAATTCTGCCAGAGGTGGCCCGTCTGCGGATTGGTTCCGAGCGCACGGTTGGCGTTCGTCCCGATGGCCATCCGCGGATCACTGGACACCAGAGGATAGCGGTCATCGTCCGATAGGAAGTTCTTGTCCAGGAAGTCCGGCGTCTTCACCAACTTGACCCACGCCGCGGACGCTTGCGGCGAATGCTTGTTCAAGCCGCCTTGAGTCACTTCAATCGGAATTTTGCTTGAGTGGCAGCGCGCGCAATTCTCGGCAAAGACCGTTTTGCCGAGATCCAGCACAGCGGGAGTGCTTGCCATGTACGCATTCCCGCCAGGCGCATCTTTCAAGTAGTATGGCTGGTTCGCATCCAGAAAGTTCGCCGCGTTAGTCATGCGCGCCGCGGTTAACTGCCAATCGACGCAATCCTTCTGGGCGGTATTCAAATCGAAAGGATGCTGCACAGTCGGATTCTTCGCATCGGAGCCTAATGGCGGAGGTCTGAGAAGTCCCGCAAAGGTGTCTTCCAGGCTCATGCGGTAATCAGGGCAACTGCCAATGTTGATGTATACGCGCAAGGCGGCGCCTGCTGGCCCGATCGAATCGGAGCCGTCCTTCAAAATGTGCGGCACTTCCTGTGTCGTTCCGTCATTCATGGTCTCGGCGTGCTTCGGCCGTGACGAAAGGATGTACCAGATAGAGTTGATCGCATTGGGATTGTTGATGAAGTCCGAGCTGATCCGGCTTGTATCGGAGGTCCCAGCCTGTTGCGTATCGTAGACCCAGTACAGAAAATTGGCGTGAGTCAGCCTGCCCTTGAACATCTCGCCTTCACGCATATACTGGTTGCCGATGGCCGGCGCCAGATTCTCCCATTGCGGATTTTCGGGGTCAGCCGGCGGTTTCGTCGGATTAAACGAAATATGACACACGCCGCAAGTGAGGCCGGCCAGGTAGGGAGGTTCGATGCGGGGATCGTAATTAAGAAACTTCTCCGCATTCCACGCCGCCGCATTGAAGTCGGGGTTGGGGAAGAGGCGAATACCCATGATGCCGCTCGAATATGGATCGGTGCAGTCATCTAAATTCAAGCCGTAAGCATCGGGCTTCGACGCCGCTTTGCATCCGGGATCGTTAATCACGCCCAGCTTCTGAAAGCGCTGAGCCCGCGGCGTGCCGGTGACATAACGAAGCATCGCGACATCGATCGGCAGATCGGCAACTTTGGAGATGAGCCACAGCTTTTTCTCGGTCAACCGCCAGAATCGCGGATTGCCTCGCGCGTTTTCCGGCCCACCCTGCGTGCGCAACGGATCTCCGCCCGGCCACAGATACCAGGTACACGCTCCCGCTTTCTGCTCGCCCGAGAGATAATAGCCGAAGTGATCCGGCAGGTTACCCGGAATCCCATCGCAAGTTTGTGTGAAATTCGCAAACCTCGCCTTTGGATCGGGATATTTGGATGACGAGCTCTTTTGCTCCGGACACCCTGCTGCGAATGCGCAGAGGAGTATTATGCATGGCAGTAAGCCATGCCGCGCCAAATTAGATTTCTCGCGTTTCATTGTTACGCCTGAACATATCCCAACTTCTCTCGGCCTCGTTACGGTCCGGCATGAACTCACTAATGCCGGGCTTTGTCTTACCGTATATTGCGGAATAGTGTAACTCCAGACTGCGCAGAAAGCAACCCGCTTTTTATTGCTTTTTTATTGAATGTCTTTTTATTGAACTTTGTACAATATAGCGGCACGTTTTGCAGGAAGATGGGCTCACCTCATGGAGGGTCCCATCGGAGTGATCGCGATTTCGCGGCGTTGGAGAGGCGGTGCTTCGAGGCGGTCCGCCTGCAGGAAAGAGTGGACTGAACTAATCGGAGACCTCCGAAGAAAGGTCTTGCTGTTAAGTAAAAGACAGCGTAACGTATATGAGGACGCGAAAGGCGGCTATGTTAATTGGCCATCGTCGGGTTATGGTCCATTCGGCAATTTGTTGCATTCTCGTGGGCGACCCAGGCTCACTCTTGCTTAAAAGCGAGGAATCCGCCCGGACGCCTAAGAGCGTCTTTGGAATCTATGGACAACCGGGTTCCGGCCATGATTCGATACAGGTGATTCAGCAGGCCGACGGCCGTGTCGGAATGAATCTCAAACTCTACTATTCAAGCGGCCACACGTGTCAAATGAACACGCACGGAAAATGGAACGAGGATCACCTAGCGATCGTCGCCGAGGGGCTCGATCCAAATCGGCCGTGCCGATTGAACCTGTACTTTCAAAATCGCCGCGTTTCACTTAAAGATGAAGGTTTGCAGTGCGCACCAGTGTACTGTGGTACTCGAGGCAAATTGGATGGCATCAGCTTACCTAAATTCGACTCGAATCGGAATGAAGGTGACAGGTGATGTTTGCAGCGACCCAGCAAAGTTTTCCTGCCTTTAGCACTAAATTCGAAGGCCGGATCCCATTCATGTATCTCGATATCAAGGGGCTCGTTACGGTTGGAGTCGGCAACCTGGTGGATCCGGTGGAAGAGGCGCAGGCTCTGCCTTTTCGTTTCAAGAACAGGCCGGGAATCGATGCGCCGGGATCTCCCGCCACGCCGGATCAGATCGCCGCGGAGTGGCGGACACTCAAGAGCGATTTGAGCCTTGCCGCCAGGGGACACACAGCCTGCGAATCAATTACCCAACTTGACCTGAGTGACGAGGCAATCGACTCCCTGATACTGAAGAGGCTAACTCAGAATGAGAGCTTCCTGGCGCGCCAGCAGTGGTTTGAGAACTTCGAAAGTTGGCCCGCCGATGCGCAGATGGGCTTGCTGAGCATGGCGTGGGCAATGGGGCCCGCTGGTCCCGGGAATTTTCCCCGTTTTCGTGCGGCGTGTCAAAACTTGGATTTCCGCACCGCGGCAGCACAATGCAAGATGAACGAGGCCGGCAACCCGGGCCTGATCCCCAGAAACCAGGCCAACTTTACCTTATTCTCGAACGCGGCGGTTGTTCTGGCCGGAGAAGCTAACGGTGCCTTCCAACGCTCGAATCTCTACTATCCGCGTGCATTGGTGCCGGCGGGCATATCTGCTGTCGGAGCGCCAGGTACGGTGCCCACCGGCACCGTCTCCTAGTACAACTTTCGTGGAGTCTTCATATGGCTTTTGACCCGGCTTTCGCGCACGATGTTCTGCTCCCTTTAAATACGACCGCGTACCAGTTGTCCTGGAATCAGGAGCTAAAATTTCCTCCCGGATGGCAACAGACCGGTGTGATCACCGCGGATCAGTCAGTCATCGATCGGGAAACAGCATCCGGACTGGCGAAAATCGTCGTCACCGAAGATACTTCCTGGGGCGTTGTTGCGCGCAAGGGTAACATCTCGGTGATTGCGATCCGAGGCACAGATACTAAGGAACAGTGGCTCGAGGACTTCCAGGCGATCGCGCAGCCGGTCCCCCACGCCTCCTGGTGGATCCATCGCGGTTTTGACGACGTGTGGAACTCTATTGCGGCCAGTTTGCAGAAGGCATGGGACACTGCGTGTTCCGCGGGTGCTCAAGTCTACATTACCGGGCACAGCCTCGGGGCGGCGGTCGCACTTATTACCGGTGTCCATCATCCGGAAGCCTCCACGTGGACCTTTGCAGGCCCGGCGGTCTTCTCGCCTATGCACGGACTTCCGCCCTCAGTGAACGTGGTGCGCGTAGTGAACCCGGGTGATCTTGTTCCCAAGGTTCCGGTTCCGCCGTTGTATCAGCACATTGGACAGCAGATCGATATCGTCGCCGCGCCCAACCAATTCGACGTCGCGGCGCAGCATTCTCTCGATACTTACGGGGCCGGACTGTCGAAGTTGATCGGCCATTAAATTAGTGAGCCTACCTTGCGCGGGCTGGAAAACGCTTGCCAGTTCAATTTTTGTAGATTATAGTTAATCTATGATTGGCAAGGCGCCAGCCGGCATCGATCTGGATACCTCCGTGGCTGGCCGCATTGCGCGCACCCTCTCCGAGCGCATCGTCGCCGGCCTGCTATCGCCAGGCGAACGCCTGATGCAGGACCACATCGCAGAGGAGTTCCAGGCCAGCCATGTGCCGGTACGGGAGGCATTTCGAAAACTCGAGGCCCAGGGCCTCGTGGTCAGCAAGCCCCGCTGCGGCGTGCGGGTTTCGGATCTCGACCCCGCCGTGGTGGGCGAAGTCACGGAGATGCGTGCCGCCATGGAGGGCCTCGCGCTCTCGCACGCCCTGCCCCGTCTTCGCAAGGCCGATCTCGACGCTGCGCGCCAGGCGCTCGTCGAAGGCGAAGCGAGCGACCAGATTGCGGTCTGGGAGGCGTCGAACCGTCGCTTCCATCTCGCGATCACGGCCCCCTGCGCCATGCCGCGGCTGATGGCGTTGATCGGCGATCTTCACCGCAGCGACGCACGGTTTCTGTTTGCAACCTGGAAGCAGCTCGACTGGCAGCGGCGCTCCGCTATGGAACACCGGGCGATTCTCGACACGATCACCCGGCGCGACGGCGACGGCGCACGGGCACTCCTGGAAGCGCACGTGCGCGAGGCAGGACGCGCGCTGCTCGAACGGCTTCGAAGCACCGCGCGCCCGGAGGGCGATTGGGACTGAAAGCTGCGCTCGGACTCTACGAAAACGACAACAGGCGAAGACGCCAGGCAGGAAGGAAAACCACGATGCCAAAATTCATCATCGATGCACGCGGCGCTACTACTACCGCGATGGCCATGACGTTTCTCGTAACTGCGTCCCTGGTTTCCCCGGCAGCTTCAGCGCAAAACACAAAACGAATTCCACTGCCGGCTAGTCAAAACCTCTCGAATTCTGACCTTCCAATTTCGGCGGCCGTATGGGCCGGAGACAC
>Ga0126381_100010660_pt1 | contig 10360 bp, 12 predicted proteins | sample PanSoiMetPlot_28_FD_96465 | JGI IMG/M metagenome (GOLD analysis project Ga0126381, IMG submission 96465) | Tropical forest soil microbial communities from Panama - MetaG Plot_28 | ecosystem: Environmental > Terrestrial > Soil > Tropical forest > Bulk soil | place: Panama | collected 2016-02-17 | reverse complement strand
GCAGTCGCGCAATGGTTCCGAATTGCCAGCGCGGTGCCAACCAGGACCGGAACGACGGCGGCGCTCAGGGTGGGCACGCGTATAGCGAGCATCCAAGCCCGCCAACCTTGTTCGCCGCGCGGCCGGATCGCGGCCGAGGCCGGTTTACGATCTTTAAAGGGCGTCGTCATCTTCCGTCATCCTTCACGTCAGGATGAACGATGCATCGGCTCTGGCGAAAGCCACATGGCGCTGCAGCACTAGGGGAAGCGCTTGAACTTGGCGAAATTCGGGCGGCGTTTCTGCATGAACGCGTCGCGGCCCTCTTTGGCTTCGTCGGTCAGATAAAACAGCAGCGTCGCGTCGCCGGCCAGTTGCTGCAGGCCGGCCAGGCCGTCGGTGTCGGCGTTGAATGACGCCTTGAGGAAGCGGATCGCGGTGGGGCTCTTTTCAAGGATTTCGCGCGACCACTGAATCGCTTCATCTTCCAGTTGCGCGAGCGGAACCACGGTATTCACCAGGCCCATATCAAGCGCTTGCTGCGCGTTATACTGCCGGCACATGTACCAGATTTCCCGCGCCTTCTTGTGCCCGATTACGCGCGCCATATAGGTGGCCCCGTAACCGCCGTCGAAACTGCCGACCTTGGGTCCGGTTTGCCCAAAAATTGCGTTGTCGGCCGCGATCGTCAGATCGCAGATCAGATGCAGCACGTGGCCGCCGCCGATTGCGTAGCCGGCCACCACCGCGATCACCACCTTGGGCAGCAGCCGGATCTGGCGCTGCAGTTCCAAAACGTTGAGCCGCGCCACGCCGCCGTCGTCAACGTAGCCGCCGTCGCCGCGCACGCTCTGGTCTCCTCCGGAGCAAAACGCTTGATTGCCCGCTCCGGTCAGCAACACCACGCCGATACTCTGATCTTCTCGCGCGTGCGCGAACGCGCTTTGCATCTCGGTCACCGTCTGCGGCCGGAAGGCATTGCGGCGCCGCGGCCGGTTGATGGTGACCTTGGCGATCGCTTCGTTCTCGGCGCGCTCGTACAGGATGTCTTCGTAATCGCGAATCTTGATCCAGTTGACAGCCATTTCATTACTCCAGTTCGATAGGGTGGGCGCCTGCGAATTCAACCACTAATCGCTCGAAGGCTTCAGGTTGCTCCAGCTGTATGGTGTGGCCGGCGCCCGCGACGACCTCCAGCCGCGAGCCCGTGACCGCCGCCGCCATCCGCCGGGCGACGTCCACGAACTTCGCATCCAACTCGCCCGCCATCATCAGGCACGGCATCCGAAGCTCGCCCAGCCGTTCCCATAGCGGAGTTTGAATGCCACTACCCAAGCCGCGCAGGCTGTTGGCCAGACCCACGCGATTGTTGCGCATCCGCTGCGCCCTTAGGTGCTCGCGCACCGCGCCCGGTAACCGCTCTTGGCTTGAGAATAGCGGGATTTGCTCCCATCGCGCGACGAACGCTGCTACACCCTCGCGCTCGATAAATTCCGCCAGGGCGTTGTCGCTGGCGGCTCGCGCCCGGCGTTCGTCTTCCGCGGCGAGTCCCGGCGACGCGCTTTCAAGGGTCAGCGACGCAATACGATCCGGACGGGCGATTGCGGCCGCGAGCGCCACCCGTCCTCCCATCGAATAACCCAGCAGATGCGTGCGGCTCACGTGAAGCACGTCCAAAATCGCTACCAGATCCTCGACGCAACACTCCATCCGGTAGCGCGCTGGGTCCGTCGGCGCGTCGCTTTTTCCGTGACCCAAAAGATCGGGCATTATCAGTCGAAATCGCGTGGCCAGCGCGGGTTGAACCTGACCCCACGACCGGGCGCATCCGGTAAAGCCGTGAAGGAGCATCAGCGGAGCCCCCTCGCCCGCCGTCTCCACGTTGTAATTCAGTTCCGCCAGATTGAATACGGACATGAGCCTGCGAAGAACAGAGTCAGCTATAGCGCCGCGCGCAAAGCGGATGCGACGGCGGACCACACCTCGCGATGGAGCCGCACATTGCTTGTCCTGTCGGTCTGCACTTCCACGATATTGAGGCCTCGCGCCTTCAGCCCCTGGCCAACCGTGCAGCGGAAATCTTCCCACGTCGCGGCCCGGGTGAAGTTCGCGCCGTAGGCTGCGGCGAAGCGGCTGAAATCCAGACCGTGCGGCGTACCGAACAATTGCTCGAAATGCTCGGGATGTTCGGCCTGCGGCAGGAACGAAAAAATGCCTCCGCCGTTGTTGTTAAGCAAGACGATAGTGGCCTGCAGGCGATGCAGTTGGGCGGCCAGCAAACCGTTGGAGTCGTGATAAAAGGACAGATCTCCGATCGCAAGGACAATCGGCGCGCCGGCGTGAACGCCCGCTCCCAGCGCGCTCGACACCACACCGTCGATACCATTGGCGCCGCGGTTGGACATGAAACGGATCGGACCGGCGCGGCCGGGGAAGAATGTATCGAGGTCCCGCACCGGCATGCTGTTGCCCGCATACAAGACCGCGCCGTCCGGCAATAACGCCGCCAGTTCAGCGAAGACCTTGCCCTCGAAGGGAACCGCGAGGCCCGCCAGATGCCGCGTGATTGCCTCGCGCGCACCGGCCGAGTTAGCACACCAAGCGTAGCACCATTGGTGGGCGGCGTGCGGCGGTTCGTAATGCCGCAGCGCGTCGGACAAGCGGGCGCAAAGCAAATGAGGCTGCGCGCGCACAACGCGCGCCGGCAGTAAAGCGGTGTCGTTCCATCCGCCGGTATCGACAAATATCTGCCGGCATTGAGCGCCCTGTGCCTCCAGGTAGCGGACCAGCGCTTTGGAGGTCGGCAGGGCGCCGAATCTCACCACGACCTCAGGCGCATAGCGGCGCGTGAATTCATCGACGCGCACCAACGCGTCGTAGCTGTCGATTACGGTGCTGCGCTGATGCGGTCCGCATCGTACTTGCGACAACGGGTCGGCGAGAATCGGAAAGCCAAGCTGAGCGCCGAGCCGGCCCGCCTCCTCCGCATAATCCTCGCCGCTGTTCGGGCCGCATACGATAAGCCCGCGGGCGCGTCCGCGGATTTCAGCCGCAACCGCCTGTACGGCTTCGTCCGAGGGCGCGAGCGCCGTCCGCTCGACGGCGATGTATGGCGCCGCATCCGGCACGTCCGAGGGCAGCTGTACGCCCTCATCGGCCGCAGGCATGAAGGGTTCGCGAAAGGGACAGTTCAGATGCACCGGTCCGGCGGGTGCTGCAAGCGCCTGGGCGGCGGCACGGCATGCGGTCGCGCGGGCATAGCGCAGTGCCGGCGCAGTGGACTCTGGTAAGGCCATCTCGACAAACCATTTGACATGCGCGCCGTAGAGTCTGAGCTGGTCGATAGTTTGCGGGGCACCCGTGTCGCGCAGCTCATGCGGCCGGTCGGCGGTCAGCACAATCAGCGGCACGCGCGCGTAATGGGCCTCGATCACCGCCGGAAAAAAGTTGGCCGCGGCGCTGCCCGACGTGCACAGCATCGCCACCGCGCGTTGCGTGTACTTGGCTATCCCGAGCGCGAAAAACGCTGCCGAGCGTTCATCAAGATGCATCCAAAGCTTGATTGCCGGATGTTTCGCCAGCGCGATCGCCATTGGCGTCGAGCGCGAACCGGGGCAGGCGCATGCGTCGCGCACACCGGATCGCGCCAACTCATCGACGAAAGCCGCGCAGCAGCGCGCGTTCGCAGCGCCTGTATCCACTTCAGTCCGCTCCCAGCGCGGTCAGCATCGGGGTGAGCTTGATACAGGATTCCGCGAATTCGCGATCGGGATCGGAATCGGCGACGATGCCGCATCCGGCAAACAGAGTCGCCTCTGCGCCGCGCAGCAATGCCGCCCTAATCGCCACGGCGAACTCCCCCTCCCCGCGATGGTCGACCCATCCGACCGCGCCTGCGTACCATCCTCGATCCAGGCCCTCGCGCTCGCGGATGAACCTCAGCGCGAGGTCGCGCGGCTGGCCGCCGACCGACGGCGTGGGATGGAGCTGCTCGGCGATTTGCAGCACGCCGCTGTCCGGCGCAAGGCGGCCCGAAATAGGCGTGCACAAATGCTGCACGTTGGACAGCTTCAGAATCGATGGAGTTTCAGGTACATCAAGGCGCGAGCACCACAAACCTAGCGTTTCAACCATGGCGTTCAACACCAGGGCGTGCTCACGGCGCTCCTTGGGATCGGCGAGCAGAGCGGCGGCCAGCGCCTGGTCGGCGTCGTCGGTTGCACCGCGTGCGTACGAACCAGCCAGGCACGCGGTGCTGACTTCCCCGTCGCGGACCCTCAACAGACGTTCGGGCGTGGCGCCGAGGAAGCATTGATCACCGTGAGCCACGGCGAAGACCGCGCAGGTGGGATAGCCTGCCGCAAGCCGCCGCAGCGCGGCGACGCAGTCGAAAGGCTGCGCGGATTCCAACTTAACGGCGCGCGCCAAAACGACCTTTCCGAGCTCGCCGCGCCGGACTGTCCTGGCCGCGGCGGCCACTTCATTGCGCCATCCGATAGAAGAACGAAGCTCCGATTGGACCGGTCTGCCGTTCGGTGCGCAGATGGCGATTGCGCCCGCCTCTGCCCGCAAAAGGCTGCGCATACGCAAGATTTCGGCTGCCTCCCGCTCGGCGGAGGATTGCGGATGCAGTAGCGCGTTCATGGTCAGCCACGACTGTCCCCGGCTGACCGTAACGCAGACCCGCGGCAGTACCATCCGGCCGTCCGGATAGCCCTGCCAGGCGGCGCCCGCTGGCTGCTCCGTGTCGAAGGAAAAGCCTCCCATCAGAACGGGCCCGTGGAGTGCGCTTTCCGCCTCTATCAGCGCGCCTGAGCAGAGCGCTTTCCAGTCTGCTGCGGTCTGAGAAAATCGGCCCGAACCCGCGGTTTCGATAGTGTGAGCGGCCCCGATACCCATAAGTAAAAATGAGCTATCCGGCTGCGACCACAGCAGACGGTCGGGACAGGCCGCGGCCGTCGCACCAAACAGGGCGAGCGCGTCGCCGAATTGCACCGATTCGGTCAGGCTGGCGAGAATTACACGGTCGTCGCGGCGGGATTTATCAGCTGCCAGGCGCAAAAAACCCGCTAACCGCCCGTCTGAAACGGGTCCGGAAAGATGAGTGTCCATGCGGTTGGAATCCAAGCGGTTGCCGCGGTTATCCAGGAGGTCGTGTTCCAAAGCTAGAGTCTCGGCAAATGTGGATCAAGTAGCGGGTAGTTTGGCCGTGCACACCAATCAAAAACCGAGTTCTAAAATCGTGCGCAAAGTACTTGATGAGCTGGCATGCCGGTTGCTTCGTGTTGGGCAGTGATTACGTTGAAGTTAGAGGATCCCAAGAGGTGCTGTCATGATGTTCAGTGGAGTTGAAATCCTGAAACTGCAGTTCTCCAGAGCCGTTGACCAGACCTTCGAGTCTTTCCTCGATTCCTGGAGTATGCCCTCCAAGGGAGAAGAGGTTGCGTTCGAGAACTGGGCCGGAAACGGCCGGTTTTCAACCGAGATTCCGGTTTCCGTCTCCAACTAGCTTAGCGGCTTTTGGAAAGTCAGGCCGTGATTCGAGTAACGCAATTCGGTGGAGCTGTCCGAATACGAATCGATAAAGAACGCGCTTACGGACGATGGTCTATCGCCTCAAGCGCGTTTGTTTCCCCAAAAAATTTCAAAAAAAGGTCCAGCCTAAAGCTGGACCAACTCATTACCGATCTTCTCCAACCCTCGTGAGATACTGTCGCGATCGCCTCCGGGAACGACCGTCATCGCCCGCGCCACGCCCATGCCCTGAAAGGTCTTGATCAAGTCGGGAGTCAGCCGGCCCGCCGCCGACAGTTCTACCTCCGCCGGGTTGCGGCCTATTTTCGCGCATTCCTCGCGAACCTTGCCGAACAGTTCCTTGAGCACGTTCAGATTGCCCGGCGCCGGAAAGAAGCCGTCGCCGAGGCGGGCGGCGCGCGACACGGCCGCCGGGGAATGACCGCCTACATGTATAGGAATTCCGCCTTTTTGTTGCGGCTTGGGGAAACTTCTCATCGCGCGGAACTTGAAGTGCTTGCCTTCGAAGGTGGCCGGGTCGTCGCGCCAGAGCGCCCGGATTGCGCCGATCGCCTCGTCGGTGCGCTTGCCCCGGGTATGGAAGTCCAGCTGCAGCGCCTCGAACTCCTCCTTGAGCCATCCGCTCCCGATGCCCAGCATCACACGCCCGCCCGACATCACATCTATGGTCGCCAGTTCCTTGGCGACGTAGATCGGATGGCGCTGAGGCAGAATCATGACCGCGGTGCCGAACTTCAATTTCGACGTCAACGCCGCGCAAAATGAAAGCGGAATGAGCGGATCGAGAATCGGCCCAGTGTCACCGCCGGGAAGTTTGCCGTCGCGCGAATAGGGATAGGGGGTCTGAAATCCCTGCGGGATGACCACGTGCTCGATAGTCCACATCGATTCGATCCCGCACTGGTCAGCGGTCGTGGCCAGATGAGCCATCAGCTCGGGCTGGCTCAAGGCACCGGCGTTGGTGAACATCAGGCCTATTTTCATCGCTTGCACCTCTGGGCGTCGGTATGTCCCCGACATTCGACCTTATAGCCGCACCGCCGTCAAATGTCGAAGCGTGTTGTCGATGCTTTCTGCGCGGCGCAAAACCCTGTAAAAAAAATGGATGGAAATCGGGAAAATCGGTGTCTGGTCAATTCTCGACGCGACCAATGCGGGCGACAGCGCCGCGTTCGCGCGCAAGGCGGAACGGCTCGGCTACAGCGCCCTGTGGATTCCCGAAGCCGTGGGCCGCGAGCCATTCGCCCATGCCGGCTACCTGGCCGCCAACACCGAACGGCTGATTATCGCCACCGGTATCGCGAACATTTGGGCGCGCGACCCGATGACCATGATGGGCGGGGCACGAACTGTGGCCGAGCTTTCCGGGGGCCGCTTTGTGCTGGGTATCGGCGTGAGCCACGAACCGCTGGTTCGGGTGCGCGGGCGCGAGTTCGTCAAGCCTTATTCGTACATGCGCGACTACCTGCCGAAGATGAAGACAGCGCTGTACATGGCGATCAAGCCCAAGGAAGAACCGCCGATCGTAATCGCCGCGCTGCATCCGAAAATGCTGGCGCTGGCCGCGGAGCAGACTCACGGCACCCATACCTATTTCGTCCCGCCCGAGCATACCGCAGCCGCCCGCGCAGCGATCGGTCCCAAGGCCTGGATTTGTGCCGCTCAGGCGGTGGTGCTGGAGACCGATCCCGCTGCAGCGCGTGACGTGGCGCGCGATTACATGAAGACTTACACGCGCCTGCCCAATTACGCCAATATGCTAAAGGCGCTGGGCTTCACCGACGCGGACTTCGCCGAGGGCGGCAGCGACCGGCTGGTTGACGCAGTGGTGGCGTGGGGCAACGAGGACAAGCTGCGCGGGCGGATCGCCGCCCATCATCGGGCCGGCGCGACTCACGTCTGTATCCTGGCGCTGCGGCGCGACAAGCGCCCATTGCCGGACGAACGTACGATTGAGGCGCTGGCCCCCGGTAAGTGAAACAAACTCACGCCTTTTTTGATCTTTTCGGATAAGGTGTACTTGCCGGATAGGTGTGAAATAGGCTAAACAGAAATGCAATTGCGTGATTATGAGCCGAGCACGGCAGCCAGTTCAAATCGTTCCCAAGGGTTGGGGACGCGAAGTGTGGATCGCTAACAACGATCTCTATTGCGGTAAGATCCTGGAAATACAAAAGGGCAAGCGCTGCTCTTTGCATTTTCACAAGATCAAGAACGAAACCTTCTTCCTGCGCTCGGGCCGGATGCTGGTGCGGGTCAAGGAGCCGGACGGCGGCGACGTCGTGGAAGAGTTTGAGATGACGCCCGGCCAGTGTATGGACGTGCCGGTCGGCCTGATCCATCAGATGGTCGCGCTGGAGGATTGCGAGCTGTTCGAATTCTCTACCCAGCATTTCGACAGTGACTCGCATCGCCTCGTCAAGGGCGACTGATGCGCCGCCTGTTCCGACCCGGTTCAATCGACGTCCGCGCCGCCTTTGCCATCGTTCTGCTTCTCGGCGGGCTCATCGGATGCGGTCCCGGCGCCAGCGAGCAGCGCCGCAACGACTATCTCTCGGCGCATCCGGAAACCGACGCCTCCACGCGGGCAATGATCCAGGATGGGCGAGTAGCGCCCGGAATGACCAAGGACCAGGTCCTGGCTGCGTGGGGAAGTCCGCCTTCCGACTGTCCCGGATGGCATTCCAACCTGATGGAGATCTGGGACTACTGCCATCACCCAGGACGCACCCTGGTGGTATTTGACCAGCACGGCAGGGTATCCAAGGTTTCAATGCCCTGACCTCCGGTGCGCTGCTGCCGGTGTCACGTAACAAAAATAAGTTTGGATGCCGCGTTTGACATAGCGGCACGGCAATTCCATCTGGTAACGGCGTCGAAGTAGAGCTCGTCAGACGCGTCCGGACGACTCAATCCATGGCTCGCGCGAAAATGTATCGCGCACAATCCTTAACTCAAGAGTCCACGGAAACTCGAGAACGGCGCAAAGTTGAAGTTGAAGTCAGTTCCGCGCGACTAGCGATGGGAAAGCGGCGTCGGCGGATTGACTACAATTACCGGTACGGGATTCCCCAGCGGGTTTCCAATCAGGATTTTCAGCGGGAAATGGCCACTGTTCGCGATCGGGATGGTTCCCTGGGGACCCCATCCCGCAACGTAGCATGGATTGCGCGGATCGTGGCCGCAGCCGTTCATGCCCGCGCCGGCCGCCGTGGGAGCAAAGATTGGGCGCAGCGCAAGCACAAGAAGGCTCACGGCTATCAAAGTCAGAATAAATTTGGTGTAGCGGTCGATGGGCATTTGAATTTCCTCGAACGGCGATTTTTAGACGGCATTCTGGGCCAACGTGAAGTGGATGGACGAGAGCGCACTTCTGTTCTCTCTCCGGCAATCAGTCGTGGGACAAGGTCAGAGTGGAGCTGACCGATACATTTCAAACACCAAATCCACGGTCAACCGATTCGGCCCAGCATCACGCCCACCGCCAGGCCGGCCAGCACGTAAGCGGTGAAAATCACGAAGGCCTTGTTGCGGCTCTTGATGAAGAACATCAGGCAGAACGCCACGCGCGCCAGCGGCACCAGGGTGAGGATCATCAGTCCCAACGTCATGATCGAGCGCGGATTGCCGTGCCACGCGCGGATCAAGAGGCTCAGGAAATTTCCATAGTCTTTTACCCGATCGTTGTCTTGCACCGCGCGGAAGTGATCCACATATTCGCCCGGCACGGTGGCCATCGCGATCAGACCCAAAATCAGCACAATGGCGGCGGCGGCCAGCACGGTGCGCAAGATGACGGGCGTCCACACGCGCAGAATTCGATCTTCCTCTTCGGCTCTCATGTTTCAGACCCCCGTCATCGCGCGCCAGCCCATCTCGATAGCGATCAGCACCAGGATCACGACGAAGCCCATTCGCAGCCATCTTACGTCGGCATAGGGCAGAATCCGGCTGCCGGTGAGGGCGCCGGCGGTAACGCCGATCGCAACCGGCGCGGCAATCACGGTGGCAACGTCGCCGCGAGCCAGGAACACCAGCGCGCCCGCGCCCGCGGTGACGCCGATCATGAAGTTGCTGGTCGCGGAGGAAACCTTTAGCGGGATGTGCATGATGTAATCCATCGCCATCACCTTGAGAGCCCCCGAACCGATTCCCAACAGCCCGGACATCAGCCCCGCCACCACCATCAGCGCGAAGCCGCCCGGCAGATTGGTGACCCCGTAATGAATCTCCGCAGCGCCGGGGTTGGGCAGTTCGCCGCCCAGTTCCAGGCGCTCCGCAATCCGGCAGCCTTTGGGCAGCAGGTCGTCACCCTTTTTGCGCAAGGAAAAGTAGGCCGACTGCAGCATCATCAAGGCGAACAGCAATTCCAGCACCCACACAGGAATGAGGCCCGCCATGTAGGCCCCGATGACCGCGCCGGTTACGGTGGCGCATTCGAGTACCATCGCGATATGCAGATTGGTCCAGCCGTCGCGCACGAACGCCACGCTGGCGCCGGCACTGGTCGCCACCACCGAGATCAGACTGGCGCCGACCGCCACATACATCGGCACATGCGCCAATATGACCAGCGCCGGCACGATGAAGACGCCGCCGCCAAGGCCGGATAGCGCGCCGACAAAGCCCGCTCCAACAGACAGGGCAAGAAGGCCGCCCAGAATTGAAAGCACACTCAACCTCCATCGATGTTTGAATGTAAAAGTGGGAGAAATGCACAGCCCGACGTTATTGCGTCTTCCGGCCAGATGCCAGTCCGTCTATTCTATCGCGCCATCGGCCTTCACGAGGCTGGTCTAAACAGCGCAAAATACCAGAATGATCAAATTCGCACGCAGATTCCGAT
>Ga0126381_100010659_pt1 | contig 10360 bp, 8 predicted proteins | sample PanSoiMetPlot_28_FD_96465 | JGI IMG/M metagenome (GOLD analysis project Ga0126381, IMG submission 96465) | Tropical forest soil microbial communities from Panama - MetaG Plot_28 | ecosystem: Environmental > Terrestrial > Soil > Tropical forest > Bulk soil | place: Panama | collected 2016-02-17 | reverse complement strand
TTCCGACGGACCATCGAAGGCTACGATGTCCGCCGGAACTGGCAAATGCGATGTGACCGCTGTATGATGAGTCGCTTTCGACACGGTGAGTGTGCGCCAGAGAATCCTACCGAGAGATGCCAACATAGTGCTGAGGGTGCAGTGGACTACTTCGTTCCCCGCCGCGATCCACGGAGCTCTTTGTGTCTGGACCGGTGCAATCTGAAAAGACGACCATCAGCACGCCGCGACGCGGCAAGTCGAAAGTGGATGCTTTTTCTTTTCATCGCCGATCTGCTCCTCATCGGTTGCCACTCAAGACCTTACGATGCAAGACCTTCGATCGAATTCAGCAAAGTTCCTGTGGCCAACTCCGGTGGTCCAGACAAAACGGATACGATCGAAGGCCGCGTTAATGGCACTCGACCAGGCCAACAGATAGTGTTGTATGCGAGGGACGGCGACGGTCTTTGGTGGGTGCAACCTTTTACAGAGCGTCCATTCACTCAAATTCAAGCCGATTCAAGATGGAAGGGTACAACCCATCTAGGTATGGAATACGCAGCTCTGCTTGTAGATCCGGGGTACACGCCGCCCGACACTGGAGAAATCCTGCCTTCAGGGACCGGTGTTGTGGTCGTTGCAGTTGTCAAAGGCACAGGTCCCGCACCGCCTCACATACCGCCCAGGATCATCCGCTTTAGTGGCTACGAGTGGGCAGCACGCGGCGCAGCCATCTTCCGCGGAGGATCGCCGAACACATTTGATTCTGCGAATGCTTGGACGGACCACAACGGCGCCCTTCACCTTCGTATCGCTAAGACTCAGGGCAAATGGACCTCTGCAGAGGTTAGGCTCACTCGCAGCTTAGGATATGGAACCTATGAGTTCACCGTACGCGATATTTCCCACCTCGAACCTTCCGCTGTTTTAACCCTTTTTACTTGGGATGATACGGGCACTGAGCAGAAGCGAAACGAACTGGACATTGAAGTAAGCCGTTGGGGCTATCGTCGAAACGAGAATGCTCAGTACGTTGTTCAACCCTACTACATTCCGATCAATGTGTTTCCATTCACAGTACCGAGCGGGGTAGTTACGTTCTGGTTCCGTTGGTCGCCGGGCGAGGCAACATTCTCATGTAGCTTGGGGACCTCGCCCACGGGGGCCCACGTTGTTAGCAGACATGTGTTTACTTCTGGCGTGCCTCCAGCAGGCGGGGACTCGGTGCATATGAACTTGTACGTTTTTGGCACCGGCGAAGTCCCGCTAACTAAAGAAACAGAAGTTGTCATTGAAAAGTTCGTGTACCTGCCATGATTCGCGTCTTGAAACAGTGTCGGTGGGCTCTGCCCCTACTGGGTATGGCCTGCTTCTTTCCGAGTGCTCACGCACTCGATCCAAATCGGATGATGTCTCAGTACGTCCATGAGAAATGGAATGCCGACAAAGGCATTAGCGGACATGTCTTCGCGATCACGCAGACACCGGATGGTTATCTGTGGATAGGCACGGACAATGGCTTGGTACGTTTCGATGGATTCAGTTTCCAGGCTGTCTCGTTTCTTCCTGTTGGATTGCCTTCGAATTCCCCGGTTCTGGGGTTAATCACAGACGCTGATGGCAGGCTAGTGGTGCGCCTTGCGGGAACAGTTGTCTTGCTAAAGGGCAACGCGAAGTTTGCGAGCCTCAGTTCCGAGGTTGGCTTGTCCGCATCCTATGTCACGGCAATCTGGAAGGAGGAAAATGGAGGAGTGCTTTTCTCCGATCTGGTAAGCGGCACCGTTCGCTTCCACGGCCAAAGAGTCGAGGTTCTGGCACGTCCAAGTCGCCTGCCCGGAGCGCCGCTTGTGACCTCATTGGCGGAGACGCCCGACGGCAAAATCTGGATGGGCACGTTAGGAACGGGTCTTTTCTACGTGTCACAGGGCCAGGTTAGGAAAGTGACGGCCGGGCTGCCAGTGAGAAAAGTGAATTGCATGCTGTCGGTGAGTCAAAACGAGTTGTGGTTCGGCACGGATAGAGGATTGTTCCGTTGGAATGGAAAACTATTGAGCCGAGGCGGGTTACCGGCTCGCTTCGACAAACTACAGGTGCTGACTCTGCTTAAAGATCGTGAGTCGAATGTTTGGGTTGGCACTTCGCAAGGACTGTTGCGCGTCAACGCCAAAGGCGTGTCATTTTCCGATGAAAGTACTCCGGGCGCAGACGGAGCTGTCAATGCTCTGTTCGAAGACCGCGAAGGAAATCTTTGGGTAGGCGGTCCGAACGGCTTGGAACGCATTAGGGACAGCGCATTTGTGACTTACTCCAAAGCGACCGGTTTGCCATCTGAACACAATGGGCCCGTCTACGCAGATGCGGAGAATAGAATTTGGTCGGCCTCTACGGACGGCGGATTGTACTGGCTGGTGAGTGGACGCGTCGCAAACGTCACTAAAGCGACCCTAGTGAATGACGAGGTCTATTCGATCGCAGGGCAGAAAGGAGACATTTGGATCGGTCGGCAGCATAACGGGCTAACGCATCTACATTACCCCCGTTCTCGAATTTCGTATGAGACTTACACCGAACGGAACGGACTCGCTCAGAATAGCGTTTACTCTGTCTATCAGAGCCGCGATGGAGTGGTTTGGGCCGGGACCCTGAGCGGGGGCGTTAGCAGACTTAAGGACGGGCGATTCACTACGTACACGGCCACGAACGGTCTCGGTTCGAATACCATCAATGCGATCTTAGAGACTCGCAACGGGACGATGTGGTTTGCAACATCGAACGGGCTAAGCTCTCTGTTCCGGGAGCAATGGAAAACACTTTCTGCGTCGGACGGCTTGCCTTCAGCGACGGTGAACTGCTTGTTCGAAGATTCGGCGGGCATTCTCTGGGCTGGAACGTCAGAGGGTCTCGCCTTTTTCAGCGCGAGCCAAGCTAAGGTTCCTGGCAACGTTCCCGAATTGTTGCACGGACAGATATTCGGTATTGCAGAAGGGAAGAACGGATGGTTGTGGATCGCCACTGCAAGCGACGTGCTCCGTGTTCGGCGTGACAAACTCATGGTCGGCGCTGTCGGACCCTCCGATCTCCGGGAGTACGGAATTGAAGACGGTCTGCTCAGCAACCATGGAGTGAAAAGAAACAACTCGGTCATTGCGGACGCCTCGGGGAGGGTCTGGTTCTCGCTTAGCCGGGGTCTGTCGGTTACCGACCCGTCAAACTCCACGGACAATTCCGCACCGGCGATAACCCACGTTGAAGGGATTTCTACCGATGGCAGCCTTCTGGACGGCAAGGGCTTGGTCCGCGTTCCAGCCTCTTCCAAGCGAATTACGTTCGCATACACGGGGCTGAGCCTCGCCGCGCCGGAACACATTCGCTTTCGATATTTGCTCGAAGGGTTTGATCGCACATGGAGCGAGCCGGCCGCAAACCGGGAAGCCGTTTACACGAACCTGAACGCCGGACGGTATACGTTCCACCTCGTGGCTTGCAACAGCGATGGAGTGTGGAATGGGGCCGAGACTGCTATCCAATTCGAAATCGAACCGCTTTTGTGGCAGAGAAGGTGGTTTCGATTGGTGGCGCTGGCTGCCATTGCGCTTGCTGCTCTTCTTTTCTACCGCGTTCGTGTGCTGCAGCTCTCCCGTCAGATGAACTTGCGATTTGAAGAGCGGATCGGTGAGCGTACCCGGATCGCCCAGGAATTACACGACACGCTCTTGCAAGGTCTGATCAGCGCTTCCATGCAGCTTCACGTGGCTGCGGAGCAAATCCCCGGAGATTCGGCAGCAAAACCGAAACTCGGCCGCGTTCTCGAGTTGATGAGGCGGGTCATCGAGGAAGGCCGGAATGCGGTCGGGGGCCTGCGAGCGCATCAGAACGGCTCGTTGGATCTCGGAGAAGCCTTCTCCCTGGTTCGGCAGGAATTCGCTGGGCAGGCCGAAGCGGAGTTCCATGTCATTGTGGAGGGTAGACCCCGTCCTTTGCATCCGCTTATACGAAACGAGGTTTACAATATCGGACGCGAGGCGCTGACAAACGCATTCCGGCACTCCCGGGCGAGCAACATCGAAGTCGAACTCGAGTATGCCGCGAGTCACTTGCGGGTCCTGATCAGGGACAACGGGGTCGGAGTCGACCCCGATATTCTGCGGAGAGGACGGGACGGACACTGGGGCCTGTCCGGGATGAAGGAAAGAACGCGAAGGATTGGCGGGAAGCTGAGACTCTTAAGTAACCGTCGCGCTGGAACAGAGGTTGAATTGTCCGTGCCGGGGCCGATCGCTTTCGAATCATCTTCTTCGAATGGCTGGCGAAGATGGCTTTCTATGCTACATCGCTCACGTACGATAGGACAATGAGGCTGGTCGAATGTTCGCTTTTAAAAAGCGCTGTCTAAGCGTTGCGGCGTTGATCGGACTCAGTGTTCTCCTCTGCAGCTGTCGTGCGCGTGACGCGAAACACGGGCCTTCCATAGTATTCACCAGGGTTCCTCTTGCAGGTGAGGGTGGCCCGGACAAATTGGACATCATCGAAGGGCGAGTAACCCAAGCGCGTCCCGGAGAGAAAATCGTTCTTTTTGCTCGCTGGGGCCCCTGGTGGGTGCAGCCGCTTGCCAACCAGCCATTTACGACAATCCAATCGGATTCCACCTGGAGGAACTCAACGCACTACGGAACCGAATATGCGGCCTTGCTCGTCGATCCGGAATATCGGCCGCTGCCAACAATGTCTGCCCTGCCGGGCGAGAGTGCAGGTGTACTCGCTGTGAAAATCACAAGGGGTCGGCCGGTCTTTTGGCAAACGTGGTGGTTTCTGCTTAGCAGTGCTTTTGTTTTCGTCGTGGTAGTGGGGACCATATTTCGTGTCCGGATGGAAAGGATGACCCGGCAGCTTAGGCTTCGCGTGGAAGAACGGCTGGCGGAACGCTCGCGCATCGCACAGGAGCTGCATGACACTCTCTTGCAAGACTTCCTCAGTGTCTCGATGCAACTTCATGTTGCGAACGATCAACTGGCCGACGATTCTCCAGCAAAGCCGGCAGTCGCTCGCGTTCTCGGGCTTATGGGGCGCGTCACGGAAGAGGCCAGGAATACTGTGCAAGGTTTGCGATTATCCAATTGGGGGTCACAGGATCTGGAGCAAGCCTTTTCGCGGGTTCCGAGAGAGCTCGCCACCACGCAGACGGCTCGTTTTCGCATAATTGTGGAAGGAGCTGCCCGCCCGCTACGGCCGGTAGTTGGCGATGACATTTATCTTATCGGTAGAGAAGCGATTGCCAATGCGTTCCGTCACTCCGGCGCAAGTGATATCGAATGCGAACTCAGATATGACTCAAACTATGTCCGTCTTCTGGTGCGCGACAACGGCCGTGGGATCGCCGGCGATTTTCAGTGGCCAGGGCACGAAGGACACTCGGGCTTGACTGGGATGCGCGAGCGGACCGACAAAATCGGCGGAAAACTTCGAGTATTGAGCCGCGAGGACGCGGGGACCGAGATCGAGCTATCTGTCCCGAGTGAAGCGGCTTACCTTGCCTCTTCCCATGAACGGTCAGCAAAATGGCCTTCGAAATTGAACCCCCAAAAGATCAATAGAGCCGGCTCATCCGTCGGCAAAGGACAAGTTTGATGACCGGACCTGTTCGAATCCGCGTGTTCAGCGTGGATGATCATCCTCTTCTACGCGAAGGTCTCACCGCGATCATCAACAGCCAGCCAGACATGCTGTTGGTGGCTGAAGCGTCTACCGCTGAGGATGCCATTCAACAGTTTCGGAAGCACCGCCCCGACGTTACCCTTATGGACCTTCGGCTGCCGGACAAAAGCGGCATCGAAGCGATGGCCGCGGTGCGCGCCGAATTCCCAGAGGCGAAGTTCATCATGCTGACCACCTTTGAGGGCGACGTGGAGATTCAACGCGCTCTCGAGGCCGGAGCGCAGGCCTACATTCTAAAAACTATGCCTCCCAAGGAATTAGTTGAGGTGATCCGGCAGGTTCATGCGGGCAAGAAACGGGTTCCTCCGCAACTGGCTGCAAAGCTTGCCGAGCACTTGAGCGACGAAGACCTTACCGCGCGCGAAATTGAGGTCCTCGGCCAAATCGCGGGGGGAAACCGGAACCGGGACATCGCGGAGAAGCTCTTCATTACCGAGGAAACCGTCAAGGTCCATATCAAACACATCATGGATAAATTGGGCGCCAGTGACCGGACCCAGGCAGTTGCCATCGGCCTGCGCCGGGGAATCATCCACCTCTAATTTCGTCACAGGCGAATACCCCGAAAGAGGTAAGCAAAAATTCCGCAAATAGGGGTTTCTCTCGAGAGGCGCAGTTGTTTCAATTGATCCCTATTGCGTTTGTTTGTTGGTGCATGGCGGAGGTTTCCGCTGCAAAGACTATTTTCCACGTTTCCTGGCGGCAGGCCGGGTATTGGACTGTTTCTCCTGCGGGTGGCACTCGGTGGCACGGCACTCACTTTCGGCGCTCTATTCCTCTCTAGCCGGATAGGGCACGCTGCGGCTGTGTGGGTCATTGCCCCGGTATTGATCATCGGCGGCGTGGCTCTAGTGATTGGATTTCTAACTCCTTTCGCCAGTCTGGGGATCGGACTTTGCGTGTTGGGGATGGCATTCTCCTGGTTTCCGGAGCCGGCATTGATCCCATCGGGCGCGCGACTGATAACTCTGGTCATTGCCACAACGGCAGTCGCTCTAGCTTTGCTGGGGCCGGGCGCATTTTCTATGGACGGTTACCTCTTTGGACGCCGCGAAATTGTGATTCCCCCGCGTCCGCCGATCGAATGAGAAACGCGGCCTTCGGATTTTACCTCTCAGCGCGCGCTTCAATAGCGAAACCACCAAAGGTGGTACTTTCCAAACCCCAGCTGGTGGTAGAGAAAAAACCTTCCTTCTCGTGATGCGCTATTCGGGTGGATTTTGCGATCTTCTGCGCGTCAGTCGAACTCGCTTACGCAGGAGGAGACAATGATCTTGAGAATGAACTCGGTCACTCCGACGCGCTACGGGATCCATGAAAACCGTTCCCTTCAACAGCAATCTGAGGCGCATCTGTTGGAGCAGGCCAAACGAGGAAGCGCGCAAGCCTTCGCAGAGCTTTGCGAGGGGCATACCGCCAAGTTGTTCAAGGCCGCCGTTCGCGTCACGCGAAATCTCCAGGACGCCGAAGACGCGGTTCAGGATTCCCTGATGAGGGCCTACGCCAATATCAAGCATTTCCAGGGAAGGTCGAGCTTCTCCACCTGGCTGACACGCATTGCGATCAATTCCGCCCACATGATTCGCCGCAAAAACGCAAACGCACACGAAGTTTCCGCCGATGAGCCGCGTCCTTCGGGGGAGGCACCCCCGCACCTGCAGATTCCCGACCCTGCTCCCAATCCTGAACAGAGTTACGTAGAACGCGAGCGAAAAAGAATATTGCACAAAGCCATCGCCCGCCTGCGCCCGCGCCTTCGCGCCGTGGTGGAAATCGGACAATTGCAGGAACTCTCTATGAAGGAAACGGCACGCATTCTGGATATTTCGGTCGCAGCGGCAAAGGCACGGTTCTTTCACGGACGCGCGGTTCTGCGCAAGTCGGCAGCGTTAAGGGCGGTCGTTTTGTCCAGAACCAATCCAGCCGCATGAACATCTAACGGCGGTCAACGCTTGTAAGAAAAACCGCCGGAACTACGGGGCCCGTTTGGGGCTCCCATCCTTCGCGGTTGAATGCATAGAACTAAGGCATGGAGCAAGAGAATGAGAGTTGGACTCTTCACACCCGAATCTGTCACAGAGCCGCGCCATTGGGTGCGCCACGACCAGGCTTTCGCGATGATGTTGGGCCCCGGCTCAATTGAATGGGGCCCGAAGCCTTCCGCGATGGAAAAGTTCACCTACGCAGCGGGCGACTTGGCACTGTGCGACCGTCATAAGGGAGAGTGGGTCGGACTCATGGCCAAACCCCATCTGCAGATCGGTATCTCCGATGCGCCACTGATGGCCGCCTCCGACGGAGCTTATGGCCAGGTAGAACTGCGCCCTCAGCGGAAGTTTGCGAACCCGCACCTACGTGCGCTGGTGGCGGCCGCTCATGCGGAGATCGTTGCTGGGTATCCCGGCGGGCGACCGTTTTGGGATTCTGTCGAACAGGCGATGGCGGTGGCGCTGGTCAATGGATATGCAATAAGGCATCGTCCCGCGCTGATATACAAGGGCGGACTAGGCGCAGCGCGCTTGCGGAGGATCAAAGAGTTGATCCATGCAAAGATCGAAGACGAATTGAGTCTCGACGAGATGGCCCAATCGGTGGGCTTGAGCACTGCTCATTTCGCACGGATGTTTCGCAAGTCAACGGGTGAGACCCCGCATCAATTTGTTCTACGCCAAAGGATTGAGCGTGCTAAAACAATGTTGCGTGCTGCCGACGCGCGAGTCTTGGACGTGGCCGTGGCCTGTGGCTTCAAGACCCAGCAGCACTTTGCGCAAGTGTTTCGTGATGTCTGCGGTACTAGCCCTACAGCGTATCGCCAGGATTTTCTGGGCTCTGAGCCGACGTCCGCCTCCGAAACCGGCGCTGAAGATGCGTCGCTTTCGCTGGTGGCCTTTTGATTCCGTGTTAACCCCCAGCCCTTCGCAACTCATCGCTCTTTGCATGGGTCCCAGTCCTGTGTCCTCCGTGAGCAATTCTGAGTAGCCTAGCGCAGCTTATCCGAACTCTCGCCGTCGTTCCCTCAAAACAGCCCGCATGTAATTCGTTGGAGTTCTGTCTCTGCACGAACGAATTCAGCAAGATTCCGACCAGCCGAGCAAAAATCCGCACAACTCCACATCCCATGTGCAGTTTACTCAACGTGGTGAGGAATCGGTCGGAAGTAATTCAACACAGGAGGATAGCTCGATGGAAGCAATTGGATTGTTGGTCAGACTCGAAGCACGGTCAGGCAGGGAGGCTGATGCCGAGGCATTTCTAAAGTCGGCTCAGCCCCTCGCCCAGGATAAAAAGGGACCTTAAAGTGGTACGCGATCAAACTCGGCCCGGGGAAGTTCGGCATCTTCGACACCTTTGCCAATGAAGCGGGCGCAATGCCCACTTGACCGGCGAGATGGCGAAGGCGTTGACGGCGCGGGCCAGCGAATTGTTTGCGGTTCCTCCGCAAGTGGAAAAAGTGGAGGTCCTTGCAAATACACCCTTAAAAGGGGTGAGCGACTGTCTGCTTGTAGCCAGGAAAATTGTGGTTTCTGGTTACAGGAGATGACAACCAAGGGGAAAGAAAGACTAAGGAGGAAGAAATGAAAATCAAGGAAAAAGAAGTGAAAATCTCACAAGCTTACCGAGCTGCTTACGCATCCAAGGAGCGCAAGTCAGCGCGGCGGGGCCTGATGCAGCGTCTCGGCTTAGCGTCTCTCGCATGTATGCTCGTCATCGGTGCGGCCGGCTCCGCGAATGCCGGCGGGGCTCGAGACGAGGCAGCCGTTCGGGCGCTCGGAGATACCTTTGCCCAGGCTTTCGTTCAGAAGAATGCCGAACTCCGAGCATCGCTATTCGCCGAAAATGGAACCTTCGTGACGCCGACGGGCGACTTTCTGCAAGGACGGGACGCCATGGTGAAGGACTTCGGTCCCGAAGCGCAGCAAGCCGTCAATGGCTCTACGCAGGCGGTGTTCTCCAACTACCGGGTCCGCTTCATCAAGCCCGATGTCGCGTTCGTCGATGCGGTTCTTACCGTGCGCAACGTCAACGGACCGGATGGGACGATCATCCCCGTGATACCGATCAACTTTTTCTACGTGGCCGCGCGCCGCGGCGATAAGTGGCTGATCGAGGATGGACGCGCGCACTTTGCGCCTGCTCCGCCTAACGGCATGACCTCTCGAAACTAACGTGGAGAATACCTGTGCCACCTTTCATCCAGCTCGATAAGGAACAGGTCGCTACAAGCACGCCGGAGTGTCAAGCTGGCGTGCTTGTAGTTCGCAGGCACCATCTGCTGGTGCGGTGCAGCCACTGGCTGAACATGCCAATCCTTCTGGGCCTCATCCTGAGTGGCCTGTCCATTTATTGGGCATCTCCGATCTATCGGCACAAACCAGATCCACGTACGGGGAATTTCGATCCTCTTGCGGATGTCGGTATGTGGATGTGTGCGCATGTACCGGGGCTGCACCAATACAGCAGTCCGCCTGACTGGGTCTACAACCACATCAGCCTCGGTCCCGGCATGCTGGCCGTGGCTCTCCGCCTTCATTGGCTCTGCGCTTATCTGTTCATCCTGAACGGCCTCGTCTTCGTTGTAGGGCTGGCCCTGGGAGGTGGCTGGCGCTCTCTGTTGCCCCGCCAGACCGACCTCCGCGATGCGTTGAAGATGTTTCGCTATTATCTG
>Ga0126381_100010658_pt1 | contig 10361 bp, 6 predicted proteins | sample PanSoiMetPlot_28_FD_96465 | JGI IMG/M metagenome (GOLD analysis project Ga0126381, IMG submission 96465) | Tropical forest soil microbial communities from Panama - MetaG Plot_28 | ecosystem: Environmental > Terrestrial > Soil > Tropical forest > Bulk soil | place: Panama | collected 2016-02-17 | reverse complement strand
GTTCCTGGTGGCTCACCTGGACACCGGTCCGGACGGCTATCAGGGCTGGATCGGTCCCTACGAGTACGACCGCAGTGTATGGTGCGACGTTCACGTCGGGGATGCGGTTCTTTTCAATGGCTTGCTTGCTTTCGCGGAGGTCGTGCTGGCCGATGTTAAACTCCGTGCGAAGTATGGCGTGTATGCGAACAAGTACGTCGACCTTGCGCGCAAGAACCTGTTCGAAAAATGGGATGCGCGCGGCACGTGGGAGGAAGACGGACCCTACGGTGCTTATCGGTCGTGGAACCGGTATGGCGATCCCGAGAGCTTCAAGAACTGGACGGTGCGGAATGAAGTGGCGGGCACGGGTCTCGCGCTTCCCTTCAACAAGCAGGACGACGTCGGCGTAGTCGCGCTGAAGCTTTACCGCATCACCGGCGACGAACATTACCGCGATCGCGCGGCTCGCATTTTCGCTTATCACAAGAGCCGGCTGGCGCTCGTCGACGCTTATTACTACTGGAATTATTGGGAACCATACGCCCAGGCCGATCTCGACCTGCCCAAGCACAAGTGCCGCCACTGGGTGGGCGTGCATCCGGAGCGGCCGTATCAGATGGGCGAGGTCGCCAATGTCGTCGAGGCCTATCATACCGGGGTGGTCTTCGATGCGACCGATATCCGCCGCATCATCAACACCAACCTCAAGGTGATGTGGAACGGCAGCCTCGACGAACCGGCTTTCCACAACTCCAACGCGCAACTGCCGGGTGCCAATCCGAAGCATACGGCGGGCAAGCTCTGGCCAGCGCTCGCCGATTTCGACGATATCGTGCGCAAGCTCTATGCGAAACAGTTGGCCAACGCTCGCGATATCGAACGGTCGATCGAGAAGGCCTATTTCGAGAACGTCACTTCAAAACGTGCGGCAACGATGGCGCGGCGGATGGTGCGGGGAAAGCCGGCAGTATTCGAATTTCCTTTCGCTCCCTGTTCCGGCTTCATTCTTACGGCCGCTCTCCCTGCGGCCTTTTCGATGAAAGACGGTACGATCCTGACTTCAGAAACGCTGACGAAAGGCGTCGTCGAAGTCGCGCAGTATTCGGCGGATGGAAAGCAGAAGCTTGCGGTTTTGGCAACAGCCGAACAGCAGTGGTATACGTTCCATCGTTGGTCGCCATCGGCGGCTGGGAATTACCGGATCCGATGGACTTTCGAAGGCGGCGGGTATCGTGAAGCTCCAGTAAACTGCAAGGCGTAGGTTAACAAATTCGCACGGTTTCGATGCTCAACAGTGCGCCCAGTTTCTCCACTTTGGACGCGACGTGGCCTACGCCCACCGCGCAGTGATGCGCCGGGCCCCGCGCGTTCCACTCGTTGATAAAGCGCCGGGCGCCGATGCTAAATCGATAGCGGCTATTGGTGTTCCCGATCTCCAGAATCGGTCCCGCGACGGACTCTGCCTCCGCCACCAATAATTTGATCTTTCCCGCGGTTTCTACGACCGAAAGCAGCGTGACCGGACCGTGCTTCACCGACATTTCGACCGACAACCCGCGGCCCACCTTGCCGTGATAGACCCGCAGCGGCCGCACCTTGATCCGGCCCTCGGCAATCGCCAGATGTCCCGGGCCATCGTGCCCCATCAGCACGACGTCGTCCGCGAAATCGACCGCATAATACTCGGTGAACGAACCACCGGCGCCGAACGCGTCCATGATTTTCATGGCCTGCGCGTTCTTCACTTCGCACTCGCCGGCGACCGGAATCCCGCGCGCGGTCAGCAGGCTAGTTCCGAGGATGATGGAGCTGATGGCGTCCTCGTTCATCGGATTGCCGGTACCGGAGTAGAAGTAAGCCATCGATCCGAGATCGTGCCGTTCGACCAAACGGTCGAGCGCCACCGAAGTTCGCGCGGCGCGCTCCAGTTCTTCGCGCGAACAATCGGAACCGACTTCGAAGGATTCGAAGAAATGCTGGACACGCTGATCAATCTCGGACGCCGTGACGCCCGCCCGCAGGCACGAGAGTTCGTCCACTTCCAGAATCTCGACGTGTCCGCCGAACGTGGCGCAGTGCAGCGTCAGGTCAGAATACACGTCAAGCATCCCGCAGTAGTAGTGCCCCATCAAGCCAAGGCGGTTGTGCTCCATGGTGTGCGCGACCTGTGCCGCATCAATCCATTCCTGAATCTCGTCCCACGCGGCCGGATCGTTTTCCAGCATGCCGGTGATCTGGAAAAAGGGAACGTTCGCTCGCTGAAATACGTTCGCGATCTCGGGCACCGGACACGCCTGGCACCATGCCAGCCATTCGCCCGTCATCTCGCCGCGGTCTTTCATCGCGTTGAACGACGCGTAGTCGATCGCGGGACCGGGTGAAAGATTCAACAGGATCACCGGGACTTTCGCCCGGCGCACGACCGGCAAGACCGTGGACGAGAGCGCGTAGGTCGTGACGTGCAGGAACAGCAGATCGACATCCGCCCGGCGAAACGCATGCGCGGCTTCGAGCGCCTTTTGCGGATTGTCGATCAGCCCCAGGTTGACGATCTCGACGCCGGGCCGTCCCAGCCGCTCTGCGACCCGCTCCGCATAAGCCGTGAGCCGGCTTTCCAGGCCTGCGAACTGGCTCCAGTACGCATCCAGCCCGATTGCGAACAACCCGATTCGCATCTTCGTCATGACAGATGTCATTATCTTACGGCGGCCCAAGCGGCACGCCTGCCCGGGAGATGGTAAAAACGTAGACGAGACAAATTCGTAATGAAAAAACTCATACTGACCCTATTCGCGCTGGGCGCATTCACCGTAAACTGCTCCGCGCAGGATTATAAGATCGCCATTGTCGGACTGGTCCATTCCCACGTGTGGGGACACTTGTCGACCATCCTCAAGAGCAAAGACGTCAAGCTGGTCGGAGTTGCCGAACCCAATCCAGCGCTCGTTGCCGAAGCAGAGAAGGCCGGCGTCGATAAAGCTCTGATCACCGATAACTACGTCCAGATGCTGGACAAGACCAAACCCGACATCGTTTGGGCATTCGTCGAAAACAACCGTCACCTGGAAATCGTGAAGGCCTGCGCGCCGCGCAAAATCAACGTGATCTTCGAAAAGCCGCTCGCCTCGACCGGCGCCGACGCCCGCGAGATCCGCAAAATTGCAGCGCAATCCGGCATCAAGATCATGACCAATTACCAGATGGCCTGGTGGCCTGCCAACTACGTGGCGAAGAAAGCGTCAGAAACAGAAATCGGAAAGGTATATCGGCTTCACGGAATCGTGGGACACGGTGGACCCGGCTCGACCGGACCGCGCAACTCCGCTTTCTTCGCGTGGCTCACCGACCCCGTGAAGAACGGCGCCGGCGCCCTGATGGATTTCGGCTGCTACAACGCGTTGTGGTCGCTCTGGTATCTCGGCAAGCCCGACACGGTTTATGCCCACGCCAACCATCTCCGTCCCGAGACGTTCCCCAAGGTGGAAGACAATGCGGATCTGATCCTCGGGTATAAGAACGGAGTCGGCATCTTCGAAGGCAGTTGGGATCTCCCGCGCGGTTTCCAGGATCTGGAAGTTTTCGGAATCAATGGCAGCGTCTACATGGAGCAGCGCGCTGTCACGCTCCAGAAGTCGCGCGAGCGCGAAGGCAAGAAACTCGACTTGACACCGCTCGCGCCGGCCGAAGCCGAACCCATTGCCTTCATGGTGGACCACCTGCGCAACAACAAGCCGATTGAAGGTCTGACCGCGATTGACATCAACGTGTCGGTGATCGAGATCATTGACGCTGCGAAGCAGTCGATTGCGACGGGGAAAGCTGTCAAGTTCGGCCAGTAGCGGGATCGAGACGGGGGTCGATCCAGCCGTGAACGACCCCCGCAACGAATCCGAGCGCCTGTTGGAGGTCCTCCTCTTCCAGATCGGGATAGTCCTGGAAAAGCTCTGCGCGTTCAGGATTGGTTGCCAGGATCTCGATGACTCGCCGGACCGTAATCCGCATGCCCCGGATACAGGGCTGGCCGCCCATTTTCCCAGGCTCGATCGTGATCCGGTCCAGCGGCGGTTTGAGGTTCATGGCACCATTATCTGCCAGTAATTACTGCGATTCCGTCCACTGCTTCGCCCGGCGCACGCACCCCTCCAGGTCGTCCCTCACCTCATAAACCCAGAACCGCATGACGTCCCACCCCTGGTCGGCCAGACGGCGGGAGCGAAGTTGATCACGCCGACAGAGTTCGCCATCCCAATCGCGATGGTAATTCTCGCCATCCACTTCGATGTTCAGTTTACGTTCGGAGTCAGCCGGAGCGAACAGGGCGAAGTCGAGCATATATGGCGGTTCGTCGTATTGCGGAACCGGCCGAAGTCCCGCGCGGTACAGCGCCCGATAGAGCACCCGCTCCCACTCCGACACAAACTCCGGATGCGCCACCGGCGGATACTCCGGACCCAACTCCGCCGTCGCTGCGCCTAGTTGTTCGCGTCCGGCCAGCCCGCGCGCATACTCCGCGAACCCCGCCAGATAGTTCACCTCCGAGTGGAGCGCGGCGCGGACGTCGCCAATCACGATCAGTTCGGACCGGGCGCGCGTGATCGCCACGTTGAACAGATTCCCGTTGCCCTTGAGAAATCGGAGCATGCTCTCGGTCGCGCCCAGCGAAATCACGGGCGAAAAGAGAATGACATCCCGCTCATCGCCCTGAAATCCGTGCACTGTGTCGACAACAAACTGCGATTCGCCCAACTGCCTCGCCAGCGTCGCATCCTGGTGAATCAATGTCCGGATCCGATTCGCCTGCGCACGGAATGGAGTTACCACGCCGATGGAGCCGCGGTACGCGAGATCGACCGCCAGCCTTCGCACCTCGGCAGCCACCGCCTCCGCTTCCGGACCATTCACAGCGCCGCCTCCCTGCGGCCGGATGACCTTCCCCTTCAGATCGACCCACCGCACCGCGGGACTTGCCGCCGAGCCCTCTCCACGCGTTGGCAGCAATGCCTCATGGTCGGTTGCGACACGCAGCCGCCCGCGATAAAAGTGCCGGTTTGAAAACCCGATGATGTCGCGATGCGAACGGTGGTGATCCCGCAGGTTCACCAGGTCCTCCGGACGGCAGATGCTGCGTGCGAGATCGAAGAGCGAGTTTACCGAATAGGCCCACGAGGCATTTCCTTCGGCCAACCCATGCGCCGCCAGCGTCAACCGGTCCATTTGCGGAGCCACCGCGCTCACATGTTTCAACTGGAGTGGATCGCCGATGATGACCGCGCGTTTGGCGCGAAATAGCAGCGGTAGCGCCGAAGCGATGTCGCACTGGCTTGCCTCGTCGATGATGACCAGATCGAACTGAGCCGGCTCGAAGGGTAGCCGCCCGCGCGCCGAAAGCGACGTCACCGCCCAGCAGGGCAGCGATTCCAATACCTTCGGAAAGAGCTTGTAGTAGCGACGGAATACCGCGCGTCCCAGACCCTCGTCCGGGCGGCCCGCACCCGAAATCATCTGCAATAGGGCGACATACTCGCTCAACAATCGCCGCTGCGCCTGGGGCAGGCGGTTCGGCCATAACCGCAGCCATGATTGCCACAACTCGCGAGCATCCACCGACGATTCGTGCGAAATACGCGTAAGATCCAGCGCCAGATCTTCTAGCGGCCGCGCTTCCCGCAACTCGTCGAGCGATCTAAGATAGTTCTGAAATTTCGCGGCTTCCTCAGGATGCTTTGTCAGCGCGGGATCAGCATCGCGCAACGTCCCCATTTCCGCCGTGGAGAACAGCGACCGAGCCGGCTCGGCGGTTCGCTCCAGTTCGTCCACGCGGTTGCGCAACCGCGCAACAGCGGCGATCTGCTGCTGAATGGCCGCGTATCGGGCACAATTGTCCCGGTGCGATTCGAGAAGGCGCGCGTAACGGCGGTTTTCGTCCGGACCTGCCGTATCGGCCAGCCTCGAAACCAGGTCCTGCGCGATTCGCGCCTGATGCTCTTCTTTCCCCAGACGAAGCAGCAGCGGATACGCGCCGAGATCGTTCACGCGCGTTTCCACCACGTCCACTGCGTGATTGTTGCGGCTCGAGAACAGCACTGTCGCGCCCTGCCAGGCCATGTTTGCAAGCAGCGAAGTTACCACCTGCGACTTGCCTGTCCCCGGTGGCCCCGTCACCACCGTCAGCGGTGATGATAGCCCTTGAATTACCGCCTGCCGCTGTTCCGAGTTGAGTGGCAGCACTTCGAGAATTGGGCGGTCCGGCACGGGCAGATTCTTGCGCTCTTCCCCTAACCAGTGTCCTAACGCTGTCCCACGCAACGCGGCCTCGTCGCCGGTCATCAATTTGCGCAGTTCCGCTTCCAGGCCGTAGGTAAACGGCGAACGCGTTCCAGCCAGCAGAATCGCGCGATTGTAGAATCCCGCCGGACGGTCTTCCGAAAGCGGCGTCCCCTGCGACAGCGTCCATGGATTGAGGCTCTCGCGCCACTCCCAATCCGGGCGCGAGCGGTGGAGCCGCACGACTAACTCGTCCCAGTTCGGCGGATCCTCATCCGGGTCAGCAAGTCCGAGTTCCTCGGATAGCTGGATCGCCTCGTCCAGAAGATTCCCGCTGTCTGCCGCGGGCAGGCTCTTGAGTACTTCCAGGTTGAAAAGCGGAATTTCGGATCCCGGACGCAGAGGATTCGCCGAATCGAGGACCGGCTCATCCAACGGATACAGCAGCAGCGGCTCGATCCGTCCATTGACGATTCGCAGCGCGTAACCTATGTACAGCGTCAGTTGCCCGCGCTCCCGGGCGACCTTCTGGGCGAGGCGCTTGACTGCCCGCATCGTCGCCGGCGGCTCCCCGCACAGTTCCGTGAACGGCAAGGCCGTCAGTTCAACATACCCGGAGGTTTCCGACGCTACGAGCGAGATCGACGGTCCGCTTTCCCGCGCCAGGCACTCCAGATAGTACCGGCACAGGTTCGCCAAAAAAGTTCGGGCGGGCCCCGCACCCCCTGAGGGTTGCGAAACCCGCCCTTTAGGCCACCAACGGTAGGCGGCGTCTTGAACGATGTTAGGAAGCTGATCGAGCGCGGCGACTACATCCGCGCGATCGAGGCCTAGCTCCTCCGCAATCTGCCGAGCCTTCAACCCCGGCTGGTTAGCCAGGAGTTGAAGGATTCGATCGGCGGAAGGAGCCATTGGCAGCTCAGCTTTTCTTTAACTTCTCACGCTGCTCGCGAAGCACCGCCTTGCGGCTCAGCTTGATCTTGTTGCCTTCGATCCCAAGGACCTTGACCAGAATCTGGTCACCTTCCTTCAGTTCGTCGCGCACTTCCTTCACGCGATTCTCGGCAATCTCGCTGATGTGCAGCAAGCCATCCGTGCCGGGGAAGATCTCGACAAACGCGCCGAAATCAACCAGCCGCACCACTTTGCCCAGGTACGTCTTGCCGATCTCCGCCGTTGCCGTCAGGTCCGCGATAATTTGCAGGGCCTTGTTCGCGGCGGTCGAATCGTTCGAAGCCACGTGAATTGTGCCATCGTCTTCCACGTCGATCTTCACGCCGGTCTGCTCGATGATCCCGCGGATCACCTTGCCGCCCGGTCCAATGACGTCGCGGATCTTATCCTGCGGAATCTTGGTGGTGTAAATCCGGGGCGCGAACTGCGACATCTCTGCCTTAGGCTGTTCGATCGCGGCCACCATCTTATCCAGAATAAACAACCGGCCGCGCTTCGCCTGATCGAGCGCTTCCTTCATGATGGACGGTGTCACGTTCGGCACCTTGATATCCATCTGCAGCGCCGTGATTCCGTCGCTTGTACCGGCAACCTTGAAGTCCATGTCGCCGTAGTGATCCTCGGCGCCGGCAATGTCGGTCAGGATGGCGTAATCGTCGCCTTCCTTCACCAAGCCCATCGCGACTCCGCTGATATGCTTCGGAAGAGGGACGCCCGCATCCATCAACGCCAGACTCGCGCCGCAGACCGTCGCCATGGAACTCGAACCGTTCGATTCCAGGATGTCGCTCACCACGCGGAGCGTGTAGGGGAACTTCTCTTCATCGGGAACCAGCGCGGCAACCGCACGTTCCGCAAGCGCGCCGTGTCCGATTTCGCGACGTCCGGGGCCGCGCATGAAACCCACTTCACCCACGCTGAACGGCGGGAAGTTGTAGTGGAGCATGAAGCGCTTGGTTGCACCCTCGCCCGGCTCCAACAGCTCGATCCGCTGCTCGTCTTCCTTCGTACCGAGCGTGATGGTGACCAGAGCCTGCGTTTCGCCGCGTGTGAAGACTGCCGATCCGTGAGTCCGCGGCAGCACACCCGTCTCGATCCAGATCGGACGGATCTGTTCGAATCCGCGGCCGTCCGGACGCCTCCGGTCCTTCAGCATCTCGTCGCGGAAGATCCGCTCCTTTAGCATGTCGAAATAGGTGGAAGCCGTTTTCAGCTTTTCCGCCACTTCCGGCAATGCAGTATCGGCGCCGCCCGCGATCGACTCCATCAACTTCGCCTTCAGCGCATCGATTTTGGCATAGCTTTCGAGCTTCGGATACTTCTGGGTGTTCAGCGCATCGGAGAGATCTGCCCGCACCAGGGTGGAAACCTGATCGTACAGCGCCTTGTTGATCTCGACCGGAGCCACCGTCTTCTTCTGCTTGCCGCACTTGGCCTGGATCTGGGTCACGACGGCCGCAATCTTCTTGCAGCACTCGTGGCCGAACTCGATCGCGCCGAGAACTTCGTCTTCGGAAACCTCGTTCGCCCCGGCTTCCACCATGACAATACCTTCCGGGGTCCCGGCAACCACGATGTTCAACTTCGATTCGCGCGCTTCGGTATACGTCGGATACGCGATGTACTTCCCATCAATCATTCCGACGCGAACCGCAGCCACCAGGTGATGGAACGGGATGTCGGAAATCGCCAGCGCGGCGCCGGCGCCGATGATGCCAAGCACAGCCGGATCCGTCTCCGGATCGGCCGAAAGCACCATCGCAATGATCTGTGTTTCGTTCAGAAAGTTCTCAGGGAACAGCGGACGCAGCGGCCGGTCGATTAACCGGCTGGTTAGGATTTCTTTTTCGGAGGGCCGGCCTTCGCGCTTAATGAACCCGCCGGGGATTTTGCCCGCGGCGTACGTGTACTCGCGATAGTCGACGGTTAGGGGGAAAAAGCCCTGACCGGGCTTGGGATTCTCGGCGGCACAGGCTGTGACCAGCACGACCGAGTCGCCGGAACGAACGACAACTGAGCCGTTCGCCTGCTTGGCAAGGTGGCCGGTTTCGATCGAGATCACGCGGCCATCAAGGTTCACTTCGAATGTGTGTTTCATTTCTTCGATTGAGCGGGTTACGTTCCCCGTCAAAAGTCCATTCCGCCGGACGGACCGGCATTGATCTACGAGGGGAAGGAGAAAGGAGGGCGAGCCAATAAATGGCGGCAAGAGTACTACTTACGTCGAACGGTCAAACAATAACCGTCCCTTAGAGTAAAACCTCAGTGGCGGATCGCCAGCTTCTGAAGAACGGCTTTGTAACGCTCCGGGCTTACGTTCTTCAGGTACGTCAGGAGCCTGCGACGCTTGGCTACGATGGTCAGTAGTCCACGCCGCGAAGAGTGGTCTCCCTTGTGAGTCTTGAAATGCTCGTTGAGCTGGGTTAGCCTTTCGCTCAGGATGGCAATTTGCACTTCCGGCGAGCCCGTATCGGTTTTATGAATCCGATTCTTGGCCAAAACTTGTTGCTTTATTTCCGTCGCCAGTGCCATCTAAAGGTTGCTACTCCTCTTCTTATCTTCTTCTCGATTTGGTTACGAAAACTAATATAGCACAGAAATTTGCAAGTCCTCGCCCAAAGATGCCCAGAATGGCCGAAAAGCTGCGTCAGGGGGGCGCCCGCCAGTGGTCCGCCTACGAACGCAGATTTCGTTTTGACTTGGAAGGCGAGTTGGTGTTGGAGGCGGAAAACCGGGTATCAGGCGGCTCTGTCGTAGGAAATTTCGGGATCGAGGGGGAGGAAGGTGCCGGCTACGGCGTTCCAAAGTGGCTTTGGGGGCGGCGGAGCCGTGGTTTGCAGGGGTTCCGCGGAGGGTTCGGCCTCGGATTGCGAAACGAACCCAATTTCGGACTCATCGGATTGATTCTGCTGGATTTGCTTGCGGTTCTTCTGGAGCTTGATGAGTTCGTTCATGGCTTTGAAGAAGCCTCGCATGGCGGTTTGGCTGTAGCGCAGCATTAAGGAGACGTTGCGCGCGTCTTCTGCGTCGCCGTCCTTACCGGTGAGGTAATCGGTGGATTCCGAGAGTTGGATGGTCGCGCGGCGGCTGAGCCAGAATTGCTCGACCATTTTGCAGAAGACCATATTCTCGGTGGTGGTGGCGGGACGCCATTCTTCGAG
>Ga0126381_100010657_pt1 | contig 10362 bp, 10 predicted proteins | sample PanSoiMetPlot_28_FD_96465 | JGI IMG/M metagenome (GOLD analysis project Ga0126381, IMG submission 96465) | Tropical forest soil microbial communities from Panama - MetaG Plot_28 | ecosystem: Environmental > Terrestrial > Soil > Tropical forest > Bulk soil | place: Panama | collected 2016-02-17 | reverse complement strand
GTTCTCGAAGGCGGTCTCAAAGCGTGGCGAGAACTCGGTCTGCCCGTGACCACGAAAATCAGCAGCGTTGCCGAGGTTGCCGCCCGTTTTGGGGTTGAGCTTCCAGATAAGATCGACCAGCCACGTTCTTGTGCTCACGCAAGTTGTTGCGCTGTTACTGCCGCGGGTACGCCGGCACAGGGTTGACACTCGGTGAGCGCAGCGAGCGGCTCATGACATGTGCCACCGACATAAGTTTGATGGTTTGATAAAGCAGTTGGAGACAAACGCATGAAAACTCTGTTGCCCTATGACAAAAAGAAAATACCTGTCGAGCTTGATGACCAAAATTTCGCGGGGTCACTGATTTCGAAGGTCCTACGAACCGAGTAAATCGCCCGAACAGGTGGTCGAAGCCTCGCTTGAGCATCCGATCGGGTCGGCCAAACTTGAGGAGCTTGTAAAAGGAAAGAGAAACATTGTCATTACCACCTCCGTACACGCGCCCGGTTCCATCCAAAATCATCACACCAATCCTTCGGCGGATCCGTTCAGCACAACCAGATGCAAATATAAAAATTTTGGTAGCAACAGGCTTCCACCCGTCCTCCACGGAAACAGGAGCTCATCGAGAAATACGGCCAGGAGATTGTCGACCACGAACAGATCGTGATGCACGTCTCTACCGATGACTCCGCTATGGCCCACATCGGCACGCTTCCATCCGGGGGACCTTGCATCGTGAACCGGGTCGCTGCGGAGGCAGACCTGGTCCTCCGCGGCTCGTAGCTCTAATCGCCAGACTGCAAGCAATTTTTACCCGTCAACCTCGGATCCGGGGTGCGCTCGTTTTTGGCTGGCGTTGTTTGCCGACCAGCGGCACTGCCCCCCTACGGGCAGTGCCGCTGGTCAAGTTCTGTCCTGCCCATCTGGATTCAACGACTTCCAGTGCGCGCGAATTGGCACATTATCTGCATTACCCACAATCCGAAAGCTGGCAGATGGATATCGCCAACATCAATTATTGACAATGTTCAAGAATACGGGGCACACACCCACGGTGATTAATGGAAGGGACAACACAAAGATGCGGATGCGCCAGACAGACACTTATCATCACGGGGATTTGCGCAGAGTGCTCATTCAGGCTGCGCTAGAACTGGCCGTGGAAGAGAAGGATTGGAACTTCTCTTTGCGAGAAGTCGCGCGCAGGGCTGGCGTGAGTCACAACGCGCCCTACAACCATTTTGCTCATAAACGGGACCTGCTGGATGCCGCGGCAGCGGCCGGCCACGACCTGCTACGCAGCGAACTGACAGCTGCGGTCGCCAATGTCACGGATCCAGGCGCAGCCTTGCTAAAAATGGGTTCCGCGTATGTGAGCTTTGGGACTCGGAATCCTGTTCTTTATCGCCTGATGTTCAGTGTGGCGCTGAGCGGCCCTAACTGGCGTCCAGAAGAAGTCCTAGCGGCGGAGTGGGGAGCTGCACTTGTTGTCTTGGAGAGTATTCTCCGCCGAGGCGCCCGTCTCGGAGTCTTCGATTCCGCACTCACCCAAAAACCGGAACTGCAAGCTGCAACTCTCTACACATGGGCAGTGGTTCACGGCTTAACCATGCTTGCGATCGACGGTCTCGCTGACGGTAAGCATCTCCCTATCGAGCGTCTCGCACAACAGGTAGTCGCAAGGACTTTTGGAGGTCTTGTAAGGCCAGCCTCAAGAAACGGAGTTACATCGTGAGATCCAACCATTTTTCTCTGCTGTTCGCCACATTGGCCCTTGCGCGCCCAATCGCTTCATCAGCCCAAGGGCACACATCGAAGGCCGTCACTCAAACGACATTCTGGCGAGTGCCCAGGTACCTAGCCCACATCGCGCTTGTGATTTTGGTCGTTGCTGTGACTGCGGGCGTTGTTGGCTGCAAAAAAACCCCATTCAAGCTGCCGGACACGGAGGTGCTCCTTGCGCCTCCCGTTCCGCAAGACGTGGCCGTGCACAGCGAATGGGTGGCGACACTCGACGGTTACGTAAACGCCGAGATTCGTCCGCATGTTTCCGGGTACATCATCAGCCAGAACTACAAAGAAGGTGACTTCGTCCGCAAAGACCAGGTCCTGTTTGAGATCGATCCGAGGCCGTTCCAAGCGGCCTTGGACCAAGCCAAAGGGGAGCTCGCCCAGGCTAGGGCGCAACTGGGCAAGAGCGCCATCGATGTGGAACGCGATACGCCTCTGGCAGAACAAAAGGCAGTTCCAAAGGAGAAGTTAGACAACGAGATCCAGGCCAAACTTGCGGCTCAGGCTATGGTGCAGTCGGCCGAGGCCGCGGTGGAACGCGCACAACTTGATCTTGGGTGGACCAGGGTCACTTCGTTGGTGGATGGCGTTGCGGGAATCGCTGAAGTCCAGATGGGCAATCTGGTAGGTCCGAGCGTCCGTCTTACCGCGGTTTCGCAGGTCGACCCTATCAAGGTGTATTTCCCTGTGAGTGAACAGGAATATCTACGGGCGAAGCACCTTAGTTCGACCGGACAGCCAATGCAACTACTCGACAGTGCACCCGAACTGATCCTAGCGGATGGCACGGTGTATCCGCGTAAGGGGAAGATCCTGTGGACTGACCGGCAAGTAGACACCAGCACGGGCACGATTCGCCTGGTAGCGGCATTTCCCAACCCCGGCAATATCTTGCGCCCGGGCCAGTACGGGCGTGTGCGCATCCAGACCAGCACGAAGAAAGACGCGCTGTTGGTGCCACAGAGTGCGGTTAAGGAAATTCAGGGAGGTTATCAGGTTGCGGTTGTGGGCGGGGACAACAAAGCAAGTATTCGCCCAGTCAAGGCGGGAGAGAAGGTGGGGCCGATGTGGGTGATCAACGAGGGATTGAAGCCAGATGACCAGGTCGTCGTAGAAGGAATTGAAAAGGTGAAAGACGGCACGGCTGTCGTTCCTAAAACCGCGAAACTTCAGGCAGAGGTCCGGTGAGCCATGTCCAGATTTTTCATCAATCGTCCCATCGTCGCCATCGTCATCTCGATTCTGATGGTGATCATTGGTGGCATTACGATCCTAAGTCTTCCCGTCGCGCAGTTTCCGGACATCGCCCCCCCTGAAATACGGGTGGCCGCTACATACCCGGGCGCCGATGCCGAGACTTTGGAGCGCGCCGTCGTCACGCCGATAGAGCAGCAGGTGAACGGCGTGGACAACATGGATTACATGTACTCGATGAGTTCGACCAACGACTCGGGTGTAGAGCTGATGGTCGATTTTGATCTCAAAACCGACCCGAACATGGACCTCCTTCTCACCCAATCACGCCAGCAGCTCGCGATTGGTCAGATTCCTCCTGAGGTCAACCAGATCGGTATCGACGTGAAGAAGTCCCTGACCGCGCCCATGCTGCTGGTCGCTTTGTATTCGCCAAAAGGGACTCACGATGCGAACTTCCTGGCGAATTACGCCTACATCAATCTGAAAGATCCGATTGCGCGGTCTTATGGTGTAGGAAACACCCAGATCTACGGCCTCGGTGAGTACGCGATGCGCCTTTGGGTAAAACCCGATCGGCTAGCGAAGTTGGGGATTACCGTTACCGACGTCGTCAATGCGGTGAAAGCACAAAACACAGTGAACCCGGCCGGTCAGGTCGGAGGCGAACCGACCGTAGCAGGCCAGCCGTTCACTTATGCGCTACGCGCGCAGGGTCGGCTTCAGACGCCTGAAGAGTTCGGCGACATTGTTGTTCGCGAGGCCGCTGATGGCGGCATGGTGCGCGTGAAGGACGTTGCCCGGGTCGAACTGGGCTCGAAAGACTACAGTTGGCTCACGCGTTTCGACGGTAAGGAGTGCGCGGTCCTTGGCATCTACCAATTGCCCGGTTCCAATGCCGTGGAAGGGGCCAAAGGCATCCGGAAGCTCATGGCCAAAATGAAGCAGAGCTTCCCGGCGGACATGGAGTACGCCATTACGCTGGACACGACTGACGCCGTTAGAGCAGGCATGCACGAGATCGTCCTTACGTTGATGATTGCCTTCGTGCTGGTCATCATTGTCGTGTACATCTTCCTGCAAGACTGGCGCGCAACTCTGATTCCAATGGTCGCCGTGCCTGTCTCGCTGGTGGGTACATTCCTTGTTTTCCCGTTTTTCGGTTTCTCCGTCAATACCCTTTCGCTTTTCGGGTTAGTGCTGGCGATCGGTCTGGTAGTGGACGATGCCATCGTCGTGGTCGAAGGTATACAACGGTATATCGAAGAAGGGCTTGCTCCGAAGGATGCGGCTCGCAAGGCCATGGATGAGTTGACCGGCCCGGTTGTTGGCATCGCGCTGGTACTTTCGGCGGTATTCGTGCCAACGGTCTTCATACCGGGCATCACTGGCCGGCTCTATCAGCAATTTGCGTTGACCATCGCCATCTCGGTGATCGTATCGGCGTTCAACGCCCTGACGTTAAGCCCGGCGTTGGGTGGATTGATGCTGCGGCCCAAAAAAGAGACTCATGGGCCGCTGGCGAAATTCTTCGGCTGGTTCAACCGTATGTTTGCAAGCGCCGGTAATCTCTATCTGCGGGTGTCGGGTGGCTTGATTCGAAAGAGTGTCTTGGCCGTCGCGGCGCTCGCGGGTTTTGCGGTGGCCGGCATCTTCTTTGGGAAGGTGCTGCCATCGAGCTTCCTGCCCGACGAAGACCAGGGATACCTGTACATCAAAATGCAACTGCCCGAAGCATCTTCTGTTCAGAGCACGGCGGAAGCAGCCCGGGCAGTGGAGGCCATTCTGAAGGACACGCCTGGGGTCCAGTACACTACCACCGTAACGGGATTCAGTCTCCTTAGCTTAACCCGGTACAGCTACTCCACCTTCTTCTGGGTGACCCTGGAGCCTTGGGAAAGCCGCAAGCAAATCGAGGAGCAGTACCAGGTTATTAAGGCGAAGTTGAACCTGAAGCTCATCACCCTTCCACAAGGAACTGTCTTCGCCTTCTCTCCACCAGCAATTTCGGGAGTTGGTACCTCGGGCGGATTTCAGTTTGTACTGGAAGACCGCTCCGGGCGGGAATCTGAATTCCTAACGGCCAACCTTAACAAATTCCTGGAAGCAGCTCGCAAACGTCCCGAGATCGGCATGATAGCCACCACCTATATACCCAGCACGCCGCAAAGGTATGTGTATGTGGACAAGGAGAAGGTGTTGAAACAGGGCGTCAACCTCAGTGACGTCTATGCCACCCTTCAAGCTTTCATGGGCGGAGCCTTCGTCAATTACTTCAACCAATTCGGGCGCGCCTGGCAGGTATATGTCGAGGCGGAAGCCCCATACCGGGCCAACCTGGACAACGTCGGTCAGTTCTACGTGCGCAACAATCGCGAGCAGATGGTGCCGCTTTCCGCGCTGACCCGATTCGAGTCGCGTTACGGCCCGGAATTCAAGTTGCGCTTCAATGAGTATTCGTCCGCGCAGATTATCGGCAACGCCGCGCCGGGCTATAGCCCCGAGCAGGCCACGGGGGCCCTGGAAGAAGTCTTCCACCAGACGATGCCGAGTGAAATGGGCTTCGATTACATGGGCATGTCCCGGCAAGAACAGAAGGCGCGCGAAGGTCTGCCCTCGTGGGCGATCTTTGCGATGTCGTTCTTGTTCGTCTTTCTCATCCTTGCAGCACTCTATGAAAGCTGGTCCCTGCCGTTCGGTGTATTGCTGAGCACACCGGTGGCGGTGTTTGGTGCGTTCGGATTGCTGTGGCTGCGTCGTACCGTACTCGGCATGATTTTCCCGGCCTTTATGGTGCAAATCGAGAACGACGTCTATTCGCAGATCGGGCTCGTGATGTTGATCGGCCTGGCGGCCAAAAACGCAATTCTGATCGTGGAATTCGCCAAGGACGAATATGAAAAAGGCAAGCCACTGGTTGATGCAGCTCTCGAAGGAGCCAAGCTGAGGCTGCGGCCAATTCTGATGACTTCTTTCGCATTCATTCTCGGTTGTGTGCCCCTGTTCATCGCTACCGGCGCAGGTTCCGTGGCTCGGCAAATCATGGGCACCGCCGTGATCGGCGGGATGCTGGCCTCGACCGGCCTCGCCATTTTCATTATCCCCGCCCTGTACGTAATCGTGGAACATGTCGCGAGTCTTTCGAAGCGCGGAGCGCACACGCCAGCTGACGTCGCTGAACCGCATCCCGTGGAGGCCGACTAACATGAAAAAGCCAATCGTCCTCCTCACCCTGATGTTCTTCGTGTGCGGGTGCACGGTCGGACCCGATTACAAGCGACCGAAGGTTGACGTCCCGGGCGCATACCGTGGAGCGCCGGAGGAAACGGCACCATCCCAGCAAAGCTCTTCGCAACAAGCGCCACAACCAGCTGATCGCGCTTCGCCACAAGGGTTGCAGCCTGCCAACAATTCGCCGCAAGCATCAGCACTTTCGGAACAATCGTTCGGAGATCAGAAGTGGTGGGAGGTGTTTCAGGATCCACAGCTCCAGGACCTGATTCGTACGGCCTTGAAGCAGAACTATGACATTCGCATTGCGGCGGCGAGGATCATGGAAGCCCGAGCGCAGTTAGGCATCACACGGGCTGACCAATTGCCGACCATCAACGCCGGTGCTGGCGCCGAAAACTTGCGCGTGCCGCAGACGAAGATTTTTCCCGCAACCGATACGAGCTTCGGCCAAGTGAACGCTTCCTTCGCATGGAACCTCGACTTCTGGGGAAAATACCGCCGGGCCACCGAAGCAGCGCGAGCCAATCTTCTGGCGACAGAATGGGCGCGCCAAGCCGTGATCAACATGCTGGTAAGTGATGTTGCCGCCGCCTATTTCCAACTCCGTGCGGACGACCTCCAACTCGAGATCTCGCGGCGCACGCTGGCTACCCGCCAGGAATCGCTGCAACTTGCCCAAACGCGGGCGAACGGTGGCGCCGGCACGATGATGGATGTAAGGCAGGCAGAACAACTGGTAGCCGTCGCCGCCGAAACGATACCCGACTTGGAGCGGCGCATCCAGCAGGAGGAGAACTTTATCAGCACGCTGCTGGGGAACAACCCTGGGCCGATTGCACGCGGAATGATGCTCACCGAGCAGCCGCATTTGCCGGAGGTTCCAGCCGGAATACCGTCCCGCCTGCTCGAGCGACGGCCCGACATCCGCCAGACAGAAGCGGAGTTGATGGCGGCCAATGCCCAGATCGGTGTAGCAAGGGCTGCGTACTTTCCGGATATTGCTTTGACCGCGAACGCCGGATTTCTAAGCTCCGCGCTCACTAGTCTGTTCACTGGCCCGGCTGGGTTTTGGAGTTTCGGAGGATCGCTTATCCAACCCATCTTTGCTGGCGGCAGGATCACCTCGGGTGTCCGATTGAGCGAGGCACGCAAACAGGAAATGGTCCTGACGTATCAAAAAACGATCCAGAATGCGTTTCGCGGCGTTTCGGACTCGTTGGTTGGATACCAGAAAAGTCATGAATTTCGACGGCATCAGGAGGAGTTGCTGCTTGCCGCACAAGGTGCTGCCCGGCTTTCCGAGTTGCGGTATCGCGGGGGCGCCACCGACTACCTGGAGGTCCTAACCAATGAGACCAATGCTTTCAACGCTGAACTGGGCTTGACTGAGGCCCAATTAAATGAACTTCTGGACCTGGTGGACATTTACAGGAATCTTGGCGGCGGTTGGCAGGATTGAGGGTTGCATGTTTCACAAAGGGCCTTTGCAGCCGCACGAGGATTTTTCCCAAAATGATCAAGCTGTACCGGGAAGCCCAGGGGCAACACGGTTGACGAATGAGAGCTCCGATAAGCCATCAACCATATTTCTAGCGACGTTATCCCGAAAGGTCTTTGAACAGCATGCCCCACGCCAACGTCCAAACTCCTGACTGGCTTCGTCAGATGGAGAACATCCTTGAAGAGCTCAACGAGGGAGTGGCCATTGTTGATAACCATCTCCGCATAATATTTGCTAATGAAGCATTGATCCGATTAGGCCGGTATAAACGCCAAGAGCTACAGGGGCGGACGCCCGACGTAATCTTCCCACCAGAAGACATTCCGTACCTTCTGCAGCAGTACGAATCGGACCATCGCTACGGACACCATCGCCATGAGTTTTACCTTCCTCGAAAGAGCGGCGAGAGAATTCCTGCCATCTACAGTGGGCGGATGATCCAAGGTCCGGACGGGCAGGAGTATGTGCTGCTTATCGTAACGGACATCAGCGCTCAGAAAAGGGTTGAGGAGCAACTCCGCAAATCCAATGCGCTCCTGGAACAACGTCAGAAGGAAATTGAAAATGAACTCTCCCTCGCAGAGCGCGTCCAGCAATCGCTCGCGCCACACAGCTTGGTTTGGAACGACCTCGCCGTTGAGGCCTATTACTGCCCCGCGCGTGCCATTGGAGGTGACTTCGGTATGGTCGTTCCGGAAGGTGACGAATATCTAAAACTCGTCATATGCGACGTGTCGGGACATGGCATTGGTTCGGCGCTCATGGCCAACCGCATTTACTCCGAAGCTCTGCACGAACTCGAGCACAAGACTGGGCCCAGCACCCTGCTGCGACACCTCCATGACTTCGTGTACAACCGCATTGCATTGGACGGCTTTTACTTCACGCTGGCTATAGCGCGTTTTGGCCAGGGCGGGCGCCACGTAGCTCTTGCTGGCGCAGGCCATCCTCCTGTGATGATCGAATCCAAAGGCGGAATCCGGCTGTTCGATTCGAAAAGCGGGATTCTTGGTTGTGTCTCTGAAACGGCGCTGTTCGAGCCCGCCGACGAAATTGACCTCGATCCCGGTGACCGGCTGGTTTTCTACACGGACGGGCTTACCGAGGTGTTTGACGAACACGACGAGATGCTCGGTGTAAAGGGTCTGGAAGCGCTGGTCCGCCAATCGGCCAAGCGACCACTTCCGGAAATGAGGCAGCAAATTGTTGAGGGCGTCACGGCGTGGAGGCATGGCTCCCTGACCGACGACGTCTCCCTCGTACTCGTCGAAGTTCGCTAACGCTGACAGCCGGGAGCACCTCGTCCCGCAGGTTGTTTGTCAGTTGGCAGACCTGTTGTTTGCGAAAACTCGGACCGACTTCAAAATCAACGACATACGGTGAGGCTGCGTTACATCGATAAAATCCCGGGCGGAAGACATCGCCGCAGCGCGAAACGAAATCACGCGATGGGACTTCGGGTGGCCGCGGAGCAGTTACAAGGTAACCGTGCGGTTTCTACGGCCTGTACTCCCGGCTAAGTCAGCGCGATCATCACACGAAGTGTAGTCATGCTGGAGGTGGTGATGGATGGTTCAGCCGCAGTAAAGATCCAACAACCCAAGCGGAAGGGGCGAAGCATTGCCGAGAAGCGCCGGATTGTCGAGCTGGTGATGCAGCCGGGAGCCTCGATCGCTCGGGTGGCCCGAGAGCATGGAGTGAATGCCAACATGGTTCATTACTGGCGGAAGCTCTATCGCGAGGGCCGGTTGGGAGAGAACAAGGGCAACAGCGTGCGTCTGCTGCCGGTCAGCGTGAGCGAGTCTGCAGCCACCGCGGTAGTTGAGCCGGTGATGAAGCTTGCTTCCCCGGCAGCAACGCTGATGCCGTCTCCCTCCTCCGACAGCATCTACATCGAGTTTCCCAAGATCCATCTCCGCATCGAGAATGGCGCGGATGCCGCGCTGCTGCGCCTGGTTCTGGAATCGCTGCCACGATGATCGCCCTGCCGCCGAAGACGCACATCTGGATTGCGGCAGGAGTGACGGACATGTTGCTCCCAGGCAAAGGCGGCGGCAACATAACTCGAATTTTTGAGTAGAAAAAAAGACGATCACGATTGATTCCGGTTTTGGGCGCGAGGAAACACCGCGTCGTCATTTATGTCAAAATATCTTTGTTGTATTACGTGTTGTAATACGATATAGTTGTGCGTTGGTGTCTCCTCTGACATTGAGACTTGAGAAGAAGACTCGGGAGCGCATCGCACGCATAGCAAGCCGCAGGCGAATTTCCACGTCGGAAGTGATACGGGAAGCGATCGAGGGCATGGGTGGAACGGCAAGAACCGATCGCGGCGCCCTATGAAGCAATGGCTGATTTGATCGGGGTTGTCAACGGTGGGAAGCCAAGGCGCTCAGCGGAAACAGGTCGTGGCTTTAAGGAAATCCTAAAGAGTCGGCGGAAACGCCCGTGATTCTGGTCGATGCAGGGCCGCTCGTCGCCTTGGTCGATGCGGATGATCAATTCCACAAAAACTGTGTCTCCGCCTTGAAGGGGTTGCGAGAACCCCTAGTCACTGTTTGGCCTCCAGTGACGGAGGCGATGTACCTGCTAGCTGATTTGCGTAAAGCGCAAGAAGCTCTCTGGGAGATGCTAGCACGAGAAGTATTGCAGCT
>Ga0126381_100010656_pt1 | contig 10362 bp, 8 predicted proteins | sample PanSoiMetPlot_28_FD_96465 | JGI IMG/M metagenome (GOLD analysis project Ga0126381, IMG submission 96465) | Tropical forest soil microbial communities from Panama - MetaG Plot_28 | ecosystem: Environmental > Terrestrial > Soil > Tropical forest > Bulk soil | place: Panama | collected 2016-02-17 | reverse complement strand
TATACACGTTCCCCTTGGCAGCATGATTTTGGGTTTTTGCGCTTTGGCAGCGGCGGCGATTGCAGCGAGTGTGTGGGAAATCCTGCGTCCGGTGGACTGACGAATGAATGAACACGCGGCTTGGCTGACGGAATTCGTGAATCATCACTTGGGTCACTTGGCGCTGGCCCTGCTGGCTGTCTTGCATATCCAGCCAAAGCATCCCGAGCTGCCCATCCCCGAGCATGTGGTGATGGCTTTCGTTGTGGTGATCATCGGGACGATTCTCGCCCTCGCGGTGCGCTCGCGGCTGTCGGTCGAGAAGCCTGGCGCCATGCAGCAGGTGGCGGAGATGCTGCTTACGAATCCCTTGGGCTTCGGCATCAAGGATCTGCTGGAGGAAAACGTCCTTCACGGAGCAAGCAAGTTTATTCCGTTTGTGGGGACCATTTCCGCGTTTGTGCTTCTTGGCAATCTCATCGGTGCCTTCCCGGGGAGCTTCCTGAAGGCTCCGACAGGCAATGTGACCGTTCCGCTAGCCTGCGCCGTTCTCACGTTTGTTTATTTCAACCTGCAGGGAGCCCGGCGCCATGGCGTTGGCGGCTACCTGCTTACGTTTGCCGGTTCCCCCAAGGACTTCGCTGCCTGGCTCCTGGCGATCCTGCTGTTTCCTGTCGAAGTCGTCAGCACCACCGCGCGCATTCTTTCTCTCACCGTTCGTCTGTGGGCCAACATGTTCGCGAGCGACATGATCTACGTGATTTTCCTGGGGCTGCTTGCGGGCGGCGCGAGCTTCGGGTGGGGCAAGTCTCCCGTGGTCGGCGTGGTTCTCGCCGTTTTCCCGGCGACCATCCCGGTGTTGTTCATCGGCCTGCACATTTTCGTGTCCGTGATCCAGGCCTACGTGTTTACCGTTCTTCCCGCCGTCTACTTGGGGCTGGCCACCGCGGAAGAGCACTGATCGAGTTTTCGTTTTGCCGCTTCAGCGTGAGCCCGGCTGCACGGTGCGCGGGAACCACCTCCTGGCGGCTTTATAGGAGGCAGTGATGAAAAAGCAGTGGCTGTGGATGTTGGTGATGCTTGTCGCGGTCACAATCCTCGCGCCGGCCGCGTTTGCGCAGGAGCCCGCGGGGGCCAGCAGCAAGGCGCTCTCGGGAATTGCCGTGGGGTTCGGCATGGCCATTGCCGCGTTTGGTTGCGGCCTGGCCCAAGGCCGCATCGCTTCGGCGGCGTGCGAAGGCATGGCTCGCAACCCTGGAGCTGCGGGTGCCATTCGCGCAGCCATGATTCTCGGCCTGGTGTTCGTAGAGACCCTGGTGCTCTTCACCCTGGCGATGATCGCGCTTAAGGTCTAAGGTCTTCTACCGGTGTTAGGGGCGGGCCTCGGGCCCGTCCCAGTGGCCCAAATCCCGGGCCGTTCACGAAACTCTCCGCTGATTCTAAAGGATTTAGCTATCCGAAATGTGGAGCTCCTTAGGCATACTTACAAAGAATATCAGGAGCGAAGGTCTAGAACGGCAAGCCTAGTGGCCGAGCAGGCTTGGCCGCAAAATAAAGTTGATGACGGGATTTGGGTACACACCAAACAGAATGGTGCCCACAAAGGTGATGAGCAGAACGGCGTTCACGCCAATCGGAAAGGGCACCGGGCCCGCCGCGACCGCTTCCGCGCTCGATTCACGCATGTACATCACTACGATCACGCGCAAGTAATAGTAAGCGCCGATTACGCTGTTGATGGCCATCAGCACGGCTAGCGAAATGAGGTGGGAATTCACCGCCGCCTTGAAAATATAGAATTTGCCGAAGAACCCCGCCGTCACCGGCAGTCCGAGCAACGACAACAAATAGATGCTCAGCATCGCAGCGACGAACGGCTGGCGCTCGGAAAGTCCGGCATAGTCGTCCATCGAAAGGTTCTTTTCACCCGTCCCGCCGAGCTGCGAAACGATGGTGAACGCCCCCAGCTTCACCAGCGCGTAGCTCAGCAAGTAGAACAGAACCGCAGCGTATGCCGGTGCGGCTTCTTCCGAACCGCCTTGTGCCATGGAGGTGACGGCCGCAAACGCGACCAGAATGTATCCCGCATGGGCGATCGAGCTGTAGGCCAGCAGCCGCTTCATGTTCGTCTGCACCAGCGCGCCGAGGTTTCCCGCGAACATCGTCAGCACCGCGAGCACCCAAAAAGCCCAGAACCAGTATCTGGTCGCAGCCGGCACGGTGGCAAAGATCCGCAACAGCAGTGCGAACGCCGCAGCCTTCGGGCCCGCGGAAAAAAGCGCGGTCACCGGCGTAGGCGCTCCTTCGTAAACATCTGGCGTCCATACCTGGAACGGAGCGGCCGCCACTTTGAAGCCCAGCCCGATCAGAATCAGCGCGAGACCGAGTTTCAGCAGCGTGCTCGTCCCGTCGGAGAGAGCCATTTTGTCCAGTAGCGTTGTGCCCGTCGCGCCGTACACCAGCGCGATGCCGTAAAGGAAAAACGCCGTGGCAAACGAGCCCAGCAGGAAGTATTTCATCGCCGATTCGCTGGACCTGAGCGAATCACGCCGGTAGCCTGCCAGGACATAGCTCGAAATCGAACTCATCTCCAACCCGATAAAGGCGGTGAGCAGTTCCTGCGCGGAAGCCAGCACTCCCATCCCCGCGGTGGCGAAAAACAAAAGCGCGTAAAACTCCGCGATCGGCAGCTTTTCACGGTCCAGGTAGGGCCCGGCCGCGAGGACCACCAAAAACGAAACGCTTCCAACGAGCAGGCGGAAAAAGAAGGTGAACGAATCCGACTGCACCAGTCCTTGGAACGCCGGCCCGCCGTGAAGGAAGGCCGTGGCTGCCCCAGCCGTTCCCGCGAGCGAACCGAGCAGGGCAAGAAAAGTAAAAAATCGCCGGCTGCGCACAAACGGCTGCAGAAACATGACCAGCACGCCAAAGGCGCACCAGATCAACTCGGGCAGCACGCGATGAAGATCGATGGCTTGCGCGAACATTTAGCGGATTCCGAGCCTTTCTATTCTGGTTTGCGCGGCGGACGAAGAAACATTCTTGGGCTGGGGCTTCGCTTGAACGCGCCGCGCGGCCTCATAAGCCCACTGCGGCTCAACCTGGTCCATCACCGTTTGCGTGGCCGCGGCGGTGCGGCGCGTGATGAACGGCGAGGCGATGCCCATCCACAGGATGACCACCGCCATGGTCGCGAGAATCCAATGTTCGCGGGCCGACACATCCACTAGCGTGCGGTTTTTCTCACTCGAAATGTCGCCAAAGAACACGCGTTGATATGACCATAGCAGGTAGCACGCGGAAAGTATCACCCCGAGAGCGGCCCACGCGGCCCAGCCCCAATGACGTTGATACGTCCCGAGCAGGATCAGAAACTCGCCGACGAAGCCATTGAGCAGGGGCAAACCAAGCGAGGAAAGGGCCACAAACAGGAAAAATGCCGCGAGTTTCGGGATGGGTGTCGAAAGCCCGCCAAATTCGCTGATTTCGAATGTGTGCCGCCGGTCGTAGAGCATGCCGACGAGCAAAAACAGCGCGCCGGTCGAAACTCCGTGGGCGAGCATTTGGAACACCGCGCCTTGCATGGAAATATGATGAAACGCAAAAATGCCGAGCACCACGAAGCCGAGGTGGCTGACCGACGAATACGCGACCAGTTTTTTCAGGTTGGGCTGCACCATGGAGACTAATGCGCCGTAAATGATTCCGATGATCGCCAGCACGGCAACCCAGCGCGCGGCGCGGTGCGAAGCTTCCGGGAAGAGCGGCAAACAGAAGCGCATCATGCCGTAGGTGCCGAGTTTCAGGAGCACGCCCGCGAGCATCACCGAACCTGCCGTCGGAGCTTCCACATGCGCGTCCGGAAGCCAGGTGTGCAGCGGGAACACCGGCACCTTGATGGCGAAGGCGACGAAGAAGGCCAGGAAAAGCAACATCTCCGGACGCGACCCGAGGACTAGCTGACCGTTCGTCAGCATCTGTTGAATGGTCGGCAGATCGAAGGTCCCCGTGGCGTTGTAAAGCCAGATGATGCCCACCAGCATCAAGATCGATCCAGTCATGGTGTAAAGCACAAATTTTACTGCCGCGTATACACGGCGCTCGTGGCCCCAGATGCCGATCAGGAAGGCCATGGGAATCAACATCAATTCCCAGAAAAGAAAGAAGAGGAAAAGATCGAGCGAGAGAAAAACGCCGACCACGCCGACTTCGAGCAGGAGCAGCATGACGAAGAATTCTTTTGCCCGGTGCTGGATGCTCTGCCATGAAGCCCAAACGGATATGGGCGTAAGGAACGTGGTCAGCAGCACAAGGAACATGCTGATGCCGTCGACGCCGAGGTGGTAGTGAATCGGCGGTGCGGTGATCCATTTGGCAGATTCTTCCAGTTGATATCCAGAAGAGCCTATCGGCACGCCGCGGAGCAGCAACAGCGAAAAAAGGAATTCCGCAACGGAAACGAGCATGGCGATGGAGCGGATGAACTTGTCATCGTCACCGCGCAGCATCATCAGCGCCGCCGCGCCAACGACCGGGAAGAAGATCAGAACCGAGAGCAAATGTCCGCCGGACAGCATTAGTGCACCAACCCGACCGCGATCTTGCTGGCGCTGGGCCATAAGAAAATCGCGGCGAGCACGATGATCGCGCCCGCCACGACCCATACGGCGTAGCTGCGCGTGTTGCCCGACTGCGAATGGCGCACCCCGTCGCCAATGGTGGCTGTTCCGTGCGCGATGCCGTTGACCGTGCCGTCGATTCCCGCGACGTCGGTGGCCTTCCAGAACACGTTCGTCGAAAGCCAGAGCAGCGGCCGGACGACCGCGGCGGCGTACAACTCATCGACGTAATATTTGTTCAGCAGCACGGTGTACGCCCGCTTCATGGATTGCGCTATTTGATCGGCTTTCCTTGGCCGGCTGACGTAGAGCCAGTACGCCACGACAAACCCGATGGTCGCAGCGACCACGGCCACACCTGCGAGAAGCAGTTCGAGACTGTGCGCGGCGGCTCGGGCGCCGGCTTCCGCGGTCTCACGCGCCCCAAACACCGGCCCCAGGAAAATCGCGAAATAATCCGGCCCCTGGTAGAAGGTCGGCAGCGCGAACCAGCCGCCGATCACAGACAGGACGGCGAGGAAGACGAGCGGCCCGAGCATGCTCCAAGGCGATTCGTGGACGTGTACGTTCTTTTCATCGTAGCGTGGCTTTCCGCTGAAGGTGAGGAAAATCAAGCGGAACATGTAAAACGCCGTGAGCAGCGCGGTGAGCAACCCGAACGCATAGAGAATGCGCCCGCCGGTGGGGCTCTGGAACGCGGCAAACAAAATGGCGTCCTTCGAGAAAAAGCCGGCAAAAACAGGAACGCCCGCGATCGCCAGAGTCGCCGTTAGCATGGTGTAGTAGGTCCAGCGAATCTTTTTGCCGAGCCCGCCCATCTTGGGCATTTCCTGCTCGCCGCCCAAGGCGTGAATCACGCTGCCGGCGGCAAGGAAGAGCAGTGCCTTGAAAAATGCGTGGGTCATCAAATGAAAGATGCCCGCGGTGAATGCGCCAACACCGCAGGCGAGAAACATGTAGCCGAGCTGGCTGATGGTGGAATAGGCCAAGACTTTCTTGATGTCTGTTTGCACCAGGCCGATGGTGGCGGCGAAAAACGCCGTCGCGCAGCCCACGGTGGCGACTACCAGCATGGCGGTCGGCGAATGCGAGAATAAAACGTGCGAGCGCGCGACCACGTAGACACCCGCCGTCACCATTGTCGCGGCGTGAATTAACGCGCTGACGGGGGTTGGACCTTCCATGGCGTCGGGAAGCCAAACATAAAGAGGAAGCTGGGCGGACTTTCCGGCCGCGCCCATGAAGAGCAAAAGACCGGCAATCGTGAGCGTGCCGAAATGGCCCATCGGTTCCGCAGGCCACGTACCGGCCTTGGTAAAGACCGTCTGGAAATCGAGAGTCCCAAAGGCTCTGAACAGCAAAAACATCCCCAGCATGAAACCAAAATCACCGATGCGATTAACGATGAACGCTTTCTTGCCTGCATCCGCGGCAGACTTTTTCAGGAACCAAAAACCAATCAGCAAATAGCTTGAAAGACCGACGCCCTCCCAGCCGACGAACAGCAGAACATAGTTTGCAGCCAGCACCAGAATCAGCATGAAGAACATGAACAAATTCAAATAAGAGAAAAAGCGGTAATAGCCGCCTTCATGCGCCATGTAGCCGGTAGAGTAGATGTGGATAAGCCAGCCGACGCCGGTAACCACCAGCATCATCTCGACCGTGAGCTGGTCCACTTGCAAATCAAAGCCCGCGCGGAAATTGCCGGCGGTCATCCAGGTGAAGAATTCTTTGCGGAAGGGCGCTTGCCCCGAACCGAAGAATTCGCGAGCCGCTTCGAGTGCCGAGAGAAACGACAAGCCGGTCGAGCCAATCGCCGCAAGATTGACGATCTTGTTCGGCCACTTCGCTCCCAAAAGCCCGTTGATCGCCGAACCAAGCAGCGGCAGCAGCGGAACGATCCACAAGTGCGCGAGCATCGGATGTTGAGTCATCAGAGTTTGAGCAGGTCCACGCGCTCGACGTTAAGCGTTTGCCGGTTGCGCGCAATCAAGATGATGATTCCCAGGCCTACGGCCGCTTCCGCCGCCGCGACCACGATTACGAACAGCACAAAAACTTGTCCGTCGAGCTTGCCGAGCGCCTGGCTGAAGGCCACGAAAGCGAGGTTCACCGCGTTGAGCATCAGCTCGATGGACATGAAAATGGTGATGACATTACGCTTGAAAATGAATGCGAACACTCCGAGCCCAAACAAAATCGCACTCAGGATTACGTAGTAGTTCGTTGGCACCATCTTTAGCTCTTCTCCCGTTGCGCCAGAACCGTGGCGCCCAGAATCGCCACCAGAATCAGGATGGAAGTGAGCTCGAAGGGATAAACAAAATCCCTGAAGATCATCTCGGAGATGCCTTTGGTCGAAGACAATGCTCCGGTTTGCGCTGCGGCTTGTACGCTCGAACCCGACCTTGCAATGGTCGCCGCCACAAACGCGGCCAGCGCCGCCACCAGCAACAGTCCCGGCGGACCGGCCATTTTCGAAAGACTGGTGCGCTCCTCGGCGCCGGCGTTGAGCAGCATGATCACGAAAACGAAGAGCACCATGATCGCGCCGCCGTAAACGATGATTTGTACAGCCGCGACGAACTCCGCGCCCATCAGCAAATACAGGCCAGCAAGCGCCACCATCACGACAATCAGCGAAAGTGCGCTGTGAATGGGATGCTTCTGCAGAATCAGGCTGACGGCTCCAATGACCGCGAGCGCGGCAAGCACGAAAAATACGAGGAGTGGCTCCGTCATTTCGCCCCCCATTGGAGCTTCGCCGCAATCACGAAGCTGGTAAGCGCCACGTTCACCAGCGCGACCGGCAACAGCAGTTTCCATCCAAATGCCATTAACTGGTCGTACCGGAAACGCGGCAGCGTTCCGCGCATCCACACATAAACGAACAGGAAGAGCAAGACTTTGGAAAGAAACCAGAACGGCGCCTGAATAAAGGCATTGACGTGGGGGAACACGATGAAAACCAGACCGAGCGCGGTGATCACCGTTCCCACCGCGGGCAAAACCACGCGCCCGAGAACCGTTTCGTAGCGGAAGCCGTCCAGAACGAGCCACAAACCGAACGGGATCAGCACCACCGATGGCAAATAATGAGTGAGAGTCCACGACGCAGGGAAGGGGGACAGCCAGCCGCCGAAGAACATGATGGTGCCCAAGCAGGAGACGGTGATCATGCTCGTGTATTCGGCGATAAAGAACATGGCGAACTTGAAGCTCGCGTATTCGGTGTGAAAGCCGGCGACAAGTTCTTGCTCGGCTTCGGGCAGATCGAAGGGCACGCGGTTGGTTTCCGCCACCGCGGCGATAAAGAAACAGAAAAACCCAAGAATCTGCGGCCAGATGTTCCAACCGATCATTCCGCGGTCGGGGTGCCCTGGCATAGGACCCTGTGCATTGATGATGTCGCGCAAGTTAAAGCTGCCGGCCATTAGCAGAACGCCTACGACAGACATGGTCAGCGCCAGCTCATAGCTGACCATCTGCGCGGAGCTTCGTAGTCCGCCGAGCAAGGGGTACTTGCTGTTGGATGCCCAACCGGCGAGCACCACGCCATAGACGCCCAATGCGGTAATCGCGAACAGCGCCAGTATCCCGATGTTCAGATTCAGGGGCGCAATTCCCAGATAAATATCGTGGCCAAAGAGGCGAAGCGGTTCCGGACCAAACGGAATAATGGCGATGGAGGTCAGGGCCAAGGCGAGCGCCAGCAGCGGCGCCAAGAAATACGCGAGTCTGTCCACTCCCGCGGGAGTAGGGTCTTCCTTAAAAAAGAACTTAACGCCATCGGCCAGCGGCTGGAGCAAGCCGTGCGGCCCGACGCGGTGCGGTCCCCAGCGCGACTGGATGTGGGCGACGACTTTGCGTTCGAACCAGGTCAGATAGGCGTTTACGGTAAGAACGATGAAAAGCAAGATTGCGATTTTTGCAATCGTGATGAAGAGCTCGTCTCTTGTGGCGAAAAGAAAATGCACGGTCAGGTGTCCGCCTCGGGCAAGGATTCCATCATCGTGCACCAGCGGCTGAGCGTGCCGCTGGTGAAAAGCGTGTCGTTCGCCGAGCGAATCAATCCCACGGGGACGTCGTGGGGCGCGTGGCCGTTGCGGGCAAACGCCGGGCGTGTGGCTTCCGCGCCACCGGCCAGCAGACTTCCAAGAGGGACATTGTAGGCAGGCACGGCCTTGCGGATTTCCGCGAACACCTCGCCGGGCGTTTTGTAGTGGAAGGCTTTGCCGAGCCCTTGTTTTTCGAGTTGGTGCGAAAGGATGCGCAGGAGGTCGAAATCGCTCCGCGGGCCCATCACTTCCGCGGCCTTACGCAAAACTTGAATTTCGCCGGAAGTATTTGTGACCGTTCCGTCTTTTTCGTAAGCCGATACAGCGGGAAGAACGATATCCGCTGCCTTGGCGGTTTCCGTCAAAAACATTTCCTGCACGACGAGCAGATCGAGTTTCCCGCGCCCGTCAGCGGGATTTCCAAAGTGCACCAGGGGATTTGCACCCACCACGTACAAGGCTTTCAGTTGTCCCGAGCGTGCCGCTTCCACCATCAGCGGCGCAGTGAGTCCCGGCTTCGAAGAAAGCACGCGGCCCCAAAGCTGTTCGAGGGTTTCGCGGGCTTTGGCATCGTCTACGTGGGCGTACCCAGGCAGGCGGTCGGGCAGCAGTCCCATGTCCGCGGCGCCGCGGGAATTGCTGTAATCCCCGAGCGCCATGTAGCCCGTCTTGCCAGGCAGCTTTGAGCCGAAGGCCATGAGCGGTGCAAAGGACGCGCCGGAAATCTCCGCGCCACAGACAATGGCCACGTCGCTTTCCGCTTCGAGCGCAGCTTTCAGTTGCACGAGTTGCTCGACGAGTTCCGGCGCGAGTTGGCCTTCTTCGCGCGCCAGCCATTGCAAAACGGTGGGTTCCTGCCCGGCGGCAATTCTCACGAACTGCTTCGCCCGGCGCTTCAGCTTGATTTCGTGCGAATTGATGATGAAAAGCTTCGTTGCAAAATGCCGCATGCCGCTGCGAATTTGCCAAGCCACCAGAGGATTCTGATTCGTCGGATCGTTGCCAATCAGGAGTACGGCTTTCGAGTGGTACAACTGCTCCATGGTGAGGAGGGAGACGGTCGCGCGGTCGCCCAGCGCGGTGAGCAATCCCGCATAGTCGGCGGTCCGATGATGATCGATGTTGTTGGTTCCAAAGGTCAGGCGCGCGAGTTGCTGCAGGAGATAATTCTCTTCGTTTGAAGTGCGATTCGAACCAATGAAGCCCATGGCGTCTTTGCCGCCTGCGTCATAAGCGACCTTCAGCCTCGTGGCCGCGGCTTGCGCCGCTTCTTCCCACGAGACCGGCAGCAGCTTGTCGCCGCTGCGCAGCAACGGCTGACGAATCCGTTCCTTGTGGTTCGTGAAATCGAAGCCGAAGCGTCCCTTCACACACAAAAAATCCTTGTTTATGCCGCTCAGATCGCGGTTGTTTGCGCGCAGGATCTCGTGATTGCGCACGCCGAGCGTAGTCTTGCAGCCGTTCGAACAGTGCGCGCAGACGGTTGGGACGTATTGCATCTCCCAAGGGCGAGTCTTATAGCGATAGGTGCCGCTGGTCAGCGCCCCCACCGGGCAGATGTCGATGCACATGCCGCATTCCTCGCATTCGAGGTGATCGCTGCGATTTGGAATGATCACGCTGTTTGCACCGCGCATGCCCACGCCGAGCGCTTTTACGTCCATGCCCTCGTCGCAAACGCGCACGCAGCGGAAGCACAGAAT
>Ga0126381_100010655_pt1 | contig 10362 bp, 9 predicted proteins | sample PanSoiMetPlot_28_FD_96465 | JGI IMG/M metagenome (GOLD analysis project Ga0126381, IMG submission 96465) | Tropical forest soil microbial communities from Panama - MetaG Plot_28 | ecosystem: Environmental > Terrestrial > Soil > Tropical forest > Bulk soil | place: Panama | collected 2016-02-17 | reverse complement strand
CGCGTAGTAGGTGTAGCGTACGCCGAGGTTCAGGGTCAGGCGAGGCGAGACTTTGAAGTTGTCCTGAACGAACGCCTCCATAACGTTTTCCTCGATGCTCGGAGTAATCGCCAGCGAGGTCTGCGAGAACCCGCTGTTGGCTCCGCCGAGCAGGAAGGCTGCGAAGGACTGCGGCGCGTTGATGCTGGTGCCAGCAATTCCCGTGTTGGTGATTGTCGGCGTATTGGTGAAGCTGAACGAACCCCTGGTTGCCGCCGGTGGCGTTCTCTTTCTTCTGGTAGTGGTCATAGCTTGCACCAACGATGAAGGTATGGCGTCCCCAGGTCTTGGTAACGCTGCCGAATGCATTGTGGTTGATGTTGTAGTCGCGGTAGATGCCTGTGCTTCCCAGAGCCGTCAGGCCGGTAAAGCTCAGGGTCGGGATAACGCCAAGAGTATTGGCGTAGGGTAGGGTCGGCTTCACGTCAGGCGAATTCGTCGTAGTGAGCGCGCCGATCGGGTCGGTTTGGATCGAACCATACGAGTACGCATGTCCTGCATCGAGCAGCAGGGTTGGAGAGAAGACGTAGGTCCCATGGCCCATCTGAATGGTGCCCGGCTGCTTGGTGGTCGTGGTGGCAATTCCCGGCAGAGGAACGGTTGTGAAGGTACCGGTTCCGGAGACCACCGGCAGCGTGTCGTGAATGTACCGATAGAAGACGCTCAACTTCGATCCGAACTGGTGATCGATGCGGGTGATGATCTGGTCGTCGGAGAACTGGTTGCGCGCTGTGGAGAGAATGCTATGCGGATCGAGACCAGACGCGATGTCAGCGGCGCTCGATGGCAGCGGCACTCCAGCGTAGAGGTCCTTCAGGTAAGCGGCTGCGGTGGGGGAGATGTTCGTCACCTTCGTGCCGCTCGCCGTGCAGGCTCCCGTGGTTGTGTTGTACGCGGTGCAGACGTTGACCGGACCCTGCAGCCAAGCCGTCGAACCGGTTGCCTGGTAGTACTGGTTCGAGAAGTCGCCTGAGCGCTCAGCTGCGGTCGGTACGAGAGCTGTACCGGACACATACTGAATCACGCGGCGTCCTTCGTATGAGAAGAAGAAGAACGTCTTGTCCTTGCCGTTGTACAGGTGAGGGATGACAACGGGGCCGCCGATGCTGCCGCCGAAGTCGTTGTAGCGGTAAGGTGCTCGTTTGCCGAAGCTCGAGGGCGAGGCGAAGTTTTTGTTCGCCCATGTATTCGCGTTGAAGACGTCATTGCGGAAGAACTCATAGGCACTTCCGTGGAGCGCGTTCGATCCTGATTTGGTGACGACGTTGATCTGTCCCGATGCGCCCCGTCCGAACTGTGCGGAGTACTGTCCGCGCAGCGTCTTGAACTCGGAGATCGCGTCGATGCTGGGATAGACGAGCAGCGTGAGGTTCGCTCCGCGGTCTACGTTGTCGGCGCCGTCGACCGTCCAGTTGTTCGAGGTCGTGCGTCCGCCGTTCACCGAGAATGCGACCGTGCTCGACGAGCCGGAAGGCACCGTCGGGCCGACGTAGAGCTGATCGTTCGCGCCGCCATAGGCCACGCCGGGCTGCAACTGAATCAATTGCTAATAGTTGCGGTTGTTCAGCACGAGTTCCCGGGCCTGTGTGCCTGAGATGAGGCCGGCGGTTGTGGCGTCTTCGAAGTTCAACTGTGCCGAGTCGGCGGTGACCGTGACGACTTCAGCCGAACTGCCAATCATCAGTATGCGGTTTGCCGTCAGAGCATCGTTGACGTGCAGGACGAGACCCGTCACCGTGTCTGTCTTGAAACCTTGCGCGACGACCTTCACGTTATAAATGCCGATTGGCAGTGAGGATGCGGTGTAGAAACCTGCCGCGTTGGTGGAAAGGACCCTGACATTCTGATTGCGCTCGGTGTTGGTGATTGTGACCGTTGCGCCCTTGATCGCAGCACCCGAGGAGTCCGTGATGGTTCCGCTGATGCTTCCTGTTGTTTCCTGGCCCGAAGCCGAAACCACTGCAAAAGTCAGCATGATCGTAGCCATGATGCGCATGGCGCGACCTGCCAAGAGCCCGATTAACTTCATTTTTGAATTGCCTCCTAAAACCCGTTGGAAGAGCCGGATGGTGATGGGCCTCCGGCATTTTGTGTTGATTCCGTCGCAGAACTTCCCTGAGCGGTCATGGACGGCGCGCAAGGAGAGAAAAATTTAGTCTGTGAAAAGAGAGTTAATTATGCGACCCGGCGAAAGTCAACGGAAAGTTACCGCCTGGATGGACTTGCTGTGGATTAACGGGCCGAAATAGGACACCGAACGAACCCTGCGATTCCACCCTCTTGGTGAATGGAGAGAATGGGTTACGAGAACAGCCTTCCGTGGAGAACGAATCTCCACACACCCCACCCAAGAGCGACCAGCATTCCGACCATCACTGCCACGCCCAGCCATCGCGACCCGGTAGGCGCCTCCGTGGCTCCGCGGTTCCTTCGGACGTTCTCGGCAAATTCGACCCAGTCGTCATTATTGCGTTCGACGACGCCGCTCTCGCGCAGGCTTAGCTCGAACCGCTCCATCCAGGGGGATTCTTCGAGCCCCAGCGCGTTGAGATAGCTGCGAACGATGCCTTTGCGAAATACCCCTCCGGGAAGTTCTCCATAGTGTCCGGCCTCGAGCGCCGTGAGATGACGCGCGGAAACCTTCGTAACCGCACAGATCGTATCGAGCGTAATCTGACGCCGTTCGCGCTCCGATCGCAATTCGTCGCAGAATCTTTCCATTCGTTCCGGTCAGCCGTCCCGTTATTCCGTGTCCCATCTATGGGATACACTACGGTTTTGGGAAGGATAGCCCTGCTTTCGAGTCAAGTCAAAGCCTGGGACGTTTCTCTTAGTGACTTGGAATCAAGCTAGTTAGGGGCGTTCCCGAGGGCTCGACAAAGAGGGAAACTCCATCTGGGAGGACTGCCCGAAGACGACTTCACGACGGGTATCTCATTCCGTCCAACGGGAGAGGCGTACCCCATGGGCCGATGGGTTGGTATCCGGTGCTGTGGATCATGCTCTTCACACTCTTCGATTGGCTCTGCGGCGATACTCGTGTGTCTCCCTGGGGTTTGTTGGATGGTTGCTTTTTCAGCCACGGTGCCCCGGAAGGGATGCTCGACAGCGTCATCGATGTGCTGGGTTACGGCACCATAGGACTGCTTTTTCAAGTCTTTTCGGCGAGCTAGGTGATGTCTATCATTGGAACGCTGGTCAAAGGCCCGGAGCACACCGGGCTCGTTTGCATCCCGCGCCTCTCTGGCAGCGCCCAGCTTCCTGCCGTTGGCCCACCGCGGGAGATCGAAAGCCGGTCCTTCCCGTACACTATTAGAAGGCATGAATCGACTCGTTATTGGCAATCTTGTCCACCGTCCCCTGCGTTCGCTTATCAGCGCCTTTGCTATCGCCATTGAAGTCATCATGATCCTCTCGATCACGGCGATTCTGCTGGGCAAAATCGATGGGTTTAAGCAGCGCCAGAATGGCATCGGCATGGACATGTTCGTGCGGCCAAGCACGGCGAACAACTTCATGGGAATGAGCTCGGCCGGAGCCTCCATCAAGGTTGCCGACGTCCTCGCGAAGATCCCTCACGTCGTGGTCGCTGCTCCCGTGAACGTGCAGTTGACCAATTCTCTCGACAGCATCTACGGCATCGACTACAAGAGCTTTAACGACCTTCTCCCTTTTACGTTTCTCTCGGGAACCTCCTTCCAAGGGCCCAATGACGTTATCGTCGACGACTATGCCATTGATGGCAAGAAGGTGGGCGACACCATCACCGTGCTCAACCACCCCTTCCGGATCTCCGGTGTCGTTGCGCACGGCAAGGGCGGTCGCAAGTTCATCCCGATCGAGACCATGGGAGCGCTCACCGGCACGGAGGGCAAGGCGACGATGTTCTACCTCCGGACTGAGAATCCGCCGCAACACCAGGAGGAGATCCGGAAAGCCATCCTCGCCATCCCTGGGATGAGTCAATACAACGTCGCCACCGCCGAAGAGTACCTCTCGGCAATCTCGCCATCCCATCTTCCATTCATGAGCACAGCTATCCGGGTCGTAGTGGGAATCGCGCTCGTGATCGGCTTTCTGGTCATCTTCCAGTCCATGTATACCGCCGTAATGGAACGCACGCGGGAGATCGGCATCCTTAAATCGCTCGGCGCCTCGCGTCTCTACATCATCTCCATTGTTCTTCGCGAGACCGCGACTCTGGCGGTCGCCGGAATTGCGATGGGCGTTGTAGCCAGCTACATCCTGAGCGCGGTGCTTCAGTCCCGCATCCCTACCCTGGACTTCGTCATCAATCTTCCGTGGGTTTGGAAAGCGGTCGTCATCGCCTTTGCCGGGGCGCTGCTGGGGGCTCTCTACCCCGCGTACAAGGCGGCCAGCAAAGATCCTATCGACGCCCTCTCCTACGAATAGATCTTGCTGTACTCGCTATAGTTCGCGAGGCCTATCGCGACAAACGATGCAACCCCACTTGGGATCTTGCATATCAATCGCTCTCCCCGTACTCTGACTAAGGCTGGTGTGAGTGACATTTTGCGCCAAGGCTGGCTTCCAGTCATTTTTGATCAGACAGAAAGCCCGCCCATGTGAAATCGTATAACGACAAAGACTCGAATCGCGATTCCCGCGTCAGACCAATAGCCCGACGTTTTCAAGACCAGATGACATCCGAACCTTGTACAGATAGATCGGTGCCTTTTCCCAGGTCAGCCCTACAGGATTCCAATCGCCAAGGACGCATACTCGAGTTGTCTCTGATCGCCGCCGCGATCGTCCTCTTCGGCCTCCACGCCGTCCATCTCCGCGCCGACTTTCCCAATCACTCGCCATGGATGGACTGGGCGAAGTATACGGATGAGGGCTGGTATGGCGACGCGGCGATTCGCCACTTCCAGCGCGGCAGTTGGTACGTCCCGGGAGATTTCAATCCTGCCGCTGCACTTCCCGTGTGGCCGCTCCTTGAATCCCTCGTCTTCCGCTTCACGGGAGTCAGTGTGGTCGCAGCCCGCGGGCTGACGGTCGGAATCTTCGGCCTCATCCTGCTTGCGTCCTATCTTCTGCTTCGACGCTGGCAGCGGCTCTCTGCGAGATGGGACCAAAGGACTCGCTCCCTCGCTCCGGCCATCGGCGTCTTTCTTCTCGCTGCCAGCCCTTTCTGTTACGCGTTCATGAGGATGGCAATCCTTGAGCCATTGCTCATTCTGTTGACGCTGCTTGCGATGCTGGCGGCAAGCCACGTGCGTCCGGCCGATCACGCCGCGAGCGTACCCAACAGGCTGATCAGTCCTGGTCGAATGCTTCCGCTGTTGGCTCTTGGCCTCCTCGTCCCGTTGATGGTTCTCGCCAAGACCACGGCTCTCTTTCTGCTGCCTGCGATTGCATGGCTGCTCTTTGCGCGGGCCGGATACCGACTCCGCACCTTTGCCGGGATGGCTCTGCCCTCCACGGCGCTTGCTGCGGTTATCTGGCTAGCCTATTACGGCTTCGTTGTTCGCCCGCATTTTCTCAGCGATTATCAGTATCTGTTCAGCGCCAATGCTTATACGGGGATTACTCGCGAGAATGCTCTCACCGTTCTGCGCGAAACGTTGATTGACGGCATGTGGATCGGCCGGCTGGTCTACCCTCTGGCGCTGGTCGCAGTAGCAGTCGTCGTCTTCAATCGTCGACTACTGCACAATCCGATCATTCCGGCGCTTCTGTTGTGGGCGCTTGGCTATGCGGTCTTCCTCGCCTATCACGACAACCTGCAGCCGCGCTATTACCTTGTTGTCGCTGTCCCGCTCACACTGCTCGTGCCGACCGTCTTCGAAACCCTCTGGAATCGCACTCGAATCCTTGCGCCCTTGCACCATTTTGCGGCAGTGTGCGCGATGGTGGCTCTGGCGATCGTGGTAGTCAGCGATACTCGTAAGACCCTCGGCTACGTCCGTTCTCCTGAATACACTTTTGCGGACGCAGCAGAGCGAATCCACCAGATTGTCGCATCAGATCGCACTCAAAATCCTCTCGTACTCTCGATCAGCGGTTCTGACCTTTCACTCATGACTGGTCTGCCGTCCATCTGTGATGACTTCGGGACGATGGATCTGGAAGTTCGCGTTCGCGCCTACCATCCCGGGTGGTACGTCACCTGGAACCAGGTGGACGATGACAAGATGGACGCTCTGGCTCCCCTCTATCACCTGCAACGAGTCGCCGCATTTCCCGCCATGGACGACCCCGAGCGCAATCTTTTGATTCTTTATCGCCTCGATCCGGCAACGCCGTCTGCCCCCCGTCGTCATCGTCCGCGTCCCGTACCCCGTCTGTTGCAGACCAGCTTTGGCCAGCAGCCTACGGTCGAACAACTCGAGCACTAACGAGCGATTGCTCATGCCCACAAAATCGCGGTGCTGAGCCTATTCCCCTCAAACGAGTTCCACTGTTCCCTCTTAGGGATCAGACAGTCTGTTTCCATTTGTGTCTCTGCCAGCGTTGTGGATTGCTGCTACGCGTGGCTCCTCTCCGTCTGCGGTCGCCGAATCTCGCCAAGCATCACAAAGAAGTTCAGCGTCTAAAAGATGCCGCGACAGCGGAAACTACGCCGTCGCTCTGCGAGCTGCTGGTGGGAACCAATTCAGCAAGGCTCGACGCGCAGGGTTTTCCACGAAGCGATAGACCCCAAGCGACAACAGAATCATCGCCGCGTATGAGATCCAGGGATCGAGTGACGCCACGCCAAGCCGCTCCGGCACGCGATACAGGTGAATAAGAATGAAGATGTTGAAGTGCAACAAGTACAGACAGTAACTGCTCTCGCCGATCAGGAGCAGCGGCTTCCAGGCAAAGACGGAAGCGAATGGATTCTTTCCGCTCAATCCAAAGACCAGCGCTGCAAACAGCGGCATCAGCAATCCGCCATGCTTGATGAGGTAGGGAAGACGCGGTGCCGCGAAGGCAAAGAACAGTCCCAAACCAACCGATGCAGCCGCAGCGATCATCATTCGTCTGCGGTCGCTGATCTTGGCAACAAGCTGGAGTCGCGCCAGCGTCACTCCGCTCAGGAATGTCGCAGCATAGGGCAGCGGCGTGTACTTTAGAAAGCGGATGAGCGTAGTAGACGTGTACCGCGTAACCGGCTCGGTGAGGTGATCCGGATTCGTCCACAGGTACAAGGCCGCGGGAAGCATGTTGACGATCCACAACCCCAAAAGTAGCAGTACAAGGCGACTAGGTCTCTGCGGCCAGCGCACGCGAATAAGCCAGGGGAAGACCGCATAGAACGCAACCTCGCACGAGAGCGTCCAAGCGACGGTATTCCAGAAGGTAGCGAGCGCCGGAGTCAGTCCCTGCAGCAGCAGCGGCGTCAGGATCAATCCCGCCCAAAACTCGCCATGCGGTCGCGCCTGCCACTCCATCTGGACCATCTTCAGCGAGATCACCAGCGTCAGCAGATAGACCGGATACAGCCGCGAAAATCGTGCCATCCAGAAGTCGCGCTTCACGAGGTAGGCCCCGCGGTCCGAGTAGTTATACGTCAGTACGAACCCCGAGATCAGAAAGAACACATTGACGAAGATGAAGCCGTTCTCAACGAGCGGCCGCAAGGGTCCAAGATACGGCGGCGTGAAGTGAAACAGAACGATATTGAAGGCCAACAGCGTCCGAATACCCGTCAGCGCAGGAAGCTGCGGTTTCTTGGGGGGACGGATGACTGTTTCGGGGGGCGGAGAGGGAACAACCGCTGGCTGTTCAAGCACTGCCGTATCGATTTCAAGAATGCCTGTATTCACGCGCAAACATGTCCTACGAATTGGATGCCAGGAAACCGACAAAATCCAACCCGACTTCACAAAGATAGTTGGGTGCAATCCAAAAAAAATAGCCCCTTTGAGCCATTTTAAGGGCAAACTAGGCGGTCACCAGCGTCCCCAGCTTTTCCCCGCTTACCACGCGAGAAATGTTTCCCTGTTCGCGCATACTGAAAACCATCATTGGCATATTGTTGTCCCGGCAGAGAGATACCGCGGTCGTATCCATTACCCCGAGATTCAGACGCAGAATATCGTTGTATGTAATCTGCTCGAAACGAGTCGCAGTCTCGTCCTTCTTTGGGTCGGCCGAGTAGATCCCGTCCACCGACGTTGCCTTCAGCAGAATGTCGGCCTTGATCTCCATGGCGCGCAACGCAGCGGCTGTGTCAGTCGAAAAGAATGGATTGCCGGTACCGGCGGCGAAGACCACGATGCGTCCCTTCTCAAGGTGCCGAATTGCGCGGCGGCGAATATACGGCTCGCTCACCTGGTGCATCTCAATCGCCGACATAACACGGCAGTGCAGCCCGCGCTTCTCAACCGCGTCCTGCAGCGCGATTCCGTTGATGACGGTCGAAAGCATGCCCATGTGGTCGGCGGCGACGCGGTCCATATCGATAGCCTGCTGCGCAACGCCACGAAAGAAGTTGCCACCTCCAACGACGATACCAACCTGGCATCCGATCGCATGGATCGCTGCGATCTCCTCGGCAACCTTATGGATAAAAACGGCATCAATGCCGAAACCTCGGCCCGCGGCCAGGGCTTCGCCGGAGATCTTTAGGAGGACTCTTTTGTACATGTCTGACTTAAGTATCGCATGGAGAAATGCGGTCTAATTCCAAGAATTCAGGTCAAAAAAAGGTTCAATTGGCCTGGAGAACCACGGAATGGGCGGGGATCGTCCAGCCCCATTCGTCCGTTCAGTTTCAACCCTTGTAGGGATCGAACTCGTTTGCCCCAGCCATCGCGACACCCAGAGGCGTGAGCGTGCGCAGCACCCGAATGGTGTCGCCATGCGCTGCCAGAACCTCAGGCAACCGCTTGTAGCAGTGCGGCGACTCGTCCACTCCTCCTCCGCGGAGGACGACGTTGGACTTTGCCAGCCATTCGTGCATCATCTCCGGCTTGATGAGGCCCTCTCGCTTGACCCTACCCGTCTTGCAATCGGTGACGCCCGCCGCCTTGGACGGTGCTGTAGAGCGATGTACTCGACTCGACAGAATCGACACCCTCCAGAATCACCGACTTCTCGCCCATCGTTCCACCGACGAAGCCTCGCTGGCCGGGGAAGGCCGGCGTCGCTCCCTTACGGCAGACCCACAGTTTCCGGCCGTCGTGCTCTTCCAGCCATGCAAAGTTGTGGTGGTTGTGTACCTCTTCCTCAATCGTGGCGCCGAGCAGCTTCGCGACATGCGTGCAGACCCAGTCACGGCCAGCATACGCATACACGCCGCCCAACTGCATGGCGTGGATGTACTGCTGCCCGAGGTCTGTATCGACATCCCGAAAGACCGGGTCAACCATCATGCCGTCTTTCGCTCCAGCCGCCTTCAGGAACCAGGTCGCGATTCCATGGCCGAGACCACGAGAACCGAAGTGCACGCCGACCCAGACCCGGTCCTGCTCGTCGACGAAGATATCCACATAGTGGTTTCCGCTGCCGATCGTTCCGAGTTGGGCATTGGCCTTATGCCGAAGCGGACGGGCCGCCTCAGTGTTCCAGCCCTCGTGCGTGTCGCTGACAAAGGGTGAGTCGTCGTTGCGCTCTGGGTTCTTCCGGCCAACGCCGAACGACAGTATTCCAGACGTCATCCATAACGCGGACGATATTGGTGCGTACTTCCGCTCCCGGGATATCGAGACGCACGGCCTTGTTACCGCAGGCGATATCGAAGCCCACAGCGGTGGGGCTGATGCGGTTCTCGGTCGCAATAATTCCGCCGATCGGCACGCCGTACCCAAGATGTCCGGCGGCCATCAGAGCGACGTAGTCGGCTGAGCGGGCACAGACCCTGGCCTGTTCCAGGGTGTTCTGTTCATGCGTTCCCCAGACGGGGATGTTGTCGATGTACTGCATACTTGCTTGGTTCCTTTCTGGCCGATCGGCTGGTTGTAGCCGAGGATAGCCGGGCTGGATTCGAGCCTCGGCGCTCCTTGCTTCGGAGGCAAAGTAAGAGCCCGGGCCGTCGCCCGGGCTTGTTGGTTTAGCGGAGTCGAAAGGTGGCCTATGCCTGTCCTTCCTCGGTAGAAGCCTGGGTGGTGGTGGCCACGGTCCAGTTGGGATCGCCCACTTTGAAGCGCGCGAAGCGGCGCACGCTGATGTTCTCGCCGAGCTTGGCGACCTTCGCCGCGATGAGCTGCGCGATCGTGTGGGTCTGCTCCTTGATGAACGGCTGCTCGAGAAGGCAGACCTCCTCGTAGAACTTGCTCATCTTGCCCTCGACGATCTTCTCGACGAACTCGGCCTTCTTGCCCGTGGCCAGCGCCTGCGAGCGATAGATGTCCTTCTCGCGGGCGAGATCGG
>Ga0126381_100010654_pt1 | contig 10362 bp, 9 predicted proteins | sample PanSoiMetPlot_28_FD_96465 | JGI IMG/M metagenome (GOLD analysis project Ga0126381, IMG submission 96465) | Tropical forest soil microbial communities from Panama - MetaG Plot_28 | ecosystem: Environmental > Terrestrial > Soil > Tropical forest > Bulk soil | place: Panama | collected 2016-02-17 | reverse complement strand
TCAAACCCTTGGAGAGCTCTTCGATGATCCCCATCGCGAGGAACGAACCGGTTCGAGCGCGCACACGGTACGCCCGCTCGCCGCCATCGGACACGACGTAATAGGCCATCTCGCCGCGCGCGGCTTCGATGCGGCTTTGCGCCTCCCCGGCTTCGGGCTTGATTTTGCGCGGCACCTTGGGGGCCATGAACTCGCCGGGGGGAAACTTGTCCAACGCTTGCCGGACGATCGAAACCGACTCTCGGCACTCGAGCACCCGAACGTAGAAACGGTCGAAGCAGTCGCCCACCACGCCGCCCCGGTAAGCACCCGCATACGCCTTGCCGAACGGGATCTTGAAATCGAAATCTGGATACGCCCCGTACGGATGCGCTTTTCGAAGGTCGAACTCAATGCCCGAGGCGCGAAGATTGGGTCCCACCAGCCCGTAGTTGATCGCCATCTCCAAAGGAATGACCGCCAGCCCGGCGAGTCGCTCGACGAAGATCTCATTGAATGAGATCAACCGGTCCCACTCGTCGAGGATGCGATCGAAGTGGTCGAGCCACTTGCGACACAAGGGCATCCAATCGTCCGGCATATCGAAGCCGACGCCGCCGATCCGATGAAAATTGTACGTCAGCCGGGCGCCGCAGAGGGCCTCCAGCAGATCATTGATGCTCTCCCGCTCGCGCAAGGCGTAGGGGAACGGGGTCACCGCGCCGATGTCCATCGCCATCGAACCGAGCGAGATCAAATGAGAGGCAATCCGGTTCAGCTCGCACGAAATGGCCCGCAGGTACTGCGCCCGGGGAGGCACCGTCAGCCCGAGCAGCTTTTCCACCGCCAGGGCGTAGCCCTCGTTGGCGAACATCGCCGCGAGGTAATCGATTCGGTCCGTGTACGGCATGAAGCCGGGATAGGTGACGATCTCGCCGATTTTCTCGATCGCCCGGTGAAGGTAGCCGACCTGGGGAACGGCCTTCTTCATCACCTCTCCGTCGGCGTGGACGACAAAGTTGATCACTCCGTGGGTGGAGGGGTGCTGCGGGCCCATGTTGAGGATCATTTCCTCGCCTGCGGTTTCGCCGAACTTCGTCATCACCAGTTGATCGAGCGCCATGGTTACGCTCCCGGTTTGGCTGGCGGGTTTGGGGCTGCGTGCTGCTCGGGGGCTGCCGCGCTCTGCGATCCGGCAGCGGGCTGGGCGGCGGCTTGCTGCGCTTTGAGCTCGCGATCCATGCTCAGATAGAGATCCAGCGGATTGTCCCTGACGTTGGAGATGTCACGGTATCCGCCCGCTTCGCTGTAGTCCTTGCGCAGCGGCGCGCCGACCCAGTCGTCCGGCATCAATATCCGCCGCAGGTCGCTGTGGCCCTTGAAGCGAACGCCGAACAAGTCATAGACCTCGCGCTCCATCCAATTCGCTGATTTCCAGAGCTGCTCGACGCTGTCTATCTCGGAGATCTGGCGATTCACCTCAGCCTTAGCGATGAACATGTGCCGGTGGGGATAGCTGTAGAAGTGATACACGACCCGGATCAAGTTCAGCTTGGGATGATCGGTCGCGGTGAGATCCTCTAGAAAGTCAAAGGCCAGGTCGGGCTCGCTCTTGAGAAACCGGCAGATCTCCAAAAGGCGGGCGGGAGCGAAGGTGCAGAACGGATCCTTCTTCGCCGGCTGCAACGGTCCGACCGCCTCGCCGAATTTGCCGGCAAGCCTTTGATGAATCTGCTCGAAAGTCAGGGCTGACATGTTGGGCTCGCCCTTGTCTGGCGACTGAAGAGCGGCGTTCGGCTAGACGGCTTCTGGGACATCGTACCCTGCGCCGGTTTCTCCGCTGTCTCGCTGAGGACGGAACTTCTTCTTTTGCTTCTCTCGTTTGATCAGCTCCTGCACTCGCAGGAAGCCTTCGGTGAGAGCTTCGGGGCGGGGCGGACAACCGGGGACGTAGACGTCCACCGGGATGATCTTGTCCACTCCCTTCACGACCGAATAGCTGAGCTGGAAGAGGCCTCCGCAATTCGCACAGGACCCCATCGAAATGACGTACTTCGGCTCAGCCATCTGCTCGTACAAAAGCTTGCAACGGATCGCCATCTTGTAAGTCAGCGTGCCCGCCACAATCATCAGGTCGCTCTGGCGCGGCGTGGCGCGCGGCACCGAACCGAAGCGGTCGAGGTCAGCCCGCGGGCCCCCCGTCTGCATCAGCTCGATCCCACAGCAGGCGAGCCCGAATAACAGGTAGAACATCGACGATCGCCGCGACCAGTTGATCAGGTTTTCGATCACGTTGGTGCTGGTGGTGATCAGCGCAGTCGAAGCGCCCGGGTCGTGCGAATATCCCTTGAGATCAGTTTCCGGCACTGGCGCTCCTTTTTAGCATCCCGCCGCTAGGCTTCAACGGTTAACCGGCGCTCCTTCGATCTGCTTGACCCACTCCAGATCCTTGCGCGCCCAAATCCAGATCAGCCCAGTGAAGAGGATGGCGATGAATGCGAGGATCTCCACCAGCGCGACCATTCCGATTCCGCTGAAGACCCAATCGCGGAATACCAACGCGACCGGGATGGTGAGCGCGATCTCCACTTCGAAAATCACGAATACGAGGGCGATGATGTAGAAGCGCGGGTTGAAGTTGAACCAGGCGCTGCCGATCGGCCTTTCGCCGCACTCGTAGATCAGCTCCTTCTCGGGATTGGGAAAGCGCGGGCGAAGCAGCGCGCCGATGAGCAGGTTCGTCATCGCGAACCCAACCGCGGCGACGACGAACACCAGCACCATTGCGAAATCAAACTGCACCAGTCACCTCGCTTGCCACCTCAGGCGATCCCAGAGTCCATCGCAAGAACACCGATCGCATGTCAAGCAGCGCGGCGGGTGGGCAACGCATTGCCGCGCATCCGCTCGCCGAAACAAGGCAAGTGTAATCTCGATGGGCCATTGCGCACCACGCAGATTGACCGCCAGGTTGCGCAGCTTTCGCTAATATTTCCAGAAAGTTACGCTCAGCTTGCTTTGACAGGTGGGCCCGGCATCTCTAATGTGCCCCGGCCATGCCTTCTCCGCTGGAAACCTACGCGCCGCTGGGGCTTGTGCTGCTGCTCGCAGCGTTGCTGCCGACCGCCCTCACTGCAGCGGCTACCGTGCTGGGCCCCAAGCGGCCAAACCCGATCAAGGAGGAGCCGTTCGAGTGTGGTTCGGAATCGACCGGCTCGGCGAGGGATCGCTTCGCGGTCAAGTTCTACGTCGTCGCCCTGCTCTTCATCGTGTTCGACGTCGAAGCGGTTTTCCTCTATCCCTGGGCGGTGAACTTCAAGTCGCTCGGCTGGTTCGGATACGCAGAGATGATGGTTTTCGCGGCGACGCTGGTCGTCGGGCTTATCTATATCTGGAAGAAAGGTGCGTTGAACTGGGAGACGTAATGGCGGATGCAGATCTCACCCCCGCGCTCACGACCCGAAAAGAGGAGGCGGTCGGCTGGCTGCAGAAGCAGGTGTCGAAGGGCTTGGGTTGGGCTCGCAAGTATTCCCTGTTCACCTACCCCTACGCGACGGCGTGCTGCGGGATGGAATACATGTCCGTTGCGGCGAGCCGCTACGACATCGCGCGCTTTGGCGCCGAGTTTCCGCGGTTTTCGCCTCGGCAGGCCGACCTCTTGATGGTGATCGGGACCGTGAACATGAAACAGGGTCCCATCCTCAAGCGCGTGTACGAGCAGATGGTAGAGCCCAAATGGGTGATGGCGTTCGGCGTGTGTGCTTCATCCGGCGGGTTCTACGACAACTACGCCGTGTTGCAGGGCATCGATCGAATCATTCCGGTCGACGTTTACGTACCCGGCTGCCCGCCGCGCCCCGAGCAGGTGCTCGACGCCCTCGTGCTTCTCCAGGACAAGATTTCGCGGCAGCTCCACAAACCCGTGGACCGGCGGCCGGCATTACCCGTGGGCGGACGCGATTTGCTCGCGGAGACGAGCAAGTAAGCAGTTGTCCTGAAGGCCTCAGGGAATGAGGAGGACTTTTCCCGTCGTCTTTCGAGCCTCGAGCGCTCGATGCGCCTCGGCGGCGTCCTTGAGCGGAAGCTCGGCGCTGATTCGGAGCTTCAGCTTGCCTTGCGCAATCCATCCCAGGACGTCGCTCGATCGCTGCACCAGCTCCGCGCGCGTCGCGATGTGATGGACCAAGGTCGGTCGCGTGAGAAACAGCGACCCCTTCTGATTCAGCACCTGCGGATCGACCGGCTTCACTGGCCCGCTCGACTGACCGAACAACACCAGCATCCCGCGAACAGCAAGGCAATTGAGGCTTTTGGCGAAGGTGGCCTCGCCAACGGATTCGTAAACCACTTGAACGCCCTTGCCGCCGGTGAGCCTCTTTACCTCGGCTTCGAAGTCCTGCTTCGTATAGAGGATGACGTCGTCCGCGCCGGCTTCGCGAGCAAGCTTGGCCTTCTCCTCGGTCGAAACCGTCCCCAGCGCTCGGCTGCCGCGCATCTTGGCCATTTGGCAGAGAAGCAAGCCCACTCCGCCGGCAGCCGCCTGGATCAGGCAGGCATCCCCGTTTTTAAGAGGGTAGGTCGACGTCGTCAGGTAATGCGCAGTCATCCCCTGAAGCATCGCCGCCGCAGCTTGGCGGGTGCTGATCCCGTTGGGCAGGACGATCAACCGATCTGCGGGAACAGCCGCGAACTCCGCGTAGGAACCGAGGACGCCGGTATACGCAACGCGATCGCCAACCTTCACTTCCTTTACAGCAGCACCGACGGCGGTCACGGTTCCGCTTCCCTCTTGACCTGGGGTGAGCGGCATTGGCGCCTTGTAAGCGCCTGTTCGGTAGTAAACGTCGATGAAGTTCACGCCCGCCGCCTCGATTTTCACTAACGCCTCACCATCTTTGGGCGTGGGTTGAGGTACGTCCTCGTAGCGCATCGATTCGGGCCCTCCAGGGCTGTGCACGCGAACGGCCTTCATCGCTTCTCCTCCCGTCAGCTTCCGGCCGGCAGCGAACCGACTGAAACTTTGTTGAACCATTTCATCAAGGCACCGTCCAAACACTCGCCGAGGCACCTCTGGACGACGGTTCCATTCTTCTCGCGCACACGAGTGATCCAGCTGCTCCCGTCGAATGCTCCAAAATCCTTTTCCATCATCACCGCTCGGTGCGCCGCATCGGAGACCTCGACAGTGCCGTCGGGCTGAATCTCGTACGCGTCCAGCGTGCGCGGTGCAAGAGAGATGTGCTGGGGATCAAACGCGTCGGGCCTGGCGTGCGTGAACCCCGTTTCCGCCAGCAGGTTGAGCTTCGGCATTTGCTTGCCCTCGAGGAGCGGAACCAGGCTCACGCCGTCGGCGTCGAGCAGCGGAGGCGCTCCGCTCAGATCGAGCAGCGTCGGTCCGATATCGATCAAGCGCACCAGAGCCTCGACTCGGTCTGGCTTGGACCTGGGGGCTCGGCTCGCGGGCAGCTTGATCGCCAGCAGGATCCGGTTCTCTTCCTCTCCCAGGCGAGCGCCATGAACCGGCGTTGCACCTTCCAGCGAGGGAACGTCGCTAAAGAAGCTCTCGCCGTGATCCGAGAAGACCACGATCAGGGCCTCGTCGTAGAGCCCCCGCTTCCGCAGGGCGTTCAGCAAGATGCCGAGCTGCGCGTCGGCCTGGGAAAGCAGCTCATCGTAGAGGGCCTCCGAGCCCGCTCGATTCCAATCGCCGGGAGCGTTCGCTGAGATGGGAGAGAAAAACATCCGGATGCGCCTCTGCAGCGGTTCCTTGGCATCGACGAATTTTCGATAGAAGGGAAAAACCGGGTCGCCTGGAAAATGCGCCGCAGTTGCGTGAAACGCGAACAGGGCAGGTCCGCGATCCGCTTGCTGTACCAGAGAGGCGCCGAGCCTGGTGGCATAGCCAATCGGATCATGGATGCCCGCCAGCGCTCGATTGTCGACGAACTCCGGCAGCAAAGCCGAGCCAATGGCATTGTCCGCGAACATTCCCAGCCCGCGAAAGCGCATCTTCTCGAGGACGAAATTGATCGCGCCCTGCGGCGGCTGCTCGCGCAGCTCGAAGCCCGAAAGCGGGCCCTGGTAGTTGAAACGCGAGCAGTCGGTGTGAAACGAGGTTGAGTAACCCGCGCGCGCCAGGTCCGCTGCGAAGGTCGGCGCTAACTCCCAGCGCTTTGCCGCGGTGAGGGGGTAACGGACGCCCGTTCGGTAGGGCCAGCGGGCGGTCAGAAGGCTGCGCCAGGCAGGCTCAGTCTGAGCCAGCGGCGTATACGCGCGATCAAAGAGGGTGGCGTCGCGGACGAACGCTTCCAGGTTGGGTGCGACGTTGCCAGTGCCCCCGTACGCTTTGAGCCGATCAGGGCGAAACGCGTCGATGCCGATCAGCACGACGAGCGGATGTTGCCTCGCGGGGCGCTCGGGCAATCGCACCGCGACCGCCACCGCGCTGAAAGCAGCGACCAGCGCGAGCGCAGGAAGCAGCTTTGCGCCGAACCGCCAGGCCACCGCGATCGCATGCGCGCAAAGCACTCCTGCAAGGGCGAGGCGCGGCTGCAATGGGTCACCGCGCGACACGACCTGCTCGAAGACGCGCCATCCCATCGCCAGATCGTCCCACAGCGCTGGCCGTGAGATGGCTCGATCCCAGGCGAGCAGGCCGACGAGAATCGCGAACTCCCCCACCCAGACCGCGATCGATGATGCTCTCCGGCTCACCGGCAAACAGGACGCCAGCAACGCCGACAAGGCTCCAAGCACCGCGCCGCCGGCCATGTAGACGATCGCCACGCGCAACAAAAGTCCCGGGAGCAGCGGCGTGACCGCGCGAAGGAGGGCCTGCAAGGGACCCTGCACTTCCACGCCGATGCCCGCGGCGCCAGGGCGCATGATCGACGCGCTTTCGGCGGCGAGCCAGACCAGAGCGACAACCACGCCGGCGGCAGCTCCGAAGAGAAGCCGTTTGGAGAGTCTTAGCGGCAACGCATTTCACCTAAGGCGCCGATCCTACCGGCGCAAGTGAGGTTGATCGGCGAGCTGTTCGGTTTCGGTTTCTGCGAGGGCGCGAAGTGCGCAGATGACCGCGCCGCATCCGCGTTGACTGAGCTTCTTTGCGTACTTATAAAGCGATGAGCTCCCGACGGGAATTCCCTTGACCAAGTTCGCGCTGGACAAAATCGCCGCGACATTTCCACGAGCATTTCTCGATCGCTACACCGACCGGGCGGGGGGTGAATGGGCCGTGATCGACAGCGAGTCAATTCGCGACGTGGCCAGCGAATTGAGAGACAACCCGGAGCTCGATTTTAAGCTTTTTCTTTCCATCGACGCTGTCGATCGCTTGATGCTTCCGGAACGCGAGCCCAGGTTCGAAATCGTCTACTTCTTTTTCTCCGTCACCCGCGGAGAGCACGTCCGACTCAAGTGCCGCGTCCCCGAGGATCGACCCGAGCTGCCTTCCATTACCCCAGTGTACCAAGGCGCCAACTGGTTCGAGCGGTTGGTCTGGGACTTTTATGGGATCAGGTTCCGGGGTCATTCTGACCTACGCAGGATCCTGTTGTATGAGGAGTTCACGGGACACCCGCTGCGGAAGGACTATCCACTGCGCCAACGCCAATCGTTGATTCCCGAGCGTCCGATCAAGGACATCTTTCGCGGCCCGGGCACCAACCGTCCTTGAGCCCGGCACCTGGCCACTACCGATCGAACATGTCCAATCCGCCGATTTCCTCGAAGAGCCCTGCCGATGTGCAGCCGGTCCCCGCCGCATCCGAGCTGGAGGCTCATCTGCCATCGAAGCGGATGGAGCTCAACCTGGGGCCTTCGCACCCCGCGATGCACGGGACGGTCCGGATGAAGGTGGAGCTGGACGGCGAGACAATCGTGCACGCCGATCCCGAAATTGGTTTCTTGCACCGCGGTTTCCAGAAAAGCTGTGAGAACGGCACCTGGACGCAGTGCCTGCCCTACACCGACCGGCTGAACTACGTCTCGGCGCTGATGAACAACTTCGGCTTTCTCAACGCGGTGGAGAAGCTGATCGGCGTGGAGATTCCGGAGCGGGCGAAGTTCATCCGCACCATCGGCTCCGAGATCCATCGGATCGCCGATCATTTAACCTGCATTGGGGCGATCGGGCTCGAGCTGGGCGGATTTTCCGCCTTCTTGTACTGCATCGAGGCCCGCGAGCTGATCGTCGACCGAGTCACCGAGCTGACCGGCGCGCGGCTGACCACCACCTTTGGTCGGGTGGGCGGGCTCAACCGAGATCTGCCGCCCCAGTGGCTCGAGTCCGTGCTCAAGTCGCTCGAGAAGATCGAATGGTTGGTCGGCGAGGTCGATGCCCTCCTCACCAACAACCGCATCTTCGTCGACCGCATGAAGGGCACCGGGAGGATCAGTGCCGAGGACGCGCTTGACTTCGGCTTCACCGGCCCTTGTCTTCGCGCCTGCGGTGTGAATTATGACGTGCGAAAAGCTCTCCCGTACTGGATCTACGAACGGGTCGCGTTCGACGTTCCGCTCGGTCGAAACGGCGACAATTTCGATCGCTACCTGGTGCGCATCGAGGAGATCAAACAGTCGAATCGGATCATCCGACAAGCGATCGAAATGATAAAGCCGGGTCCTGTCCTCCTCGATGATTGGCGCATTGCCTTGCCGCCCAAACCGGAGGTCTACGGCACAATTGAAGGCGTGATGGCGCACTTCAAATTGATCATGGAGGGAATCCAGGTGCCAGCCGGGGAAATCTACGACTGCACCGAGGCGGCAAACGGAGAGCTCGGCTGGTATTTGGTAAGCGATGGAAGCGGCAAGCCGTACAAAGTTCACGTGCGGGCCCCTTCCTTTGCGATTCTCTCTGGCATCGCGCGGATGGTGGAAGGACGTCTGCTCGCCGACCTGATCCCCACCTTCGACTCGATCAATATGATAGGCGGAGAGGTTGAGCAGTGAGCGAGGGCACCAACAAAGGGCCGCTGGAAGGCCAGGGAAAGCCGATCGCCGGCGCGCCCACCAATGCGCCGGGCTCCACCGGGACGAAGCCGCCGCCACCACCGCCCGGTCCTGCCAAGCCCCCTCCGCCGAAGAACCCGGGTTTCGTGACCTGCACCATCGACGGGAAGGAAGTGGTGGCCAAGCCCGGAACGAACATGATCGAGGCCGCCCGACAAGTCGGCTCGGACATTCCTTATTACTGCTACCATCCGCGCCTTTCGATCGCTGCAAACTGCCGCATGTGCTTGGTCGAGGTGTCTTCCAGCCCCAAGCTCGTGCCCGCCTGTCAAACGGCGATCAGCGAAGGCCTATCCGTTAAAACCAACTCCGGGGTGGTGAAGGATAGCCAGCGCTCAGTTCTCGAGTTCATCCTCCTCAATCATCCGGTGGACTGCGCGATCTGCGACCAGGCCGGAGAATGCAAGCTGCAGGACTACTACGCTCGATACGACTTCATGCCGTCCAGGCTCGAAGGATCGAAGATTCTGAAGAACAAGCGGAAGGTGCTCGGCCCGCTGGTAGTCCTCGACCAAGAACGCTGCATCCTCTGCACCCGATGCGTCCGTTTCATGAACGAGGTGGCGCACGAACCGCAGCTTGGGATGTTCGGGCGGGGATCGGGGGAGCGGATCGACGTGTTTCCCGGCAGCGAGCTCAGCTCGAACTATTCAGGGAACACGGTAGACATCTGCCCAGTCGGCGCTCTGCTCAACCGCGACTTTCGATTTCGCGCCCGGGCTTGGTTTCTCTCCGAGGCGCCGAGCGTCTGCACCGGATGCTCTCGTGGCTGCAACGTCTTCGTCGACTTCTTCGGGCAGGAGACCTACCGCTACCGCCCGCGCGAAAACGAGCAGGTGAACAAGAGCTGGATGTGCGATCGAGGTCGCCTTTCCTACAAGTACGTGAACAAAGACCGGGTTCAGACCCCGCAGATCGGACGGAGCGACGATGCTCGCGAGGCAACCGGCGCCGAGGCCGTCGCCTTCGCCGCGCGAAAGCTGAAGGCCATCTCGCATCGACCCGAGCTTGCGGTGATGGCTTCACCGCTTGCCTCTAATGAAGACCTGCTGGCGTGCCTGGCGTTCGCTCGGGATGCGCTGGGGGCGAGGACCGTTTACGTCGGGGGACGGCCGCCGGGTGAAGGCGATCACCTGCTGATGACCGCGGATAAGAATCCCAACCGAACCGGACTGACGTGGATTGCCGCCGGCCTCGGCCTTGCGCTGCGGTCATTCTCCGATCTCATCGACGCTCTTGATGCCGGCGCGGTCAAAGCCCTCTACGTCATCGGCGGTGAATGGCCGATTGAGCCGGTGCAGCCTCTCGCCGCATTCCAGAGATCCGAATTGCTGGTGGTTCAGGCAATCAATCGCGGGCCGTTGACGG
>Ga0126381_100010653_pt1 | contig 10362 bp, 10 predicted proteins | sample PanSoiMetPlot_28_FD_96465 | JGI IMG/M metagenome (GOLD analysis project Ga0126381, IMG submission 96465) | Tropical forest soil microbial communities from Panama - MetaG Plot_28 | ecosystem: Environmental > Terrestrial > Soil > Tropical forest > Bulk soil | place: Panama | collected 2016-02-17 | reverse complement strand
GGTACCCACGCCGCATTGGCCCAGATGAGCGATCGTATTGCTTTTCTTGTCGAAGGTGACACCGACGCTGAGCGCGCAGCCGACACCGACGCCAGCTGGCAAGTCGAAATGGAAACGGCCATTCACACCATCGTTCCCGAGGTGCAGGGATATTACGCCGCGGAACCCGGCGAGCGCTTCGATGGGTCCGTCGTCGATTCCTCATGGCTCAACGGAAGCGTGGAGGATCTCAAATCTTGGAGCAACGCGCTTCCCTTGTCCCGAGCTTCGGTCCGCGGAGAAAGCGATCCGCACAACAATTGGCAGCTGGTGGCCGATCCTCTGCCTCCTATGGAGATGAAGTTGGTTCCCCCGGGACGCGTCGTCAGAACCTCCGGCATCGAGATGCCGTCCAGTTTTCCGGCGGGCACAATTGCCGTTCCCGCACACACGAAAGCAAGCATTCTGATCGACAACTCTCACCTGACGACGGGATATCCGGATCTCACCGTTTCCGGGGGTGCGGCCGCGAGAATTCGCCTCACCTACGCCGAAGCTCTGGTGTCGGCGAACGGTGAAAAAGGCAATCGCAACCAGGTGGAAGGCAAACACATCGCCGGCCTATTTGACGAGTTCCAACCGAGCGGGCGGTCGAATTCCGAATTCCTGCCTCTCAGCTGGCGGACCTGGCGTTATCTCGAACTCGACATCACGACCGAGGCTCAGCCCCTCCGAATTGACAAATTCCAGACCTGGTTTACCGCCTACCCGTTTACCGAGGCGGCGCACTTCGATTCCGACGCTCCGATCCTGGAGAGCATCTGGCAAGTCGGATGGCGCACGGCCCGCCTGGACGCGCACGACACCTACATGGACACGCCCTACTGGGAACGCCTGCAATACATCGGCGACACCCGCATCCAGGCGCTAATCTCGTACGCGGTCGCGGGCGACGATCGTCTTGCCCGCCAAGCCATGGCAGCCTTCAACGCTTCTCGATTCCCCGAGGGCCTGACCCAGAGCCGTTATCCGTCTTCGTTACGCCAGATCATTCCCACTTTTTCCTTGCTCTGGATCGGTATGGTGCACGATTTCTGGCTTTATCGCGGAGATGCGGATTTTGTCCGCGCGCAACTGCCCGGGATTCGAAGCGTGCTCGGGTGGTATTCCCGGGAAACGAGACCCGACGGACTTCTCGGGAAGTTGCCCTGGTGGCCGTTTGTCGATTGGGGCAAAGACTTTGAGTTCGGTGTTCCTCCCCAGGATGAAGACGGCGGCTCTACACCGATCACGCTCGAGTACGTCGAAGCCCTACGCCACGCCGCAGAACTCGAAAGCGCTTACGGCGAGCCGCACTTTGCCCAACAAGACCGCGAAGCGGCTGCGCGAGCCTCCGCGGCCGTTTTCAAGCTGTGCTGGAATCAGCAGTATGGATTGCTGGCAGACGCGCCCTCACAGAAGCACTACAGCCAGCACTCCAATGTGCTCGGGGTGTGGCTCGACGTCATCCCCGGTGACCGTCAGAAAGGTGTTCTGAATAAAATTCTTTCGATCAGCGACCCCCAGTTCACCGCCCAGGGACCGGTGCCGCCGATGACCGCCGCCACATACTACTTCCGCTTCTATCTGGCGCGCGCCATCGAGCATGCCGGCATGGGCGATCGCTATCTCGAGCTCTTGCGACCATGGAAGACCATGCTCTCGCTGGGCCTATCGACTTGGGCCGAATCTCCGGAGCCGACCCGGTCCGACTCTCATGCCTGGAGCGCTCATCCCAACTACGACCTCCTGACCATCGTCGCCGGCATCCATGCCACCTCGCCGGGATTCAAAACCGTTTCGCTTGAGCCTCACCTGGGTGGCCTGAAGCATGTGAGTGCGTCGATGCCAACTCCGGCCGGGGTCATCAGCGTGGAGTACGAGCGCTCCGCCAACTCGATAGCCGCAGAGATCACTTTACCGGCCGAAACGTCAGGCGAATTCGTTTGCCGAGGGCGACACATTGCCGTCAAGGGGCAGCAGCACCTAACCTGTCCCACAGACTAGCGACAACGCTGCGAAGCTCAAGACAAATCCCGCCTTCAAGCGCATAATCGGAGATATGCCGGGTGCGCTCGAGGAATGGCCCCCCTTAACACTCGAGGAGTGGGAAGATACCTACCTCACGCTCCACCTGTGGACGCAGATCGTAGGGAAAGTCCGCCTGGTGCTTACGCCGCTCGAGAACCATTGGTGGAATAGCGCGCTCTACGTCAACACCCGAGGCTTGACGACTTCCCCTGTCGCCTACGACGGCGGCGCCTTTGAGATGGAATTCGACTTTGTCAGCCATCGCCTGAAGCTGCGAACCTCGAGCGGTCGTGAAGATGCTATCGCGCTCGCTCCTAAATCTGTCGCCGCCTTCTATCGCGAAGTGCTCGCAATGCTCCGGAGCGCCGGAATTGATGTACACATCAATCCCATGCCGCAGGAACTCCCCAACCCCATTCCACTCGATCAGGACGAAGCCCACGCTTCTTACGATCCTGAGTATGCCCACCGTTGGTGGCGAATTCTCCTTGCCTGCGATGGTGTTTTCCGGAAGTTTCGTGCCCGCTTCATGGGCAAATCAAGTCCTGTGCACTTCTTCTGGGGCAGCTTCGATCTGGCCACCACGCGTTTCAGCGGACGTCGTGCCCCGCCGCGAAAGGGAATCATTACCAGCGAAGCCTACTCGGAGGAATGCAGCAGCCTGGGCTGGTGGCCTGGCGGCGGCGAGATCAAAGGCCCCGCTTTCTACGCCTACATGGCACCAGAACCGGGAGGGTACGGAACTCGGTCTTCGTTGCCGGCCGGCGCCTTCTACCATCAACAAATGCACGAGTACCTGCTGATGTACGATGACGTTCGTCGCGCCAAGTCCCCGCGCGAAGAGATCCTCAAATTCGCGCAAGCAACCTACTCTGCCGGGGCCGAGCTGGCAAAATGGGATCGCACGGCTCTGGAAAGAAGTTCGGAAGTACAGGTTTGAAACCCTGCACGTTCACCAGATCAGCTTCAAAACGACACCAAACCCCGAGGGAACAGTGGGACAAGGATGGTTACGTTTGGTGCGACCAGGAGGACGTTTCTGCCGTGGGGATCCAGGGCGGACCGTGGTAGGACGGCGCTTCGAGCGCCGTCTAAGTTCGAAGTTTCGGCTTCCGCCTTCGTACCTCAGGAGTGACCGACACTCTTGGCCAGCGCCTGAGAAAGTTCACTGGCTTTGAACCCGAAGGGGCCAGGCTTGCTCTTATAAGCCACGCGACCGTGCTGGTCGACGAGATAAATTCGATCCGGCCATCCTGTGTAAGCGGTTTCGGTCGAGTTGCCGAATTCATCCAGCACGGCGGGGAATTTGATTCCCAGCTTGCGAACGCAGGCGCCGGCAACAAACGCACGCTCTTCCTCATTCTTGGGGCTGGCAAAGACGACCTTGTCCTTGATGTTGCTTTGCATCTGCCAAATGTCGCTGGGGTGAGCTTCCGTGATGTACACCACCAGAAAGTTCACTTTGCCTTGATATTGATCGTAGAGTTTGTTGAGGGCGGGAACCTCCCGCCGGAAAGGCGGTCAAGTATAACTACCGAAAACCAGTACGACCGGCTGGCTCCGGTTCAGTTCCGCTAAATGAATGTTTCCACTCTTGTCGAGTTTCGTCAGCGTGAAATCCGGGGCCGAGTCGCCCACCTCGACCTTGCCCGCGCGCGCATGCGTCCACATGGTCTCAAACGGGCAGATGAGGAACACTTCCCAGGGCAGATGCATCATCACGCGGGCAAATGCCTCCGGAGAACGATGCATGATCCGCCACATGTAGCCGACAAAGAACACCCAGAGAACTAAGATCACGACGAGCACTCTCGTCGTAACCCTGATCCATTGGCGGCGCCTCTTTGCAGGAACTGACGATACCGCTGTGTTTTCCATATATGGGAGACTCAACCCACAATTTCAACGAGTGTAGTCGCGCAGTTCGGAATCCCGCAATAATATGTAACCACTACCAATATCTATCTAAACCGCTACTCAGCCCAGCTTCTCGGGCCTCGAGTCTACCCTTTCCCCTATATCGTCCGAGGGCCAACCCGGGGCAGCTGGGTTTCATCTGAGCATACCTGTTGCGCCGGGTCCAGCGTAAGTCCCGCGCCGCGCCTCACAGTCCACTCGTCCGCAAAGGAGCCCCAATGCGAAAGACAATCACAACCCTCACCATTTCCTTAGGCTTGTCCTTGGCGCTTTCTATGAGTGTCGGTGCCTTCGCCCAAGCGAGTGCGCCGCAGAACCCCAATGAACGCGACGCCCAGCCTCAAGCCACGGCTCCATCCCAGTCGACCACGCCAAGCCAGACTGCCCCGGAAAGCCCAAACGCTCCCACATCTGCGCCGCAGACCAGCGCGCCGCCCAGCAGCAGCCAGGGCAATGCGCAGCAGGGCGAGAGTAAGGGCGTCGACATCGACAAAGAACTGGGTCTTACCGACGATCAAAAGCAGAAAATTGCTGTCATTGTGGACGATGAAAATCGGCAAATCTCCGCCGTGCGGGATGACAATACGATGTCCCTGGAACAGAAGCAGGAAAAGGTCCTCGAGATTCGCCAGGCCGGAACTCCCAAGATCAAAGCCATTCTGACTCCGGAACAATTGCAGAAATTGGCCGCGCTCCAGCAAAGAATGAGGGACCAGCAGAATGGGGGCCCGGGAACGCAGAGTGCACCACCCCAGAATCCCCCGCAGCACTGAAATCCGCTTTCCTTCGCGTCCCTTCGTGCCCAGGTGATGGACCAGGACACCAAGGGACGCAATGTATGAACAGATTCTTCTCCAGGCAACTCACCTGCCTCGCCAGGCTCGGTGTCCTTGCCCTCTCATTGGCGATCTCCTCCGCGGCCCAGGTTACCATCGCGCAAATCAGCGATACCCATCTCGGCGAGAAACGCGCCCCCCATGCCAGCGAGAATCTTGGTCACGCCGTCGATAAGATCAACCAACGCCGCCCCGACGCCGTCATCCTTTCTGGCGATATTGGGGAAAATCCGCAAGCCTGGCAGCAAGCGCAATCCATCTTAAAGAGGCTCAGAGCTCCGCTTCATATCGCGCCCGGCAATCATGACGTACACGGCGATGGCGTGGATCGCTATCGTAGAGTTTTCGGACCCGACTACTACAGCTTTGAAGTCAAGGGCATCACTTTCATCGTGATCAATTCCCAGTTGCTCGGCAACTACGACAGCTATGAGGCGAAAACACCGCCACCGCTTTCGCCGAAAGCGGAAGTCGAGTCTGAACGCATGCTGGCCTGGCTTCGGCATCTCGCCGGGAAAACGCGAAATCACGTCGTGATCGGCGTGCAACACATCCCAGTGTTCCGCGATGATGGTTTCCCAGATCCCAAGCCTTACTGGATCATCAGCGAACCGTATCGCTCCCGGGAGATGAATCTCCTCGATGGGCTCGGCGTCAAGCACATGCTGGTCGGACATTGGCACACCGGGCGCGTGTTCGAGGAGGGCGGCATTACCTGGCATGTGGCCCCCGCCACCTCTTGGCTACCTTGGGGAGGGGAACTGGGCTTCGCCATGCACAGCATTACCCCGGATGGCGATGTACACACAGATTTCGTAGCCTTACCCGGAGCTACTCCCTAGAGAGTTGTTCGACATGCCTGCCCGGTCGGCGCCGCGGATTCGAGCGCGACTCGAATCCGGGAGTTTCGGAAGTGCCCTCAAACTGACAAAACGATCCCGGTTGCCGGTCACGCTCTGGGAAGTCGGAATGTCTGGGGCACCTCAATGTACACTGAAAAATACCTGGAGCCGTAACGTTGCTAAGGAACCAAGCATGTACAAAGTTCCGTATTTTGACCTGACTGCCCAGTATTCTCAAATCCGCGACGAAATCCGCGCCGCGCTCGATCGCGTCTCCGAGCAAGCTGCGTTTATTCTCGGTGAAGAAGTGGAGCGCTTTGAGCATTCCTTTGCCGACTATTGCGGAACGAAGCATGCGATCGCGCTGAATTCCGGGACCAGCGCTTTACACCTGGCGCTGCTGTCGGCAGGAATCGGCGCCGGCGATGAAGTCATTACCACCGCCAACACCTTCATCGCGACCGCCGAGGCCATTGCTTACACGGGAGCAAGGCCGGTGTTCGCGGATATCGATCCCGCCACCGCGAACATCCATCCCGAAGACATCGAAAAAGCAATCACTCCGCAAACCCGCGCTATCATTCCGGTTCATCTCTACGGCCGTCCCGCTGATCTCGATGCGATTACCGACATCGCAACTCGCCATCGCCTCCTGGTGATCGAAGATGCCTGCCAGGCGCACGGTGCCATGTATAACCGCAGACGGGTTGGCGGATTTGGCCACACCGCAGCTTTCAGCTTCTATCCCGGAAAGAATCTTGGAGCCTACGGCGAAGGCGGTGCCCTCACCACGAATGATGATGAAGTGGCAAAGCTGGTCCGTTCGTTGCGCAGCCACGGCGAGACCACGCGATACTTTCACAAGTACGTCGGCTACAACTACCGCATGGACGGCTTCCAGGGCGCGGTGCTCAACGTGAAACTGCGCTATCTCGACCAATGGACCGCCGAGCGGCGAAGATGTGCCGGCATTTATCGGGAGCTATTGTCGGGCACGAACGTAAGAATTCCCGAGGATTCGCCCGAGGCGGATTGCGTTTATCACTTGTTTGTTGTCTACGCCGAAAACCGCGACCAGGTTCGAGCCGAACTGGACAAGCGCGGCGTGCAAACCGCGGTGCACTATCCCAAGCCGGTGCACCTCCAAGAGGCCTTCGCCCATCTGGGTTTCGGTCCGGGCAGCCTGCCGCACACCGAGCGTGCCTGCGAGCGCGTACTGAGCATGCCACTGTGGCCGGAAATGACCGAGGAGCAAGTGCGCTACGCGGCTGCAACTTTGAAGGAAGTTACCTCTGCGGTTCTGCTGCGATAGCGAGGGTCGATTGGCCAGGATCGAACCCCGCTCGGAAGGCGTGCCCGGGATGGGCATGCCTCATCGCTCCAGAAACTTTTGAACTACGGTTTCTTGTAAACCGCTCCGCCCTTCATCACGAACCCGACGTTCTTCAATACCCCAATGTCCTCGAGCGGATTCCCGGTCACCGCGATCACATCGGCGAAAAATCCCGGCTTCAGTTGGCCGATCTGCTTCTCCCAGTCGAGCAGCTTGGCGCCATGGATCAGATCCGCCTGGAGCGCCGCGGCGGGGGTCATTCCGTATTTCACCATCAACTCAAGCTCGCGCGCCTGCGTTCCATGGGGGAAGGGCCCGACATCGGAGCCCACCGCCATGGGCACGCTGGCTGAGAGCTGCTTGCGAAATTCGCGAACATGCAGATCGAGCAGATTCTTTTCCAGCTGTTCCGTCCCGGGGGTCAGGGGATGCGCCATGAAGTATTCGGAAATTGTAAACGTGGGCACGGCGAAAATTCCCTTTTCATGCATCAAGCGCATGGTCTCATCGCTGAGCTGATAAGCATGATCAATCGAGGCGACACCGGCGCGAGCGGCGTACAAGGTTCCGGGCTCGCCGGTCGCATGCACCGCAATCCTCTTGCCCACCCGCGCCGCCTCCGCGACAGCCGCGGCCAGTTCCGCCTCGGAATACTGATAGGGAGTGGAAAGCATTCCGTTATCGACGGAATCCGGGCCCGTCTCATAGATCTTGGTGAAGTCCGCGCCCTCCTTGTACTGCTGGCGCATGACCTCAACGAGTTCGTGCGCGCTGTTCGCATAATCGGCGTTCGGGAGGAGGTGTTGCGCCGGATTGAAGCCGATCGCGTCCTCGTGTCCGCCAAGAATGTTGATGGCATTGCCGCTCAGGCGCAGGCGTGGACCGGGGATCTCGCCGCGATTGATGGCGTCACGCACCGCCGTATCCGCTGAGCCGGCTCCTTCAGTTCCCATATCGCGCTCGGCGGTAAATCCCGCCATCAGATCGTCGCGCGCGGCGATCGTGGCCAGGATGGTGCGCTGCGGCACCGACTCTTCCACCGTCTGCAAATCCTCAGCACCCGGGTGCAAAAACAAATGCACGTGCGCATCGATCAACCCGGGCAGCAAGGTGCGGTCGCCCAGGTCGATGACCGCGGCGCCCCCCGGCCGACTGACTCTCGTGCCTGCCTCGACGATGCGGTCGCCTCGCACAAGGACTTCGCCGGGCGTGATAATGCGGCCATTTTCAACGTCAAGCAGCCGGGCAGCGTGCAGAACCATGGCCTGCGGCGATGGGGAGCTCTGTGCCCTAAGCCCAGGACATAAGAGCCCAACGCAAATCGCTACAACCTGAGCCAGGCGAGAGTTCTTCATGCTGAGTACGGGATGGTATCACCATTCGGGAGGTAAATCGCTCGAAGAATGAGGGTATCTTCCCCCAAATTCTTGTCCCCACCCGCTATTGACAAGCGCCGTCTCCTAATATACTTTGCATTGTAAAGTGACGGAATGAACGATCTTCACAAAGCCCTCGGCGATATCACGAGCATCCGCCGGCAGATGGCGCGCACGACGGAGTTTCGCGGGTACGGTCCTGCGACGCTGGCGGCCACGGCGGTTTTCGCTGTTCTCTCGGCGGGCGCCCAGGCCATCTGGGTTTCCGACCCCGCGAACCATGTCGGGACCTACCTCAGCGTGTGGATCTGGACCGCGCTGGTATCGGCAGCATTGATTGCCGTGCAGATGCACACGCGGTCCCGGCGCATTCACTCCGGACTGGCCGATGAGATGATCCGTATGGCGGTCGAGCAGTTTCTGCCCTCCGCCTTGGCGGGCGCCTTGGTCACGGTGGTTCTGGTGCGCTTTGCTCCACTGGGGCGATGGATGATTCCTGGCCTCTGGCAGATCATATTCAGCTTGGGTGTCTTTTCCTCTTGCCGCTTTCTTCCCCGGCCCATGATTGCCGCCGGCGCCTGGTATCTGGCCACCGGCCTCTACTGCCTCTCGCTGGCGAACGAGCGGGCATTTTCTCCCTGGGCCATGGGAATTCCGTACGGGCTTGGACAACTGCTGGTTGCCAGCATTCTCTTCTTCTCTCCGAAGGAGGACCACGGTGAAAGCTAAGCTCGCGTCTAAGGCCGGGCGTTTCGCTTACGAAGGCTTGGACCGCGTGATCCACGAGCGCGCGCGCCTGAGCATACTTACGTCCCTGATCACCAATCCCAAGGGATTGACTTTTAACCATCTCAAGCAGTTGTGCTCGCTGACCGACGGCAACCTCAGCCGTCATCTGCGCGTACTCGAGAAAGCCGACCTGGTCGAGATCGTGAAAGGACAAGAGCGCAATCGTCCCTTGACCCTGTGCCGGATCACGGTTTCAGGCCGCCGGAAATATCTGGAATACCTTTCGACCCTGGAACAAGTCGTGCGCGATGCAGAGAAGGGAAGCAAAGGCGAGCACTCGGCAGAACGGATCGAAGGGCTCTCGTTTTCGCGAGCCTAAATTTTTTTGCGAGGATACTTTACAGTGCAAAGTGAATTCGAAGGATTGCACATCGCCATCATCATGGATGGCAATGGCCGCTGGGCGACGAGTCGGGGGCTGGCGCGCGTGGCGGGCCATCGCGCCGGTGTCTCCGCCGTCCGCCGCGTGGTCGAGCATGCGCCGGACTTGGGCGTCGGGACGCTGACGCTGTATGCGTTTTCGTCGGACAACTGGAGTCGCCCGGTACCCGAAGTCGAAAGCATCTTTTGGCTTTTGCGGGCGTACCTGCGTCTGGAAACCGAACGCCTGCGGCAGCGCGGCGCGCGGCTGCGGTTCATTGGCCGACGCGACCGCTTGCCCGAGCTCCTGGTGCGCGAGATCGAGCGAGGAGAATTCGCGACCGCGAGCGGCAGATGTCTCCAAGTGCGGGTTGCCGTAGATTACTCCTCGCGCGACGCGGTATCGCGCGTGGTGGCGGGTTTCGGCAAAAGCTGGGATCAGGTAGCGCACCCATCTGTCGATCAGGTGCGGGGACTCATAACCCAGCAGCTGACTTCGGAAAGCGGCGAAGTCGATCTGTTGATCCGCACCGGCGGCGAGAAGCGCCTCTCGGATTTTCTACTGTGGGAATCCGCCTACGCCGAGCTTTGGTTCACCGATCGCATGTGGCCGGACTTCGATCCCGGGTATATGGAAGCGGCACTCAAGGAATTCCGCCACCGGGAACGTCGTTTCGGTGGAGTTCCAGAAACCGCGTTCGTTCCCGCTGCGTCCCCCTTAGGCGGTGCACAATGATGGCTCCCGGGAAACGGCCGCTCCAGGTCAAGTTCATTCTCCCGGCGCTCACCGAAGCCACCGATCCCTATTGGCGGCCGATCAAGTACTCGTTGTTTCCGCCTCTCGGTCTGGCCACGCTGGC
>Ga0126381_100010652_pt1 | contig 10363 bp, 4 predicted proteins | sample PanSoiMetPlot_28_FD_96465 | JGI IMG/M metagenome (GOLD analysis project Ga0126381, IMG submission 96465) | Tropical forest soil microbial communities from Panama - MetaG Plot_28 | ecosystem: Environmental > Terrestrial > Soil > Tropical forest > Bulk soil | place: Panama | collected 2016-02-17 | reverse complement strand
GTCCAGAGCTGGAAGAGGTATGGTTTCGTCAACGCTTTTAACCCGATGACGAGATGGATTGATCCCGACGTAATCGGCATTTCGACCGGCATCAGCATGGTAATGGCCGAGAACTACCGCAGCGGACTCGTCTGGCAGATTTTCATGAAGAACGCCGAGGCGCAGAGAGCCATGCAATTAGTGGGATTCCAACCTTCAGCAGCGACATCCTTGACCTAGCGTTGTACTTTCGCGTAGCTCTACTAATCTTCAACGGACAAGATTGAAGGCAACAGGCTGTGAGTAGTTGGACAACGACGTGAAATTAATCCCTGGCTCTATTTCGCAACCATATTTATAGGCAACGATGCGAATCTCCGATGCATCAATCATGCCATCGGGGGACCACATGAAGACTGTCGTTAGGGTTTTTACGTTCTCTCTTCGTCCTTGGGTTTCTGATTCACTTCACAATAAGAAAAAAGCTTTCGCACGGTGCACGCTGATTTTCTCTTCCCTGCTCACGTGTGTCTTGCTTAGTTCGCCAATTGCACAAGCCCAGTACCGCACCAGTATTCAGGGCACCGTTACCGATCCGTCGGGAGCGGTCGTGGCCGACGCCACGGTGACACTCACCAACAACGAAACCAATCAATCGCTGCAGGCCACGACCTCCAGTGCTGGAGTCTTCAACTTTAACGCGCTGCTCCCCAGCACTTACACCCTCACTGTTGAGAAAGCCGGCTTCCAGAAGCAGGTTCTCGATCACGTGCAGGTCATCGCCGAGCAGGCCAACGCCGTTAACGTTCAGCTACAGGTTGGAGAGAGTTCTCAGACCGTCACCGTGAGCGGCGACACACTTCCTGCCATCGACACCGAAACCGGCATGATCAGCGGCACTGTCAGCAACCGCGAAATACAACAGATGCCTTCCTTCGGCCGCGATGTCTTCCAGCTGGCGCAACTGGCGCCCGGAGCATTTGGCGATGGCTCCCAGGCTGCTGGAGGCGGCACCAACAATCTGCCGGGCAATGCCGGACCCGGCGGCTCGGGTGCGAATGCCGGAATTTTCCAAACGGAAAATCAGGTTCAGGTCATCGCCAACGGCAACCCGATATATGCCAATAACATCACCATCGACGGTGTGAGCGTTAACAGCATTACCTGGGCAGGCGCGGCGGTTATCACGCCCAATCAAGAGTCCGTCAAGGAAATGAAAATCATTACCAATGACTACGACGCTGAGAACGGACGATTCGGCGGCGCCCAGATGCAGGTCATCTCGAAAAACGGCACCAACGATTGGCACGGCAGCGGCTTCTTCCGCCTGAACCGTCCCGGTCTGAATGCTTATCAGACGTGGAACGGCCCCTTCTCCTACTTCACGCCCACGAACACCACAGCATCCGAGCGCGGCCTGCAGCGCGATACCGGACGATTCAATACCTGGGGTGGCAGTGTCGGCGGACCTATTCTCAAAAACAAACTCTTCGGCTTCTTCTCCATCGAAAGACTGACCAACAGTTCGGTTGGTACTGCGACCGGCTGGTACACCACGCCGCAGTTTGCCGCATTGGCGCCACCCGGAAGCGTCGCTTCGCAGTTCCTCTCCTATCCCGGCGCAGGTGTCCCCAGTTACAGTTCCATTCTGCCGGCAACCTGCGCTGGTATCGGACTTACCGAGGGGGTGAACTGCAGAACCGTCCCCGGTCAAGGTCTCAACGTAGGTTCGCCGCTCACCACGCCACTCGGAACCCTTGACCCAACTTTCGGCGGCGTTGGAAATCCCGGTCTCGGTAGTGGATTATCCAACGTTCCCGATATTTTCGAAGTCAACACCGTCAATCCTACGAACAACGTCAATACCCAATACAACGGACGCGTGGATTGGAACGTCACCAGCAGGGACTTGATCGCCGGCTCACTCTACTGGGTTCCGTTAAGTAGCACGTTCTACAACGGTCCGGTGCGCGCGGCGAACCTGTGGAATCACACTCAGACCAACAACGCCTTTACCGCGCTTTGGGATCACACCTTCAGCCCCACCATGATCAATGAAGTTCGCTTTAATGCCGCGGGTTGGCGCTGGAACGAGATCACATCGAACCCTCAGGAGCCTTGGGGTCTGCCGACCGCCAATCTCACCCCGCTCAACCAATCCAGCGCCTACGGCGGCAACCTGATTCAGTCCTTTGGGGCTCCCGGCCCCAGCGTATTCGACCAGTGGACCTATAACGTTGCGGATAAAGTCACCAAGGTTCATAACACCCACAGCTTCAAGTTCGGCGGTGAGGTGACACGTCTCGAGTTCCTCGATGAAGCACCGTGGAGCGCGAGGCCCCAATACTATTTCAACAACATTTGGGATTTTCTGAACGACGCCCCCTCGGGCGAACAAGGTAGTTTCAACCCCTTGACGGGTGACCCGACGTCGGTGAGAAAGGACATTCGTTCGAACGTCTGGGGCGCCTTCTTCGAGGATGACTGGCGCATTCGCCCCACTTTGACGTTGAATCTTGGCTTGCGTTGGGATTATTTTGGCTCACTCTATTCCAAAGAAAATAATCTCAGCCGGGCGGTGCTGGGGCCGACAACGGCCACTGCCCTGACGGGCATGCACATGGTCCAAGGGGGCAACTTGTGGAATGCTCCTTGGTCTAACTTTGGACCCCAAATCGGATTTGCATGGTCACCCGAAAAGTGGGCCGGGAGGACTGTGATCCGTGGCGGATTTGGCATCGGATATACAGGGGTCGAGGAGGCGATTTCTCTGAACGGTCGCGACAATCCCCCTATTGTTGTTTCTCCCCAGCTGTTCGCTACCGGCGGGGTGAGCGGCGCGCCCATTTTGTACACTACTGCCGACAACATCCACAACTTCAACGGATTTCCCGCCAATCCCAACACCATTTCTGCCTTCGGTCCGAACAATCTGCCCCTCACCGGGACGACCGTCGTGAACGGTTTTCCAGCCAATATGCCCACTTCCTATAACTACCGCTACTCTCTGGAGATTCAGCACGAGTTCGACTATCAGTGGGTATTCACGTTAGGCTTCCAGGGCAACGCGGGGCGCCGTTTCGGACGCCAATTCGACCAGAACATTGTCTATGGCGTAGCCGGCGCCGCGCTGAATCCAGCCGTGACCCAGTTTACTTGGAATGCGAACAACGCCAACTCCAACTACAACGCCTTGCTCGCAGGCATCCGGCATGGGTTTAGCCGGTGGTTCCAGTTCGAAGCCGATTACCGCTGGAGCAAGCTGATGGACAATGCCTCGCAGCCGTACTACATGGATCCCTACATGTGGGATCCGGGTGCCTCCTGGGGACCTGCGGACTACAACGTAGCCAATGCCTTCAAAGCCTTCGGCGTGTGGCAGTCTCCCTGGTTCCTGGGCCAGCATAACTGGGAAGGCGCGATCCTGGGAGGATGGATTCTCTCGGGCATTCTGAATTGGCATTCCGGCTTCCCTTGGACGCCGGTCTATAGTCCGGGAGGATGTGTCCCGGTTTCCACCAGCGCGAATTGCAACTTGCGCCCGGAAACCCAGATTGCCCCCTTCATTGTCAGCACCAGTAACTCGGCCTTCATGTCCGGCCCCGGTAACGGACCGAACGCGAGCGCCTTCAACTCGAACTTCCCCAACGGCGCGTTGGCTTATTTCACCAACCCTGCGGTGCCGACCCCTCCTTTTCCAGCCGTCGGCGTAGCGCCCACCGTCTCAACCATCATCCGTAACACCTTGCCCGGTCCACACTACTTCGACGTAGATGCGACGCTAACCAAGGCATTCGGATTGCCAGTGATACCTGTGTTGGGAGAGAACGCGCAATTTCAGATCCGTGCTAGCTTCTTCAACTTGTTCAACACCTTGAACCTGAAGGGAAGCGCGCAGAGCAACCCGTGGAATGGCGGAATCAGCAACTTCATCACCAGCAAAAACTTCGGCCAGGCTCAGTCGGCGCTTGGCTCTCGCACCGCCACCATTGAGTTCAGGTTCCAGTTCTGAAGTATCGAGGGCGTGTTCGATGACGAACACGCCCACGATTTCCCTTTTTTCGTACAGCTGCACAGGCTCTAAATAAACTCCCTCGTGCTTTGTTTTGTGTCAGGGCATGACTTAGAGTCGTACCAAGAAATCTTGCGAATGAAAGACGACTTTCTCCCTCGGTTGGCCCACAATTGCCTTCGCTTAGGAATGCGATCCATTCTGGTGGCAGTCTGCGTCGGTTTACTTTTCGTCGCTATCACGCTCAACCCCCAAACTCCGCAGACCATCACTATTGACGCCAACGCCGTCGGCACTCCCTTCCCGCACTTCTGGGAGCAGATGTTTGGCTCGGGCCGCGCCGTTCTTGCCCTTCGCGCCGCTTACCAGCGCGATATGCGCGACGTGAAACAAGTCACCGACTTCCGTTACGTGCGCGGACACGCCATCCTACACGATGAGGTCGGGGTCTATAGCGAGGACAAGCAAGGCAACCCTAGGTACAACTTCACCTATGTCGACCAGATCTATGACGGCATGCTGGCCATTGGCGTGCGCCCAATGGTCGAGATCAGCTTCATGCCTAAAGCGCTTGCCTCGGATTCCACCGCCATCCATCCCTTCTGGTACAAGCAGAACGTCTCGCCGCCGAAGAACTACGGCAAGTGGGATGACCTGATCCGCCGCCTCGCCCAGCATCTGGTTGACCGCTACGGCATCGCGGAAGTCTCCCAGTGGTACTTCGAAGTCTGGAACGAACCCAACATCGATTTCTGGGCGGGCAATCCCAAGCAGCCCACTTACTTCGAGCTCTACGATCACACCGCACGCGACCTCAAATCGGTTTCGCCGTTACTGCGCGTTGGCGGACCGGCGACCGCGGCAGCCGATTGGATCGAGCCTTTCCTCGCTCACGTCTCGCAACAGAACGTGCCCATCGACTTCGTCTCCAGCCACGGCTACGGGGATGACACTGTCGAGAATCTGTTTCATACCAACGAGCAGATTCCGATGAACCAGCGTGTCTGTCGCGCGATCAAGAAAGTGAGGGACCAGATCAAAGCTTCGGGACGTCCGCAGCTGCCGCTGTTCTGGACTGAGTGGAATGTGCCTTCTTACGGTGACCTCGGCGCCCGCGACAGCATCTACGTCGGACCAGCGCTGGGATACGACATTACGCAATGCGATGGCCTGGTGGAAATGATGTCGTACTGGACATTCGATGATGTCTTCGAAGAAGGCGGAGTCCCGGAAGACTCGTTCCACAATGGTTTTGGCCTCATTGCAGTGGGAGGTATCAAGAAGCCTGCGTTTTACCATTACGCGCTGTTGCATCGTTTGGGCTACGAGCGTCTCGCAAATTCCTCAAACAGCGTACTCGTCACCCGCCGCGCCGACGGATCATTGGTCGTCGCCGTGTGGAACCTGGTTGAACCGAACGAGACTGGCACCACTCAACATGTGAAACTGGAATTCCACAACTTGCAGTCTTCGGCGAAGGTATTGATCAGCCGGGTTGATGAAAAGCACAGCAACAGCCTCGCAGCTTATCGGGCGATGGGAAGTCCACGGTATCCGACCCAGGCGCAAATCGAGCAGCTCAACCGCGAGAGTGCCCTCGCGCCTCCCGAGGCCGCTACTCTGACGAACGGAGCTCTGGAACTGGACGTCCTGGCGAATGGCCTGGTTCTGCTCGAGGTTCCGCGGTGGTAGGCTTTTGCTGCGGGCTCAGTTGGTTTCCTCTTATACACACGCGCGCGTTACAAAAGGGTGGAGCACCGCTTCAGCGGTGCAATTACCGCTCGAACAGACGCCGGCGGCTTGGGGCGCTGCGGTAAAAAACCTTACCTCAGGCGTTAAGGCGCAAGCCAAGAGACCAGTTCTTAATGTACACCGGAAGGCGTGCTCCGCCCGCTGGCTCTCGGCTGCAACTGAGAGCGGTCTGCTGCTCATGGCTTTGCTGTTAACTAATGGGCTTTGGGCGCAAGCCAAGCCACAGGATTTCACGTCACTTTCTGCCAAAGGCAATGCCGCGCGCGATGCCAATCGTCTGGACGAAGCCGCCACGCTCTATAAACAGGCGCTTGCGGAACGTCCCAATTGGGCTGAAGGTTGGTGGTCGCTGGGAACGATCCAATACGACATCAACCACTACGCACAAGCGGCGAAAAGCTTCCAGAGGCTGGTCGCTCTCCAGCCGAAGAACGGCATGGCGCACGCGATGCTGGGACTCTGTCAGTTTGAAATCGGCCTTGACGGCAGTGCTCTACAGCATCTCGAAGCTGCAACAAACCTAGGCATTTCGCCCGATCCCGAGCTGCGCCGCGTGCTGGTTTACCACGAGGGAGTGTTGCTCCAGCGCGGCGGCAAGTTCGAGCGCGCGCAGAGCCTGCTACAGCAGTTATGCCTGGAAGGAACCGCCAGCCCGGAGATCGACAGCGCCTTGGGAATGACCCTACTTCGGATGACCGCAAAAACGCCGCCCACCGCGGGAACTCCCGACAGCAGCATTGTCGCCGGAATCGGTCACGCCGGATGCCTCGTCGGTCAAAAGAAATACGAAGACGCGAAGACGATTTTGGACGCTCTTAACACCCAGTACCCGCAATTCCCGAACATCCACTACGCTTCCGGTTTGCTTATCCTCGAAACTGGCGACACGCAGGCTGCCGTTGCCCAATTCCAGCAGGAAATCACCAACGACCCTAAGAACGTCATCGCTCGACTGAAAATCGCGGCGGCGGAATATAAAGTGGATTCGGGGGCAGGCATTGCCTACGCCGAAGAAGCACTCAAACTCGATCCGCAACTCGCCCTCGGCCACTATCTTCTGGGCCTTCTGCTGCTGGACACCGGCGACTATAAGCGTGCTATCCCTGAGCTGGAAGCCGCCCGCGCCTCATTGCCCAACGAAGCAAGGCTCTACTTCGCACTGGGCAGCGCGTACTCGATGGCCGGCCGCAAGGATGATGCCGCTCGCGCGCGTCGAACCTTTCAAAGACTCAGTCAGGAGCAGCAGAAGGAAAAACAGTCCGAACCGAATGGGCCGGGATAGTGATGCTGGAGGCTACCCAACAAATGATCTAAACTTCGCTCTCCCTCGCGGGCTGAAGCCCAAGGTTTACGCGGCCTTGGACGGCGCAGCTGAAGCCGCGCCGCCCCTGCCAATGCGATTGTATGAGGAGGTAGCTTCTCGCTATGTCGTAGAGGTGCGCGGTTCTTCGATAGTGAGAATCTGGTCGCCTCGAACATCGTGCAGCGTCTGCCGTATTCCGCTCGGCCAACGAATTTCAATTTCTTTAATCCGCGAATTTTTCCCCAGCCCGAAATGGACGCGGCTATCGCTCGCCGACGCATATCCTGTCGCTGTGGTCACCTCGTTCCACTGCGACTTATCGTCGGGCGTCACAATGTGAATCTGCGCCCCGATTCCCATGCGGTTGCTTTTTGTCCCGACCAGCTTCAGCAGGATCCAGTGGTTTGTAGTTGCCGAGACATTGTGAAACAACCGCACCTGACCGCCGAGCACGGAAACAACCGCGTCGATTCGACCGTCATTGTCAAAGTCGCCGAAAGCCACGCCACGATGCGCGGCTTTGAGCTGGAAATCTGGCCCAGCCGTAGCGCCGACATCCTCGAACTTACCCTTCCCAAGATTCCGGAAGACCGTGTTCGGCTCTTCGTAACTGCGGCTCGGGTTCAGCAAGCTGATGTTGTCCATTACGTTCGAACGGGCGACAAACAGGTCTTTCCAGCCGTCGTTGTCGAAGTCGAAGATGCCATTTCCCCAGCCCGACATATCGGCCGTCGAATGAAGACCGTTGGTCGCTGACTCATCGAGGAAAGATCCGCCACCCTGATTGATCAGCATGGGAAATGTCTCATGCTCGACCGCGGTGTACCAGATGTCCGGCAAGCCGTCGTTGTTCACATCGCGGAAGTCGGAGCCCATTCCCGACAGCGCGCCGCCGTCGGGTGCATAGGCCACACCCGCGGTCACGCCTACCTCCTCGAACTTCTTGCCCTTCAGGTTGTGGAACAGGAACGCCGGCGTCGTGTCGTTGGCGACGAAGGCATCGAGAAATCCGTCACCGTCGTAGTCAGCGAAGCTAACGCTCATTCCCTTGCCTTCGAGCTTCGCGATTCCCGTCTCCTCAGACACATCAGTGAATGTCCCATCGCCATTATTGCGATACAACGTGTTATGCAGCGGCGCGTATTGTTTGGGATGACAGTAGGCGCGAACACCGCTCTTCACTGCGCAGTACGGGTCTTTGTTAACTTCCCACTGGCAGTAATTCACGACAAAAAGATCGAGCCGCCCGTCGTTGTTGTAGTCGAACCATCCGGCTCCGACCGACCACATCTTCCTGCCATTGAGCTTGGCACCCGACAATCCGGCTTTCTCCGTGACGTCGGTGAATGTGCCGTCACCGTTGTTGTGGAAAAGTTGGTTGCCGGTTACGTTAGCGACGAAGATATCCGGACGTCCGTCATTGTCGTAGTCTCCAACGGCAACACCCATCCCGTAACCCGCGCCGGCAAGCCCCGCCTTCTCCGTCACATCCGTGAAAGTACCATCGTGATTGTTGTGGAAGAGCCGGTTCCAAAACTTCGGCGAATCCTTCTCTAACGAAGGAATCGCGGCGCCATTCACGAGATAGATATCCAGGTATCCGTCACCGTCATAATCGAGAAGCGCGACGCCAGCAACCATAGTTTCGATCTGGTTCTTGTTGGGAGTTGGGGAGTTCTCGGTGGTGAACCCCACTCCTGCCTTCCCTGCGATTTCCTCGAAGCGGATAGTCGAGGAAGCGGATTGCGCGAACCCTGTCGGGAGCAGGATTGGAATGGCGAATAGCAAGCCCACCATCGAGAGCAATCGAGTCCGTCTTCCCGAGAGCCAGGCGAACACTCCTCCCGCAATTCTTGTGGCGGCAATAGAAAAATTGTGATCCCACCTCAACAAAAACCGGCGAAAGGATGAAGCACCCACACTCTGAAGTTGCACCGACAGGAGCGAGACCATTTCTCCGTCGCTCATAGTCTGCCTCTAACGGCTCGAAACACCATTTTAGGAATGGGCTTGCTCATGCTACTTGCACGCCGCTGTGCCAGTGGCCGTAGTCGACGTTGACGAAGCGTTCTTCACGTAGGTGTTCATCCATTGGTTCATCTCCCAGAACATATGAAGAACGGATTCGCGACCGGCGTAACCATGCGACTCCAGCGGCAGGAGCACGAAACGCACTGTTCCGCCCTGGCCCTTAATTGCACTGAACAGGCGTTCGCTCTGTATCGGGAATGTTCCGGTATTATTGTCCGCCTCACCGTGAATCAGCAGAATGGGCGTCTTGATTTTGTCGGCGAAGGAAAATGGTGACATGTTGTAGTAGACCTGCGGCGCTTGCCAGTACGTCCGGTCTTCATTCTGGAAGCCGAACGGCGTAAGCGTGCGATTGTAGGCTCCGCTGCGGGCGATGCCTGCTTTGAAGAGGCTGCTGTGCGCAAGCAGGTTTGCGGTCATGAACGCTCCGTAAGAATGGCCCATCACTGCGACCCGATTCCGGTCGACCATGCCGAGCCGGACGCCCTCATCAATCGCCGCCTGTGCGCTGGCCACCAATTGCTCCACATACGTGTCATTGGGCTCTGCCTGCCCTTCTCCGACGATTGGGATGGTGGTGTTTTCGAACACGGCGTAACCTTGCGTGACGAAGGGAATTGGCGAGCCCCAATTCAGAAAAGGAAACTCATACGGTGATCCGCTGAGTTGTCCGGCCGCCGACTTTGTCTTGTATTCCGTGGGATAGGCCTCCATTAACGTCGGCAGGGGCCCGTCTTCTTTCTTATAGTCGGGCGGCAGATAGAGATTCGCGCTCAGATCCACTCCGTCGGCGCGCTGGTATTTGAGGACCTGTTTCTTGGGCACCTTCGCATTCCCATACGGATTGGGAAACTGTGTTACCTGGGTGAATGTATCCGTCGCAAGGTTCTTGACGTAGTAGTTTGGTTCGAGTTCCGGCGACTCGCGGCGGACCAGCAGGGTTGGTTCCGCAGCCGTCAGCACTGCGGCGGCAAACTCGTAGTATTTGTCAGTCGATTCCCAGATTTTCTTGCGGTCGCCGTTCGTCACACTCATCACCGACACAAACGGACGGTCGCCTTCCGGGGATGCGCCACGCGCGTGCAGGTAAATCCCGCTACCGTCTTGAGTGGTTACGAGAACCTGCTTTCCGCTGGCATTCATTGCCGTGAACGGCATACCAGGGTCGTGGTAACGGTCTTCGAACGATCCGTCAAACAACTGCCCGGAAGCACCCGGTTTGTCTGGAGCAACGGCCAATATGATTCGCTTGCGGGCTTTCCAGCGCTCTCTTCCACGAGTGCCAG
>Ga0126381_100010651_pt1 | contig 10363 bp, 7 predicted proteins | sample PanSoiMetPlot_28_FD_96465 | JGI IMG/M metagenome (GOLD analysis project Ga0126381, IMG submission 96465) | Tropical forest soil microbial communities from Panama - MetaG Plot_28 | ecosystem: Environmental > Terrestrial > Soil > Tropical forest > Bulk soil | place: Panama | collected 2016-02-17 | reverse complement strand
ATTTCGGCAAGGAGTACGGCCAGACCGTCCTCCGCCTGACCAACAGCAACACGCCTCTTGATGAACCTCGCTACAGCGGCATGACCAGCATTACCCTGGGCGGCGGTTTCACAACTCTCGGAACCAACCAGTCATGGGAGCCCATGTGGCGCAATGACTGGCAGTTGACGCTGGATGAAAACGCAACCTGGATCAAGGGCAAGCATTCGTTCAAGGGCGGGTTTGTTATCCGTTTCATTTCGCTCGCCGGTTTCGATTTCGGAGCAAGCAATCTGCCGACGGCCGTCATCGGCGCCCCTGCAACCGGCGCAACCAATTTCCTGAGTGGCCCGTACGCCATCAACGGAATCGGCCAGAACTCCACCGCGGCAGCCAACCTGCTATACGACCTGTCCGGGACTGTAGCGAACGCCCGCCAGGTCAACATTTCCCCAGGCGGCGCGAATCCAGTTTTCCTTCCCGGCCAGCAGCCGTATCACGAGTTCCACCAGAACGAATTCAGTTGGTATTTCAAAGACGACTGGAAGGTCAAACCTTCCCTCACGCTGAACCTCGGCGTGCGATGGGAGTATTATGGGGTTCCTACCGAAGCTCAAGGCAAAATGCTCGCCCCGGTCGGTGGCGAGGGCGCAGTGTTTGGCATTTCAGGCACGAACTTCGGCAGTTTGTTCAATCCGTTCGCTACCGGTGGCTCGCCCACACTTGTACAAGCAATCGGCGCGGGCACGGCCCATCCCAACGTTCCGCTCTATAACAACGACCTGAACAACTTTGCGCCCGCGCTTGGCTTGGCATACGTGCTTCCGGGCGACGGGAAGTGGAGGTGGATCAGCGGCGGTAAAGATCGAATGACGGTCCGCATGGGGTACGGAATCAGCTATATTCGATTGCCGATTGGCGCAGTGAACACAGCCGCCGGTGCAGAGCCAGGCTATACTGAAACCGACACTACCTTCGCCTACACGAACTTATCGAGCTTGCAACTTCCCGTTCCCCCCGCCGGCGTCCCGCTGGCTCAAGTGCCGCTCCTGGGTCCCGGATCGCACACCCAGACGCTATACGCTTACGCCCCCAATTTGCGCACGCCATACACACAAAACTACAACTTCACCGTGACGCGAGCCCTGCCCTCGAATTTCGTGTTGAACCTGGCCTATGTCGGCAGCAAGAGTTCGAAATTGGCGCGAGGAGTGGATACCAACGAAGTGAACATTTACGAGAACGGTATTTTGTCCGCGTTCAACACGGTCAATGCGGGAGGCGATTCGCCATTGCTCGATAAAATATTCTCGCCTTTGACGAGCATTGGCTGCGCCAACCCGCGGACGTGTAGCCTGACACAGCAGTTCTTCCTTAACAATAATCCCGGAGGCTTGGCGAACTTCATCAGTACATCAACCGCGTTGGGCGGCATCGCAGGTAATCTCCTGAAGAACGCCGGACTGCCATTGAACTACATCGTCGCCAATCCGCAATTTTTGCACACTTACTTGATTGGTAACTTCGGTAACTCCACCTATAACTCCCTTCAAGTCGATATGAGCCGGCGGTTTTCGCAAGGCTTTACGTTTCAAACGAGCTATGTGTGGTCACACAACCTGGGTGACAGCGAAGGTGATTTCGCCGGCCGTACCCTCGGAGGAATTCAGGATTCGTACCGAACTCTCCGGAATGAGAGTCTCGACAAACGTCCACTGAGTTTTGACTACCAAAGTGTATTTAAGGCCAATGGCATTTATGAACTGCCCATTGGCAAAGGCAAGTTCATCGGCCGGGATGCTCCAAGCTGGTTGGATCACATCATCGGAGGCTGGCAGGTTGGCGCGACGGTGCTAATGTACTCCGGCCGCCCGTTGGATTTCACGGCTCAAAATACCGTTAACTTCAATTCTGGTTCTACCTTCGGCGTTACCAGCGCGGGCGCGACCACTTCGCAGGCATTTTCGGCCATTGCGGTCGGGTCTCTGCCCGGGAACGGCGTGCAAAGAGTATCGAATGGCGTGGTGTACTTCAACGGACTTACTCAAGTCACCGATCCATCGGCCGTTGGCCTCGCCGGTTCACTGCTCAAAGCAATTACTGGCCCGAATGGCCAACTAGTGCTGGTGAACCCACTTCCCGGCCAATTCGGATCGCTCGGGTACGGCATTCTGCGAGGACCCGGGGCCAAGAATCTGAACGTCAATCTTCAGAAAATGTTCCGTATCAATGAGCGATTCAACTTCATGCTGCGTGCCACCGCTCTGGACGCGACCAACACGCCGATCTTTCTAGATCCGGATACAAACATTAACAGCCCGACGTTCGGCCGCATCACTGGTACCAGCACAGCCAACCAGGCGCCCGGAAATCGCATTATGGTGCTTCAAGGCCGGCTGAACTTTTAGGCCGATCTGTTCGATTTGACTTGTAACTTATATAAGTGGTAAAAGCACTTCAATAAGGAAGGAGCCCTCATGCGGAGGCTGGGAATCGCTGTAGTCCTTTCTGTATGCGCCATGGCAGCCACAAACGAAACTGCTGCCGTCACCTTCAACAAGCAGGTTCTTCCGGTATTGCAGAAGCGCTGCCAGGATTGCCATCGTCCTGGCGAAGCAGCGCCCATGTCGTTGTTGACCTATCAGGACGCCCGCCCGTGGGCCAAAGCAATTCGTCAGGCAGTGCTCACAAAAAAGATGCCCCCGTGGTTCGCCGATGCCGCCTACGGCCACTTCAGCAACGACCGCTCGCTCAGTCAGGCGGAGGTCGACACCATCGTTGGGTGGGTAGACGGCGGCGCGAAGGAAGGCGATCCGCACGATGCACCGCCGGCGCGCAAGTTCGTCGAAGGCTGGAACATCGGCCAGCCCGATCTAGTTATCCAGATGCCCAACGCCTTTCACGTCCCAGCCACCGGCACCGTCGAGTATCAGTACGTTATTCTTCCGACCCATTTGACCGAGGACAAATGGGTACTCGCAACCGAGGTTCGTCCCTCGCATCGGGAGGTCATGCATCACGTGATCACATCCATCCGCGAGCCAGGCTCCAAATGGATGGCCGACAAGGAGCCCGGCGTAGTATTCATTCCGCCGAAAGGAAGCCGCGCGGGACAGCTGGATGGCGGTTTGAGTGGCTATGTTCCCGGGCAAGCGCTGGCACCTCCGGGCTCTCCGCGCCGCGCGACCTTGCTGAAGGCCGGCTCCGACATCGTTTTCCAATTGCATTACACTCCCAACGGAACACCCTTTGACGATCAGACGAAAATCGGAATCGTGTTCGCAAGAGAGCCGCCGGCCGAGCGCCTGATGGGAGGAAATTCGGCAGCCTTCAAATTCGCGATTGCACCCGGCGACGCGAATTACAAAGTTGAGGCCTCCTCCACCGTGCCGTACGATTGCGAGTTATTCAGCATGATGCCGCACGCGCATCTGCGCGGAAAATCATTCGAGTACCGAATCGTGCGCCCAGACGGAACATCAGAAACGGTACTTAGCGTGCCTCACTACGACTTCCATTGGCAACTCACTTACTATGTCGACAAGCCGATCCATCTGCCCAAGGGCACGAAAGTTGAGGTCACAGCGTTCTACGACAACTCCGCCAACAACCTCAACAACCCCGACCCAACGAAGGAAATCCATTGGGGCGAGCAGACTTGGGAGGAGATGATGATGGGTTACTATAGCGTCGTAGTCAAACCGCAAGATGCGCCGGAGAATGCGCCGCGCGCACGCACCGCCGATGGTCCACGTACGGCCGGGTCACCAGTAGCCTCGGTTCAATAATACGGGCAGAATTACTCGGGTTTTACCACGCAGATTCGCATCGTCTGGGGCTTAGATCAGTACTGGAGAGGCCGCCGAATTTTCCAACGTCTTAGTTCGCGAGTTCGGACAATAGCCTAAGCGCAGATTGCCGTATGGACGGGTCGGCGCTGGCTGCAGCTTCTTGGAGATGCCGCTTCGCCTCTCTTGTACGGTTCAGTTTCAACAGCATTAAGCCGTAGTTCAGATGTCCCAGTGCGTAGTTCGGACGGTAGCGCAAAGCGGAGTCGAAGAGATAGCCCGCTTCCTCCACACGCTCGTTTTGGAATAGCAGAATGGCAAGATTCATGTGCGCTTCCGAGTAAGCGGGTGCCAGGCGAATGGCTTCCCGGAACGCCGCTTCCGAGCGGATTGGATCACCTCCGGGCAGCGACCACGCAAGTCCCAGGTCGTAATGCGCTTCCGGCGCTTCAGCATCGAGCTTCAGCGAATTCGCCAGCGCAGTTACGGCTTCAGTCCTTTTTCCCTCTTTGAGACGAATCTGCGCAAGCTCGCGCCATGGGACGGGATCATCAGGCAAAACCTTCGTTGCGCGCTGGAATGCATCGACGGCTTCGTTCCAGCGCCCGGCCAGATCGAGCGCCCGTCCCAATCCCAGCAAAGCGGCGAGAGAGTTCGGTTTGAGGCGGAGCGCTTCCTCATACAGCGGGACCGCTGGCTGGGGTTTGACGTGACGCACCCAGGCGTCGCCCAGTTCGACATAGAACTCGGGTTGCCTTGGTTGATACTTGGCGATCGCGGCTCGAAAGCGGTCGAGGCCCGCGTCGGAATTGTTGTCCTCACGAACCTGGGCCAGCGCCAAGTAAAGTTCATTTTCGGGCGTGTAGTCGAAGGGTTTCGGATAATATGGCAGTACTTCTCCGTGGTAGACCGTTTCAGGGTGAGGCTCTGGCAGTTCTGCGAGCAGATCGCGTTCCGGTCTTCTGCGCTGGATGAAGTGGTCGGTCATGACTGCGTGGACGACATCGCTCGTCCGGCGCTTGGGCATGTGGCAACCAATGCAATCGGCTGAAGCCGTATGGCGGCCAGTATCGACCATCCGTCGGAACGCAGTCGTGTGGCACTTGAGGCATGCGGCACTGTAAGTTCGCGCCGCTTCCGTAGCCGGCGGAACTCTATGCGGGTCGTGGCAGGTGGTACACTGCAGTGCTCCCCCGCTTTTGAGAAAGCATGCCGACATCTTCAGCCGGTAAACGGAGTTGACGATTTGAAAACGATCTTCAGCCGGCTTGGCCGGGGCGCGATCGAAGAACAAGATGAAGCTAGCCAGCGGCTCTCCAGGCCGGTACGAGAACGGCCCGCGATCGAACTTAACGATCGAGTGCGGGAACTGCATGCTGTCCGTTTCCAGATGACATTGCATACATACCTCGATCTGCCGGCTGGGAGCGAGTCGCGCAGGATTCACGATCGTGTGGGAGATTGCCTTGACGCGCGCCCCACCACCCTGGGCGAGACGAACGTGAGAGCCGCCAGGACCATGACATCTTTGGCAATCGATGCCTTCCGGCAGGGCACCTGTGAAATGCGGTTCGGCTTCTAGCTGCTCGTGCCCAGCCGCAACCTGTGGATACGAGTTATGGCAGAACATGCATTCGAAGTAAATCTTTCGCCGCGAGTTGGGCTGATCCGGCCTGTCGTAACCCGGATTCATGGCCCAGTAGCCGCCCTTATCCGCGTACCAGGCGAGTGGAAGTTGAAGCAGTGTGCCGGTGCTGGTCTGATGCAGATAGGTGCGAACGTGGTTCCCCGAGCCTAAGATAAAGTCGATCCGCTTCTCGTCGACATTGGTTTGTGTCCCCTTCAAATCGATTTGATAGCGGCGCTGGTGGTATTCGCCATCGCGCTCGATCATCTCAAAATGCGTGTCGGACGCCGGATGATAGTAGCGATTGTTTACTCGATAGTCTTCCACACTGTTACGCGGCGATGGGCGATAGAAGGAACGCGCCATTCCGGTACGTTGATACGTTTCATAGATTTTCGCATGGCAGTTCGCGCATACGCGCGAGTCAACGTATTCGGCCGAAGCTTTCGGGACTTCTTGCGGGTCACCGCGAAATGGCACTATGGCGGCCAGGGCGGCAACCAGCGACCACGCGATTTTCACAGGCTCATCGTATCATCGTGCCTGGCTGGTGGCCATCCGAAACTGAGACCGTGAGGTCCTGCTCGCAAGGTACCGCCATATGCAGGCCGAGAAACGCTAGTTTGTGTAGTGCCGGGTCACAGCGAAGGACAACTTTATCGTCGGGTCCCTCCAGTCCCCTAAATTTGGCTCGACGATCTCGCGCCCGGATTTCGATTTCTGAAGCTCACCCATATTGCGCGACATCGACGGCGGATAACTCTTACGAGCGATTGCGCCTCTAGTATCACAGTGTTAGGATTGCTCAATTGATAAAACCAGCGATTGAGTTGCGGATAGGAAACACTTTGAAACACAGCCATGCTTAGCCGCTCATATGCGATTTTGTCTGCGACCTCATGCACGTTTAAGGAAGACCCCTCCCGATGACGGCGCGTTCGTCCGATTGGGCGTCGGCTTATTCACCAAGACGAAGTAGGCATTACGAAAGGAGATTTTATGAACTCTCGCGTTGCTGTTGGCGCAGGAGCGGCTGCTGTGCTCGCCACGTTTATCGCGACTCCATTGCCGGCCCAGGCGCTCCAACCGGCGAAGGCGACCGCGAAAACATCGATTCCGCGCGGGGCTGACGGGCACCCCGACTTGCAGGGTATCTGGACCAATGCCACTATCACCCCGGTCGAACGCCCGGCCCAGTTCGCCGGAAAGCCGACGATCAGTGATGAGGAAGCCGTGGCTTTTGAGAAGGCTTCAATGGATGGCTTGAACCTCGATCGCCGCGACGGAGGCCAGGAAGCAGACCGAAGCCGCGCCTATAACAATCTCTTTGTCGACAGAGGAACCGAACTTGCCAGGGTGGACGGAATCAAGCGAACCTCGCTAATCATCGATCCGCCGGATGGTAAAATCCCACCGCTGACTCCAGAAGGGCAAAAGCGTGCTGCGATTTTCCGCCGGCGTGCCGATGAGGGAAGCGGCGGCCTGAACGCGGGTAATGGTGGAGGAGGCAACCTGACGGCGGACGTTTCCTGTAGGTACGACAGCATCAAGGATCGTCCGTTGGCAGAACGTTGCATTCTTGGATTCGGCTCGACGTCCGGCCCGCCGATGATGCCGGTGCTGTACAACAATACCTACGAAATCGTGCAGACGCCCGCAGCAATCATAATCCTGGTGGAGATGGTTCACGATATTCGGGTCATTCATATGGATGGCCGACAGCACTCGCCTTCCAACGTGCGCCAGTGGTTGGGCGATTCCATTGGACACTGGGAGGGAGACACGCTGGTAGTGGAAACCACCAACTTCACCGACAAAACCACGTTTCGCGGGTCCGACCAAAACCTAAAGGTGACGGAACGCTTTCGCCGCGTCGATAACGCCACGATGCTTTATAGAGTGGCGATCGACGATCCCACCGTGTTCACAAAACCCTGGACAATGGAGTACCCATTCCTGGCGACGGCCGGCCCGGTGTATGAATACGCGTGTCACGAGGGCAACTACGCGATGCCCGACATCCTGGGCGGCGCGAGGCGGCTAGAGAAGCTGGGAGAACCTGAAAAGTAAGCGACACTCTCGTCTTACCTAATCGGTACAACGTGATGGAGCGCTTAGACTGCCTGTGTTTTGGCGGCCTCCACTGTCGTTTTGTTAATCGGCTTGCGCGTCTTATCCAGCTTCGTGGCGCAAGCAATGCAGATCGGAACACCGTTCAGGTACAAATGAGTGTTCGTTCCGCAGGTTGCGCACTTCGTCATAGCGAAGTGGACTATAACACGCGCGGCGCGTCGCTACAACGAGCATTTGTGCCAGTTCGCCGAAGCCGCATTTTTTCAAACGTTCGTTAACGAAACACTAACAAAAGACATGGCACTTTTCTTGCTCGAAAGCCAGCAGGAGGCTATTTATTATGCTTTGGTACGCATGGGTATGCTTGGTGATCGCAATTATCGCCGCTGTGCTCGGTTTCGGCGGTATCGCCGCAGGCGCCGCCGCCATCGCCAAGGTCCTGTTCCTGGTATTCCTGGTGCTTTTCGTCATAAGTCTTGTGGTTGGCCGCCGCACCGTTGTCTGAACTTTGCACGGTTGGTCCGTTTAAGAAAGGATATTGCAATATTGAAAACTTGGGTGAGTTCATTTTGCCTGATCGCGCTCCTCTCATTAGGAGCTTGCACTACGCGAAAGACGTCCGATGTTAGCGACAACGTTCGGAAGTCCCTCAATCAAGCGGGATTCAAGGATGTAAGCGTCAGCCAGGACCGTGACAAAGGCGTCCTAAATCTGACAGGGCACGTAGCCACTGAGTCCGACAAGGCCCAGGCGGAAGCGATCGCGAAGGCCAACGCCCGCGGCCAAGTTGTTGCCGACGAAATTGCAGTACTCCCGGTAAACGACCAGGACACGGCAAAGACCGTGTACTCGGACCACGATGCCGCCATCAAGAAGGACTTGGATGCGGCGCTCACCGAGAACCGGCTGAGCAAGAACGTGAAATACTCAGTAAAAAATGGAGTGGTCAAACTTACCGGAAAAGTAGATTCGCATGCCACGCGATCCGAGGCCGCGAAAATCGCAACAAGCATTCCAAATGTTCAGCAGGTTGTGAATGAGCTGGAAGTGAAGTATCGGAGAGAGACGTCGTCGAAGTAGTGTTTGCGATGCAGGGGGGCCTCTTTGATGGCTCTCGTCAGAAGTAAAGCTAGCCCCGTCGCGAGTTGCTGCCTATTTAAGCTCCGGTGACTGGCAAAAGGCAAGCGGTGCAGAAATGAATGGTTCGTCTGCACCGCATCCTGCCCTTCGCAGAAGAGGCCCCAGCCTCGGGCACGACTACCGATCCCTCGAAATCTATCGCAAGCTCTTTCGCCTTGGGCAGCATCTCGTTTCCGCACGGAACAGGAACACGTAGATCAAGCCATTCTGGTGTTTGAACGCATTGCCACGGGGCGAGGGAAGAGGCGTGGAAGACCGCCATGGATGAATCAGGCACGCAACTGAAGAGACGAGGAAGGCCAGTGGGGAGCAAGAACAAGGCGAGGAATGGGGCCTAGAAGAGTCGCGCCGCCGGTCACTAATCCCTAGCGCCCACGCACGCCAAGGGATGCGCGGCTTCGAAAGGGTCCTTGATCATCACGATGTGTACACCTCGCCGCCGCACACAATTTCTGTCACACAGGATCAAAATCCACCATTGTTTTCCGGCGGCCAAGGTCTCCATCACAGACGGCACACCCTGACGAATCACAACGAGGGGTTTGACGAGCTTAGCGATCCCGGATACCTTGGCCAGAATAGGTGAGCATGGAAAAATGCCGACGTGATTGTGCCGGCCGTAGGGGGCGAGGTGAGAGGTCGTTAAGTCCGCTGCTAACGAACCGCCGCGAGAGGCTCGTTGGTCGAGTGGGTTACCTCCGCGTCAGGTGTCTGCTCTTGCGGAGATGCGGGTTGCCTCTCGCGGCTTAACTATTAGACAGTCGAACGTCCGATTTCTTATCCCCAAAAAATAAATCCAATCTAACGCAGCCGCGAGGGGGCCTCAGAAGAAGGAGCGGTTATTCCACTGTTGTTGGTACATCAACCCAGCAAAATGAACACGTCCGGTCTTCACTCCTTCTCGCGATAAAATCGCACGGCCAATCTGCGCAAGCGAGGAGTTACCTCACAATTCGGTGACTTGTCACTTGTGAACTGGCTGTGGAGTCGTATTGATTCCTCACACAGAGCTAGCCGGCAGATTTATTTTTTGGGGATAAAAGGAAACTAGAAAGAGACCGTAGAGAGTCTAACAGCAAACCGCGAGAGACACCCGCATCTCCAGAAGAGGCGCACCGAACTCAAGAAAGGAGGTCACCTCAATTAACCTCTCGCGGCGCAGCGAAGGCTGCCTGCCACGCTTCCCTTCGCTGCCTTTGCTTGTGAAGCACCGCGAGAGGCTGCCTGATTGGGTTCCAGGTGGTTGCGACGGCCTCTTGGAGAATGCCTCTCGCGTATTTTATCGTATTTCCCCGCTCGGTGGATCCAGCTTTTTGATCAGAACAAGAAGTAAATCGCTCGGTCAATTCAGCATCTCAGTCGCGAGAGGCGTGACCCTGATGTTCTCCCCCGCTGCTGATAGACGCTAGCCCACACTCGTGCCGATGCTTAACCTCCCGCAACCGTATTCGGGTGGTGATAAATTCGCCGTGAAACTTCTCGGCGTCCGTAACACACGCAATATACAACAGAAAACCTCCGATTTATTGAGACATCTGATTATGTCATGTGAATTGTTGCTTATACAAGTCGGTGTCATCTAGGTGGCGTCCTCAGATGACAGGTCAAGGCGCAAAAGTCGGACGCAAGAAGAAGGAAGCGATCATTGCGCTACTCACTCAGCGCAATGTCGAAGAAGCCGTCCGTTCGATCGGCGCTGCTCACAAACCCTGCTGCGTTGGATGAAAGAACCAGAGTTCGCGGAGTCGTATCGTGT
>Ga0126381_100010650_pt1 | contig 10363 bp, 6 predicted proteins | sample PanSoiMetPlot_28_FD_96465 | JGI IMG/M metagenome (GOLD analysis project Ga0126381, IMG submission 96465) | Tropical forest soil microbial communities from Panama - MetaG Plot_28 | ecosystem: Environmental > Terrestrial > Soil > Tropical forest > Bulk soil | place: Panama | collected 2016-02-17 | reverse complement strand
GAGAGGATTGACCTGGCCCGTCATCGTGCGTGCGGGATCGTGGCAGGCAAGGCAGAGCTGTCCGCTCGAACCGTTGCGCACCAGGAAGTTCAGTGAGACCGGGTCCGTCGTTTGCACGTGCGGGTTGTGGCAGGAGCTGCACTCGATATTGCCTTTGATCATCGGCACTTTGGGATCTGCGGTCCGGCCATTCTGATAAATGGAGGCGACGAGATCGATGGAGTCCTTCAACGGCAGCGCCAGACTAAAAGGATGCGAGCCCTGCAGCTGCGTGCCGAAGCTGTCCTGGCTGTACATGGAGCCGCTCATCGCAACCTTCCCGAACAACACGGTGTCGCCGGCTGCCACAGTTCCATCGTGACAGGCCAGACAAAAGGCACTTTCGCTGCTTAGCGGGGGCTTTGCATTGTCGGTGTTCTGTGCAGTCGTGCTGGTGTACGTGGAATAAGAAGAAGTCGAGAGTTTCTGGTTCCACAAGGGCGCCAGGTTGCCGTTTCCCGAGTGCGGCACGTGGCAGTAGGTACACGGGGCGTTGAGCGGCCCGGAGATCGGCGATCCGCTGCCGGGCGAAAGGTTGTGCGATCCAAGAACGTCGGCTGTGATCTGACCGTACGCGATCGGTCCGCAGGCGAGAGCGATAAGAATCGCGGCAAACCGGAGACGGGGCTTCACTCGGAACCTCCCCTAGCCGGCTTGATTCCGTAGTAGTGGAAGACCTGTACTCGCCGGTTATACGAATCGACAACGAAGATGCGATCGTCGCGGTCGACGAACATTCCAGAGGGCAATTGAAATTCGCCGAAGCCCGAACCATTGCCGAAGTAGTACAGTAGTTGTCCCGAGCGATCGAAGACCTCGACCTGCGCGCGAAGCCCGTCGACGATGTAGAGATGATCTTCCGAGTCGATACCGATTCCCTTGGGGCGAAACAGGTCACCGGGGTTGTCGCCGATCTGACCAATCGCGTACTGGAACGTGCCGGAGCGATCGAAGACCTGCACGCGAAAGTTCATGGCGTCGACCACGACCAAGTTCGAGCCGTCGAGACGGAGCTCGGTCGGGTAGTTGAACTCGCCGTTGGCATTTCCGGTTTTGCCGAACTTGGCCAGTACGCTTCCCTGCATGTCGAGCTTGAAGATCTGATTGCGCAGCGTATCGGTGACATAAATGCGCTGCTCACTAGAATCAACGGCAATTCCGGTGGGACGCTTGAAAAATCCTTCGCCGCCCTTCAGGCCGCCGATGGAGCGTTGATACTTGCCGCCGGCATCGTAGACGAAGATCTTGCCTGCCTCGGAGTCAGTGACGTAGATGTTGTCCTTGTCATCGACCGCGACACATTGGGGCGCCAGCATGGGGTCTTTGGTTTTATCCCGGCGGGAGACGAATTTGTATTTCTGTTGCTCGAAGTCGAAGATATGCACGCCGACGGCACCGGGATCGCTGATGATTGCGCGACCCCGCGAGTCGACCACGACGCTGTAGGGCCGAACTAGGAAATGGAAGTCGGGTTCGCCGACCACGAAGTCGAAGGCCTTGGTCCAGAAGCCTTTCTTGAGCTTAACTTCGCGATCGTTGCTGAAGACGCGCTCGAACTTTACGGTGCGTCCGCCGTCGAGCAGCAAATCGGGCACTCTGATCTCGGTGGGTGCTGCTTTAGCCCTACCGGTTGCCCCTGCAGGAACGGCGCAGACAATCGCCAGCAGCGAAAGAGACACATACCAGCGACGGATTCCGGCCTTGCTTAGAAGAAATTGAACCATCGGTACAAGCCTATATAAACCGAGGAAAAGTTCGCCGGCGCGGAACTGGAAGCACTGAAACCCTGTGCGATGTGGCTATAGCCGCCGTTTATCCCCACTTTGCGAAACTGGTACTGCGTGGAAAAAATCTGCTCTTCCACATGGTTAGCGGAAAAAATTCCTAAATTGGTGGTGTTGCTGTTGGCTTTAAGGTACGTCGCCGAGAAGGTCCAGTGACGTACTGGGGAGCCCGAAGCCGAGAAAGCATAGCTGGTGCCGCCGTACATGATCAGCAAGCTCGGCGGAATCGGCTGAATAGGAGGGATCGGAATGATACCTCCGCCGTTAGCCAGGCCGCTACCGGTCGACTGGTTGTAGTTCGCGCTGAAGGTCAAGCGTCGCACCCCGAACGAAGTCCCGTAACTTTGGCTGGAGTAGGCCGTGTCGGGCTGGCCGGTCAAGATGCTGTGCGAGCCGCCAGCGTTGGCAGTCCAGATGAATTGACCGAAGCGGCGGCCAACGCTGCCGGCGTAACTGAACGAGGACGTGGTGTAGGCCACCAGCAAGGTTTGAATATTTTGCCCGTAGCCGCCCGCCAGGCTGACATTCCAAGCACCAAATTGGCGATTGTAGCTGGCATTGGTGGAGAAGCCGATTTGGTTGCCGGATACGTTGCTCGAATTATTGTCCGTCACGTACGCGTTGGCGTTGAAAGAACCTCCCAACAAAGTGCGTCCGTAAATTGCTCCTATCGTAACCCCGTTGGCGCTATAGTTAATGCCGTTATAAAGCTGCTGGCGCCATTCATACTGGCCACGAATCTGCAGGTTGGGTGCGATCGCATAGCTGCTGCCGACCGTAAAGTCCCAGGCATGCGACGACTGGGACTGCGTAAACAGCGGGACTTGCGTTGTTGTGGCCGCAGGGGCCGTGCTTCCGGACGCTAAACTGGAAGCGCCGCCGGTCGAGGCGCCTACAGGAATAATGTTCTGATACAAGAGACCATTGAGGTTGTTGGTATAGTTGGTGCTGGCCGAAACGCTCCACTTCTGGGTGGGATTGATGCCGGCGAACGCATTCACCGTATCAATGGTTCCGTTAAAGGTGTATCCCAGATAGTCGGAGTTGAGATCTGTCTGATTGAAGGATACTGACGTACTTCCGTGCAGCGGCAGCGGATGTCCGACATTGAAGTAGTATCCCTTGCTATCGGAAGTGGACGATTGGGTCAGCCCATTGCTGAAAATTTGCGGAATCTGAGCATTGGAATTGGACAGGTTGAAACCGCCTGCCAGGCTGAAATCTTCCCAACGATAGGAAGAGTGTACATAGAAGTTGTTAAAGTCATTGCTGCCGCCCTGGTTGGTGCCATAGACCGAATAGTTCGAGGTACCGTAGGAATAACCGATTGATAAGCTCGGCCATTCGGGAAGGTTAACGCCCCAACCGATTCCGACGCCCTGCCCATTCCCGCTGGTGATGTAATTCTGCGCCCCGGGAATAGAGTAGTTGCCCTGCTTGTTGTAATCGGCGCTATAGCTGACCGACCCGGGGAACTTGCTGCCTGCGAATATGGACGAGCTTATGCTGATGCCGGTGGCGTCGGTTACGGTCTGAAAGTTGGAGTTGGCCCAGTTCTGGTTGTAGTACGGGGTAACGTTGAACGAGAGGAAGTTCGGGCTGTAATAGTAACCACCTATCGTGCCCACTCCTCCAAAATTGAACCCATGGCTGGAGCCTATCTGGCTACCCCAGCTGTCGCTGTAACCGGCGGATATATTTCCATTCCCTGTCAGCTCGACGTTATCACCTATCCTGATCTGTGCCGTCGCGGGCACCAGGAAATACAATACTCCGGCCAATAATGTAAGTGTCTTGCGAATATGATTGCGCACAACCTACCAGCCTTCGGCCAGGCATCTATAAAACGGTGACTTTTGCGTTCTGCTGCAGCCTTTTGTCGAGGGCGACGCGGATTTCGTTGGTCTTGCGCTTTTGTAAATCCGGGATCAGACTGCCTTTTATGCCCTCAAACTTCGCTATGCCTGCCGGGCGGTGCCCATTCAAACGTACGACCACGTACGCCTGATCGACCTGCAACAGACTGCTAACCTCATCCTTCTTTATACTTAGTAATGCGTTTGCTACGTTCGGAGGCAGCTTGGAGCGATCAACCCACTTATGGTCGCCGAGCATCACTCGATAGTCGTCTTCGGAAATCTTCTCGGCCAGCAACCCGAATTCCTCTGCAGTCTTGGTGGCCTTGGCCTGCTTGTAGGCCTCATCCGCTCGTTTTCTGGCATCTTTTAGCTGGGCCGGGGTTGCACTATCAGGAGGAATAATAGAAATGCTTTGAAACGCAAATCCCTCGGGATACTCGAAACGCTTAGGGTTTTTATTGTAATAAGCTTTCGCCTCGGCGACAGTTACCGTGGATTTGTTATTCACTTCCAGCTCCAGATACCGATCGATCAGTAGCGAGCGCCTGATCTGGGCGTTTAAACCCTTCTCGCTGCCACCAAACTCCGACTTCAAAAACTGCTGGTACTCGGCGTTGGTCTTGAACTGCTGGCGAAACTGTGCCACAGCCTTGGCCAGCTTGTCCGCTGGAACCTGCATGTTGCGGCGTTGCGCGTCCTGGTAAGCCAGTTCTTCGAAGATGATCATCTTCAGGGCGCCATCGCGAATGCCCGCTTCCATTTCCTGGGGAAATCCACCGTGCTGCTTAGCGTAAGGAAAGATGGTGTACATCTCGCGCAGCAGGTCCTGATCGGTAAGGACGGTCCCGTTAACGCGGGCAACTGGTTTTCCCGTGGCTTGTGGGGGTGCTGGGGCTGTCTGTTTGGCCACTAAAGTCTGGCCGTGGGAGGCGACCTGGGCCGAAACCGAACCCAGTACGAGCGGAATGAGCGCACAGAGTAAGAATTTGGACTTCATGCTGCCTCTCAGGAATGCCGTACCACCAATTAGCAACTAGCAATTAGTAGTTAATAAGTTGCTTCAAGTTTAAAAGTTGAGGAGGGAGGTCGTTTCCCTCCCCATTGAGCACACCAAACTAAAAGGTCGTTATGGCGGTTCCATTGTTCAATTCGTTGGCTTCGCCCCCATGGCACTGACGGCAGAACTGCGCTGTCGAGTTCGCTCCCACAGTGGTGCTGCCCGGGTTGTAGGGCGCCCGGATGAAGAACATGGTCTGGTAGTAACCGCTGGCCAGCCCGCTCTTCGCGCCGTTCGTGACCTTAACCACGTTCATCAGGTGTTGGTTGTGGCAGGTGGTGCACAGAACCACCGGATTGCCGTTGTAAGCCGCCGGGCTGACGAAGAAGCCATAATGCTGGACGAACTGGTACATCTTCGTGCCGGCCGGGTAGGTGATCGCACCATTGGCGATGGTGCAGTCCCAGTTGTACTGGCCGCCGCAACCGATCGCAGCGTTCAATCCCACCGGGTGATCATTGAGATAGTCGCCCAGGCCGTTGCCATCGTTTCCGAGCAGGGTCGGAATGTTGTTCGAGGCATAGGTCGCTGGAACGGTCTCATAGACCTTGTTCTGCATCATCGCGCCCTTGGCCCAGTTGCCATCGTGGCAGCTGAGGCAGGTCAGCAGCCCAGCAACATCGGGCGTGCCGGCGTTGAACGACGACGGCAGCGTCTCAGGGTAGTTGCCGCCGTGGTCATCCTGACCGCTGATGATGGTCTTGCCGTACAGCGGAGCAACGTCCTGGCCCCACAGGGCGACGTTGCCAGTAGTTGTGTCGGTGGTCGCAATGCCATTACCGCGCGCGCCGCTGTGCGGAGCATGGCAGGCAGCGCATCCACGACCATAATTGAGGTGAGCGCCCAACACGTCGGTGCTGGGGCTGAAGTTCTGCGCCATCGCGAAGGCGGCGAAAGCCAGAACTAACAGTGTGAGTAACATTACTTTCTTCATAAGCCTTAAGGCCTCCTGAAAGTCGACTGCTAATAATGATTAACGGGTACTACCATTTGCTTACTGCCCCCGAAGGCCCGCTTGCGCGTAGTCCCCGGTCTCCCGGCCGCCGCGGCAGCCAGGAAATTGCTATTACTGCTTCTTCTCTTCCGGCTTAGCCTCCGGGTCTTTCGCCTCATCGGCCTGCGCAGAAGCCGGTTGAGTCTTGGCAGCGCGGTCAACGGCACGCTGCTGTTCTTTTTCCTGCTTTAATCTCTCCGCCTCGGCGTCGGTGATATAGCGAAACATCTGCACCCGGCCGGGATACTGCTCAGAGGTGAAAACTCGATTTTGCTTGTCGATGTATACGTCAACGATTGACGAAAACTGACCGGGAAGTTTGCCGTGTCCGCCAACGAACGCCAGCAGCTGGCCGTCTCTATTGAAAAGCTGCAATAGATCCAGCATGGGATCGGCAACCCAGATGTGGCCGTCACTGTCGATCGCGATTCCCTTGGGATGGGCAAAACATCCCCAGCTATCACAGTGCTGCCCAAACTGGCTGATGAACTTACCATCGCCGTCGAAGATCTCGACGCGGTTGTTCATGGTGTCGGTTACATACAAGTCGCCGTCACCATCGACCGCAACGCCTGTCGGTCCTGCGAAGTCTCCGGGAGTGGTCAACTCGTGGTTCTTGCCGCTGGTACCGATAGCCCGTACTTTCTTAAGCGTGTCGGCATCGAAGACCAGAACCTGGTCGAGCTGAGTGTCGGCTACATACAGACGACGATTTTCGGTGTCTATGGCGAGTCCGACCGGATCGACCAGGCCTTCCTTAATCTGGTCGACCACTTCGTGTTTGGCGTTAAGGATCAAAACACGATGCAGCTTGCCGTCGGAGATAAAAATGCGGTTGTCGTCATCGATTGCAACCGCGTTAGGCAACGCGAAGGTTGCCTCGAACTTGTTGCGAATCATGCTGGCGTCGCGGGTCTCCGTATTGAAGATGAAGATCGCGCCCACCCGCTGGTCAGCAACGAACAGATTTCCCTTGGAATCGGTGGCCATGCCGTACGGGCCCAGCAGTTGGAAGGGCATCTGCTTGAGCTTCTTGTCCTTCTCGAGTTGCGTGCCGGCCAGACGGTCCATCCAGGTCTGCTTCGGCTTGGGCTGCTGATCGGCAGGGGTGTAATCGAACTTCTGTCCCGCCATGTAATTGACGTAGCGAATGCGCGGGATATTGGGCGGTCCTGGCCATACCAGCTTGCTGTAGTCGACCTGTGGCTTCGTAGGCGCCGCAGCGGCTGGCTGGGTGGCCATATTCTTCTTATTTTTCTTGTCGGCGAACGATGAGACTGGCGTCGCCAGCAGCGTCAGTAACAGCGCTGCGGCTATCAGGACTTCCCCCATCTTCATCGAGTTGTTCCGAACTGTCCACATCGCGTAACTCTCCAAATCTAGTTCGCGCCGATCTCCAGCCGGTTCCTATGGCAGGTATCGCAGAATGCCATGTTGTTGGCCTGATCCTTCGCTAGCAGGTCCGGCTGCGACGAACTATGTGGCTGGTGACAAGTCATGCAATTGATCGGCTTCTTTACCTTCGTGGCATCGCCGGGGTCCATGACGTCCTCGACCGGATGACCAAGCACGGGGTGCCCGACGCCGTACTTGATGGGGAGGATGATGACCTTGTTCTTCTGGTAGTAATCCTCAGACACGATCACTTCGCCATTGAAGATCGCGATCTCATGTTGCGCTTCCAGCTTGCGCGGTTTCGAATCCGGACCGTGGCACTCGAGGCAGAGTGCGTTGCCCTGCGCCCGCAGCAGGTGATCGTTGTTGCTGCCGTGTGGTTGGTGGCAGGTCGCACAACCCAGCCCGTAAGCCGGTTGATGCAGATGCGCCTTCTTCATTCCTTCGGCCTGCTCGCTGTGGCATGCCAGACATGCTGAAACCGGATCGGGCTGTACGAATCCGCGCACTTTGCCGGCGTGCGGATTGTGACAAGCCGTGCAGTCGCCCTGCGCTCCGGGATGCTGCACTTTGGCCTTTTCGATTTTCTCGGCTTGATCGGAATGGCAGGTCACGCAAACAGCACGGACTTCTTTCTCGTTCAGAACGACCTTTCCATCTTTCGGTGGCGAATGGCAGGTGGTACAGGTGCCTTCGGCGAACGGCGGATGCGTGTAAGCCTGCATCAGCTTCGGCGAGCGCGACTGGTGCGGATCGTGGCACCCTACGCAGTTGGCGGTTGCGAACGGCTGCCTCTGGTGGGCCTTGATCAGATCGGCTGAGGTGGCATCGTGGCAATCAAGGCAGAGCGCCGGAGTGGCTTTGGTCAGGTGATAGTCCCACTCGATCTTGCCCTTCTCGCCGACCTTGTGGGTCACGTGGCAAGTTTCGCAACCCATGTCGAGGGCAGCGTGCCGGCTTCCCTTTTCGGGAACGTTCATGCCCATGGTGTGGCAATCGAGGCAGAGGTTCTGGCCTTTGTCGCCGGAGTCGGCTTTGATGAGCTGATATTTGTAGTCGGACTGGTGCGGGTTATGGCACTTGACGCAGTCGCGAACAGCGGGAGGGTGAACGGTTCCTTTCAGGGTTTCCGCGTTCTTGTCGCTATGGCAGGTGAGGCAAACGGCGGAAGGACTTGCGGTGATGAGCTTTACGCGGGTGACGTCCTTGTTGGCACGAATCTCATGGCAACTGGTACAGCCCATCTGGATGGCCGAGTGGACGAACTTACCTTTGGCCTTGTCTTCGTGACATTCGATGCATTTGGCCGAATCGGTGTTCTTGTCCAGTGGAACCGGATGGATGGCCGCGAATACCACACTCGAACTCAGTGCCACTGACACCGCCAGAATCGAGCGTGATGCCTTGGTCATAACTTCCTCCAACCAGCCGATGAGTATGTGCAATACCATTGCCGCAATCGCGGCGTGACCCACCAGCTGGCGCTCGATGCCTCTAAGCTACTGAAACTGAACTGCTTGGCCGCGACTGCGATGACAACCGAAGATCGTGGAAGCAGCTAAACGCCCGGCGGAGATGGGTTTTCCCCCACAGCCGCGCGGTGAAATCGCGCACCCCGGCTCGAGCGGGGTAACCGCTTGGACACCAAGTACTTTGCTTCACTATTTGTCTGTCGGATCGGGGCCGTTCCGGAAGGGCGGTCAGGAACTGTTACCGAAAGCTACTCCTCCGGCCGCGTGGTCTCGCACCCGCCACGGAGCATCTCGGAGAGGCTTCGATCACTCACCAGCAATCAAGACCTTGAGTATCTCTGACGAGTAGCAGCGTCACCAGTTCGCTAGCCCTATCCCGCGACGAGTGCGCGGTTTCATCACTTCTTTGGGTGATATAGCTCAGCCCAGGCTTGTCCGCCCGTCACAAATCCATATTCCCATCGTCGGCTTTTCAATGACTTAGCGGGGCGGTCGGGTTTGGCTTCCGGCGTGCGATTGTTCCGGTTGGACCGAAGGAGCATCCATGGTTTCGGACGTCGTATCGATACCGAAGCGATTCTTCAAGACACTTTCAAATCTGCGCACCGGCATCATATTACTGTTACTAGTCGTTATCGCATCCGCATTAGGAACCTTTGTACTACAGCGTCCCGCCACCGACGCTGACAAGTTCCAGGCCGCGTATTCACAGGCCACGCTGCGGTGGTTGGACCGGCTTTCGCTCACCGATGTGTTTCATGCCTGGTGGTTTCTCACGCTCCTCGGACTGTTGAGCCTGAGTATCATCTTCGTTTCGATTGAGCGGTTCCCGAATGCCTGGCGGTTTTACGCGCGGCCGTACCGCAAGACGGATCCGCACTTCCGCGCGGGACTACAAACCCAGGCGGAGCTGCCCATCAAGAATGCCGCCGACGGATTGAATGCCGCCCACCGCGTGCTCCAGAAGCTGCGATGGCCGGTCGAGCGAATTGTCGATGGAAGTCAGACGTCGCTGTACTCGGAGCGTCATCGCTTTTCGGTGATGGCGGTGTACGTGATCCACGCCAGCCTGCTGCTGATCTTCGCTGGTGGCATCGTCGATGGACTGCTCGGTTACAGCGGCGCCCTGATGCTCGGTAAGGGACAGACTGGCAATGTGATCGAGCTGCGAAACGGACAGAAGAAGATCCTTCCCTTCGCCATCAAGTGCTACGAAGCCGGACAAGAGAATTACTCCGACGGATCGCCTAAGAAGTGGTGGTCGAAGTTGGCGGTCATCGAAGACGGCAAGGAAATCAAGACGAAAGAGATCGTGGTTAATGATCCACTGGTGCATCGCGGATTGCGGTTTTATCAGGCGAGCTACGGGCCAACAGGCATCGAAGGGGTGAAGGTATTTGCGACTCCGACCGGCGGAACGGCACGCGAAGTTACGTTGCGGCTCAGCGAGCCCGTCGCGCTGGACCCCAACACGAGCGTCACATTCGCGGAATTCATACCTGATTTTTTTATCCGCGATAACCAGGTATTCAAGCGGTCGGACGATGTAGTGAACCCGGCGTTTCGTCTGCAGATCAAGAAAGCGGGCAGCGATAAGGCTGTCACGCAGTGGATCTTCCCGGCGTACAATCCGGTCGGCCAAGGCCAGGAGGCCGGCTATCGGTTCGAATACCGCAACCTGCAAATGGGCTATTTCACCGGCCTTGAAGTTTCGCACGAGCCAGGCCAATGGCTGGTGTGGGTGGGCTGTGTCCTGATGGGCG
>Ga0126381_100010649_pt1 | contig 10363 bp, 6 predicted proteins | sample PanSoiMetPlot_28_FD_96465 | JGI IMG/M metagenome (GOLD analysis project Ga0126381, IMG submission 96465) | Tropical forest soil microbial communities from Panama - MetaG Plot_28 | ecosystem: Environmental > Terrestrial > Soil > Tropical forest > Bulk soil | place: Panama | collected 2016-02-17 | reverse complement strand
CGGGGTGGTCCGTGCCGGCAGGGCCGTTCCTGCGCTCCCTGGATAGGGCCGGGCCGGATCCGGGCCTAGGCCGACGCCGCAGGGCTGCGGTGCACGCCGAGGCGGCTTCTGCTTACGCGAGCCACCCAGCCCTGTTCCGACATTACCTGGCACCCGCTCGCCCATTCATGTGGTGGTGGGCCAGCCTGCATGTGGATTCTACAGATTCCTCCTGGCCACGGCGGTCCTAACGTCTCCACCACCGGCGCTTGTGGCACAGGTGGCGAAAGGCAACCCATGAACCAGATCTGCCCAGGTGTCCGCGTCCTTCCCGGCAGGACCGCGGACGCCGCGGACTTCATGCGCCGGCTGGAAGCCGACCACAAGGCGGACTGCAAGCGCGCTGTAGCGGCGGATCGGGATCGTCAAGGAGGTGCGCGCCCGGCGGATGGGCCTGCCCTTGCGTCGCATGTCCCGGGGTCCTGTTCTGAACGCAAGCGACCGAGCCACGTGATTAATGGAGGTCAAGCCCAGCCTGGCTATCAACGCCATGGCACAACGCCGCAGGCGCAAGCCCCAGGCAGCGTCGGGGAGGGTCGGCCGAATCATGTGGGCAGTTGTGGGCCGTCGCGTGTGGTGACCCCGCTGGCCGCTGCTGATGGTGGAACCAGCCGCGACAAAACCCCGGCCGAGCCCAGCAGCGGCCAGCATTCGGCAGGCAAACCGGGAGAACCCTGGCCACGATTGTGAGGAGACCGCGATGCGCCCAGCATCCCTTTACCTGGTACAGGCTCGGATCGCCGACCTGCACCAGAAGGCCCAGCGTGATCCGCCAGCGCGGTCCGCCCCCGGGATGGCCAGCGCCCGCAGCGGCCAGCACAACCCGGCAGGCACGATCGAGCCCGAACGCATGCGAACGCCCGCGGGCCCCTTTGGCGACCCACTGGGCAGCACACTTGCGCGCCACCCGGCCCAAAGATATGGGCGGATGCGTGGGTGGGCGCGTGTGGTCAAAGGTCTCGCTGGCACCAACAGTGGGACCAGCCGCCCTAGCCAATCCAACCGAGACAAGAAGCAATGAGGCTAAGGCGTCCCGGTTTCTGAATAGCGAGTCGCCCCGAACCCGGCGCAAGTGTGGCTACCGGGCAAGAGGCTCAGCTACTCGATAAAGCAAAAGAGGAGAAGGTGCAGCAATGGCTACACGGATGGCTTGGTGTTACGGCGCAGCAGTCATCATCGTCGCGGTCATGGCTTCGGCGGCTACGGCGGCTCAGGCGACTACGTCAGCGCCGAGCATTGTCAGTGGCCCGAGTCCTTTCGGGTCGTGCCCCATCGGCGGGCTTGCCTCGGACCCCGCCGCATATACGAACGCCGAGGTGGAACCCTCGGTCGCTGTCGACCCCGTTGGCGGCGGCGTCGTGGCGACCTGGCAGCAGGACCGCTGGCAGACCGGTGGTGCCCGCGCAATCGCCACCGGTGTGTCCAGCGACGGGAAGAGCTGGAGTTCTCTGTTCCTCCCCTGGTCGCTGTGTGCCGGTGGCACGGCACCGGCCGGAGACTTTCCGCGCGTCAGTGACCCGTGGGTGAGCTTCGGCCCGGATGGGATCGCCTACCAGGTCGCTCTCGGCGTGAACACTCAATTTCCCAATGACGAGACCGGGATCACCGCGTCACGTTCGCTCGATGGCGGCAACACCTGGACGACACCTGAGGTGATCGTGCGCGAGGACGTGCTGCAGGCACCGTTCCCCTTCAACGACAAGGAGTCGGTGACCGCCGACCCGATCAGGCCAGGCTACGCGTACGTGGTCTGGGACCGGCACCGCTTTCCGAGCGCGCAGGAGGCCCTACAAGGCGCCTCCCATTCGTACTTCGAGGCGCACGCATTCCGCGACGACATCATGCTCTCCCGCACGACGAATGGCGGTGCTTCCTGGGAGCCGGCCCGCTCAATAATGCCCACCAATGCGGCGCTGGCGACTGGCGAAAATCAGGTGGTCGTCACCGGCGACAGCACCGCCGTGGACATCTTCAAGTACGGCAAGGCCTCCGGGACTCAGCCAGGGACCTTGAACGCCATCGGTGCGCTGCGGTCAACAGACGCCGGCCGCACCTGGTCACGGATCATTCCCGTCGCCGACGCCAACTCGGTTGCCGTGCGCGACCCGGACGACGGCGACCCGGTGCGAGCGCTCTCGAACCTCGAGGTCGCCGCCGACCCGACCAAGCCGGGCACTATCTACGCGGTCTGGGCCGACGGCCGATTCTCCGGCGGCAAGAGCGATGAAATCGTCCTCTCCAGGTCCAGCGACGCCGGCCTGACCTGGTCAGTACCCGTCAAGATCAGCCAGACGCCCGCCACCGCCAACCCGCTGGACGGGCAAGCCTTCCTTCCCTCGGTCGCCGTCACCGCCGCCGGCACGATCGGCGTCTTCTACTACGACTTCCGCAACAACACCCCAGACCCAGCCACCCTGCCCACCACCGCGTACTTGATCGTCTCCCACGACGGTGGCCAGACCTGGCAGGAAAACCAACTCGCAGCGCCATTCGACCTTGAGACCGCTCCGCAATCCGAGGGCTACTTCATCGGCGACTACGAAGGACTCGCCGCCCGTGGCAACAGCTTCCTCGCCGTCTTCGCCAAGACAAACCCCAGCGTCGACAACCGGACAGACATCACGGCAGTGACCGTGTCGCCCTAGCCAACGCCCGGAGGATGACGATTTGCCTGTCCGCTGACCACACATCACCAGGAAAAGTACGAGGCACCGGCCCGCTCCCCTGCCGCCAAGACCGGTGTTCGTCCAAGTCACAGCGGTGGAGGCCGCGGAGGTGGAGATGGGATTTGAAGCCACGGAGGGTTGCCGCACGGTTCGCACCCTCGTTACTGAAAGAAGGCACCCAAGGTGAAGACGCATTGCAAGCTCGCCAGCTTGCTGGCGACGTGCGCCCTCTTGCTCCTGCCCGCAACCGGGGCCGCCCTGCATCTACAGGAGGTGGAGCGATGAAACTCTGGCTGGCAATCCTTGCCGCGATCGGCGGGGCGGCGCTTGGTGTTCCGGTCACGGCAGTGGCCGATACGGTCCCGGTTTACTACGTGGCGCTCGGAGATTCGCTCGCGACTGGCGCTCAGCCAGCTCCGTCAGGCGAACTGAACGGTCTGAATGCCGCCAACGGAACCAACCGCGGCTATGTTGACGACCTCTACGCAGCCGAGCGAACCAAGATGCCGAACCTGCGGCTGCGCAACTTCGGCTGTGGCGGCGAGTCGACGCAGACGATGCTCAACGGCGGCGCGCCGTTCGACGCCCGGTGCGGCTACAAAACCAGCTCACAGCTCGACCAGGCGGTCGCCTTCCTGCAGGCGCATCGGGGCCAGATCGCCTTCATCACGATCGACGTCGGCGCCAGCGACCTGACCATCGGCGGCGGCGTTCCCGCGATCGCGGCCAACCTCCCGGTCATCCTCGACCACCTTCGGGACGCAGCCGGGTCGAATGTCCCGATCGTCGGCATGAACTACTACGACCCGTTCCTCGCGCCGCTCTGGTTCTCAACCCACGACCTGGCCGCACTTCAGGCCAATGCGGCGAACGACGTCGCCTTGGACGGCTTCTTCGACAGCCTGTACGCAGCCGCCGGCGACCCGGAGGCCGACGTACTCAACGCCTTTTCAACCACCGATCTCACCAGCCAGCCCGACGGGCTCCCGCTCAACGTCGAGCGGATCTGCCAGTGGACCTGGATGTGCTCGGCCGGCAACATCCACGCCAACGACGCCGTCTACGCCGCCGTCGCCCAGGCGTTCGAACAACTCCACGCTCTTCCATGAGCCACAGCGAGAGGGTAACGCGCCAGCTAGACCACCCGCCATCCACCCGCCCTGTCGGTCGCTGACACTTTCCCTCGCGCCCGTGATCACCCGGCAGGACCAGGCGCCCAAGGAATGGAGACGAATCGATGAACACTAACATCGCCGCCGTGACCGAGCCGGCCGCGGCCCCCAGAGGCCTGCCGGAGATGCAGAAGATGGGCGACCATGCGGCGGTTCTTGGTGCCAGCATGGCCGGGCTGCTCGCGGCCCGCGTCCTGGCCGAGGCGTACCGGCAGGTGACAATTGTCGAACGCGACCCGCTGCCGCAGTCCGGGGTAGACCGCAAGGGAGTACCTCAGGGTCGGCACGCCCATGCGCTGTTGCCACGAGGAGCGCAGATCCTCGACGAGCTGTTCCCCGGGCTGCTCGCCGAACTGGCCGGCGAGGGTGTGCCGGTGCTGCGTGCCCGGCGGGAGATCCGGTTCTCCTCCGGGGGCCACCTGCTGTGCCAGGACGGCGAACCCGGCGAACCCCTGTACGCGGCAAGCCGGCCGTTCCTGGAAGCCCACGTCCGTGGCCGGGTCCGCGCGCTGCGCAACGTCTCGATCTGGGACAGCTCTGAGGTGACCGCCCTGGTCACCACGCCGGCCAATGACCGGGTCACCGGAGTCCGGGTGCTGCCCGCAGGCGGCACCCACCAGATCCTCGCCGCCGACCTGATCGTGGACGCGACCGGCCGCGGCGGGCGGACCCCGGCGTGGCTCAAAGCGCTCGGCTACGACCCGCCTGCCGAGGAACGTCTCTCGGTTGACGTCAAGTACGCCAGTCGTTACCTGCGGCTGCCCACCGGTGCCCTGGGGGACGAAAAACTGGTCATCATCGGCACCGAGCCCACCCGGCCACCCACCGGCATGGCGCTGATCGTGCAGGAGGCAGACCGCTGGATCCTGACCCTCACCGGATACGCCGGCCACCACCCGCCGACCGACGAAGCCGGGTTCCTCACCTTCGCCCGCAGCGTCGCCCCACCGCACATCTTCGCGGCGATCCGCGACGCCGAACCACATACCCAGATCCGCGCCCACCGATTCCCCGCCAACCTGCGGCGCCACTACGAGCGGCTCCCCGCAGTCCCCGCCGGACTGCTGGTCATCGGCGACGCAATCTGCAGCTTCAACCCGATCTACGGGCAGGGCATGACCGTGACCGCGCTGCAAGCAGCCGCCCTCCGCGCCAGCCTTGCCGACGCCGAGCCCGAACTGGCCCGCAGGTTCTTCCGGGCCGCTGCCAAGCCAGTCAGCACCGCCTGGCAGCTGACCACAGGCGCCGACCTGGCCATCCCCACGGTGACCGCGCCACGCCCGCTGCCGACCCGCGTCATCAACACCTACATCAGCCGGCTCCAGCAGGCCGCCGAACACGATCCCGTCCTCGCTGACCAATTCCTGCGTGTCGCCGGGCTGCTCGACCCACCCGCCCGGCTACTGCGCCCCGCCATGCTGACACGTGTGCTGGCCGGCAATCTGCGCCGCCACCACGCCCACCCCCAGCCAGCCGGCAGCCCAGCCGACCCAGTCACCACCCATGCAGCCACCTGATAGCCCTCGACCGACCGGAGGAGGCTGATCAGCGGCGTCTGGCCCGGCCGGCGAAACGTGTATCGCCCCGTTCGGAAGCCGGGGCACGCCAGATGCTGGCCCGCGCCCGGGGTCACCATCTCGCCGAGACCCGCAAGCACCTCGGCCTAGCCCAGACGCAAGATCGCCGCCCGCCATTTCGAAGCTCTCGGCGGACGCCTCGACCCCGGCGCCGACTGCCGCGACAGAAAATGGCAGTGGAGCACTTGGGCAACGCAGTCGAGCAGGCCGCGACGGCCGCTCTCAATATGGCCTGCGCCCCGTCCGCCCGCCGCCCCACAAGCCGCTGCCCGCCTTCTGGTCCAACCAGTCCGGCTTCAACATCAAGTCGGTCGGCTTGCCGACCATCGCTGACGAAGTCGTCCTCACTTAGGGAACAGTGGTGGAAAGCCGATGCGCGGCCTCATATCGCCAGTGGGGTCGGCTGGCCGCCGCAGTCACCGTCAATACGCCGCGCTGGCTGGCGGCCTGCCGTGCCCTGATCGAGGCCGGTGCACCGTTTCCGCCTCAGCTGAATGCCGCCGATAGGCCCGTCGGGCTTCAGCCGGTGCCAACCGGGTTCCGGCCAGGGGCCAGGCCCGGGGGGCGGCCTGACCAGCGATTCGGCTGCCGCGTCCTGGCGCTGGCCTTTTAACGATCCGCTGGCCGCCCCCGGACCCTTCTGACCGACCTGCTGGGCGTGACTTCATAGGAGCCTGCCTTCGTGGCCCACCCCTGTCTTGTCCGCAACCCAGCAATTGCTCTGATCACCATTTCATGCCAGCGGAAAGAGAAACAACTTGACTATTTCAAAATACTTGAAAGACATAGGAGCCTCGTTATGGGACAGCCTGCCGAGTGGGGTCTTGCGAGCCAGTTCCAGCTTTCCGTACGATGACGTACTCTTCCGCACGGTCACGAATCCTGCTGAGAGCGCAGGTCAGAGATATTTTTCGAAATTAAGATCGCCTGACTGCGTCCACGCAGCCGTCCGGGCTCAACAGGCCTCTAACCAGCCGTTTTACGGTCTGGGTCCATCAAACAGTCCAGTCAGCAACCGGTGGCGCGATAGAGCGACGAGAGTCTCCGGCATTCACGACCCATGCAAATGGGCCCCGCCCAGGCAGTCGTCCTTCCGGGTTCCATAGTCACACGGCCCGGCAGGCCGCGTGCGCAGAGTGCGGTCATCACCTTGCCTTAACGATGCGGAGGCTAGTTGCCGGCTGGCTCGGCGAAGCCGAAGGCCTCATGATCAGCCTCGCCGGTGCCGAAGACAAGCTCGCCCAGATCGACCGCCACGCCGGCACGGCCACAGTGGACCTCGGCATGTCACCCGCGAGCGGGCACTGCCATCGCCGACGGCCGGAGTGCTAAGCGCTGCCGGTCCGAGTCGGCTCGCGCGTCTCAAGGGACCAGGCCTTCCGACACTGCGTGATCAATCGCCATGCCAGCGTGGTATCAAGTGCGAAAGAATTTCTAGCAACTGCCAGCGAGTCAAAGCTTCCCGGCTCAACCGAGTTGGAGCTAGCGTAAAGGATTCGGTCCGCGCTCAGCTCGTCGGTAAATATCTCCTGAAGGGTGGCGCAGTAATAAGCATATGCTGCAAAATCCAAGCGCACATCACTCATCTTAGCCAGCTCTGCGGACCCGGCCTTGACAATCAGGTCCACAACGTCGATAAGCGGTCGGCCCGGCGCAAGATGCGGTGTAACATCGTGGAGCAAGTGCTGGAGTGTGGTGTCATCTGGGGATGCGCGGTTGACAACTTGGCTCAGCGCGCGCAGTTTTCGCTCCATGTCATCGTGAATCACCGAATCAGCAATGGGAGCCAGCGTCACTTGTTGACGCTCCCGCACCATACCCCGATCGCTTGCTCGCAGGTCGGCCGGATCATCAGCAGCCGATCCGCGTAGAAACGGTTCAGCAGCCATCAGTTTCGCCGCGCTTCTCGCAACCTGCCTGGCTGCCCTTATCACGTCGCGCGCGAGACCACCCGCAAGGCAATGGCATAGTGCTACATACGGTTCAGTTAGGCCAATAACCCGTCGGTAGAGCAATCGACGCGACTCAATGTAGCTGAGCGGCCCAACATACAGAATCTCATCAAACGAACTATCAAATGCATCGCGAAGCGGAAGACCACGTCGCTCGAATGCAGTAAGCGCATCGTCGGAGACGGAAATCATGAAATACAGGAACGGAACGCCAAATATTCCCTTGATCTCATTCAGGAAGTTCTCTGCTTGGTCTGCAGATCCTATCTTATCAAGTTCATCAACGCCGATAAAAACGCGGTCACCACGGTTACGCGCATCCGCTGCGACCGCGCTAGCGAATGTCCGGAACTCGTCGACGATCTCTGGGTATGTCATCGCCTGCTCGGCACGTGACACTCCGCGCGAGAGCTGCGTGCTAGGGCCGCTTGGCAGGCTGAGGCCACCAGACCAGCCTGAGGTGTATGTCTGCAGGTACCGAACTCTTTTGAGATGTTGGCGCGCCAGTACCGCCAACGAATTGGTTACCTGTAGTCCGCCAACCTCCGCCTCATTTGCCCAGTGCCTCGAGCTCCGCACTGATGACCTAATGAAGCTCAGGGCAACAATACCGATCAATACAATGAGTGAATTCCGCACCCAACCAATGGGGATATGAAGAAACCGCCCGATATCTGCGTCCAGAAATAGCAGGGCGCTTGCGTAACAGCCGTAGGGGATCGCGCCCCATAGCGAGGTACCAGCGAGCGCAAGGAGTCTACGAGTCCAATATAGTCGCCGACGTATCTTGCGCGACCTCCGAGCCTTTCCGTACGTATTTATGACTGCCCGACAGAATGCAGCAAACAAGTGCAGTACAAAGTCGCGTGGAACATAGTCAACAGGTGCTGCTACCAGACATCGCACTTCAGTGCGTACATATTGTGAATCGCCGGCGCCGCCGACGCCACGTCCGCCAACCGGTATGCGGTCCGCAGTAGAGCCATCCTCGCAGTATTCGCGGATTAGCGTTGACTTTCCTGATCCCCGGGGACCGGCGACTCCTATGCTGGCGCCTTCGAACTTATCGAGCAGTCCGGTCAGCTCTGTTTCAATTCGAGTCGACACTCTGTTTGTGCTGTCGTAAGCCTCGCTGAGCCCAGGATTACTGGCAACTAGGTATGCGAGGCCAAACCGTCCCTGCCGTGCAGTGTTGATCAGTGTCCGCACTTGTGCCAATAGTTCAGTCTCGCCGACGGCGGCCATCAACTGAGCGCGTGCATAAGCTACTGCTGGTCCAAGATCCGTTACCCGCAGCTGCTCAAAGAAGTCGACGACGTTCTTGCCAAAGGCCGTCTGCAGAGCGCCCGGAGCGAACCATAGAGCGACGGCCAAGACGAGAACTGCACCTCCGGTCCACAGCAACCACGGCGCACTGAATCCCACCGCCGTGCCAGCGAGAGCCGCGACGGCGAGCAGCACGCCGGGGATCGCGGCGCCAATGGAAAGCAGTCGAAGCCTTCTGCGGAGGCTCAAGTTCGTGCCTTCTAGCAACAGGTTCGCATCCACCTGTTGCGCGTTTCGCGCTTCGGTTACCTCAAGCTCATACGAGTCATATTCGCGCGAAGCCGATCTTAGTACCCGACTGGCCTCATTCACCATTCTCATACGCACGCTTCCGGTGGCAAGATCGAAATCTTCCAGGGAACGGCGTATCTCTGGTATTGCGAGCACGGCGTCCAGCGCATCCATGTACATGTCAAAGAGTTCGTGATCGATGGACAGCGGGTTGCTCAATCCTGCCTCAGCATTCTCTTGTTCCGCCACGCCGACTTCCTACCATGTCGCTACAACACCTGGGCATCGTCAAGTTTGCCACCGCGCACCCATCCAACGGAACCCTGACGATCCTGACATCTTGGCGCAACCGAGTGCTCCGCCCACTGAATGAGAATGGGTCAGATAGGTAGGTTTACCATGTCCCGCACTCCAGTGCCGGTCACATGCCAGCGGCGCAGGAATCACTACGTCCGCCTTATCGATCGTTCTTCCTCGACAGTGCCAGCGTCGCCATCTTGTTCCGGCAGAAATCGGTCACACCCCGCCGGATGGCGTAAATGATCTTCACGCTGATGTGGTCAGCGGGTTGTGCTTGATCATGCCGTGAGCAGGGGCTGCTGTGACTACCTTCCTGGGGTTGGCGGCCTGGGTGGTGAGCAGGGCCATGGAGCCGTCAGGTAGGTAGCGCTTGTCGGCGAGATGCCATTCGTCCCGTGCTTCGGCCAGGACTGATCCGGGGAGGCGGAGCGGGTGGCGGGGTTGCGGAAGACGCCGACGGCGCCGGCGCGGGCCTGCGTGTCAGCTTCCTGCCAGGACGCTCAAGTATCGGGACTGCGAGATCGGAGCGTGCCGAGACCTCGTCTCGAGCGTCCGGTCATCCCGAAGGTAGTGCGTGTCCTGCCGCGCATAAGAGTGCAGAACAGTGATCGGATTTATATGACGCGGGCGGTAATTCGCTTCGTTCCCGCGGCGGTAGTGCGATGTTTGTTATGGCGAGGGTCACCTCGGCGCCTGCGAGCGTGTCGTAGTCACCGACCGCGGTGCACCGCCGGGGGTTGCACGACACCCCGGTGAGTTCGCTTGCGTTGGCACCGGCTGGGGCGATGGTCGCTTGCAGGGTCCAGCGGGTTCCGGTCCAGGCTTCGGCGAAGGCCGTCGGCTGGCCGTCGGGGGCGTAGTCGCCGATGGCGGTGCAGGCGGTGGCCGAGGCGCACGATACCGCGTTGAGCGAGATGGGGCTGTCGCCGCTGGTGGCGAAGCCGCGAGGGTTGGGGGTGGGCCGTACGGTCCAGGTCTCGCCGTCCCACTTGTAGGCCAGGGTCATCGTCGTGAAGGCGCTGTCGGTATAGCTGCCGACGGCGGTGCAGGCGCGCGGCGAGGTGCACGACACCGCGGACAGCTGGCTGTCGGTGGCGCCG
>Ga0126381_100010647_pt1 | contig 10364 bp, 5 predicted proteins | sample PanSoiMetPlot_28_FD_96465 | JGI IMG/M metagenome (GOLD analysis project Ga0126381, IMG submission 96465) | Tropical forest soil microbial communities from Panama - MetaG Plot_28 | ecosystem: Environmental > Terrestrial > Soil > Tropical forest > Bulk soil | place: Panama | collected 2016-02-17 | reverse complement strand
GACATGGACTGCCTTCCTGCTCAGCGGGAAATCCAGCGCAAAGGTCGTACCCGCTCCGGGGTCGCTTTCCACGCGTATCTTACCCGCATGTTCCTGGATAATGCCGTAGGTCACCGAAAGCCCAAGCCCGGTTCCGCGGCTTTGGCCCTCCTTTGGCGTTGTTTTCGTCGTAAAAAATGGATCGTAGATTCTCTGAATATGTTCTGGCGCAATCCCCGAGCCCGTGTCACTGACGCGAACGCTCACCATCTCGCCATTCGTCGTCGCGACCGTCAGTCTGCCGCCGCCCGGCATGGCGTCTTTCGCATTCAGGAACAGGTTGAGAAATACCTGCTGCAACCTTCCCGGATTCCCCTGAATCGGCGAAATCCCGGGAGTCAGATCCGAACGTACCTCAACCTTGCTCACTTTGAACTGATGCTCCAGCAGCGCCAGGGTGTCGGTAATGACCTTATTGATATCGACATTGGCAAATTCTGTCCCGCTCGTCCGAGAAAAATTCAGCAGATTGTTTACTATTTCTGATGCGCGGAACGTCTGGCGAGTAATCTTCTCAAGCAGCCCTGATTTCTGCGGATCCCCCTGCAATTGCTTCGCGAGCATTTGCGTGTAAGACGAAATTACCGCCAATGGCGTATTGACTTCGTGCGCGACTCCGGCCGCGAGCAAGCCGATCGACGTGAGCTTGTCCGCCTGCGAAAGCTGGCTCTCCAGTTCCACGCGCTCGGTGATGTCGTCCATAATCACCAGCCGTCCAATCACCTGGAATGTGCGCGTCACCAACGGCGCAATCGCCACGTTCACGGTGCGCGTTTCTCCCGCAGGAGTGGACAAGCGGAACTTGTACAAATTGTTGATCCCAGCGTTCTGCCGGACGCGGTAAAACTCTCCCACAAACTCCGCCGGAAACACGTTCTTCAACGGCTGCGTCAGTGCTTGCCACCGTGGCAGCGCGTACATGACTTCCATCTGTGCGTTCCAGCTCTCGATGCGGTCTTCCATGTCGAGCGCCATTACGCCGACGTTGATCGACTCCACGATGTTCTCGTTGAAGTCTTTCAGCCGCTCGTACTCCGCCGCCTTCTTCTGCAGCGATGCATAGAGCAAACCGTTCTGAATCGCAATGCCGAGGTAGCCGCCAAGCGTCTCGAGCAATTCCACGTCTTCGCTGGAAAGATAATCGCCCTTCGTCGTCTTTCCTAATCCAAGCACAGCAACGGTTTTCTGCTGCGCGCGACACGGAATGTAGTAGTTCAAATCCAGCTTGGCGATCGCGTCCTGCGATCCTGCCGACTCCAGCGGAACGTGGTGTGTATTCTCAAAGAACATATGCCGCGCAGGTTCCGGCCGGGGCGTGCTCAGAAAACTTAGGTCCAGCTTCGCCATCGGATTCATCCCAACCGACTTTATGACCACAAACTGCTCGTTCTCCTCACCGGTTCGCAGGAAGATCGCGATACGATCGACGGCCAACGTCCGCGACAGCCGATCTACGACCGACGAAAGCAGCGCGTTCAAATCCGTCTCGGAGCTTAGTTCGCGCCCGAACTCGATCAGTGTCCGCCGGTAGTCATACACCGTGCGATAGAACAGATGATCGACCCGGTCCTGAATCCATTTCCGTATCGGATCAAACAGAAGCGCGGTCACGACCACCGCGAGAATCAATCCGATCGGTCCCGTGTTCGGCTGGCGGCTATGAACCAGTGTTGCGACGCCCGCCACCAGGGCGAAATACGTCCCCACCACCGCTGCCGCGGACACCGTATAAACCACGACGCGCTTCGAAATCAAATCGACGTCCATCAACCGGTAGCGGAAGATAGCCCAGCCGAATGTGAGTGGGAGTATTCCCAGAAAAAGAACGGACAACTTCATCACGGTGTCAGGCAGGATCCCGACCATGTACGGGACGACGTAGAGTATCGTGTAGGGAACGATCGCTAGAATGGTTCCCCGCGTCACCCACTTCAACTGCTGGCGCAATATGATCGTGCTTGCACGGCGGTAGCTGTACCACAAAACCGCCGCCGAGATAACGAAAAACACCGCGCCGTACGCCATTTCCTGCCGATCCATGTCCCAGCGCAATACGCCGCTAGCCTGCGCCAGTCGTAGCGCAATGATGTGCCGGATCAGCAGGAAGGCCCCCGGCACATAGGCCAACATCAACAGCCATGGCCGTCGCCGTACGAACTGCCGTCGCTCAGGGAAGGTCAGAACGAAATGCAAGAACAACGCCGGCTGGAATACCCACGCTACGATGTTGCTCCAGTAGACTTCCGAGTCAAATGGATCCAGCTTGCCGGTATACTTGAACGAAAAGGCAATGAATGAAACCAGGCAGAAGATGTAAAAGTGTGTCGATCCCGCCGCGGTCCATCGTCGCAGGAGCACATAGAGCCCGATGCCCAGATAAATCAGCGCAATCAGCCGCAGCCAGTTGTTCAGCGATCGGTCTGCCGGTGCGAGAATAACGTTCGAATCGAGCGTGACCGATTGCCGCACCAGTGTGTATGTCGCCTTCGACCAAACTCCCGTTCGATAAAGTTGCCGCACCAGCCCGGATGTATTCTTGATTTCCTGCCCGTTGACCGAAATCAGTTGGTCATCGACCTTGATTCCCGCTCTCGCCCCTGGCCCGTTCGGGTCAATCCGGTCGGCGACAAGACGCCCGCCGTGCTCCACCCACCAGATCCCGTCATCTGGGACCGCCGTTTGACTCTCTTTTTGAAAATTGATTCCAGCGAAGACGATAGCTGCAACCGTGAGGAGCGACAGAAGGACTGCAACAAACCGTGCTTGGCTTTCCCGATTCATGAACCTTGGTATTGTCCCCGAACCCCGAGCAGGCGGTGCAGGTGTGGAAGTAGCCCCCACTCGTCATTCATGAGCAACTTCGCTGCCACCTGCGTCCCCATTTCGGAACGAGTAAGTCCCTTAGAAAAAGCCACTTCCGAAATTATAGATGCATTTTCGAACGCCAACTATGTTTTTTGGGATGTTTCTGTGGGATTTCGTAGGCTTAACTGTGGGATCAATCGATGGTTACGCGTTATGGATTCGACCCTACGCGTTATAGATTCGGGAATCCTGCGGAAAGGGGCCAGATGTAACTCTCTGGAGGGATGCCGCTTCCGATCACTTTTTCATATTTTCGGCGGGCTCGTCATCCCATTCAAAAGAAAGCGCTCGGGCCGTGGTCTCGATTGGCTCGATCGCGGGAATATCTTCGGCCACCGAGGTTCCAAGCTCGGCAAACTTGCGGGCCGACACCAGAACCCGGCTCTCTAGCGATCCCACAGCCTTGTTGTAGGACTCGACCGCCCGGTCGAGACTTGACCCAACCGATGTAATATGTCCGGCAAGCAGGCGCAGCCGATCGTGTAATTCTTTCCCGAGGGCGCTGATCTCATGCGCATTGCGCGCCAGCTTCTCCTGATTCCATCCGTACGCAACCGCCTTAAGCAGGGCAATCAAAGTGGTCGGCGATGCCGGGATCACCCGCTGCAGCACTCCTTGTTCGATCAGACCCGGATCCTGCTCCAACGCCGCACTGAAGAACGTTTCACCCGGTAAAAACATCACGACAAATTCCGGGGTTGCATCAAGCTGCTCCCAATAGTTCTTGCTCGCGAGCGTTTTCATATGCTCGCGAACCTGCCGTGCATGATTTGCCAGGCTCGCGCTCCGAGCCTCTTCATCGTTGGTCTCGAACGCTTCGAGAAACGCCTGCAGCGGCGTCTTGGCATCAACCACGACGCTCTTCCCGCCTGGCAACTTCACGACGAGGTCGGGGCGGAAACGCCCGGTTTCGCCAAAGATTGTTTCCTGCTCGGCAAAATCGCAGTAGGGAAGCATCCCTGCGATCTCGACCACGCGCCGCAGCTGAATCTCTCCCCACCTTCCGCGAACATTCGGAGTCCGCAACGCCCGTACCAGATTTCCCGTCTCAGACTGCAGTTCTTTCTGCGTCGAAATAAGCGATTGCACCTGTGCGCGCAAGTCGCCGTAGGCCTCCCCACGCGCGACTTCCATCTGATGAATCTGCGCGTCGACTTTACTCAGCGATTCGCGCACCGGAGCAACGAGATCGGCCACCGCTTTTTGCCGCGCATCCAGATCGCCCTGCGCCTCACTCTGAAACCGCTTCAATGTCTCCTGCGCAATTTGCAGGAACGATGTGTTATTGCTCTTCAGAGCATCCGCCGCCAGCGCCTTAAAGGCATTCTGCAGATCTTCCGCGGCGCGGTCCCCAGCTTTCGCCAACAATTCGATCTTTTCGTTGCTGGCCTTTCGTTCCAATTCCAGTGCGGATTCTAATCTTGCGCGAGCCTCCACCAGCTTTCTTTGATCCTCCAAAAGCCGCGCCAGATCAGCCTTTTGGGCTGCTAATTCCTTCTCCGTCAATGCTAAACGTGCCTGCAGCGCGGCTGTCCGCGAGCGCAGCACCAGCCAAGCAAGAACGCTGCCAAACAGCAGGCCAATGACCCCACTGATCCCTAGTTCCATAGACCCAGGTAACTACTCCTAGCCTTTCCCAACCCCTAGCCTAGCACCTGCAACAAACCTTTGAGCCGTGCACGACCTCAAGGCGAGTCCGCTTGAGCAATCTCGGTCCTTCCCAGGATCTGGTCGGTCAGGCCAAAACTGGATGCATAGAGCCCCCAGACTATTGCTCGCATTCCTGCTCGGAGCCGGTGTTGCCACGGTACACCCTGCGGTCCGTCTGATGGCTTCCGCGCCTGCCCCGCAGAAGGCTCCAAAAGCGACACTAAAGACCGCCTCGGCTACCACCGCCGACATTCCGTTCGACTACGAGCCCCAGGCCGAACAGCAACTCCTTACACTGGCCAATGAAGCCCGCCACAAAGCCGGCGCTCCTCCGTTGAAACTTGATGCCGGACTGAGCGCAGCCGCGCGCATACACGCGCAGGCCATGCTTGAAGCGGGCCAGCTTTCGCATCAGTTTCAGGCAGAGCCGACGCTTCCCCAACGTCTCGCCGCTACGACGAATCTTCAACTCGATCAAGCTGGAGAGAACGTCGCGCTCGACTATGACGCCGAGGACGGACACCAACATCTCATGCTTTCTCCTCCCCATCGTGCGAATCTGCTCAACCCCGCCTTCAACGTGGTCGGCCTGGGCGTGGTTCGTAGCGGAGACCGGCTCTTCATTGTGCAGGATTTCGGCCACGCCCTCCCTACATATTCCCTGGATGAAGTGAAAGACCGCATCGCAGCATCAGTGAATCAGTTACGCCACCGCACCGGGCTGCACGAACTCCCTCGACGCGACCTGCTTACCGCGGACGAAGTAGCCTGTTCCATGGCCCAAGCCGACAAACTCAGCACCGCGCAAGCCCGCAAACTTGCGGGACAGTCGACCGTACTCACTTACACCAGCCTCCGCCCCGAAACCCTGCCAAGCGCGAGTGCCCACGCCCTTTCCAGCCGCAATCTGCACAGCTTCTCTGTCGGCGCCTGCTACAGCCGTACCGAGACCTATCCCACCGGGGTCTACTGGATCGTGTTGTCTCTGAATTAACCGAAGGGCTGAATTTTTACCCTGATGGCGCGGGTTCTTGGCGCGCCCATGAGCCCTGTTATTGCGGCGCGAGCGAAGCCGACACGGCAGGACTGTGCTGCTACCAATAGTATCGATGCGGTCCGCGACAGCATGAAGCGGCGGCATTATTGCTTATACGGCACGGCATAGTGCGACGCGATCAGCAGCCATCTCGTGCCCTTCTTCATCCAAACGTCCGTGAAGCGGTCGTGATAGTCGTACGGCCCCTTCTTGTCTTCCCCTCGCTCGTGATACACACCCGTCACAACCGCCGTATTCCTATGCACGCGAATCTTGAGGTCCGTCATCTCCACAAAATCAATGCGAGTCGAAGTCGTCGCGCTGTAGCTGAGATACCCCGTCTTGCTATAAGTGCTACCGTCCTCAAAGGTGATGACGAAATCCTCGTCCAGCATCGGTGCGAACACCTCAACTTGACGGTGCTTGTAAGCGTCGGTCAGTAGCGTTTCCATTTCGCGCACTCTGTCGGAATCAGTTTTCTGCTGCGCCCGCAATCCGACCGGCGAAACAGCGAACTGGCACAAAATCGTGAAGACTAGGATTTTCAGCATGTTCCTTTATTTCTCACAACGAAGTCGCTGGCAAGTTTCTGTCCAGATTCCACAAACAGGGCGTCTAAGCGCATGATGATCGGGTCATCCGAGCGCAGCCGCTGAGCGAGGGATCTTGCGAGCAGTGCGCAGGTACGCCGCGCGAGATCCCCAAGTCCAACGAAGCTCCTCGGCTGCGCTGTTTTCTTGCAAAGAACCGTAAATTCTGTAGACTTTCTCTCGCCTGTAAGCCAAGCTAGACGGGCCAGGCCTGCCCCGGTGGTCAGTCGAGAAAAACGGCCACGTACCCCCGCTGGCATTTTCAATTACCGCGATTCGGTTCGGAGACTGGATGTTTCGCCCCGGGATACTCGCTCCAGGAAGATTCACCCCTGCCACGCTTGTGCTATTGACCGCCACGCTGGCCTCAGCGCAGCACCACGGTGGACAAGGCATCACCACGGGTAACGTCGGCCTCAGCCGTCCTGATGGGGTCGATGAAAAAGACACTCTGAAGGATTTTCACCATGCCGTCGCTGTTCAGGCAACCGGCCAGCAGATTTCCGAGTTTCAGGAGATCGTAAAACTTACCACTGCGGCGCAAGACAAACTTCACCCCTACCCCAAGGCTGATAAGTCAGGCCGTGGAGGTACAAGTCCGTTCGATCAAGCTCTGGAACGCGTTCGCTTCCTGACCAGGAAGTTCCAGGAGGGTTTTTCTGAGCCGCAAAAATCGGGCCTCAAAGAACTGACCAAACGGCTGGAAAAGGCTGATACCGATCTCGGGCAGGAAGCCGAGCGCTTTGACCAGTCCGTACAGTCCGAGTCCGCGGAGGTCTCCACCCACGCCGTGAGCCTCGACAAAGCGCTTACCGACTTCTCGAATGCGCAACTCGCTCTTGGCCGCGAAATGGGAATCCCACTCGCTACCGGCCAGGACCTCGCTTTTACGCTTCCCATGGTCACAACGCACGTCAACACTGGTCGGCGAAGCATCGCTGTCGATGTCTCGGGCGCGCTCTCTCAGACTGCCGTCGACGGTGATCAGCGTACTTTCCAGATCGAAACTGTCGTCGATCTCACCGAAGTGCAACAGAGCCTCACCGAGATCATGAATGCTCAACTTTACTCTGAGGGCTGTGGAGCGCGTCTCACTGTCAACCGCGCCAGCATTGTCGCCGCGTCTCCGTCAAGCTCTCTGCAACTGCGCCTGCACTACGAGCGTTGGTCCTGCATGCGGATCGCCGGTCAGACCTCGATGACGGAACTTGCCGAAAGCGACGGCACTGTCGAAATCAAGCTGACTCCTGCAATCAGCGACGGCAACGCGCCTCGCCTCAATTCCGAATTCAAGCGCATCGACGCCACTGGAGCCATGGCCGATGACCTGCGCACCGGCGATCTCGGCGACACTGTCCGTGACAAGGTCTCCTCCGCCATCCTGGGAGCTGTCATGGCCGGCGCCGATTTAAAATCTATTCTGCGCGGCGCGCTGCAGAACGGCGCAACTCTTCAAAGCGTCCGCTTCCAGGACCGCAGCGGCTCGAGCCTGAAAGCTGTGCTTCAAGGCCAAATCCGCCTTTCCAACGATCAGGTCACCCTGCTCGCGAACCAACTGAACCGGACATTGTCCGCGCAGGGCAGTCCCGCTGCCGCAACGCCATCGCCGGCCCCACTGCCGCAGACCAAATAGGCGCGGTAGCTTTGTCATTCCGACGCGCGAGCGAAGCGAGGCAGGAGGGATCTGCTGTCCTGTCGCCACTCCTCATACCACGCACAAGCAGATTCCTTCCCGGTGTTTAACGGCGCGGAATGACAAGCTGGTTGGGCCTTCTGCCCTCCGGCGTGCTACCCTTGCCATGCCCTCCGTCTGCGGTTCCACTCATGGAATCCACGGCCCAAGCTCGGTTACTTGAAACTGGTCTGAACCGCATCCGCGTTGGCACCGCCGGATGGTCCTACAAAGACTGGGACGGAATCTTTTATCCCTCCGGCATGCAGCACAAAAAGATTCATCCTCTCGAATATCTCGCGCTCTTCTTCGACACCGCCGAAATCAACACCAGCTTCTACGGCCCGCTGAAAGCCGAACATGCGACGCTGTGGTGCCGCAGGGTAGCCACGGTGAATCCGGATTTTCTGTTCACCGCGAAACTCTACCGCGCTTTTACGCACTCGCCCATCGCCGTGATGGAGCCCACGTCGGCCGCCACCATCCGCCCCACCGACGATGACGAAATCAAAACCCGCGAAGGCCTTGACGCCCTGGCTGGCGAAGGAAAACTCGGAGCGCTCCTCATCCAATTTCCCGTTTCATTCAAGAACACTTCGCTCAATCGCGAGTACCTCGAACGCCTCCTGCGCCAGTTCATCGAATATCCGCGGGTGGTCGAAGTACGTGACTCGAGTTGGAACAATCCCGAAACTCTGGCGTTCTTCGCGCACAGGAACGTCGCTTTCTGCAACATCGACCAGCCCGTGCTCGGCAAATCTCTAGCTCCCACAGAACACGTCACCGCGCCCGTTGCCTACGTCCGTCTCCATGGACGCAATTACAACGAGTGGTTCAATTCCGACAACCGCAACGACCGCTATAACTATCTCTACAAAGAGCGTGAACTCGAAGGCTGGAAGGACCGCATCGAAAACGTAGCCGAAAAAGCGCAGACGACGTACGTGATCGCCAACAATCACTTCGAAAGCAAAGCCGGAGTCAATGCGATCGAACTGAAGTCAATGATCTCGGGCAAAAGAGTCGCAGCCCCGCCAACCCTGATTCAGAAGTACCCCGAACTAAGAAGGTTCGCCGACCCGCTCGATGATTTCCAGCCTGGCGCCGGCCCGCAGTTGCCGCTACTGGCCTAGCACCCTTGGCAGCACGAAAGTCTCTCGACGGCGGCCCTTCAATCCTTTGGCCCACCCAACGCGCTTCCGGCTACAATCAAAATCATGCCCGATATCTCGCGCCGCAGCTTCCTCAAAGTCGCCACTTCCGCCACCACCGCCACTGCCATCGGAACCAAAGTTCACGTGCTAGTCCCAACTCCGACCGACCCGCCCCCAGCAGTCGCGCCGAACGACCACATTCAACTCGCGCTCATCGGCGCTGGTGGCCAGGGACAGGGGGACGCCCGCACCGCGATCCAAGTTCCCGGAGTCAAGATCGTCGCCGTCTCCGATTGCTACGAAGGCCGCCTCGCCCACTGCAAAGAAATGTGGGGCCAGGACATTTTCACCACGCGTGACTACAAAGAAGTCCTTGCGCGCCCCGACATCGACGCCGTCATCATCGGCACGCCCGACCACTGGCACAAGCAGATCTCCGTCGACGCCATGAAAGCCGGCAAAGACGTCTACTGCGAGAAGCCGATGATCCACGTCTACGCCGATGGCCCCGAGATGATTGAGACTGCCCGCTCGACCAATCAGATCCTGCAGATCGGCAGCCAGCGAGTCAGTTCGATCATTTATGCAAAGGCAAAAGAGGTACTCTCCGCCGGCGCGATCGGCCAGCTCAACATGGTCAACGCGCACTGGGACCGCAACTCCTCCATGGGCGCATGGAACTACACTGTTCCCCTCGACGCCTCGCCCGAGACCTGCGACTGGCCGCGATTCCTCGGCACCGCTCCCAAAATTCCGTTCAATTCCGAACACTTCTTTCAATGGCGCAAATGGAACGCTTACGGCAGCGGAGTCGCCGGCGACCTTTTCGTTCACCTTTTCAGCGGGACACACTTCATCACCGGAACGAATGGCCCCACGCGCGCCATGGCGACAGGCGGCCTGCGCTTCTGGAAAGACGGCCGCGACGCGAACGACGTCTTGCTCGGCTTGTTCGATTACCCTGAAGGATTCAACCTCAGCCTGCGGGTCAACTTCGTCGATGGAGGCGAAGAAAGCGAAGCCCTCGTTTTCACGGGCGCGGAAGGCACGATGGAAATCGGCTGGAACACCCTCAGCGTCAGCCGCACTCCGCGCGAAAAGGATCCCGGTTACACGGTCGGAACGTTTACTGAAGAGATGCAGAAGAAGGTTATCGCTGCTTATCGAGAAAAGTATCCCGCTGCGAAACCCTCAGGTACTACAGCACTCGCCTTCGAAAAATTCGTCGCCCCCGAGAGTTACCGCGACAGTTACGATCACTTCCAGAACTTCTTCGCGTCGGTCCGAAGCCGCAAGCCAGTCGTCGAAGATGCAGTCTTCGGCTATCGCGCCGCGGGCGCCGCGTTACTCAGCAACCT
>Ga0126381_100010646_pt1 | contig 10365 bp, 9 predicted proteins | sample PanSoiMetPlot_28_FD_96465 | JGI IMG/M metagenome (GOLD analysis project Ga0126381, IMG submission 96465) | Tropical forest soil microbial communities from Panama - MetaG Plot_28 | ecosystem: Environmental > Terrestrial > Soil > Tropical forest > Bulk soil | place: Panama | collected 2016-02-17 | reverse complement strand
GTTGTGTCCGGTGTGTTGTACGGGATCGGCGTTTACATTGTGATGTACTGGTTTGTGTTGCCAACGGCGTTCCCAACCTTTCGACACCGACTGGGGAACGACTTGCTCGCCGTTGCCATTCATATTTCGTTGATCGGTCTGCCGTGCGCATTGATTGTGCGCCGTTACTCTCAACAGACGCCGCGATCGCAATGAAGGATCCTTTCGATTTCACCGGGAAAGTTGCGCTGGTTACCGGCAGCTCGCGCGGCATTGGCGCGGAGATGATTAAAGCTTTCGGGACCCGCGGCGCACGATGCGTGGTGAATTATGTCGCCGACGCGCAGGGACAAAACAAAGCCGATGCGCTCGCTGTAGCCGAGGAACTGAATGATCCTCTGGTGATCGAGTGCGACGTTACGCAGCCGCAGCAGGCCGAAGGAATGATGAAGCAGATCCAGGATCAGCGCGGCGCGCTCGATATCCTGGTAAACAACTCCGGGTTAATCAGCGACCGCACGATTAAGAAAATGTCTTTGGACGAGTTCGAGAGCGTCATTCGCGTGAATCTCATCGGGACATTCACAGTGACGCAGAAAGCGGCGCCGATTCTGCAAAGCGGTGGACGAGTGATCAACATGTCGTCCGTGAGCGGACAGATGGGGCTGTTCGGACAGGCGAATTATTCATCGAGCAAAGCGGCAATTATTGCGCTCACCAAGGTTTCAGCACGCGAGTTTGCGCGTCAGAATATTACCGTGAATGCCATCGCGCCTGGATTCATCGATGTGGGAATGAGCAAGGGCATGCCGGCGGAAGTGGCGCAGAACTTTATTAAACAAATTCCGCTCGGTCGCCTCGGCGAAGCTCACGAGATTGTCGATGCTGCGCTGTTCCTGGCATCACCAATGGCAAGTTACATAACCGGACACGTGCTCAACGTGAACGGCGGATTTTACTTGGGCTGACGTTTTCGCCGATCACTTCCGAGGTGGATCGCGTTGTCCCCAAACGCGATGGATTGGGCTCGTGTCATCGGATTGGGACAAGCCGATCCACCTTTCTCAAGTGGGAACAGGCTTCAGTCCAATTTTTGCACGAGCAGCCACACCAACGCCGACAGCATCGCTGCGAAAGTCGATAAAACGAGTGTGGCGCGTTTCGTCTGTCGTATCTTGAATGCCGGTTTGGGAATGTCGTCGTGAATATGACTGGCTTCGAACAGTTTCATGAGGAAAAAGGCGACGACAAAGCCCACAGCAGCCCATTTGAGGCATCCCAGAGTGAGGTCGAGCATCCGGGCAGACGGTAGCGCAGTCAGGCATCCTGCTCAAGGGGGGAGCTTGAGCGCAGAGGGGTGGCGGCGCACAGCGATGGCGAGCCAGGGAAAAGCCGCCGCTCCGTCTGTCTCCGAATTGGTTTGACGACAAACCCCTTAGGTCTTTACCCTCGCGATTATGGTCACAAAAATCTCTATTCTCATCGCTGTCGTTGGATTCGTGGGAGTTTGTATTGCGCAAGATCAATCGCCGAGTCCGGGCCAATCACCAGAGCAAGGGGCGACGAAACACCGCGTCCACAAGAAAGCCGCGGCCGCCGAGACCGCCGCATCGCCTTCATCGGCTGCCTCCCCGGCGGCTTCGCCCAAAGCAAAGCGTGCTCACAAAGAAGCCACAGCTGCAACAGCAGCAAGTCCAGCTGCGTCACCCGCAGCTTCTCCCAAGGGTAAACACGCCGCCCACACAAAGGGCGGGGCCGCAGCAGCGGCAAGTCCCGCGGCATCAGCGTCCCCAGCCAAATTCGGCTTGGGCGATTTGTTCAAACCGAAGACTTCTACGGCAGCAGCCAGTCCTGCGGCGGCTCCTGCCGCAGCAAAAGGCACCACCACTCAAGCAGCGACGAATGCTCCTGCGCCCGGCGGAGGCCGTGGTTTGGTTTGGGTTAACACCGAAACGCACGTTTACCATAAGGAGGGCTCGCGTTTCTACGGAACTACCAAAAAAGGCAAGTACATGACCGAAGCGGCAGCGGTCAAGGAGGGAGACAAACTCGGGGGTGAGCGGCATTAAGCCGGCGGAGAATTGGCTTCAACCGCGATACTTTGTATCGCGTCGGCCAATGTCCGGAAGGTGGTAATAGTGACATCCGGCCCATAGTGGAATTGTGACAGAATATTGAGACCGATGTCCTTCTGCGGGTCGGGCATCACACGCGTCACCGAGGAAACCTTTTTTTCGGCAAGCGCGTCCATGATTTCCGCGATGTGCCGCGCCGCTGCGGAATCCATTGACTCAAGCCAGCGGAAATCGGCAAGGACGTGAAACCCCGGTGCGACATCCCGCAAACGCTCACGGATTTGTTGTGCGACGAGACTTGCTTCCTCGGCAGTGACTGTTTGCAGAGCGCTGATCACCAGTAGTCGTTTCGACCGGTCAAGCTCAACCGCATACATGGTTGGTCATCAAACGAAACGGGCGAGCTCGCAAATGTGTCACGAGCGCTGCGAGATGCTGCCGCAGCCCGCCTTCGCAGCTACCGCGCGTTTTGGAAGAAAGCGTTTTCGAAAGTTGATTGAAACGCGCCGGGCTCGGTGTCGCCGATCCGAAATCGGGGACTGATTTCGAATTGCGTGGCGCAATAAGTTTCGACATCGTTCCTGCCGCACTTGTCCAGCGACGCGCGCACCGTGTTTAAAGCGAGTGCCGGCGTGTTGCAATCGCGGCTGAGATGCCCGAGCACAACGCGCTCGATTTTTCCGGGTAGCAATTCCTCGATCACGCCTGCCGCCGCCGTGTTCGACAGATGTCCGTGCCGCGACTGGATGCGCTGTTTCACCGGCCACGGCCGGTGCGTGTCGTTCTGCAAAAGTTTTTCGTCGTGATTAGTCTCGACCACGAGCGTTTGCACTGCTCGCAAACGTTCAGTGATCAATTTGGTCACGTAACCGAGATCGGTGATGAACCCGAGGCTGCCGGAGCCTGCGTGAAACACGAATCCGAGCGGATCCACCGCGTCGTGCGGCACAGGGAACGTTTGCACCGTGATATCGCAGATCGAAAACTCAGCGCCTGTCGCAAACACTCGCCAGTTTCGACATCGCTCCGAGAGACCGCTGGACCGAAGCGCCTCAGCCGTGAGCCGATTGCAGTAAATTGGCAGATCGAATTTGTGACACAGAACTTCAAGACCGCAGATGTGATCTGTGTGTTCATGCGTGAGAACGACGCCGTCGAGCTGCTCCGGCGTGGCGCTACATTGCTTCAGACGCAACACGACCTGCCGCGCGCTGAGACCGCCATCAACAAGAATCTTGCAGTGATCGGTGGCAACCAGCGCACTGTTTCCCGAGCTCCCGCTGCCGAGCATGGTCAAGCTGAACACGGGTCTCAAGATACCCGCGTGATTTCATTTTACGCAAATGGAAACGATACAAATGAACGAAGCGGCGAATCGCGAATGACGAAGGAACGCCGAAAACCTTCTGCGGAGAAATGCTCGAAGCAGACGGATTACTTTTTCGGCTTTGCGCCGAGGGTCGCCTTTGCAGCACTTTCGTCCTCGCGAGTTAGTGAGATAAGGTCAGCGATTTTTTCAGGCGTGGGATCGTAGCCCGCCAGCGTCACTCCTACTATCAATGTGCCATTTAGCGCGCCAAGCCCGATGTGTGTCTCCCCGCCCTGAGTCACAGTTCCGACAGAGGCGCTTTGGCCGAGATTCTCTGCGGGAACTGGCCGGAACAGTCTTGCTCTTCGCCACAGCTTCCCGATAGGCCGATGACGCATCACTCGGTGTGGCGTACTGGTCCACGGTCATCGTCACCTTTTTGGAAGCGTCGCTATTCGCGTAAATGACACTTCTCGTCGCTTGAGGCCTGCCAACCGCAGTCGAGTCTTGGCCGGTGTGCCGGTTTCCTGACTGACCCCGGAAAGAAGCGATTAACCACGGTTATAGGAACGATTACATTTTGAGGGAGCAGAGAGTCAGAGTCGCTGGTGGCGACGGCGCTCTGCGCGTACACGTTTAGCGAGAGAATCCCAATCAGGGAAATCGTCATTGATGTCGGCAGTCTTAGCTCGAATCGGTTGCGCATCTGTCCAATGCGCCCGCTCATTGCGATAGGGATATCGAATATTCGGGAGAACATCAATTCGATTCGCATCTGCCTCTGATCTTTTGCAGACGTCCAAAATTTTTGATTGTGCCGCGAAATTTTTGTTTGTAGACGTGCTGCGGGAGGGATTCGCATGGATTTAAGACGCCGTCGCATGGTGGAAAGCGTCTTGAGGCACGTCTGTCGTGTGGTGTATTCGATTTCGCTGTTTGCGGTACTGCTTTTCGTGTGTGCAAATGCTCGCGCGGAGACATCGCGCAAGATCGAGATTCGGTTTTGTCCCGGATCGGCGTTACGCAGTTATCCGATGGACGTGCCGCGGGAACTTCAAAGCGTCTTGCTGCAGAACGCCGCGGTTATCAATCATGAAACCGCGACCTTTAAGATCGAAAACGTCGTGATCGAACTGTTGCAGTCGAACCGGATAATTGAATCGCGAAACTTTGCTCGTGAAGACATACAGCGGCTCGGCGAGCGCAGCGCGAAATTGCAAGCCTCCGGAGCTTTGCAACAAGTCGCATTTCAGTTCTGCGGGACAGATTTGATTGCACCGTCGATCAAATTAGGCTCCGCGACATTGGCGCATGACCAGGCGCTGCTTATCAGGTCACAAGTGTTCGCGTTTAATGGGAAACGAGATGTTCTTCGGATTCGCGCGCGTGGCGAGGCTGACGATCGTCCGGTTGAAGTAACCGGCTCCATTCCGATCACATCTGAATTTGCAACGAACAGATATATTTTTCCGCTACGAGGCGTCTGGTTCGTAGGCAACGGAGCTTCATTTCACACGCCCCATCGTTGGGCGATTCCGGAAGAATTCGCACTCGACATCGCAAAGCTTGGCGACAATGGCCTTACCCACAAAGGCGACGGTACGAAGTTTGAGCACTACTTTGCATACGACGCCGACGTTCTTGCAGCGGCTGATGGCCGAGTGGTTAGCACGGCCAATGATCAGAAGGAGGATCAAAATGCAATGCAACGACCGGACGAAACTGCGGACGCTTACTCTGCGCGGCTCCAAAAGGAGCAAGGCGAACGGCTTGCCAAAGGCGCAATCGGACTCACGGGCAATTATGTTCTGATTGATCACGGCAAGAATGAGTATTCCATGTACGCGCACCTGCAGCCTGGCAGCGTGCGCGTCCATGCAGGCGACCAAGTCAAAGCGGGAACGATAATCGGCAAACTCGGTTCATCGGGTAATTCCACTGAGCCGCATCTTCATTTTCAAGTTTGCGACAAGCCAGAGCTGTTGATGTGCGCGGGTGTCCCGGTGAACTTCAGTAACGTTAGCGTCGAATGGGCCGACGCGCCGCGCCCTATCCAAACCGGCGACGTTGTAACTGCGAAATAGCCGCGTTGGTGCGCGAAATCAGATTTGCAGATTTAGTACGCCAACAGTTCTTCGGATTAGCGCGTTACCTTCACCTCGCCATTTTTCAACGATCGCACGCTAAAATTTCTCGTCGTTTGTGTGCGAATAGTCGGTGCGACGATTTGAACCAAAATTCGCGCCGCGGTCAATGCACTGTCCACGAACTCGGGTGTCCGGCAGTTACCTCCCGCAAATGAATCAACACATCGAACCAGTTTGTTAGAGCGCCGGTGACAATTGTGTTTTCGGCAAGCCATTTTGGGTCTCAGCCGCGCCAACGATCGACTTCAACGACTCCAGATCGTCTAATCTTCCGTTCGGGTCAGTTGTTGTCAGTGGATGCGCATTCGATGTGATCCACTCGAGCGCTGGCTGCTCGATTTGATCCGATTGCCCCGCCCCGCGTAGCGGGCATCAGCAAAAATGCAGTGATAAGGCGCAAAGCTACGCTAATAAGTCGCCGCCTACGCGCGAGCTCTCCTAATATGTGAGTAACGAACCTGGCAAGAGAATTTCGCCGTGGTGTCGCCATCGATTCTGCCTCACCACTGGCCTTTGCAAGTGGAATCGACATAAGGTCCGATGAAAGGATTCTGTTGGTTCTTCGTCAACGAAAAACCCGAAAACAAACATTTGCGTTACTCGCCACGCTGACCGGCGAGCAATCAAAATTCCTGAGCGACGACGACTTGGTGGACATCATTCCTTCAAAGGTGCCTGCGGCTTACGTGATCACCGATCATAGATAGTGCGCGATCATGGAACGTAGGAGCGATAATCGTCTTGCACAGGCGGCGGGTGCTCGTTCAGAATGACCGTCCTATTCCACAACGAAAGGACCACTTATGCCAATTGGAACCTCTCTCCACATCGGTTTGAACGCCGTCGATCCCAAACAATATAGTGGATGGGGTGGACAGCTCACCGCCTGCGAGTTCGACGCAAACGACATGCAAGCTTTGGCGAAAGCCCAGAAATTCACCAAAATAACCAAGCGCCTAACAAAGAAGGCGACACGGAATCAGGTCCTCGCCGACATTAAGTCCGCAGCTGCAAAACTGAAACAGAACGACATTTTCTTTCTCACCTATTCGGGGCACGGCGGCCAGGTACCGAATACCGGGAACGATCTGGAGCCGGACGGCTTCGACGAAACGTGGTGCTTGTACGATGGCGAATTGATCGACGACGAGCTTTACGACGCGCTAAAGCAATTCGCTAAAGGCGTGCGGATTTTTGTGTTGTCGGACAGTTGCCACAGCGGCACGGTGCTTCGCGCAATCCAGTTTTCTGCGCTCGGCGTGAAACCAGTGCGCCCACGTATGATGCCGCGCGACGTCGCTCTGCGCGTTTACATGGATCACCAGGAATTCTACGACAAAATCCAGCAGAGTCGCTCCAGCTTGCGCACGCGGATGGGCGCCACCGCGCTTTTGATTTCCGGATGTCAGGACAATCAGACAAGTGCGGACGGCGACCGCAACGGATTGTTCACCGAGACGCTGCTTACTGTTTGGAAAAATGGAAAGTTCAAGGGCGACTACCGCGACTTCCACAAGTCGATTGTGAAACTGATGCCGCCGACGCAAACACCAAATTTCTTCACCATCGGACCGGCCAACTACCCGTTCGAAGAACAGAAACCGTTTACGGTCTGATTGGATGAAGATCCTCCTGGTTCACGGGGTCGGCCACCAGGAGCGTCCTGACAATCAACCATGGGAACGCCCATGGGAAGAGGCGATCACCGCCGGCATCCAATATTCCGATCCTGCGTTTGCGCCGATCTACGAGCGCTTCGACTACGATAATTTATTCTCTGGGCGGATTAATCTCCTGACGGATGTGGACGCGGCGGCGCATCTGGGCTTCGCACCGGTCGGAGCTGCAATAGAGGATGCCGCTCAAACCGTGTCCGGCTGGTTTCGGCCGAGGCGCGGGTTGCTGGATTGGGCACAACCCGTCGCGGAAGCGGCCGATGGCTGGCACGCAGGGATGGTGGCGGAGTGGGACCAGAACGCCGCATTGCGCGCCACGTTGCGAAAACGTTTGGTCGAGCGAATCAACGCGTTCAACCCGGACGTAATCATGGCGCACAGCCTCGGGAGCATCATTTGCTACGACGCGTTTTCGAACGAGGACAAGAATGCGTGTGCGGGCCGGTATTTTGTGACGTTCGGCTCACAAATCGCCAATCCGTTTCTTAAAGCCGCGCATTTCGAGAACAAGATCGTCGGCGTCAATCAGAAGTATTGGTTTCACTTATTTAACAAGAGCGATCCAGTTCTCGCTCATCGGATCCTCGATCGTATTCCGAACTTTGAAGAAATTTCGTGGGACGACTCTGTAGCCGGTCATGATGCGGTTGTCGATTTGGAGAAGTTTCCAGGTCACGGAGGTTATCTCCAGCGAGATTTGACGTGGCAACGTGTTTATCGCGTGCTCGCGCAACCGCCTGGCGTGCGCGCCCTGGCAAGGCAAAGCGCGCAATTCCAGAGCACAGTGGAACAACGCCGCCGGCGCGCGTTGCTTGTCGGCATTAACAATTATCCCGATCCAGCATCGCGTCTGGAAGGATGCGTCAACGACGTGTTTCTCATGAGTAGCGTTTTACAGGAAATCGGCTTTGACGCTGAAGATATCCGGGTCGTGCTTGACGAGCGCGCCACGGCGGCAGCGATTCGGGAGCGGATCGATTGGCTGCTCGACGGCACAGCGGACGGGCACGAACGCGTGCTTTATTACAGTGGCCATGGCGCACAGTTGCCGGACTACAACCCGGCTGAGAAAATCGATCATGTCGATGAATGCCTCGTGCCGTACGATTTTCATTGGACGAAAGACAGCGCTATTACCGACGACGATTTTCTGCGCTACTACAGCGCCCTTCCATACGCCGCGAAATTTTTCGCCATTTTTGATTGCTGCCACTCCGGCGGCCTGACCCGGGATGGAGCACGGAAGATTCGCGCCATCACTCCCCCGGATGACATTCGGCATCGAATGCTGCGCTGGAATAAAGCGGAACAAATGTGGGAAGAGCGCGACCTGCGGAATCTTAACCCGAATTTCGGAGGCGGTCGCGAGATCCGTCAAAAATACATGGGACGCAATGGCAGCACCAAAAAGCTTGGCACAGGCATGAGCTTGCGGGAGAGACAAACTGCGACACAGTACTGGAAGGCGCCCCGCGAACGGCGCGGCCCATATATGCCGGTGGTTCTGGCCGCCTGTGAGGAGGGCGGCTACGCGTACGAATATCACCACGGCACGATTGGATATGGTGTCTTCACCTACGCGCTGGCCAAGGAATTTCGCAAAGCACAGGCGGCCCGTGAGACCGATGTATCCTTCACGGAGCTGACGGAACGCGTGAACGCGACGATGAAGACGCTCCGATACGATCAAACCTCGGACGTCAAAGGGCCGAAAGCGACGTGTCGTGCACCGGTGTTGGGATCACCGGCAAAAACGCGTTCTCGTTAGGCTGTAGCCTCTTCGCTGTGCGAGGCGTAACAGCAACAGCTTGCACTCACGCGTCTCGAAGAGACGCGGCTACAGCTCGTGTCCACAATTGAATCGCTTTGTTTGGCCGCAGGCGATTTACTACGGAATCAACTAGACGAAAAAAGGACACTCTTATGTCATTGACTCGCCGCAATTTTCTTATCCGAGGTTCGTTGTCGCTGGCTGCCGGGGCGCTTTCATCGGTTCTCGTCGAGGCTAAAACCAAGGAAAACGCTCCTGCCGATTTCAAAGACTGGGAATCGGTGCGACGGCAGTTTGAACTCGCTCCTGATTACATTCATCTCGCATTGTTTTTTCTGGCGTCCCACCCACGGCCTGTGCGTCAGGCGATCGAGCAATACCGGGCGAAGCTGGATGCAAGTCCACTCCTTGCTGTGGAGAACGGGATTTTCGTGCAGACTGACGAGAACATCCCGTTGCAGGTCTGCCGCGCCATGGCCAACTACATTGGCGGCGACGCGCAAGACATCGCGCTGACGCAAAACACGACGACGGGCTTGGCCCTCCTTTATCATGGGCTGCCGTTGCGCGAAGGCGACGAGGTCCTGACGACTACCCACGATCACTATGTGCATCACGAATCAATCCGGCTTGCCACGGGGCGTTGCGGAGCGACCTGGCGTAAGATTCCGCTCTTCGATTCTTACGACTCGATTTCGCCGGATGAAATCGCCGAACGTATTCTCAAGGCGATCGGACCAAAGAAGCGGGCGGTCGGCGTCACTTGGGTGCATTCCAGCAGCGGTGTGCGGCTGCCCATCGCACGGATCGCTGAGACATTGGCGGAAGTAAACCGTAGCCGCGATGAAAAGGATCGTGTGCTACTAATCGTCGACGGTGTGCACGGGTTTGGCGTGGAAGATCCAAGAATCACGGCGTTGGGATGCGACGCCTTTGCCTCCGGCACACACAAATGGTTGTTCGGTCCGCGGGGCACCGGCTTCGTTTGGGCGAAGCCGGAGGTTTGGAAGAGAATGCGCCCCGTGATTCCGTCGTTTAGTTCGCCGGACCTTTTCGGCGCGTGGGAGGAGGAACATGAGCCGGCATCTGTACCGCGAGCGGCATGGTTTTCACCAGGCGGATTCCAAGCGTTCGAACATTTTTGGGCGTTACCGCAAGCGATTCGTTTTCACCAAAACATTGGCCCGGCGCGAATCACTGCGCGGACACACGAGCTCAACGCTCAAATGAAAGAGGGACTTGCGCGCATGGCTGGTATCCAGCTGTACACGCCGCGCGATCAAAATCTTTCCGCCGGCATGGCGTGTTTCGATGTGAAAGGCAAGAAACCGGAGCAGGTAGTAGAGCGCCTCCTCGCTCAACGCATCGTCGCTTCCACGACTCCGTACCGCACATCGTATGCGCGCGT
>Ga0126381_100010645_pt1 | contig 10365 bp, 9 predicted proteins | sample PanSoiMetPlot_28_FD_96465 | JGI IMG/M metagenome (GOLD analysis project Ga0126381, IMG submission 96465) | Tropical forest soil microbial communities from Panama - MetaG Plot_28 | ecosystem: Environmental > Terrestrial > Soil > Tropical forest > Bulk soil | place: Panama | collected 2016-02-17 | reverse complement strand
GACATTGTCGCGCTGCGTGTTTTGCAGAACGGCGATCCTGACAACTCTTTCGACGAGGACGGCAAGGTCGCGATCGATCTGCACGATTTGGACGAAGCGACAAACGTCGCGATCGATCAGCAGGATCGCGTGGTCATCGTGGGCGCGAATCTGGATGTTGCAGACGGCAACGGCGACAGTGCGCAGGTGCGCATCGTGCGCTTCAATGTCGATGGCAGCCGCGACGGCTCGTTCGGAATCCGCGGTACGAAAAGCTTCACATTCAACGGGCGCCTCTACAATTCCGCGTCGGCAGTCGCGATCGATCGATTCGGCAGAATCGTGGTCGGCGGCGTCGCAGCCGACGCCAATACGGGCGGCACATTCTTTCCGCTCGATCACAATTTCCACGGGACCGCCGACTTTGCGATCGCGCGTGTCAACGACGATGGCTCGCTTGACCCGAGCTTCGGCGACGGAGGCATCGGTGCGACGGTCGACCTGAGCGGATTCGACGATGTCCCTCGAACGATCGCGATCGACGCCCTCGACCGTATTCTGCTGGCCGGATCGGCAACAAGTCCAAGCACGAACCTGGACTTCGCGATCGTGCGGTACAACACGGACGGCACCGTCGACACACATTACGGCGTCAACGGGGTCGCGCAGACCGACTTCGTCAAAGACGGCGTGTCGGGAAACGATCAGATACGCGGCCTCGCCTTCGATGACAAGGGCAGGACCATCGCCGGCGGTGTGTCGTTCATGGCCGTCGATCAGCCCTTCTTCGCACTTGCGCGTTACGTCGTCGAGCACCCGGACTTCAGCGTGTCGGCTGCCGCGAACGTACCGGCGCTGGTCGACGGATCGGCGTCGACGACGATTTCCGTGAATTCCATCGACGGATTCAATACGCCGGTGACGCTGCTGGTGACCGGCGCCAGCGGCGCTCCCTTGCCACCCGGATTCACCGCGTCGTTCGATGGCGGCGGCGCTCAGATTCAAGTCACGCCGCCGGCATTCGGCACCGCAACCACAAATCTTGTTGTCACTGCCGACGCGGGCGTGACGCCAGGCAAGTACACCTTCATGGTGTCATCGCAACCTGGTTCACCGGATCATCCGCACTCAGTCTCGTTCACGACTGCCGTGAGCGCCTCTCCCGCGGCGGTTACTGACGTGATCACCGCGTTCCGTGCCGCCGGCGCGATTGACAGCGATACGGTGGCAGCCACGCTGAAGACTTTGCTCACTGCCGCGCAAACCGCAGCGACTGCAGGCGACATCAACACGGCAACCACGCAGCTGGCCGGCTTTCTCATTCAAGTGGAACTACAGCGCGGAAAGCACATTGCGACAAATGCGACGATTGACGGCGTGCCGGTCAATCCCGTCACCGTCCTGCTCTCCGATGGACGCAACGCGGTCGCCGGAGTGCAAACCAGTTCGCCGCAGAATCCGATCGTTGGCTACGTGACGAATCCCGCTGGGCAGGCGGCTTCGGGTGCGACGGTCACACTGTTCGACGGATCGAACCATCTAATAACCTCAGCGACGACCGACGTCACGGGGCTATACAGGATCACAAATACGGGCAGCCTGACCCCAGGTGCTACCTACACGGCAAAGGTGACGACGTTCCCGCATGTCTTCACGGGCACGACGCCCGACGTGCAAGCGGTGACCTGGCAATCTACCGGTGTGTCGCTCGCGCCCTTCGTCCTGCAGTTGCCGGTTCTCCAGCCATGAGACGCCCACACTAGCCCTCCGCAACCACGGGTTCACAACCCGCCCGCAGTCAACGCCCTCCGAAAACCCGCGATTCGTCGCGGGTTTTCATTGTCAGAGAGCCGCGCGACGTCCGGGACAATTGGCGGAGGTCATTGCTCGCGCGCACAATCATTCGTTACATCAGGGCGGGGACTCCTGTGCTTATACTCCGCACTCGTCCATGCGCGAAAAGGAGCGAGCACCATGAGTCAAGCCCCGGAAGCTGTGGTCCGCGAGTGGTTCGAGCAGTTGTGGAACCAAAAGAAGATCGACACGATCGAGCGGTTGTTTGCGAGTGACGGGATTGCGCATGGATTGTCCGGCGAGGAGATGAAAGGCCCGGAAGGCTTTCGCGCTTTTTACACCTCCTTCAGTGAGGCGTTCCCAGACCTTCATATCGAGGTACTTCGGGCCATCGTGCAAGGCGAGTTCGTTGTCACGCACAGTCGGGTGACCGGCATGCATACCGGACACACCCTAGGCGTTGCGGCGACAGGACGTCCCGTCGTGTTTGAAGGGATGACCATCGTGCGCGTCGTCGACGGCAAGATCGTCGAAGGGTGGAATTGCTACGACTTCCTCTCGATGTATCAGCAGCTGGGAGTGCAGGCGCCGATGGGTGTATGACCACGCTCCACCGGTGCACGTACAAAGTGCACCGGCGGAGACGCGTGAACTGCTCAGGCTGATCGACGGCAGTTTAGGTTGCCGCCGCCGCCGACCCAGGCAGCGACGCCAAGCCCGGCACCACCTCGGCGACGTGGATGTCGACTGGATTCGTACCAATTCCCGGCACGATCTGTTGCGCCGCCCACATCGTTCCGTTGAAGTGGGAGTAGAACACTCGATCGTCGCCGGTGATGCCCTTCCATGTCATGTACAACTGATTGTTGAATACCGAGAGTGCCGGTCCCGCGCTTGTGCCAATGCCCGGGATCAACGTCTGCGCGACCCAACTCGTGCCGTTGAAGCGCGAATAGAAGATGCGCTGATCGTCGTTCATTCCTTTCCACGCGGCGTAGAGCACGTTGTTGAACACTGCGATCGACGCACCTTCGCTCGTGCCAACACCCGGGACTTGTTGCTGCGCCGCCCACGCTGCGCCGTTGAACGACGAATACCACAGGCCCTGATCCAGGTTCATGCCCTTCCAGATCATGTAGAGCTTGTTCTGGAAGACGGCGAGCTGTGGACCCACGCTCGTCGCAACGCCGGACACGACCTGCTGCGCGGCCCAGTGCGTGCCGTCGAATGTCGTCCACCAGATCCGCTGGTCGGTGACCATACCTTTCCACGCCATGTACAGCTTGCCGTTGAACACGGCGAGCGACGGTCCCGTGCTCGTCCACACGCCGGGTACGAGCTGTTGCGGCGCCCATGACGTCCCGTTGAAACTCGAATAGTAGATGCCCTGATCGGCGTTGATGCCTTTCCACGCCATATAGAGCTGTCCGTTGAAGACGGCGAGCGATGGACCGCAGCTTGTCCCTACTCCGGCGACAAACTGCTGCGCTGCCCACGTGCTGCCGTCGAAGTTCGACCAGAAAATCCGCTGGTCGTGTTCGATGCCTTTCCAGGCCATGTAGAGATGATTGTTGAATACGGCCAATCCAGGCGGCATGCCAAGACCGCGCAGCATGTTGAGCATCTTCGTCCCGTCGATGCTGCCCCAGCCAGTGCAGGCGTCCCAGCCGCTGCCAGCTGGATATCCGGCGACGCCGCCATTCGAGTTGTTCGCCGGGCCCGCGCCGGGCACGATGTCGCGGAAGCCGAGTGAGCCCTTCGAGTAAAAAATCGGATTCACGAAGCCGAGGCGCGTGGCCAAAGCGGCGTTGAGCGTAGCGATGAATCCGGCCCAGAGCGGCGCCGATGCGCTCGTACCATTGCCGATCATCGGATTTCCATTCAGGTAGAGACCCGAATAGCCGGCGTTGTAGCTGGCATTCGCCGAGACATCGGGAATGCCGCGTCCGACGTGATGATTCGGGTTGACTGACGCCGGCACGCCGGCATACGCCTGATAGGACGGAAGCGGGAAGAAGTCGCTGACGCCGCCCCCGGTCGTTCCCCAGTGTGACGGATCCGACGGGCTCGGGTCGTTCCACACGTACTCGTCAAACGTACTGCCGACGATATTGCCGACGGTGGTGCCGCCGACGGAGAGCACCGAGGGATCGCAGCCGGGATATTGGACGTGCGCCTGCCCGTTGTTCACCTTCGAGTTCGATCCGGTGTCGCCACAGGCGATGCACACGGTGATGCCCTGCAACGCGGCGTCCTGCAGCGCCGCCGACACAGCGTTGATGAACGACGTGCTCACGCCCTCGGCCGCGAGCGTGGTCGCATCATCGCCATTCGAGATGTACCAACTGCTCGACAGCACCGAGCAGACGGGATCACCTGGGCTGGGATGCGCGACACGGTGGAGCAGATCGACCCAGCCGACCTGCGATCCGACCGTGATGTACACGGCGATCGACGATCCATTCGCCGCCGAGGCAGCGATGCCGATGTCCTGCGTCGTCTCGCCGTAGGGATCGGAACCAGAGTTGGTGCCGTGCACGGAGATATCGTGAACCACCGGCATCGTGTAGCCGGCGCCCAGTCCGGAAAAGAAGAGCTGGATGTCGTGAATCGCGTAGCCCGAAAGTGACACGATGCCGATCGTCTGTCCTGCGGCCGAGTTCGCTGGCCAGTTGTACAACTGCTTCAGTGTCGGGATGGAGATCGGGTGGGTATTCGACGGATCCGCCGCGTTGCGCTTGGCGATCGTCCGGTTGTCGAGGCCGAAGACGCCGACGACGATACCTTCGAGATCCTTGGGGACGTGGACGAAGCCGTCGCGACCGCGATAGGTCTCCGCGGACGGTTGTTCCCGACGGCCATGCGGTGCCGCTTCGGCGGTATATCGCGCGAGATCGACGGCAAACGCCTTGTTCATTTGCGCCACCGTGCCTGTGGCGACGACCGAACGCCGCGCAGCGTTGCTCTCGACGATCTTGAGTCCGGAGTCCCTGACGAATTTCTCGACTTTCGCCATATCGTCCGGACTGGCTCCATACTTCGCGGCAAACTCCTCGTCGGAGAGCGGCGTTCGCTCGCTGAACGGTGTGGCGCCGATCGCGCCGAGATCGGGGAGCGGCGGCCCATCCGTACGACGACGAAGCGAGATGGTGATCTGAACCGCCTCGTCTGGTGGCGCCGGTCCTTCGAGCGTTGTGCCGGCCGATGGGCGGCGCTCACTGCCTTCGATGCGGGAGTAATTCTCGGGGATTTGGGGGGTCGGCATGTCGTCCTCCTTGAGCGTGGTATCCAAGTAGACGTCCCGTTCGCTCGTGTCTACGAGTGAATCGGGAGGTCGCGATCAAATCGGACTCGGTAGGTCCATGGCGCAAGCCGGACAGAATTTGTGCCGAGCTGTCAGAGCCGTCAAGTAAAACAAACGTGACACTTCACAAATTCAGCAGCGCGTGGTGACCGCCGCGCACACACTGCGATGCGCCATTCGACACACGCGCAATCTCACCTTGATCGGTGTCATTCCACTCGATGGCAAGTGCGCGTCGACGACGATCGCTTGGCTTGTACTTCTTTTATCTTGGAGAGGTCGCGGCGTTTAGGATGCCGATTTGCAGCGGTTGGCTGGCGTCCTGCGATCGCGCCACTTGCGGTGACAGCCCGAACACGCCGTGCTCACCGTGTCGCTGACTTCGATCATCTTGTCTTGATCTTTGGATTGAGCGGCTTTGTAGGCTTTCATGCCCGCGTCGCGAACCTGCTGTACGAACGTCTCCCACCCCGGATCTTTCGTCGGAACGGGTACGCCGTTGGAACACGTTCGTCCTGCGATCGACAGCAAGTTGGCGGACTCGGCAAGCGCCAGCGCTGCGTTCTCGATAGCCGTCCACCCGCCAAACGAACTGGTGAGAGGATCGGTCGACATGTTGGGGTCGTGGCCGGGGATAAACTTCACGTCGCCAGGATTGTCGGCTTGCGCTGAGAACACGACGTTGGCGGCCGGATAGAGAACGCCACGCATCAATTGGTTCAAATCGGCGAACACCTGCTGGGGTGCATTCGTCGACGACGTCTGCGCCATCGGCGACAGCCCGTACGCCAGCACGAGGGAAAGAGTCAGCACAGTCCTACGCATGCGCAATAGATTAGCTCACCGTGGTGCGCGCCGTGGAACTTCCGGCCCGACTCGCTGTCTATTGGCGCAATGCACCAGCTGAACCTCGACGTCCAGTGTCCGGATAATCGAAGAGGACCTTCCTGGCAGGCAGGTGTAGCATCGGGCCTGCGCGAGCTCACATGCGTCGACTGCTGAACGGATTAGTGCGATGAACCGCCAAGCGCGTGTATGCATCCTTGTTGGTTTGATTCTCTTCGCGCTGATCCATTTGCGAGCGCAGTCGTCGGAGGACAGGCCTCCTGCCTTCGAAGTCGCCTCGGTGAAGGTCAACGCGTCGGCTGACGCTCGTACTGGAGGACGGCTTGCTGGCACTACGTTCGCGATGACGAACGAGACGCTGTGGCGACTGATAGGTGAGGCCTACGCGGACCCGCAGGCGCTTCCACGCTTTCGTATCGTTGGAGGCCCGAACTGGATCGACACTGAGCGTTTTGACGTTGAGGGAGTGGCCGCGAAACCTCTGGATCGTCCGCAGGCGGAGCATATGCTCCGCGCTGTTCTTGCAGAGCGCTTCAAACTGATTGTCCACACTGAGACGCGACAACTATCGGTGCTCGCCCTCCGTACAGCTCGTCGAGATGGCTCGCTTGGCCCCCAACTTCGTCGCACCGATGTCGACTGCGCCGCACCTCGCGCCACAGCAACCACTCCGCCCCCATCGGCGAACGGTCCGCAATGTGTGTTGCAGTTTGGATTTGGGCGCTCGACTGCCGATGGTCTGACGATCAAAGAGCTGGCGGCGGCGCTCTCTCGGTTCACCGCACGGACGGTCATCGATCAAACGGCCCTGGCCGGTCCGTTCCAGTGGACATTGGCGTGGACGCCTGACACACTGCCATCACGTGCGGCCGGAACGCCACCCGATCAACCGGTGACGGTCAACGGCATCGCCATCGATCCAAACGGACCATCGTTGTTCACCGCCGTGGAGGAGCAGCTCGGACTGAAGCTCGAGCCAACGAAAGGACCGGTCGACGTCCTCGTGATCGACCACGTCGAGAGGCCTACGCCAGACTAACAAACCAATGCAGACGCCTCTGGAAGCGATTCACGAATACTACGCGGCGTTCAGCACGCTGAACCTGGCTGCGATTGTCTCCTACTTTTGCGAGCCGAGCCTGACCATGACTCCGCAGAGCGTGCTCTCGGCAGCGTCCCACGCCGTGCTCACGAACTCGCTCACGCCTGTCGTGGACGCTTTGCGCGCGAAGGGCTATGCGCGCAGTGAATTCGTTCAGACGGACGTGACGATGCTCGGCGAAGCCGCGGCGCTCGTGCGAGGCGTGGCCGTCCGGTACACGTCATCGGGATCAGAAATGGAACGGCTCCCACTCGGCTATCTCATGCATCGGCGCGAAGCGGGCTGGAAGATCGCGGTCCTCGTGGTCGCAAGTTGAATTCTCATAGAGGCTCGACATGCGACGGTCTGCGCTCCTGCTTGTCATCACCGCTGCCGTCGTCGCGCCCGCTCCGCGGCTGCACGGCCAAACAACCGACCGGAAATCGCCTGCGTTTGAAGTCGCCTCTGTGAAGACCGGCGTCCCCGCGGATGTTCCGTCCGGCATTCGACCGGTCGCCGCTGGCGGACAGTTCCACGCCGTTCTGACACTTCACGATTTGGTACAAGTTGCCTATGGCACTCCTCTGGCGCTCTTGCCGTCACAGGTTATCGGCGGGCCCGCGTGGGTGGCGTCCGAACGCTTCGAGATCGTCGCAAAGGCGAGCGGCCTGGCGACTGCGCTGTCAGGAGGACGAGATGAGCTGCAGGCGATGCTCCGAACGCTCATGGCTGATCGGTTTCGTCTGCTGATCAGACGAGAGAGCCGCGAGCTGCCGATCTTCAATCTGGTGCTCGACAAAGCGGATGGAAATCTCGGGCCACGAATTCATCGGGAGGACGGACAATGCGTCGCCATGTCGGCTGCGGTGAAGGAGGCCGTTGATCGGAGCCGCTGGTGCGGGTTCAGAAGATTTGCGCCAGGCGCTGTTTCCGCACGCGGCATGACGCTCGACGAGTTCGCCAGTGGCATTTCGACTCGCGCTGATATCCAGCGGGTCGTCAGGAATCGGACGGGACTGGCTGGAAAGTTCGATCTGGATCTGGAGTACACACCGGACACAGGCGTACCGGGAGATCCGCAGTCAGCCCCGGCGTCCGGCGCCGGCTTGCCGACGGCGATGAAGGAACAGCTTGGATTGCGGCTGGAATCGACGAAGGGGCCAGTCGATGTCCTGGTCATCGATCACGTCGAGCGTCCGACTCCGGATTAGACTCGAAGACATGCGAGCCAAGGACGTCGTGAAGACGTGGGTCGCGGCGTTCAACCGAGCGGACGTCGCCGTTGCGGCAGCAGGGCCTTCCAGTTCCAGACGTCTCGCGATGACGATGGGTTACGCGTCGGCGCCCCGATAACTCACGAGCCGTTCGAAGCGCGCGCCATCTTGTGTTTGCCACACATCCACGTTCGAGTGGGCCGCTTCCCGTGTGGCGTGGGCGAGCGCCGCTTGATACGTCTGACACGAGAGCTGCGGGTGATCGCGATCCCGATCGACGAGCAGGACGCCCGCCCAGTTCGACACTCGGTGAATCAGGAAGTCGCCGGGGACCGGGCGAACAGCCGACGTTGTCTCGCGAACCGACGCCATCATGACCGCTCGATGAGCAACACTGATGCCTGATCCGTAAGGTGAGAACGTGTGCAATCAGAGCGAATTCTGACGCCTTCGAACTGCCAAACAGTGGCACCGACAAAACCTGTCACTCTGTCCCCGCGTGACGCTCGTCAGCGAGGAAAGAGCTGCACACACGGGCGGCCAGACTTCGCATCAGCGAGAGATCTAGGCGGCGTGTGACCTCGCGGGGCGATAATTGCCCGGAACCGTTCTCAGCGCGATGTTCAGGCGGTTCCAACCATTGATCGCGACAACGGCCAACGTAAGGTCGGCGAGTTCCTTCTCATTGAAAACCGCACGTACGCGACGGTACACGTCGTCCGGTACGTGTCCTTCGTGGAGCTTCGTGACGGCGTCCGTCCACGCGAGCGCCGCGCGCTCGCGCTCCGAATAGTACGGTGACTCTTCCCAGGCATCGAGCCCATATAACCGCTGCTCGGATTCTCCGGCGGCTCGCAAATCTTTCCAGTGCATGTCGAGACAGTAGGCGCATCCGTTGATCTGCGACGCACGCAGGCTGACCAAGTTGATGAGCGGCTCGCCGAGTCCGCTCTGGCCCAGATAGTTCGTCAGACCTTTCATCGCTTCGAGAATGTCAGGGGCCGCGTTCACGAAGTGCACTCTCGGTTCCATTTGTCCTGCTCCTCTTTTTCTGGATTTCAGTCGACGAACGTGCATCCGTCGTACCGCGCAGCACGCCGCATGAGTTCTCGATCTTTCTCGCGCAGCTGTCGCGGCGAGATCGAAACTGCTGCGCCGGCGACCGAGTTGTTTCACATGGACGGGAGCGCTATACCACGGAGTGCGTCGAGATGAAGCCGCACGCCGGACACCGAGTGACGAGCAGCGGCAGCACGATGGAGGAGCCGATGATGTCGGCTTGGGGATGCCGGCACCGCGGGCAGCCGTAGGACATCGCAAACGGACGGGAACGCGGGCTCTCGCACGTCGGGTCGCTCACTTGCTCAGCGGAACGGGTTTCAGTCGCCATCACTGCCATCAACTTCCTCCGCTGCGCACCACACGCGCGAGCCGTGCGACAACGTCTTCGAGATCAACCTGGCCGATTGAGGCGCGGGATGCGCGCGCAGAAGCAAACTCGATGCCTTGCGATTTCCTCGAAAATCGCGGCGTTGTTGACGCGATTGAGCAGGACAATGCCGTTTAGTGAGTAGACGACTGCCGTCGCGTTGGAAATTCGGTTCGCTCGTCGCGTTGCTGCTTCTTGCGAACATCGTGACGCGCGCGTTCGGTCAATCTACCGCGACGTTCGAGGTCGTCTCAATCGTGCCGAACAAATCGTTCGAGCGCGGTGGCACGCTGCGATTCCAGCCGGGCGGCCGGTTTCAAGGCAGGAACGTGTACGTCGTCGCGTTGATTTCCGCGGCGTTTGGTGACGGACGGCCGCTCCTGCCCGCGCGGATCGACGGCGGCCCCGATTTGATTCGGCTCGATCGCTTCGACATCGACGCGACGACGAGCGGGACCGTCGAAGACGTGGCCACACTCTACGGGCAGCTGCCCGTGCTGTTGCGGCCAGTGCTTGAAGATCGCTTCCACTTGAAGACTCATTGGGAGACGCGGGACCTTCAGGTGTATGTGCTCGCACGCGCGCGTAAAGACGGCAGCCTCGGACCGAAAGTACGACGGTCGAACTGCACGCCAAGACCTGAGACAATTCGCACCGGCGCCGCGTCACCTGACCCTGCGAAAGGGCGACCGCTCTGCGACGTGAAGTTCGGCGCCGG
>Ga0126381_100010644_pt1 | contig 10366 bp, 14 predicted proteins | sample PanSoiMetPlot_28_FD_96465 | JGI IMG/M metagenome (GOLD analysis project Ga0126381, IMG submission 96465) | Tropical forest soil microbial communities from Panama - MetaG Plot_28 | ecosystem: Environmental > Terrestrial > Soil > Tropical forest > Bulk soil | place: Panama | collected 2016-02-17 | reverse complement strand
TGCATCAATTCGATCTCCGATTGCTGATCGGTGATGATCTCCTGCGCCAGTCTGCGCATTTGCGGATCCCGCCCATGCAAGAGTTCCGCTTTTGCCATGTCAATTGCCGCTTGATGGTGCGGAAGCATTAATGTCACAAAATCGATATCGTTATCCCCGGAACGTTTTACCGCTTCCATGTCCATGTGCATTTTGTCCATGCTGGCTATCAATTGCGACCAACCGCTGTCCGCCTCTGACTGACTGTCATTGCTGACCGTTGCGGCGCGAAGTAACAAAACTCCGAAGATGGAGACTGTAGCAACACTGATGTGCAGTTTGCTTGTTAGGTTCATTTCGATTCCTCCTTTTGCCGAGCGTGCGAAATAAAATGCAGAGTGACTGAGAGATTCCTCGTGCGACTCGCATAGTCTCTATTCGTTATGAAGTCCCGCCGCCTTGCTCGAAATCGTGCTAAGCGCGTTAGCCAATTTGTCGACAAGCTCTGCTTTAAGACCAGGGCAATGTCGGTGGAGAATCCAACTGGGTTCGTTATACGAAAGCCAGGTGTTATTAGCAGCATCCTGCCAAACGAGTGCTTTGAGCGGTAGATCGATTCCTGCCGTCTGCGACAACTGCATCAAGGGTGTGCCACCGCGCGCGTTACCGAAGATAATCAGTTCGGTCGGCCGCAATGTCAGTCCGACTTCGGTCGCGCCTGCAGCGTGATCGATGCGCGCGAATACATTCAATCCGTGGGCACGGATTTCCGCTTCCAATCGGTCCATCGTTTCCTTCGGACCAAAGCTGCTGCGGATGCTGGTTAATCCATCGACAATAGGTGACGATTCAGACTCCGGCATAAACTAACCTAGCAAAAAAATCACCGTCGACGACAAAGCCGCCCCATTTTGCGTCGTAATCCGCAGTAGGCTTCGCCGCGACAACTTCGCCGCGTGATTTTCCTGGTTCTTGAGAGCAGCAACCCTTTCGCGAATTGCTACCAGCATGTCGCGGAACTCGATCAGTTGGGATTTGTTGCCAATGGGTCCATGCCCCGAAATCACAATGGTTTTGTCTGTAGCTCTGGCGACATTCGCTTCCGCGGCGCGGATCATTCCATCGATACTTCCGCCGGTCGTGTAATCAACAAACGGGTACTGACCGTTCCACAAAGTGTCTGCGACATGGATGATGTCAGCATCGGCAAAATCGATCCATATGTCGGAGTCTGTATGGGCTTGACCGTAATACTTCAGAACCACCGTCACTCCGTTGAGATGTAAAGTTTGCTCGGTGTCGAGTATCTGGGTAGGCAAAGCACCGGGCGGCGCAGGCGGGAAGGTGAAGTTCCAGTCGTCAATTCGCGTGGTTGTGGAAAGATGTTTTTTTGTGTTCCTATGTGCGGTGATTTCGGCGCCTTTGGAATGCAGCCATTCGTTCCCGTCTGTGTGATCGAAGTGCCAGTGTGAGTTGATTAGGTGCTTGACTGGCTCGTCGCTAAGACTCGCAAGTGCAGCTTCCACCTGCGGCCGCGAGACGCCGGCGTCGACGAGAACCTTGCCATCGGATCCTGTAAGCACGGCAATATTGCCGCCGGATCCCTCAAGGACGCTAATATTACCGCGCAGTTTGGTAACATTGATCTTCGCGGTCGCGGCAGCGTCGCGAATAATGGTGACGGGACTGGTTGTCCCCGCCTTCGCATTCATGACTATGATTGAATGAACGCGAGCAGTTCCGCATTGATGACGTCGGCTTGCGTTGTGATCATGCCGTGCGGGAAGTCTTTGTATGTCTTCAACGTGCCATTCTTGAGGAGCTTGGCTGAAAGCGGGCCAGCCGCCTGATAGGGCACGATCTGGTCGTCCTCGCTATGCATGACTAGGACCGGCACCGAGATCTTCTTTAAATCCTCTGTGAAGTCGGTCTGCGAAAACGCGACGATGCCATCGTAATGCGCCTTGGCGCCGCCCATCATCCCTTGGCGCCACCAGTTCCAAACGATAGGCTCGATCGTTTTCACACCGGGACGGTTGAACCCATAGAACGGGCCGGCCGGCAGATCGTAATAGAACTTGGCTCGGTCGGCCGCGAGCTGCGCCTGGAGATCGTCGAACACCGATTTGGGCGCGCCCAACGGATTGTTCGGGGTCTTCACCATCAGCGGCGGCACGGCGCTAATGAGCGCCGCCTTCGCCACATTTTCATCCCCGTGCCGAGCGAGATAGCGTACCACCTGGCCGCCACCAGTCGAATGGCCAACATGAATCGCATCCTTCAGGTTGAGATGATCGGTGACGGCTTTCAGATCGTCGGCATAATGATCCATGTCGTGTCCGCCGCCGGTTTGAGTCGAGCGGCCATGTCCGCGTCGATCGGTGCCTATGACTCGGAAACCTTTGCTGAGGAAAAAAAGCATCTGCGGATCCCAATCGTCGGCACTTAGCGGCCAGCCGTGGCTGAACACGATGGGCTGTCCGCTTCCCCAGTCTTTATAATAGATGTGGACATCTTCTCCGTTCTCTTTTCCAGCAGTGACGTATGGCATAAGGAATTCCTTTCGTTCAGGTTGTACTAGAATTTACGAAGTCAATTCATGCTGTTAGTAACTCACCGAGTTTCCTAACCCCATTACCACCAGGGTCGGTGTGTCCAAGTAACCAGTAGCGCGCAAGCCGTTTGTAATTTGATAACGCTTAACCGCTTTCTGCATCTCAGGGTTTAGCACGCCATCTGTTTCGCCGCGATAGTAGCCTTGTTGTGCGAGTCGCTCCTGCGCGGCGACAATCGTCGAGTTATTCGATTCACCAGAATCGCTGGGCTGGTCGTAGTACGCTTCGGTTTGGTAAACACTGGAATCATAGTAACCCTGCGATTGATCGGGATAACTATTTTGATCGTTATACATCTGATTCTCGTAATCGTCGGAGTTGTAGTAACCAGGATCATAATCGTATGAATACGGGACGTCGTATCCGTAGGACGGATAATTGTAGCTCGAGTATGGCGATCCGTAGGCGAAGTAGTCCGGGGGAGACCACGCCCACGGCCACCACGGATCATATCCGAGACTAAAGATCACCCACGATCCGTTGATGAAGCAGCACCGGCGACCGTTCCACCAATGATTGCTGTGATGGTCCCAATCGCGATGCCAATCGCCCGACTGACGGGCGAAGACGTGTTTCTGCCAGTCACCGCGCAGACGGTGGTTTCCATTCCGGAGATTGTTTCCATTCCAAAGTGTGCTTCGATTGCGGAAGTTGCTTCCGGTGTTTCGCTGGTTCCACACGTTGGTGATGGCTGGATTTCTGTGATTCGTGAATCGCGGCGCAAACCGATTCGCCTGGTTGATATTTGCAGCCGTGAATGCACCCGAACGGGTAAACGTTGCCCGATTTCGGTAAATCGGAGACTGACGAAACCCAGTCGGCCGGTACGAACGCATTCCAAACGAGGAATAGCGTTGCCGCGGATACGTTATCCGTCCGCCGAAGTTGCGCACCGGCATTGAGCGGAAGGATGAAAAGCCGCCGCCACGCACCGGAGCGTGAGCGGCGGGCGCGGCGTGCGCAACCGTCCTGCCGTGAAAACCTCCTCCTCCGCGAGGGTAGCCTTCTGGGTTTGCTTGAACAGTCAGCGCCGCGCTGCCGAGAAGTGCGATGCATAAGAATTTCACTTTCATGATGCCGGCCTCCTTCCGTGTAGCTGAATCATTTTCCTCTATACTAACGCAAACCACCTGCGATTAACAGCGTTTCGCCAGTGATCCATTTGGAATCGTCTGAAGCGAAGAATACGGCAGCAGGCGCGATATCGTCCGTCTGGCCGACTCGACCGAGCGGGGTCAGCGATTCAAACATTTTGCGCATATCGCCTTCGATGTAACCGCCGGCGACTGCTCCTTCGGTTACCACCATGCCGGGGTTAACAGAGTTTACGCGGATTTTACGTGGAGCGAGTTCCTTCGCCAGAGTTCGCGTGATCGCATCGACAGCACCTTTCGTTGCGTTATAAACAACCGCCGTAGGCGGAGTCAGCGAACTGGCCAGAGAACCAATGTTGATGATGCTCCCGCCATCAGCCTTGAAATGCTTTAGCGCCTCCTGAGTGGCGAGAAGCATTCCGAGGACGTTTGTATCAAACATTCGGTGGAATTGCTGCTCGGTGACTTCTTGCAGCGGGACGAACTCGTAAACGCCGGCGTTGTTCACCAGAACGTCGAGTTTGCCGAGAGCCTTTTCTGTTTCGGCGAACAGTCTTTCGACATCTGCCTTCTTCGCGACATTGCCTTGGATGGCGATCGCTTTGCCACCGCATTTGCTGATCTCGTCTACCACGCGATCTGCATCTTGTTTTGCCGACACGTAGTTAACGACTACGGACGCCCCTTCCGCCGCGAGTTCTTTCGCAATCCCTGCGCCGATTCCCTTCGACGCTCCCGTTACTATTGCAATTTTTCCGTTTAGCTTTCCGTTTTTCATTTTGTTCCTTTCATTTTGCCTGTGCGATTCGATAACCAAAGAACGCGTTACTTTTGGGGTGCGCAAACACATCCGTGCTTTAGAGCGGCGACATGTCGCCGCACTCCAAAGCGCGCAGTGTTCAGCGAGATCCTGAAGCTGGTAAATTCAGTTCCCTTAGCGCGTGGCTTCGAACAGGAACCACGTGCGACGCTCGGTTTCATCGATCCATACTTCGATGAAACTGGCCGTTGCAACGTCACGATGTTCGTCACACACATTGTGCGCTTCGCGGAGACGCGCGGTGAACGTTTTGTTGTCGTCCATCAACTCGGCAAGCATGTCCAGTGGTTCGACGTATTCAGCATCATTATCGAGCACGCGTTGAGTACGCGCGATCTCGCCAGTTGAATGCAACGTGAGTCCGCCGATCTTGCGAACGCGTTCCGCGATGACATCTGTCATTGCGAAGAGTTGCTCGGCATGTTCATCGAGGAGCAGATGATAATCGCGGAAGTGATGCCCGCTCATGTGCCAGTGAAAATTTTTCGTTTTCACATAAAGCGCAAAAACGTCCGCCAGAATCGCATTCATTGCTGCTGAAATGTCCCTCGTCGCATCCCGCGTGAGGTCCGTCCGCGTCTCGAGTGGCGCGTCGCGTCGGTGAAGAAGCTCTGCCTTTCTCGGATTCGATTTTGCCATAGTTCGACCGTCGTTTGTTTTCATTCGTAAAGATAGCACATCATTCGATGGCAACATTGGGCGGTTGCTGGAGCTTCCAATGCCTGCAACGAGCTAATACTGCAATTCTCTTTCGGCCCCAGAGGAGCTTATTCCGCGGCGTGTTCGCACGCGAAAAATACATCCAAATCCAGGTACACGGGCGTTTTGACCGGGACATTCGCGCGATTCGAAATCGCAACACCGGAATGAAAAAAGGCGGCTTGGGTAATTCACGGTTGGAGGTAGCGCCGCTGGCGTTCGGCGGAAACGTCTTTGGTTGGACGACCGATGAGCGAACGTCCTTCAGGTTGCTCGATACTTTCGTCACCGCCGGATTTAATCTGATCGACAGTGCTGATGTTTATTCCAGATTCGCGCCGGGCAATCATGGTGGTGAATCGGAAACCATCATCGGCAAGTGGCTCAAACAAGGTGAGAGACGCGACAAGGTTATTATCGGCACAAAAGTTGGGCTGGAGATGGGTTCGGATAAGAAAGGTCTTCGAGGGCCTATATCATGAATGCGGTCGAAGATTCGTTGAGGCGACTGCAGACGGACTACATTGATCTCTATCAATCGCATAGGCACGATCCCGACACTCCTTTGGATGAGACGCTTGAAGCTTACGCGCGGTTGATGGAGCAGGAAGGAGCGCGCGATTGGTGCATCCAATTACAGCGCCGAACGACTCTCCAATGCACTGGCACTGCGCAGAAGGCATGAATTGCCACAGTACGAGTGCCTCCAGACGGAATACAACCTTTACGAGCGCGCGGAGTACGAGGAAACACTCGAACAGGCGTGCATAGAAAACGGGTTAGGAGTCCTTAGTTATTTCTCGCTGGCGAGCGGATTTCTCACGGGCAAATACAGGTCTGCGGCCGATGTTGCGAACAAGGCGCGAGGCGATTTCGCGAAAAAATATCTGAACGAGCAGGGCTTCAGGATTCTTGACGCGCTGGATCAGGTAGCGAGGCGACTTCATGCAAAGCCTGCCCAGGTCGCGCTCCCGTGGTTGATGGCGCGGCTAACGGTGACTGCGCCCATCCAGCGCAACAAGCCTGCCGCAGTTAAACGAGCTGATCAGCGCGACCAAGCTCCAATTGGACGAAGCATTAGTGAGGTTTTTGAATCAAGCAAGCGACCTGCCAAAAGCCGTAGCGTATCATCCGAAAGAGAGAGCCCATGACCCCACTGATGGCGCACCAATAGATCTTTCCAATGCGCCGTAGCGGGTGCGTGCGCTGAAGCCCAGAGTTGTCGTCATGAACACAGGGGCGGCACGGCGAAGCTTGGGAAAGCTGCGGGCGAACTGGGGTCAAATTCGAACGTATGCTGATTTGCAGAAACAACTGCATCGCGATCTTCTGGCGCAACATCCGGAATGGATCGAGGCCAACGGTGATTGTCCAATGTGCGACTCGTATGATCGGCGGCTTGCAGAGCTCATTACCGTTTTCCAGTCGGCTACTCGCAACTCTATCACTCAAGCTGCATGACCAATAACAGTATACATCCGTTAAGCAGTGCAATTGATGAGGCGATTTGGGCCGCGTATCGCCGCGACGATAAAGTGGCGGTGATGGATTATTTGTTTCATCGGAGTCTGGTCGGAATCGGTCGCTCGCGATCGTTCCCACAGCTCGTAATCAAAAGGGGCTCGAAAACAGATCGCGCAGCGGGTGCACGCCGCCGATCAGTGTGGATCAATGGCCACGGAAGCTAGATTCCGTTAGGCTAGAGAATTCGGCGCCGGAACCATTGGTAAATTTAAGACGACTTTACTGCGGCAGTCGCACTAATCGCGAAGAACGCCGAACAACACACAATTGCGTGCCACTGCATTTTGGCGTGGCACACGCGGGACATTTGGGCGATTAAGGTCGGGACGTGTCCCGTAACCAAATAATTAATGAAGGCGAAGATTCTCCTGGTCGCGTCGTCTTCCTGTTCGACGTAGACAACACACTGCTGGATAACGACAGAGTCGCAGCAGATCTGCAACGTCATCTCGCGAGCGGAATTGGCGCGGATGGAGCGCAGGAATATTGGCAGATTTTCGAGCAACTGCGAACCGAACTGGGCTATGCGGATTACCTCGGCGCTTTGCAAAGATATCGAACCAAACATCCGCACGCCCAACAGCTGCTTCGTATGTCTGATTTTTTCGTCAACTATCCTTTCGCCGAGCGTCTTTTCCCCAATGCGCTCACCGCGATTGAATATGTCCAGCGATGGGGTCTTGCGGTGATTCTCTCGGATGGCGACGTCGTTTTCCAACCGTTGAAGATCAGTCATTCAGGATTGGCCAATGCGGTCGCTGGACACGTCCTGATTTACGTGCACAAGGAGCAGGAGCTTGACGACGTGGGACAACGCTACCCAGCCGAACATTATGTACTGGTGGACGACAAATTGCGTATCCTCGCCGCGGTAAAAGAATTCTCGGGCTCGCGTGTCACCACTGTATTCGTTAGGCAGGGTCACTACGCCACTGATCCGAAAATCCTCGCCAGCTATCCGGCTGCGGATATCAGCATCGAGCGCATTGGGGATCTGCTGCAGTATCACTTGCCCGAATTACTTAATTCGAAACCGTGAATGTGCTGGAGCCTATAGCACAACGTAGTCGCCGACGTGGTTTCCAGAATTCCCGGCTGCATGGATTTAGCGAGCGATTCGAAGTCTTCGATCGTGTCGAGGTCGATGCTCCCTTTGGAAATGGGAACTCGGCGACACGTTCGCGATTGGAAAAGATGATTGTTTTTGCGCCGGAATCGCCGGTAAGCTGCAATAGTTCTGGAAACACTGATCGGGCAAACAGGGCGGGCACACCAAGGGTGGTTTCTTCAGCCATGGAAACCTCCTTTCAGCGTCAAACTGCTCCGGAACTCAGAATGACTGTCGCACCTCAGTAAGATTTCGGTCGCTTTCGTTGTACGCGAAACAGGCGATCGTTTGGAACGATCGCCTGAATCTTGTACGGCGAGCTTTAGAGGCTGGAGTAAGGCAAGCCTAGGGCGCCAAGCGTGGCCGGGGTGACTGTGCCCGTGACGCTAAGCTCTTGATCCTGTTGGTATCGGGCAAGAGCGGCTTGGGTCTCGTCTCCGTCGATTCCATCGATCGCGCCGTGATAATATCCAAGGCTGGAGAGCTTCGACTGTACTGAACTGACAACCGTGTTGCTGTACTGGCCTGAAGGTGCATAGCCATTATAGTAGCTATACGGCTCGGACGAGGAGTACCCATACCCGTCGTACGGGTACCCGGAATAGTCGTATGGGTAATCATTGGAATAATCATACGGATAATCGCCGTAGCCATAACCGTAGGGATAGTAATCCCATGGATAGAGGCCCCACCAGGAACCGCCTACAAAAACAAAAACGTGACCATGATCAAAATGGGCACGATGCCTATTCCAATCGCGATGCCAATTACCGTCATGTCGGGAGAAGGCATGATTCTTCACGAACGACTGTCGATTTTGTGCTGTTGAGAATCGTGGATTTGTGACTCGCTTTTGTCCGACAACTGAGTTCACGCGATTTGACTGACGATTTACCGCTGCAACCCTGCCGGCGTTTGAATTAATTGTTCGGTTCGGCAGCTGTTTGCCAGACGCGCGTGGCATGACAGCAGGCGTACGAGCGCCAGTGTAGTAGGACAGCTGCTGAGGTGTTCGATTCAGGCCACCGACACTCCTGTTGCTATTAAAACGTACACCGCCACCTGAGAAAGTGGGCGCTGCGCGAATACCGCCTCCGTTGAAGCCGCCAACGCGGGCGCCACCAAAGTGACCACCGCTGAAACCGCCGAAATGGCCAGCACCAAATCCACCGCCGGCGTGACCCCCACCAAAACCACCTCCACCAAAATTTCCGCCGCCTCCACCGCCGTGCGGGCCTGCCCACGTTGTCGAAGTGAGAGCTACAAAAGCGGTGATGGCTAGACTGAGTAACTTAGTCGTTTTCATACCCAAACATCGTCACGCGCCAGCTGCTTTACCACGGCGCGTCCGTAAGATTTTACGGTGTTGCCGAAGGATAGCCCTTGCCTCTAACTTTCGAGGGAACGCCTGTCCGTTGACAAACTCGCGTAAGCGTTCCGACTGGGCGACGATCATGCGATTACAACAACAACGCCCCGGACCAGACTGCCGCATTTTGCCTAACCGGTAGGTTAGCCTGGGTAGCATCTCATTATTCGGCTTTAGCATCACCGAAAAGCCGCTGCTCCTCCCGCCAGACAGCCACCACCGCGAGGGCAACTAGAATTCCCAGTGATACTTCCGCGAAACGATGCACCGCGGCAATCCATGGTGCCTCCGGGCGCGGAATAAGCACGATGATCGCGAGCGTCATGCCGGCGTAGCTGTATCCGACCTTTTCCAACCGAAACGCAATAGATATGAGTCCGAGCACAAAGATTGTGAGTGAGAACGCGACGAGATTTGCGCCGAAGCAAGCTGCTTCGATTGCCCCGATCGATGCGCCCAACGCGCTCGCGACAATCCGCTGGATCGCCAGGGGTACAGTCGAACTCAGCGGGGATTGCATGACCACGAGAGTGGCAATGACAGCCCAGTATGCTTCGGGCAACCTCACCAGCCGCGCGACCAACACCGAGAGCATCGCCGCAACTGCTGTGCGGACTGCATGCCCCACCGACGGAAGGTTTTCTTCTTTCCAGGTCCAGAGCTTCATAGCACAATCATCTCCGGCACTGTGTGGATGTGGCAAGCTTGCGCTACGGCGTGTCAATAGGTGAATCGCGCTTTTAGCGTTCGGCCATTTGGCAATTAGAGCCCTCGGCCAAAATTCCTGTGACCTGGGAAAACGAAGGCAGCGTTAAGAGCGCGATTTCAGTGGCAAATGCTTCGCTACAGCTGGATCAAACCACGGCGTGTTGCTGTAGCGACCGCTTCGGTGCGGCTCACAACATCTAGCTTGCTGAAAATGCTTTTGACGTGCGTTTTCACGGTGCCTTCACTGATGAATAACTCAGCACCGATTTCCTTGTTACTCTTGCCCGCTGCGATGCGCTGAAGCACTTCGATTTCGCGCGCGCTCAAAGATTCGCCGCTGACGCGTTCCGCCAACTTGGCCGCAAGGCTCGGTGGTATGGACGTTTCACCCGCGTGCACTTTGCGAATGCACTCCATCAACGCTTCGCGGGCGGCATCTTTGAGCAGATA
>Ga0126381_100010643_pt1 | contig 10366 bp, 10 predicted proteins | sample PanSoiMetPlot_28_FD_96465 | JGI IMG/M metagenome (GOLD analysis project Ga0126381, IMG submission 96465) | Tropical forest soil microbial communities from Panama - MetaG Plot_28 | ecosystem: Environmental > Terrestrial > Soil > Tropical forest > Bulk soil | place: Panama | collected 2016-02-17 | reverse complement strand
GGGGAAGACCGGCGCGGTAATCTCCTCGGGCGCCTTGAATGCGAATCGAAATCCGGAAGGCACTTGCGAGAACAAACCTTTCCAAAACGAGGCGCTCGGAAATTGGTAGAAGGCGAAGTCGCCCGATACGGCCTGGAATATCTCCGCATACTCGGTCAGGCAGTCTCGTTGAAACCGGGCCTTCGAGAATTGACCCAGCCTTGAATACCGTTCGGATTGATAGACACTCCCCAGCCAACCTTCATACTTCCAGGACCTCGTGCCGATATAGAGCTGCGCTTCCGCCAGCACTTTCAATTTCGTCGCAAGGTGTCGCTTTAGAGGCGCTTCCTCCGGTGCGAACAGAGATAGATTTTCGTGCAAGCTTCAGCGTAGCGGAGGAGAAAGGCCTCTGCACTTCACGCAGCAGTTTCCGGCTGGCGGATCGTTTGGGAGTCATGCCTCATGCCAGACACGACATCTCCGTAGGCCAGGGGCGATCCAGGTTCGCACCGCTGAGAACGATTAAGGACCTCCCGCAAAGTTTTGGCGCCGAAGGACGGTTTGGGTTATTCTGCGGGATTGCCGTATCGTGTCGACATCAGTTCTCCGCCTCCCGAGTGTCTTGATGTCCTCGTGCAGTTGGGTGCCCTGGATATCGAGGCGGTTAATACAGGAGTTGCCGCTATTCTTCCGGACGTTGTGACGCCAGACAGGCTGGCTGGTGCATTGCAGGTGTCGAGTATGACCGTTTCTCCCGCGGTTGCCCGAGACAACGATTCGGTCTGGCTCCTGAGTCCGCGAGTCGTTCGTATCGGGGGAGTTCTAATCGCACCGCCGGAAGCGATCGCTCCGTGCAATGCGCTTCGGTTGATCGATTCAACTACTTTTGGGACTGGACACCATCCAACGACGGCGTTGTGCATCGAGGCCATTGAAGAGATCTTGACGGCTGAGCGTATGGACAGTGTCCTCGACGTTGGCACGGGGTCGGGCATCCTGGCCTTAACGGCGCTCATGCTGGGCGTGCCGCAGGCTGTAGGACTGGATATTGACGCCGATGCGGTGAAAGTGGCGGCGGAGAATACGCGGCTGAATCAGCTTGAGAACCGGTTGAAACTCATAATTGGCGGCCCTGATGTTGTGCATGGCTCCTGGCCGCTGGTAGTCGCGAACCTAATCGCCGCTGCCCTGATCGACATGGCGCCGGTTCTGGTTCGACGCCTGGCGAGCCGTGGCCGACTAGTGCTCTCCGGGATCCGGTCGTCCCTCGAATCCGAAGTGCGGCAGGCATACGAGCATTTTGGGGTTCGGATTATCGATTCGAATAGGCGGGCGGGATGGACGGTGTTCTCGGCTCGAGCTTCCTGGTGAGGCTTGGAAGGTGAACGGCCTTAAGTGCCATGGGCAGGCATTGCGCCTGTCCCTGTCTCGCTTCGGTCGGAAATTCTGAAGTTGTGTCCCGGTAGCCTGATCCAGGAGTCCGGGAGGCTTCGCAGGATCCGCGAGCATCCCTTAACGCGCTTATGTCGTTGTTAGGGACATATCACACGCTACGTTTCCTATGCGCGACCTATCGACTGGAATACGTAAAACATGGTTACGATAGCATCGGGACGAATGCGGACCATGGCAACACTCTGCGCTTTTATTTCTCTTCTGATTACGCCCGTCATCACCCACACACAAGAGAACGACGGCTGGATTCGTATGTTCGACGGCAAGACCCTGAACGGTTGGAAAGCGAACGAGAATCCGGAATCGTGGTCCGTTCGCGGTGGATCAATCACCGGCGATGGTGAAAAGAGTCATCTTTTCTGGGTGATGCGCGAGTGCCGCAACTGCGAATTCAAAGCGGATGTGAAGATCAGCAACGGCGGCAACTCCGGCATGTATTTCCGCACGGCATTCGGCCCTGGGTTCCCCAAAGGCTATGAGGCGCAGGTGAACAGCACGCACCAGGACCCTGTGCGCACGGGCAGTCTATACAACTTTGCACCGGTTTATCAGCAACTCGTTCCGCCCGATGTCTGGTTTGGCCAGCACATTATCGCAGCCGGCAATCACATCATCATCAAGGTCAACGGGAAGAAAGTCGTCGACTATGTAGATGCGAAGAATACCTATTCAGTAGGCTACTTAGCCCTGCAGCAGCACAATAAAGGCAGCGTGGTGCAGTTCAACAATCTGATGATGAAGCTATTGCCCTAACCCATCCACTGGGGGTTTTTGGCGGTGCCATCAAAGATACTGGAAGTTTTGAACAGTTCCAGTTTGCCGGTGATTGCCACTTGGCGCGTTTTGTCCCGTAACGACGCCATCTGCTCACCCGAGAGCGGTCTGAAGCTGCGGGCTGCTTCAAGTGCCTGATTGAGACGCTCCATCGTATCGCAGCCAGTGATCACGGTCGTGGTCGGCAGCGACATCGCATAATGCAGTGCCTCGATGGCGCTCACAACTCCGCTGCGCGGAATTTCTCCTTCGGCCAGCGGCTTCATCCCGAGTACCGCCATGTCGCGGGTGATGAGTTTTGGCACGACGTTCTTCTCGAAGCTGCGGAAATGCGCATCGAGAACGTTGAGCGGCATTTGCGCCGAATCGAAGTGAAAACCGTGCTGGTCGGCTAGTTCGAGCATGCGCTCGTGTACGATCGGATCTTTGTGGCCGGTGAAACCTATAAAGCGAACTTTACCTGCTTTTTTCGCTTCCAGGAGTGCCTCGAGCGGTCCGCCTTGAGCAAAAAAGCGATCCGGATCTTCGAGCCGTATGTTCTCGTGAAATTGTATGAGATCGAGGTGATCGGTCTGGAGGCGCTCTAACGATTCGTCGATCTGCCGTGTGGTCGCCGCTTTCGTACGGCCATCGAACTTGGTCATCAGAAAGACTCTTTGCCGGTAGCCGTCGCGCAACGCTTTACCCATGACAACTTCGCTTTTGCCGTTGTGATAATCCCAGCAATTGTCCATGAACGTGATGCCGTTATCGATTGCTGTGCGTACGATACGAATGCCCTCGTTCTCATCCTTTGGATCACCAATGTGGGAACCGCCCAGCCCGATGGCGGAAACTTTGATGCCGCTTTTGCCGAACGGGCGCTGTGGAATTTTGCCGCTAGCGGCCTGCGCCGCGTCGTGGACGGCTACAGAGGCAGCCCCTGTGAGCACGCCCATGGCTTCCCGGCGATTTATAGGATTCTTAGATGGCATGAAATGGACCTCGCGACTGCGACCTATCTTATCGCCGGAACCGACCCCGTCGGCTCGATTCACTTGCTTAGAACGAGCGTGGACAGGACTCGAACTGGAAAGCGCTTGGATTTTTCGGAGTCAACGTTCGGACCGCCAGCAACGGAACAAGGTGGGGTATGGCCGTTCAATACAGGTGAAACCGAGTCAAAATGCGTAGAAGGAGGCGCATGCTTCGACAACGGGCGCTACAGATTGTTCTGGTGCTGGTCGGACTACTTTTTTCGGCTGCCATTCTGCCGGTCGTTGGTGGTTTACGTGACCCCGCACATTCCGATACCGGAGACACGATGATGATGGGAATCTATTGCACGCTGGGTATTTTCTTGCTCATGGCCGCTCGGAACCCGTCGGCGCACCGCAGCCTGATCGCCTTCGCGGCTTGGTCGAGTTTCGCTCACGCGATCGTGATGTCCACACAAGGATTTGAAATTGCGAGCCAGAGATCAGGGTTTCTGGGCGGCTCTGCCGTGCTGGTTGTGATTGGCCTAGCCCTCCTCGTCCTGATATCTAGAAAGCAACCGGAACAACCGGCAGTTGCTGCCTGACTTCAGGCCGACATGCCTCCGGGACTGGCGTTCCACGTTGCTGTTCTTGTATAGACTCTCAACTATGGTTCAAGCGCAATGAACACTTAATCACCCGGCTATTCCATTGTTCGGGCGATTCCTCATCGCTTATATCTTCGTCACCAGCGGTATTGCCAAGGTTTTCGGCTGGGAAGCTAATGTCCAGTACATGAGCACACGTCACCTTCCGATGATTCCCCTCCTGCTCGCGGTCGCCGCGATCATTGAGTTGGGCGGCTCTATCTGTCTGATCACCGGACACCAAGCCCGGATGGCGGCGTTTGTCTTGTTTCTATACATGATTGCGGTTACGGTGATCTTCCACAATTACTGGGCTGCGTCCGGCAATCTTGCAGGAATACAGGAAACTCAGTTCAGGAAGAATCTGGCAATTATGGGCGGCTTGCTGGTACTCGCGTACTCTGGCCCTGGAAGGTATTCGCTGGGGACTGTGCATCGCCTGCGCGATTAGACCCGCACACTCCACCTCATTTTTGTGTACCGCCTCGCAAGAATTGTGCCGCTACAGCACCGATTCTTTGCCGTCCGACAAGCAGAAGATTTACGGGATCCTCGGGAGGCCTCCGCGCTATCGTGAGCGGTGACCGAACTTCAATCGGGCCGTGGCCCTCGACTCATTGGCGCCGAAACGAAATATAATCTGATGCCATGGCCATATCCCGAGCCCGCTCGTTATGCGGAATAAGACTCGTTGCGCTCATGATCGGCATACTGCCGCTTGCGAGATCGGCGTCGGAACGGTTGGCGAACGATACTCCGCGGACGACACCGAGCGGCGTGACGTTTACTGCGCCAAAAGATTGGTCGATCACGAGCAGCGGGAATATGGTCCTGTTGGAAGCACCCGAGGCCGACTCTCGGCTGGCCATCGTCGATGTGGAGGCGGGCGATGCTGCCGCAGCCGTAGAGTCCACCTGGAAGACATACCGCCCAGAATCGAAAAGGCCTCTGAAATTGTCCACTCCGAACCCACCCCGCAATGGATGGGAGGAAGACAAATCCTTTAACTATGAGACCTCGCCAAACGAGCGCGTCGTGGTTTTCGCGAACGCACGACGCGCCGCCGGGAGATGGACCGTAATCATTTTCGACGGCTCTCTACCAACCGCCGGGAAACGCGGTGCGCAACTCTCGCTTGTCTTTGAAAGTCTGCGCCCAAAAGGATATCAGCGCGAATCGTTCGCCGGTCGCAAAGCACAACCGCTCACGCCCGAGCGGGTTGCACAACTGAAGGAATTTCTGCAAACGTCAATGCGAAAACTCGGAGTTCCCGGCGCTGCTTTGGCTCTTATTAACCATCAGCAGGTGATCTTCGAGGGTGGTCTGGGGGTGCGTGAGCTAGGAAAGGCTACGCCGGTAGATGCCAATACTCTGTTCATTGCAGCCTCCAACACGAAAGGCATGACCACGCTTTTGCTGGCACGCTTAGTGGATGAAAAGAAGATCCAATGGGACGAGCCGGTCACGCAAGTCTACCCAAGCTTCAGGCTGGGCAACGCCGATACCACTCGACAGGTTTTAATCAAACATCTGATCTGCGCCTGCACCGGCCTGCCGCGACAGGACATGGAATGGCTATTCGAGTTCAAAAACGCGACTCCGGCCTCTTCGCTGGCCCTTCTGGGCACGATGCAGCCAACGAGCCGCTTCGGCGAACTCTTTCAGTACAGCAATCTCATGGCGGCCGCGGCCGGCTATGTCGGGGGTCACGTATGCGAACCGGACCGCGAGCTGGGTGCGGCTTACGATGATGCCATGCAAAAGATGATCTTCGACCCGCTCGGGATGACATCGACCACGTTCGACATGGGGCGTGCGCAAGCAGGAAATCACGCCAGCCCCCACTCCGATGATATTGACGGAAATCCTGCGCGGGCGGCGATGGACTTGAACTATGCAATCGTTCCGGTTCGTCCGGCAGGAGGCGCCTGGACCTCCGCACACGACTTGATCCGCTATGTGCAATTGGAGCTTTCGGAAGGGAAACTGCCTAACGGCACGCAGCTGGTCTCCAAAGAGAACCTCTTCATGCGCCGGAAGCCGCAGGTCCAGACCGGGGAAAACGAGAGTTACGGAATGGGACTTTCCATCGACCGGACCTGGGGCGTCGAAGTGGTGCATCACGGAGGCAGCATGATCGGCTACAAGTCTGACCTGATGTTTCTGCCGGATCAAGGAGTCGGAGCGGTGGTCCTGACCGATTCCGACACGGGCGGGATGTTGTTAGGTCCCTTTCAGCGCCGCCTGCTCGAGGTTTTGTTCGACGGCAAGCCGGAAGCGGTGGGAGATGTGGACGGCGAGGTCGCGTCCTATAAGGCATATCGAGCGAAAGAGCGGAAGCGCCTGGTAGTGCCGGCCGCCGCAACGGAAGTGGCGAAACTGGCCGACCATTACACGAGCACGGCGCTCGGCGCAATCGATGTTCACCGGCAAGGCACGGCTACGGTATTCGACTTCGGCGAGTGGAAAAGTTCGGTGGCGACTCGCAAGAATGATGACGGTACGATCTCGTTTGTAACCATCGATCCGGGAGGTATCGGGTTCGAATTCGTAGTTGGGAAGAGAGAGGGGAAACGAGTGCTAGTCCTGCGCGATGCGCAGCACGAGTACGTGTTTACGGAGACGTAGTGAAGAGAGAAAGGAATTTCCGTTCCTGGCAGGGATTTCGTGAGCGCATAGTCTGCCTGGCCACACCCAATTTTTGCGGTATGAAGGGCTGCTATGGCGTCTAAACCAATCGTTTTGGGTGGCGCGAGGGGCGGCACCAAAGCTAAGCCTGACCCAAACGCAATCTATAAGCACAAGCTAAAGGACCTCGGATTTCAACTCGTTGATCCTCCTTTTGCAGCCAAGCCGAACAAGGACCCGGTGGCGGTCCTCTCACTCCCCAGAAGGTTCCATGTCTGCGTATTGAACAATGATGACTATATCGCGATCCCAGACCTGCGTAGTTGCACAGGCTTGGCGGTCTATGACGTGGCTTCGAAGCTCGGGGGAGCATACCACTTTGGCGGCCATTCGAACCTTAACGAAGAGGACACCGAGATTGGTAAGTTTGCCGCGAAATTACGCGAACATGGTGTTGATTTGGGAAAACTCCAGATGTGGCTCTTTGCAAGTGACAAATGCGCATTTGCAGACAGTTCCTGGCTTATTTAAGAACGCACGGGCTCACGCAGACCCCCACTGTGATGGAGATGCACGTTGAGCCAACCAAGGATGCCACATTCTATCTGCTTGGGACAGGTGTTGTTACAAACAAATTGACATAACTCTACGAGTCAGGAGGTACCGGGCAATATCGATTACTCGTCCAGGCTGTCCTGCACTGGTTGAGGATAAAATGCTGACGGTCGGCCAATTTCCGGTCAGATCGACTGCAAACCATCGATATATAACGTTTGAAGTCTTTTGGCTGCGCTTAACTAGGAAGGCTTCCGAATGCGCCAAAAGTAACGCGCTGGGAAGAAGAGGACCCCAGCGATTACTAGCAAGACTGGCCCGTAGGTGAGCAGGAATAACGCGGTGCCCATCACACCCTCTGCAACGTTCCAAAAGCCGTCGATGGCAGCATTTCTAAGCCGCGTCAGGGCCGACGAATGATCGACAGTGAGGGGCTGTTTGTACTCTTCGCTCAATGTCAATTCAATCGTGGCGAACTCGATCTGATGTGAGAGGACCTGCTGCTCCGCTTGCATCACTTCGATCTCACCGCGAACGTGTGCGATCTGCTCCTCAACAGCCAAAACGTCCGATAACTTGCCCGTGCGATCACGAAGAAGCTGGGTAAGCCGTTGCTCCGTATTGCGGGCATTGGAAAGACGTGCATTCATGTCGACGTAGCGCCGTGTTACCTCTTCGCTCGACCGCGACTCCCGGTCTACACGGCCCAGTTCTTTCAGGGCTGCCATAGTACGGTTGAGCTGTGCCGCCGGAACCTTCAACGTGCCCGTGAGCGAACTTCCGCTGTCGGGCGGACTGGTCGCCGACAAATCAGCGATGTATCCCTGATGGATCGCAAGGACCCGCTCCAACTCGTCACGTGTTTTGTCAAATTCGCGAGTTGTTAACGTGAGCTCCGCTTTGTGGACGACCAACGGCCCCGTCCCTTGCGGCGTCGAGACTTGCGGCACCCCGAGCGGTGCAGGTTGACCTGGCTCACCAGCAGTGCCCCCGGTTACGTCGAAAGCTTCGGCACGGGGCCGATCGAGGCGTTCCACATCGCGGAGGGACGCAGATTCGCGGTTTAGCCTTTGCCACCCATTATTCCGCGTAGAAATGGCCAAGGCCAGAACCACAATCACCACTCCACAGGCGCCGCCCCAGATCAAACGGGATCCAGTGAATGAAAAACTTCTTTTCCGCGGTTGCTGACCATTAAGCTGTGCACGAACACGAGTATCCAGATCGGCGCTCGGGCCGTCGACCTGCCATCCGAGCAACTGGCGCGCAACGCTCTGAAGGTCGGCTGCCAATAGCTGGCATTCTCTGCAATGCTCCAGGTGCGCAGCCGTGGCGGAGGCACGCTCGGCGTCTAGTTCGCCGTCGAGGTACGCCATCAGTTCTTCTTGCGAAACGGGATGGGTGTTGATCTTCATCTCGGTCACCTCTGTCTCTCCTGAGCCTGGCTGGCTGGCTCCAGGTATTGCCTGAGAGCCAAACGGGAACGAAAGAGTCTGGAACGGACCGTGTTGACTGGTAAACGAAGCACGTCGGCAATCTCGGAATAGCTGAGTTGTTCATATTCGCGCAGCATCAGAATCTCTCGTTCCGTTTGCTCCAATTTCCCGAGGGCTTCGCGGATCCAAATGCTGGAATCGGGGGATTCGTTGGAGGCAAGCCCTGGCTCGACCTCGCGAATCTCAGCCGTTTTTTGCCTTCGGTGCTCAGCCGCCAGCAGGTTCACAGCAATTCCATATAGATAAGTCCTGACCCGCGCTCGCGGCTCATATCGTGATGTCCCGCGTATCACCGCGACGAACACTTCCTGTGTCAGATCTTCCGCCCGCTCGCTTGTGCTGAGCCGCCGGCGGAAGAAGGAGTAGAGTGGCTGGCGATAACGTTCGAAGATCTCTTCAAATCCCTCGCGAGACCCTCGCTGAAAATCCAGCATTAGGGCGTCGTCGCTCACCATAGATGTGCACCATCTCGTACACGAGCGCAACAAAGCTGCTCACCATCGCGGTTCCATCCAAATCCCATATCCGTAGATGTAATGTCCGAAAGAGGCAAAAAGTTCCCGGCAGACGTGATTTCCCTAGCGAACTGTCCTGGTCATTTCGTTAGCAGAAATAGCTATGTGTAGCCAGAAACATGAAGTTGATGACCACTGCAACGGTCAGGGCAATTCCGGCAGCTTCGGCCCCAGCCGTGGTGATGATTGAGACCTCCAACCAAGTGCCCGGTGTTTGGTTCGGTTCTATCCTTATATAAACCATTGGGATACGGTCCTCGAACTCTCGAAGAAGTCGCCGCAGACGTCGCTCATTCAACTGAATGACGTGATCCAGCGCCTCTAACAAACCCTCAAAATGTCATTTGCGCCAACTCGAAAAACAATCAAGTTCTATCAGTTCCCTGAAGCCATTCGTCTTCAAAACACGCGAACGGCGCAGCGGCTAAGATTGCGTCCGAGCGCCCGGAATCCGGACAATGAAGTTGGATCAGTCCTGCGACATCGGCCAGACCGATTCTGCTCAGCCGCTCCAAAAGGTGGTCCAGATCGGCTCGCACGAAACTATTGGAGACCGATATTATCCGCAAGTTGAGCGACTACTCAAAACGCACAAAGGGGTTCCGCCGAACCCACAGAAACAGATCTAGTTGGTTCTGCGGAAATCGCCCGTTGCTTGCGATGCTTCCCCGGTAAGGTCACGCCGGCTAAAGTCCGTGCCGAGTACCTCTGCTAGGGCAATCAGGGCTTCCGGACGAACACTTGTCAACTCGGGACCTATGCCCTCGATTTGCGAAAGAATCCAACACCCTAGGTCGTATTGGCGACCCCTGCTAGATCAGCGTACGTGATGAGCAATACCTCGTTGCCGATCTTGTTGTAGATCAACTCGTCCACCGTTCCGGCGGCCCAGGAGGAGGCCGAATCCGCCCTTCTTCCTCGCGCCGCACAATGTGCCGCTGGCTCTTCAGGCGGGTTTGCGACGGGCCGCGTGAGTAAGTGATTCCCCCCGAAAACCGGCCGCCGGGTCGCGTTCCCGTACGCCAGTGAATTTCATCGCCTGTTTCAGGATTAAATGCCGCTCCGTGCTTCATAGTAACCGCTGAAATCACGGCCCGAACCGGCCTTTGCTCGCCGCTGGTGCTCTACTGCATTTCTTCTCAAATTCGACTGGCGGCCCGTGCCTACAATTTCAATGGTCGTGACCCACGACTTGAAAGTTATTCTCGAATAACTGACGGCTCACGCGGCGTCCAAGCTCGACGCCATCCTGCAAGGAGTGGTGAAAATGAAAACCGGCGTAAATGCGCGCCCAGAAAACCTCGTCGAGCCAATCGGCCGTGTTCTCAAAGGTGTGCGTATGGACGCCATCCGAGAAG
>Ga0126381_100010641_pt1 | contig 10367 bp, 7 predicted proteins | sample PanSoiMetPlot_28_FD_96465 | JGI IMG/M metagenome (GOLD analysis project Ga0126381, IMG submission 96465) | Tropical forest soil microbial communities from Panama - MetaG Plot_28 | ecosystem: Environmental > Terrestrial > Soil > Tropical forest > Bulk soil | place: Panama | collected 2016-02-17 | reverse complement strand
CTGGGGACGGCGCGCCCTTGTCAGTGTGGCTTTTGCAATCACTGCGGCGCGAATCTATCCCACAGTCAAGTACGCCCTTGGCCACGGCAAAGCCTGCACCCGCGTCGTCGTTGGCGGCACGCCGGTGACGTTCGATCACGACCGGGTGCTGGCGCCGGCCGAAGTAGTGGCGGTGCGCACGCCGTGAGCTCGGCGAACGCGATGTCGAACCCCGCCACGAGCTTCGAGCCGTACCGTCGGCGCCTGCTCGGTCTCGCATACCGTATGCTCGGGTCGATGGCTGACGCCGAGGACGCGGTGCAGGAGACGTACGTGCGCTGGCACGGGGCCGACCGAGACAAAGTGTCGGATCCGAGAGCGTTTCTTATGACCGTGGCGACGCGAATTTGCCTCGACATGCTGACCTCGGCGCGCGCACGGCGCGAGGAGTACGTAGGCCCGTGGCTGCCGGAGCCGGTGGTTGACACGGCAGCGCTCACGCCCGACAGCCACACGGAATTGGCTGAGGATCTCTCCATCGCCCTGCTCTTGATCCTCGACCAGCTTTCGCCCCTCGAGCGCGCGGCGTTCCTGCTGCACGACGTGTTCGATTTCTCGTTCAGTGAAGTCGGCGGGGCACTGGAGCGAAGCGAGGCGGCGTGCCGGCAGCTTGCCGCCCGCGCCCGCGCCCACGTGCGCGCGGCGCGGCCGCGCGGAGCCGCCCCGCCGGCGCCGCGTTCCGGGGAGATCGATGCGAAACATGCGCAACTCATCTCCGCGTTCGCGGCGGCAACCCGGTCCGGCGATCTAAATGCGCTGACGCAGTTGCTCGCCGGCGACGTGCGCGTCGTGACTGACGGCGGCGGCAAGGTACGGGCGGCGTCAAACGTGATCGCCGGCGCTGATCGCGTGGCCCAGTTCCTGGTGGAGGTCACGCGTAAACGCCCAGGCGCCTGGTGGCGCGACGATTTCACGGTGCGCTTTGCCACCATCAACGGCCTGCCCGGTCTCATGGTGGACGCACCCGAGGGGCCGGTGCAGACTGCGGCCTTTGAGATTGAAGGTGACCTCATACGAGCGGTGTACGTGGTGCGCAATCCCGAGAAATTACGCCACTTGGCCTATTAGCAATTAGCAATTCGTAGGAACAGCCGGGAACAATCCCGACCTGGCCGCATGCCGAATTCTTTTCCCAAGCGATACTTTTCTTACACCTGAGGTCATTTTTTCACATGACCTCCAAGGTCACTTTTTCACATGACCTCGCAGGTCATGGACAGCGCTTTCCCGCTGCTGAATACTTCGGTTGGAGGGTCGTCAGTGGTTCCTTCGATCCCGATTTAAATCGTACAAGGAGATACAGCACATGAAAGCGCTCATCGCGTCCGTTTTGTTCGCCATTTTATTCGTTGGACCGGTTTTGGCCGGCTCGCCCAGGGCCTCATCCAAAGACCCGGCCGCTATCGACGCCGTCAAGCAAGTCGCGCAGGATATGGGGGATGCCATGGTGGCCGGCGATGTCAACAAACTGAGTCAAATCTATGGTGACGATTTCGCAGAAATTGAATCCCCCGGCAAAATTATCACCAAGAAGGACCTTCTCAGCGACTTTGCATCCTTCCATGACAAACTCCAGTGGTTTGAATGTGGACCAATCGACGTACAGGTGTTCGGCGATGTTGCCATGTCTCAAGGCAATGTCAAGGAAAAGAGGAGCCTGAAGGGAAAGGATACCAGCGGCGAGTTTGCCTGGATGGATCTCCTCGAGAAACGCGCAGGCAATTGGGTGGTCGTGCAGAGCGCCGGCGCCAGGCTGGTGGCGGACTGGTCCAAAATGAACTCCCAATCGCAAACCGCCAGGGTTGTGGCGACCATCAAGCAATTCGAACAGGAGGTTGGGGATGCCATGGTGGCGCGCAATATCGAGAAACTCAATCAGAGCTACGCTGACGAGTGGGCCATCCCCGCGTCGTCCGGCGGGATTTTCACCAAGCAGAACCTGCTGGACGATTTTAAATCCGGCAACCACAACCTGGTGTCGTTTGAACTTGGACCTATGAACGTGCAGGTGTTCGGTGATGTTGCCGAGGTCCAAACCAGTGTCAGCGAAAAGAGGACTCAGGACGGAAAAGACATCAGCGGTGATTTTGTTTTTATGGATCTCCTCAAGAAGCGCTCGGGCCAATGGGTGATTGTGCGCACCTTAAGCACCAGGATGAAATGATGAAATGATGAAATGAACAGAGGAAATGAGGGCTTGTCCTACATCGCCCAGTGGATTGGCGTGCCCTCTTCGAGATCTTGAATGCTGTCGGCATCCACCCCCAAGCCGGATACGTGGTGATGTCTCCATGGAACCCGGCTGGTGGGACAGCATCGATGTGGCCGACGCTCTGCAGGTTTCTGCGACAGGCATTGTGAGTTCCCTGCCAAAGCATCAGTTTCTCCTACTCTCTTCCTTCATTCATCACGCTCATCTTCGAGTTTCTGCGCATGTGGCTTCAGAGAACCATGCCGAAGTGCACGCTCTTTCATCAGCACAAAAAACACCGGGACCAGAATCAATACGTGAATGGTTGAGGTGATCATGCCGCCGACGATGGGCGCTGCGATAGGTTTCATTACGTCTGAGCCAATCCCGCCTTCCCAGAGAATGGGAATAAGGCTGGCAAGCACGGCACAGACTGTCATCAACTTGGGCCGTAGGCGCTGGACCGCTCCCTCGATTGCGGCTTCGCGTATCTCTTCGTTAGTCAGCGTCGTACCGTGTGACAAACGCTTATCCAGGGCTTCATGCAGGTAAACAACCATGACAACGCCAGTCTCAACTGCAATGCCGAACAGAGCGATATAGCCCACCCAGACAGCCACACTGAAGTTGTAGCCAAGCAGCCACTGGAGAACGAGGCCTCCGGTCATGGCATACAACGTAGGAAAAATGAGGACGAACGCCTCGGTAACGGAATGAAACACCATATAAAGGAGCAGGAAAATTAGGATGAAAACAACAGGAAGAATGATTTTCAGCCGCTCCTTGGCGCGTAATTCGAATTCGTATTCACCGGACCACTGATAACTATATCCAGCGGGCAATTTGAGCTTTTGCTTCAGAACATCAGATGCCTGCTGGACGAAGCCGCCATAGTCTTTCGTTTTGAGATCAATGTAGACGTAGCCGGTCAGTTGTCCGTCTTCGTCGCGGATCATCGCCGGCCCGTGGGAAAAGGAGATTTTGGCTACCTGCTCGATGGGAATCTGAGCGCCGGCGGGCGTCGCGATCAGCACGCGGCGCAATGCATCAACATCGTCGCGGAAGTCGCGCTGATAGCGGACATTCATCGGATAACGTTCGCGCCCTTCAACGTTCTCCGCGACATTCATACCGCCAATACCTGAAGAAACAGCCTGCTGCACGTCGGCAATGGTCAAGCCGTATTTCGCCGCTTCCGGACGATTGACCTCCACGTTCACGTAAAATCCCTGCGAAACGTGCTCGGCGAAGATGGACCTTGTCTGCGGCAGTCCGGTTAAGATCTGCTGTACTTGCGCGCCCAGTTGCTGAATTTCATCTAAATATGGCCCTTGAATCTTCATGCCGACCGGTGTCTTGATTCCGGTGAGCGCCATGTCCAGCCGGTTCTCCACCGGCATGGTCCAGGTATTCGTCAGGCCGGGAAATTGAAGCTTTCCGTCCATTTCCTGAATGAGCTTTTCGTAAGTCATTCCGGGGCGCCACTGTTCCCGCGGCTTCAGCATCACGGTCGTGTCATACATGTCGAGTGGTGCGTTATCGGTTGCGCTGTCAGAGCGCCCTACTGCACCAAAGACCGTCTCAACTTCCGGGAATGAGCGGAGAACCCGGTCTTGCTCCTGAAGAAGCTGAGAGGCCTGAGTGATGGAAATGCCTGGCAGTGCCGTCGGCATGTACAGAGAAGAGCCTTCATAGAGAGGAGGCATGAACTGGCTTCCCAATCGAAACATCAAGGGAAAAGTAACGACGAGGAAGATCAGGTTCAGCAGAAGGGTCGTCTTCCGGTACTTCAGACACAAACGGAGCACCGGCAGATAGAGCGCCTGCGTAAAGCGCGAAACCGGGTTTTCCGATTCCGGCCGCAGTTTGCCTTTAATGAACATGAGCATCAATACCGGAACCAGGGTCACGGCCAGCAACGATGAAAAGGCAACCGCAAAAGTTTTGGTCCATGCCAGTGGCCTGAACATGCGGCCTTCCTGTGCTTCCAGCAGGAACACAGGAAGAAACGAGACCACAATGATCAGCAAAGAGAAAAAGAGCGCCGGGCCGACCTGCTTGGCGGCATCAATCAAGATCCGTCGACGGCTTCTCTGCCTCAGCGGCTTGGCTGTTGTAGCTTCCTCCGGGTAGATAATGTGCTCAGCGCCCACGGTGCTGACCGGGGTTGGAGGGTTTGGTGGTTGCTCCGATAGATGGCGATATCCGTTCTCCACCATGACAATGGCGGCATCTACCAGGACACCGATGGCCAAAGCCAGCCCGCCGAGCGACATAATGTTTGAGCTGACACGCAGGAAATACATGGGAATAAACGAGGCGAGGACAGCGATCGGCAGAGTGATGATCGGGATCAGCGCGGAGCGGAAGTGAAATAGAAATACGATAATCACTAAACTGACGATGATCGCTTCCTCAATCAGGTCACGTTGGAGAGTTTTGATGGATTCGCCGATGAGGCCGGCTCGGTCGTACCCTGCAATCACCTCCACTCCAGGCGGCAAAGAAGGCTTGATCTCAGCTAGTTTTTTCTTGACGCCCTCGATCACGTTGAGTGCATTCAAGCCGTAGCGCATTACAACAATGCCCCCTACGGTTTCGCCCTCGCCCTGCCATTCCGCTACCCCTTCGCGAATGTCAGGACCGAAGGAAACCGTACCGAGGTCCTTGATTAATACCGGAGTGCCATTCTTCGCTGTTACGGGAACATTCTCCAGATCAGCCAAAGATTTCAGGTATCCCAGGCCACGAACGTAATATCGAGTTCCACTCAATTCGAGCACGCGACCGCCGACTTCGTTGGTGCTCGACTTAACCCGATCAATGACAGTCGAAAGAGGAATGCCATAAGCCAGCAATTTGTTGGGATCAAGCTGAACCTGGTACTGGCGAACGAATCCGCCGATGCTTGCGACTTCCGCCACGCCCGGCACAGTTTCAAGCTGATAGCGCAGCCGCCAATCTTGCAGGCTGCGCAGGTCAGCCAGGCTGTACCTGTGAGTGTGGTCCACCAGAGCGTATTCATAGATCCAGCCGGCGCCCGTAGCATCAGGCCCGATCATGGGATGTACTTCTGCCGGCAGCCTCCCTTGTATCTGCTGCATATATTCGAGTACGCGTGAGCGCGCCCAGTAAATATCTGTTCCGTCCTCAAAGATCACGAAAACGTAGGAGTCGTTGAACATGGTCTGCGCCCGTACTGCCTTGACCCGCGGCGCCGCCAGCAGAGCGGTAACAATTGGATAGGTCACTTGATCTTCAATAATGTTGGGCGGCTCTCCTTCCCAACTGGTATGAATGATCACCTCAACATCGGAAATGTCAGGCAATGCATCCAGCGGGATATGACCAAGTGACCAGATTCCGGCCATCACCAGGAGCAATGTTCCAGCGAATACCAGGAATCGATTGCGCGCGCACCACTCGATGATCCAGTTAACCACGTCACATTCCTCCGGTCGCATTGACGGTGAGCTGCCTGCTGGCGATAACGGTTCCGTTCTGGCGGGCAGTGATCGTCACCTGCCATGTTCCCCCGGAGCCGAGATCCCCTTTGCCCTCGTACATGCCTCCGCCTTGATCGCTCACGTCCACACTTGTTTTCATGGCCGCCATTCCCATAGCCGGCATGGCCGCCATGTAGAACGTGACGTTTACTTGTGCGCCTGCGATGGGTGCTCCGTTAGCGCCGGTCAGCTTGACTCGAAAAACATTGCCGCCCTTGTGCGGAGGAGTTGGATCCGTCGTCAGTTCAACATTGGCCTGGGGAGCTCCTTCTGGGCGATTCATTGCTGCGGCAGCTCCGGCGCCGGGAGGAGGAGGAGCATACGCGCCAGCAGCAGCTTGCAACTGAGCTTCAGAATCAATCAGGAAATTGGCCGAAGTCACCAGCGATTCTCCCGCCTTGAGTCCCTTCAAAACGACAACGTCATCTCCGACGCGTGGACCCAGCTCGACTTCACGGGGCTCAAAGGCGCCCCCGCCTTTGTTGACGAACACCAGGTTGCGAGTCCCGGAATGGAAAATGGACGATGAAGGAATGGTCACGCCTTTGCCCACCGGGGCTTTCAACGACACGTTGACAAACATTCCCGGTTTGAGCAAAAGACCCGGATTCGGAAACACCAGACGCACCTTGACGGTGCGGGTGTTCATGTCCACCTGCGGCAGAATGAAGTCCACGCGCCCACGGAATGTCCTTCCGGGATAAGAATCCACTGTCACCGTGGCAGCATCTCCCGGCTTGATTCGACCAATATCGGTCTGAAAAATCTGGGCATAGACCCACACACTCGAAAGGTCGGCAACGGTGTAAAGTTTGGTTTCGGGCTGAACATACATGTTGGGCAAGGCATTCCGTTCCGTTATGTAGCCTGAAACAGAAGAGTTGATGGTGAGATCGGTAATCGGTTTTCCGGTAGATTCCAGCTTGGCGATTTCGCTCTCAGGCACCTCCCATTGCTCAAGCCGCTGTCTTGCGGCGCTGACCAGGGTCTCCGCGCCGCTCGCAACGCCGTCAACCGAGCTCTGCTTGAGTTGTTGCTGATTTTTGCGTGCCAGCAAGTATTCCTGCTCGGTTGTTACCAGGTCCGGGCTGTAGATAGTGAACAGCGGCTGTCCCTTGCGCACGTAATCGTAGGTGGCGTCCACGTACACCTTGCGAATCCATCCGGGAAATCGTGTCTGGACAGTCGCGAGCTGCCGTTCATTTACGTCAACGTTGCCGGTTACGCGAATGTCATTGCTCACAGCTTTCATCTGCGCGGTTCCGAGCTTGACGCCAATGCTTTGCATTCGTTGTGGAGTGAGCTGTACCGGGGCCAAATTGGGTTCATTGGCCCCGGTTCCCGCCGGCGAACCACTGCTGTTTGGATCTCCCGAATTATTCGCAGAAGGGCTAACTGCCGCAGCCGTTGCCCCCGAACTCGGGTTGCCGGCTTCAGACTTGGGCTGACGAGAGCGTAACCAGACGAAGAGCAGCGCCGCTGCCAGAACTACATTCAAAGCGACTGCAACGATGAGAGCGCGGTTTCGCTTGTTGTTCATTGGAACTTCACCCCCGTAAGGGTTTCGAGGTGGGCCAGTGCGATCTCGTGGTCCGCCAATTCACGCTGATACTCAAGCTGCAAGTTCAGCACGTCCATAAAGGAAGACAAGAGCGTTTGAAAATCCTGCCGGTTTGCCTGATATGCAGCCAGGGCCGAGCGGAACGCAGCGTCAGATTGTGGAATCAGGCCGTCTTGGTAGATCTTCAGTTGTTCTGTTGACGTCTGCGCCACGACGTATTGGTCCTGAACCTCAGCCAGCCGCCGTTGCACTTCGGCTTCAAGCTGCTTGTTTGCCTGATCGTGGTTGGCTTGGGCTTCAGCCAATTCCGCCTTTCGTCGGCCACGATTCGGCAGCGTGATGCTGAAGCTCGCCATATAGTAATCGCGGAATTTGCGATCAGTATTCTGGTACATGTACTGCAGAGTGAAATCCGGACGGAATTCTTTCTTTGCAAGTTCCACCTGCGATTCGGTCTTGGCCAGCGTCGCCTGCTGAGCTTGGACGTTCGGATTCTGCTTCCTTGTCAAATCCAACAAGTCCGACACACTGTATGAAATGGGCCTCGCGGCCAGCGGCTCAGTCTGAATATCTGGAGTATCTTGAGATCGATTGAGCAGCTGCTTGAGTTGCGCCTCTAGTTGTCCGACGTCGCGGTGATGCATGGTGATCTCTTGCAGGATCTTTGTGTGCTGCAATTGTGCTCTTAGGACTTCTTGCTGGTTGCCCTGTCCCACGCGATAGCGGGATTCGACGATCTGCTCGACATCCTTCAGCAACTGATCATTGCGTTCCAGGACTGACAGGGTTTGCTGAAGATAGGCAAGGCGGAAATAGACGGCCTTGAGCTTGTCGGTCACTGTCCGGCGCATGACGTCGATCTGGACGTGACGGACATCGGCTTCGCGATTTGCTACCCGTGCCCGCAAGCCCCGCTTCCCCGGATACGGGATCTCCTGAGAGGCGCCCAGCCCGATGTACGCGAACTCGCTGTTTGTGTATCCGGCAAAAGGGAGCGGACTGCCAACCGAGAACAGCTGTGTGGTCACTTGAGTATCCGGCAGCGCTGACACCTGGGGAGCAACGTGGGTTGCCGCCCCGTAACCGCGCTCGGCCGCGGCTATTTCCGGGTTGTTCTGCTCAGCCTCAAGGATCAGGTCCTTCAGGCCGACAGGCGCTGCTGCATTGCGAGCCTGAGGGTCTCCTGGTGATGTCGCACCCGCTTTTGAGCCGTCTTGGCCTATCGCAAAGCCAGCAAGCAGGAAGCAGATTCCGAGCAAAGTCAGTACTCGGCCACGGCCAAGCGTCCGCGCGAATTCACGCGGAAAAACACAAAGAGCTTTCATCTTTCCTCCAATCTGAAAACGGACCTTGCCACACGCAGGCGTGCGCCATTGGAGAGGCGAGAAAGCTCTATTAAATTCTCAGAATTGCAGAGGAGGACGGTGGTGTTTCAGGTGGCGAATGACCGATGCCCGCGACGGGGAGAAGCACTCGCTGTACGGCCGGCACGGAATCAAAACTTGGCTGAACAACGTACAAAGGGTTCAATTGCTGCAACAACTTGAATGATCCCTTGGCTACCGCTGCCTGATCCGGAGCTGAGAGCGTCTGGCAGCAAGAATGAGACGATGGCATGTCTGCGTGGCCGCAGTCGGACGCCATTTCCCGGCAACAGGCGGCTTCTTCAGCGGTAGTTACCGCGCCCGGCAGCATGCAGGCAAAGACTGGTGATCCCACAAGCAGGCAGATCAAGAGTAAAACGCCGATTTGGCAGACACGTGCCACTGCTTTAGAGTCTACAAAAGCCGTCTTCTCAAACGCAAGCCGAGTGGAGACGTCGCAGTGTGGCGCGGCGCGGTGAAGCGGCACGGCCCCGCCCATGCCTGTAAAACAGAGTGCAAGCTGAACAAAGCTACCCGGCATGGCATTCAACTTTCCATTGATTGTTGGTCTCGCGCGGTGGAGCTAATGCGATCTCTTAATTTGTGAATGGACAATGAGCGCAGCCGAAACGAGTTTGTTTGATAGGCGGATAAGAGAATGGTGGCCAGGGACGGAATCGAACCGCCGACGCCAGCCTTTTCAGTTTGTGCAAAAGCTGTATTTCTAACGACTTAAAGGGTTTCAGGTGGCTGCCTAAGTCCTTGATGAGTCGCAAAAGACGCTCGAATCGTGGGCTGGAATCGTGGGCTGAAAACGTCACTCGCGTGCTGAACGCTTTCTTTGTTCTGATGCTCACGAGATCCTAAGCCGGTCTTGACCCAGCGCTACGCGGCGTCCAAGCTTCCTCGCGAAGGCAAAGCGTGCCGCTTCATCCTTCTTGAGCGTGATTCTGTAGAGCAATCGAAGTGCGGCAGTTGCGATGAGGATAGAACCAACCGTCAGCAATTGGCTCGCAATTTGACCTTTTGATTGGAGCCAGCGAGCGCGCTTGGTTGGCGTCGACCATCCGCGAAGTCCGGGAGCACAACCATTGTTTGCGGCAGGCAAGCGGGGACGATCCGAAAGGCTGCGTGCCGGACCGGGCCTCGGTGTGGTTTGCACAGCAGGAAAGCAACTTGTTTAGCGCTGTAACAGTGGCTCAAACCCCTGATTGATCCTGCAGCAACCAAGTATCCGGGCTGCCCATCTGTCCAAGCATGCGTCGTGTGCAAGTCGTTCTTGGAGTTGCTCTGGTAGTGTCAAGTCCGCGCGCCCGTGCCTCCGGCGATGATCACGAAGACTACGACGCTTACAAGCTCCGCTTTGGTGGAAATCCGTTTTTATCCGGCGAGGCAATTCTTCGTCACTACCAACATTCTGGGCATGTACTTTTTTGGATACGGCAACTTCATTTCCTCGCAAGCTACGATCGGAGTCAAGCTGACGAAGCACATCGCCGCGCGCGGCGGCAATCAGCTGGGATCGCGATTCAATGTCAACACCAAACCCAAGCAGGTTGGCTTGAGCCCGAATCAAAAAGGGGCGGCCCGACTGGAGCTTTCCTTCTAACAAAATTCGCTTGCGAGAGGCGAGACTTTAAACAGGCTAGAGAGTAAGAGAATGCATTTCATCCCGGCCAATCCCGGCATTTTAGAATTTCTGCGCG
>Ga0126381_100010640_pt1 | contig 10367 bp, 11 predicted proteins | sample PanSoiMetPlot_28_FD_96465 | JGI IMG/M metagenome (GOLD analysis project Ga0126381, IMG submission 96465) | Tropical forest soil microbial communities from Panama - MetaG Plot_28 | ecosystem: Environmental > Terrestrial > Soil > Tropical forest > Bulk soil | place: Panama | collected 2016-02-17 | reverse complement strand
GCATCGATCCGCCTCCGCCAGCCGGGTTCGTTGTAATACGGATTATCGACCCACAGGTCGCGGAAATCGGCCACCCAAGGAAGCTTATACGCGCGCGCCAACCGACTGGCGACGATCAGCCCGGTATTGGGCGGCACGCTGGCGAAGATGATCTCGGGCTTTGCTTCCTCGATCAGTCGCCTGCCGGCAGGAATGGCAGTCCTGAGCCAGTCTGCCCGCAGGTCCGGTATCTGTATCAGCGCCAAATAATGCCGGCGAAGAGTTTGCCGCAGCGTGCTCTCCGGGGGCCGCGGCGACGGTTGCTCCGGAGGACCGCCGATCGGGGCGGCCGCGCCGCTGCGCACCAATCGCACCATCCGTTCGAGCCCATGGCGGTGCTCACGATAATCAGTGTAGACGACCCGCTCGCGTTGGATCTCGAGCGGCAAGCTGCGATCTTCCACGATGTCGGTCGTCAGGACGTGCACGTCATGGCCTCGGCGGTCGAGATAGCGCGCCAGCTTGCCTACGCGCACCGCACCGATGACATTGGAAGGGGGGAACGCAAAGCTGACGATTAGCACCTTCATTTGGCGCGGCGGTCCGGCGCGAATCTCGATCCCGGATTACCGGACGCGCCTGAATACGAGTTGATGGCAGCCATAAGAGCTGTTTTCGCGGATCTTGACCGGGTCGAAGCCGTCTCGCTCGTAAAATTCGGTAATCCGCTTCACCGATGCGAACTCGTAAGGATAACCTCCAACCCAATCGACAACGTCATGTATCCAGCTCATTCCACGCCCCCTGGGCGCGCCGGACACGTCTTGAACAAATTTTCTTACCTCTCCCGCACGCAAATAGCCGAGCACCGACTTGAGCTCCTGTGGTGTCCAGACGTAAATTGCATAGAGCGGACGAAGTAGAGCCGGCAGCGAGTTGTATCGGCGTTTGCGCTTTAACCACCACTGACTGATTTCACCGCAATCATTATAGATCGCGATGAACAATAATCCCGCGGGTTTGACCAAGCCTTTCACGTTCTCCATCGCCTGCCACATCTCACCGGTGTGGTGCAAAACGCCCCACGAGTAGACGATGTCGAATTGGCCTAGTCCGCCCAGATATTGTTTGTCGAGGACCGAGCCCTGCTCAATTCTCCATGATTTGTCGCCGGGCGAGTAGCGGCGCCGTAGCTCCTCCGTGCAGGCCACACTTTGGCTATCGAAATCAAAGGAAAATACCCTGGCGCCGAGCCGCCGGGCGGCGAGCGACGAAAGGCCCGAACCGCTGCCAATGTCCAAAAAAGTCCTGCCCGAGAGCGAGTCTGCTTCGAGAAATTCTTTGAGATTCTGTTCTGCCTCAGCGATCCGCGCGAGGTTCAGCCGCTTCAGGAAGCGCGCCCAGTTCCGGCCAAATCGAAAGCGCTGGCCAGTGCTAATTTCGCGCGCATGCTGCTCGGCTACATCGTTGACGGCCGACATGCCAATCCTTGTAGTCTTAACAGCCATTTACAAGAGCAGCCAAGCCGCTCGTCGCGATTTCCACTGCCGCGTATCTACCACCAGGGCCTGAGATTGATCGCAGCTTTTGATTAAGATTTCATACCCGAAAGGCACAAATTCCGCAAGGAGGAGGGACCAGGAGTCCGGCGCCAGGCGGGCTACCTCGCGCTTCGCGCGCATTCGCGAGTAATCATATAGAGCTGTGCCGGTGCAAGTTGCCAAAAAGAATCAGTGGTTCTCAGCGCGGCCGCCGAATAGCGTGCCGGCAAAACGGACAGGGTGTCACGAAGCACGGCAACCACCGACCGACCGAGACCAAGACCCTGCTGATCGAGCGGGCCCAAGGGGACTAGGCAGTGTCGCAATTTTTCTGGGAGCGGAGCTTCTCTCGTCGCGTCCGGCCAAATACTCATTTGCGGATCGTCGATGACATAGGCGACGACATCGCCCGCCGGTCCGTCCCCCGGAGACAAACCGCTCAAATCCGCCCATGGCCGGATGTCGCTGCCAGTGTCGAGTGATCCGCGGAACAGCCGCTCCACCATGCTCTGGTGCTGGGCTGTGAGTGGGCCGAAAACCGGCGTGCCGGCGTGGGCCTCGGCAAAGGCTGCAGCTGCCTGGCCGTTCACCGCCACGACACGGACGACCTGCTGCTCCAGCGCGGAGAGCACGATACCCGATACAACCATAATGCTGCCGAGGGCGAACGCAACTCCGTGCTTCTGTTGAGCGAGAAACCAGCCCGCGAGCAAGGCCAGTGGAGTCACAAAAATTTCCATATAAGTCGATGTCTTGCGAATGAATTCGGGTGGTGACAGGGAAACCGGGAATAACGAGAAAATCACCAATAACCCGATTGCCCAGATGAGCACAAAGCGAATGCCCGGCTCGGCCGGTCGACGCAGCGCGAGCACACATCCTGCAAGAGCCAGCCAACCGAGTAGGCCGACATGGTAGATCTTGATTAACAGGAACCTGAGATAAGCCCATGGCGATGTTTCGCCGAGGGTTTGAGTAGCGAGCTGATCCCCGACCGCCCGATGGACTACGTCATAGTGGTAGAGTGGGTCGCCGTATGCCAGCCAGAAAAAAATCAGGTCGGCGACCCAGAAGAGAAAGCCTCCCAGCAGGAACCAAAGCCACCCGGTGCGCCAGCGTCTTTGAAAGGCCGTGAAAAAGACGAAGACGAGGCCAAATACTATTACCTCTTCTTTGATCCAAAAGACCCACCCGGCCAACAAGCCAGCTGCGAAATATAGCGGGTAGCTGTCATCTCTTCCTGCAAAAAAGAATACGACAATAGAGCTCGTAATAAACAGGGCAAGGTAAGGATCCGGATTAAGGCTGGTGGAGAGTGCGGCGTCGAGGGGCAGCACAGCCAGCGTAATCCCGGTCCAGATGGCGGCCCGCAGGCCCCATAATCGGTACGCGAACCAGTAGGTCAGCAGAGTGTTGCCGAGCCAGCAAAGAAAGAAAAGCCCTGCTGCTCCGGCTACGCCATTGCCGAAGAGGCGGATAGAAAGCGCCTGAAAGCCGTTGATGCCGTATCGGACGGCGCCGATATAGGTTGCGTGGCCAATATCTCCGTGCAGCAGGCGTTGCGCTTGAGTGATATAAACGATCTCGTCGGTTCCGAGCGCTCCGCGAAAAAATGCCAGCCGTATCAGCGCTGCGATCAGAAGAATGACAATCGCGCAGACCCAGGAGCTTTTGACCCCGGTCGGCGCGTCGCTAGTGCTGAGCGCGGTCATGCTGCAGCATCCTCTTGTTCGCCGGAGCCGTGGCCGGGCTCGGGCTTGTGATCTAGCAAAGGCTTGCCGCTGACAAGCATCACTATCATTTACTCAACCTCAACGTTCCGTAATTAGGATCAGCGGCGAGTGAACTATAAGCTTCTCTTGCCCACGTACCGGGCCCGGCAGCGATGGGTGCTGCGGACGCTGGATCGCATCGCACGCATTACCGACATTAGACGCCTCATCAATGTCGGTTGCGGCGAGGGCGACATCGATCGCGAGTTCCGCCACTATTCGAGCCATCTTAGCGCATGCGACCTTAATGAAGGCGACGTTGCGCACGCGCGTGCGCTGAATACCGACGTCGAAACGATAGAGTATTGCGTCGCCGATGCTCAGCGGTTGCCATTTAACGATTCCAGTTTCGACGTTGCCTGCTGCCTCGAGGTGATCGAACATGTCGCCGATCCCCGCGCCTGCCTCCGCGAACTCGCGCGGATCGTCCGGGCGGGCGGTCATGTCGTCCTCACTTGTCCGAGCGCACGCTTTCCGCTCACCTACGATCCCCTCAATTGGGTGCTCTCGCGCGTCGGGACGCATGTGAGTGCGGGAGCATTCGGTTATGGGCACAGCTGGCTGGTTCGTGAAGAAGAACTTATCGAATGGGCGAGTGAAGCGGGCTTCCGGCTGATCGACAGCGCCCGTCTTTGCAAGGCGCTCGCCGGCTTGGCGGAAGCATATTGGCCGGGGCTCATCCAAAGTATCATCAAGGCGAACGCCAAGAACCGAAGAGGCGCCGCTCGGCGCACCAGCGACGAAAGCCGGGCCGGTGTGCGGATGCTTCCGGTGGTGCGCCCTTCTCGCGAAGATCCGCCCTTGCTGGGGGTTGTCGATGCATTTATCGATTTAGATAATCGCCTTTTTGCGTCGAGCCGGACCGCGCTCGACTTGGGATTTTTGTTTCAACAGCACCTTTGAGACTGATTGATCCGAGGTTGCCGTGATCCGGTCAACAGCGAGCAGGAATCAGCCGGCGCCGCTCTGGCCGCCATCATAGGTGAATCTGGCCGCCCGGAAGTGGGGCGCAGCCTCCAAGCCAGGTGAGCCATCTCCGTGGTCGCGCCAAATGCCCGCAATCAAAAAGGGCGGCTGCCCGCGAGCATAACGTTGAGTTTGCATCACCTCCCGCCAAATCACCGCCAAAAGCATCACCAGAAACGAAGTGAATGCGATGCTGATAGGTGCCGTGATCGCACGAGCCGGTTCAGCGAAACCCGTCAGGCTGGAGACGTACAAAATGATTCCGACCAGAATTCCGAGTACACCGATGTTGAGCAATACTTGAGTAAGTTTCTTGGAGTGGATAAGAAAGTCGAGATTGTACTGTATCAACGAGATCAGGTTCCACTTGCTCGCGCCGTAGCGGCGGCGGAATTGAATGATCGGCAATTCCACACACGATCGAGCATTTATATAGAGTGCCGGCGTGTTGTAATGCACGTAACCGAACCCATCGGTCATCATGTCGAGGAGACGCGCACTAAACAGGCGGTAAGCGCTACCGAAATCGCGGATCCGTTCGCCGGTCAGGTAGCGGTTGACACGGTTGCCGACCCAAGTGACAACGAGACGAAAGCGCGTTTCCTCACGCCGATCGCGATATGTTGCGACGAGATCGTGACCGTTCGCGATCTCTGCGACCAGCCTGCGGATGTCTTGCGGGTCATGCTGGAGGTCGCCGTCCAGCATGACGATCCAATCGCCGCGCGCGACGCTCATGCCGGCCCCCAATGCGGCGACCTGGCCATAGTTCCGGTAAAGCTCCACAATTCGAAGGCCGGGCGCGTGGCCGAGTACGCTCTTCAATCTGGCCAGGGTGCAATCGGTTGATCCGTCATCAACCATGACGATCTCGGAGGTCAAATCGATCGTTGCGAGAACCAAAACCAATTTGTCCAGCAGCTCGGGAATGACCTCCTCTTCGTTGTACACCGTGCACACAACGCTGAGCGCGGGCTTTGCCGGCGCCCGCAGGGCGGATCTTGCGAACGCAACATCCGTCTGGACCGATATGTCCTCCGCCGCACCGATCATCGCCTGCACCTAGAGGATGCGGTCGCGCAGGGTGAGCTCCTTGATCCGTCGTTCCCATTCGAGGAGCGAGCGATACCATTGGAGCGTATAGCAAGTCGGATCCTCGCCGGCGATGTCGCCGCGTTCCAGCGCCTGCTTGATTTCGACAATTCCCTCATGGACGCGGATCGAGGGCTCGAAGCCAAGGCGCTGCTTGATCTTTGCAAAGGACAGATTGTAAGTGCGCTTGTCGGGATCGTCCGGGATCCGGTGGACCGTCACATGCGGGATCACGTCGAGTACGAATTGAGCGAGGTGGCGGATCTGGTAATTCATGTCGTCGCTGCCGACGTTGAAAATCTCCCCGGCGACCCGCTCGGCGTCCTCGCCGACCCCGAGAAGCAGAGCTTGAACGACATCATTGATGTGCACGAATGGCCGCCACTGCTCGCCGGAGCCCATCACGTATATGACCCGCTCCTTCCAAGCGCGCAGGGTCATGATGTTGACGGCCAAATCGAAGCGCATCCGCGGGGCGAGGCCGAATACTGTGGAATTGCGAAAGATCACCGTTTCGAAATCGGGACCGGCAAGCTTTGCCAACGCCTCCTCGACCCGCAGCTTGCTTTCCGCGTAAAGAGATTGTGGCCGGCAGTCGTCGTTTTCGGTCAAGCGCTCGCGGACGCCGTGGCCGTACACCGATGCGGAGCTCGAATAGACATATCGTCTGACCCCGGCTTCCTTCGACAGCCGCGCCAATCGCATGCCGCCGCCGCAATTGATCGAGCGGGTCAGGTCGGGATCGATCTCGGCCGATGCGTCATTGCTGAGCCCGGCGAGGTCGACGACAATCTCGACCCCGTTCAGAATCTCCGGATCGAAGTCGCGTGTATCCTCGACGAGGATTGCCGCTCTCTCGCTGCCGCATATCTTCTCGATCCGGTCCTTGCCAAAAAAAAATCGGTCGAGGGCGATCAAAGAGTGGCCGCGCTCGAGCAGCTTTTTGCACAGCGGCACCCCGATATAGCCGCCAGCCCCCGCGACCAACACCTTCGCCATTGAACTGTGAACCTCCGTCGGTCCTAATGTCGGCCGGAAGCAGTTTAGCCAAACGCCGGCTCGAGCAGCGCGTCGGCGTGCCGTGCTTTGACAAGGGCCCGCACGATCCCGTCGCACTCGTCCGCGGTCATGTCGTTGTAGACCGGCAGGGCGAGCACGCTGTAGGCGCTCGCCTCGGTGCGCGGCAGCGACAGGTAGCGACTCGTGCGGTAGGCGCGCATGTGGTGACAGGGCGGGCTGTAGTACTTCCGCACGTGAAGGTTTTCTTTGGCGAGCTCCGCCGCCACCGCGTCTCGGCCGATGCCGAACTCTCGTTCGTCGACAAACACCGGGAGATAGAGCCAGATCGGCTCTTGGCCGTCCGGCGGCATTGCAACGGTCAGGCCCGGCAACTTCGACAAACCCTCGCGCACACGCATGACAGCCTGTCGGCGCGTCAAAGCCGCCTGCTCGAAACTTTTCAGTTGCTCGATCCCGATAAGTGCGCAGATTTCGGTGAGCTTGCCATTTATCCCGGCCTCGTCGCAGTCGCCGTCAGCCGTTTGGCCAAAATTGCGGATCGCCTTGGCCCGCGTGAAGATTTCCGGGTCGTGTGTGCAGAGACAGCCGCCTTCCATCGTGGTGAAGGCTTTGGTGGCGTGAAAGCTGAACATCTGCGCGTCGCCGAAGCCGCCGACCAGGGTGCCGTTCACCCTTGTGCCGAATGATGGTGCGCTGTCATAAACCAGCTTTAACCCGTGCCGGCGACCGATTTGGGACAGCCGAGCGTAATCGCAGGCGATCCCATAAGCATCGACACCGAGAATAGCCACGGTTCGCGACGTAATCTTGCGCTCGACATCGTCCGGGTCGAGACACAAAGACCCGCTCGGGGAGATATCGGCAAAGACCGGTTCGGCGCCACACCAGCGCACGGCGTGAGGCGTTGCCGGAAATGTGAAGGAAGGAACGATCACCTCGCCGCCTTCGACACCCGCGGCACGCAACATCGCCATCAGCGCCATCTGGCCGTTGCAGAAGACGAGGGTCGGAACGCCGAGGTATTCCGACAGCTGATGTTCGAACTCTAAAGCCCAATGTCCGCCGTTGGTAACCTGCCCGGACCCCAATGCGGCCTGAAACGGGGCGAGAAAACTGCTGCTATCCGGAAAGATCGGCCGCACAATCTGCAACGGACGCTCAAAAATGGGCAAGGCGTCAGCCGCAGCAATCGAATTGCGCATGATTTTAATTCAACATCGACCGTGTTCAGGATAGGTTTGACAGTATCACGCCAGTGTTGACCTGTCAACGGCGCGCCAATGGTATAAATTATGTCGTCTTCAAACAGACGGCCGATCGTAATCTTCGGCTGCGGCGGCCATGGGCGGGTGGTCGCCGATACCCTCAAGGTGGCGGGCGCCCCACTAGCGGGGTTTCTCGATGACCGGCCACCTGGGTTGGTCGTCAACGAAATTCCGGTTCTAGGTGACCGTGGGTGCCTGGAAACACAGGAATTTCTTACCCAATACGCGGTGCTGATCGCGGTCGGCGAGACGCGCCTCCGCCGCCAACTCGCTCTGCTTGTTCTCGCGCAGGGCGGGCGCCTCGCCAGAGCGATCCATCCGCGCGCAGTCATCGCCGCGGATGTTTCAATCGGACAAGGCACGGTGATTATGGCCGGCGCTGTTATCAATACCGGAACCCGGATAGGCCGCTTTGCCATTGTTAACACCGGGGCAACCATCGACCACGACAATATGATAGAAGACGGCGTCCATATTTCTCCCGGCTGTCACCTCGCGGGAAATGTGATATGCCGCGCAGACGCGTTCATTGGCACTGGAGCGAGCATCATCCCGCGGGTCCAAATTGGCGAGCGCGCGATCGTCGGGGCGGGAGCTGCAGTAATTTCAAACATCCCCTCAGACGTATTGGCAGTCGGATGTCCTGCCGCCACCAAGAAGCGATTGAATCCCGACTGAGGCGGGTCCGCTCCACCGGCGTTCATCTACCAGCCTGAGATATATAACGGCGCTCGCCGGTCGAAGGCTGATAATAGACCGTAACCAACTGGCCGCTTTCGGGGTCGACAAAGCGCTCCTTTGTCGCAACCCAACCTTTCTCCGGGGTTCGGGCCGACACCGGCTTGTACCGCCAATGCTCTACCGAGAGCCCGAACAGCAGCACCAGCCCCGGGACGGCGAGCCGCAAGACTGCGCCGACTGAGCAACCGGTGAGCGCCGAAACTGCCGCCGCGGCCAAGAGCACGCCGCCAACGACGATTAGCGCGGCGCGCAAGGTCGAGCGGCTCAAGCCGCTTCCCGCTCGATTACGGCCGCGGTGCCGTAGGCGACGATCTCACTCATCGTCTGGCCTATCTCGGCGGAGTCGAACCGCATCGTCAATATGGCATTAGCACCCATAGCGGTGGCGTTCCGCACGAGCCGATCGACCGCATGGCGCCGCGCCTCTTCGAGGAGCTGGGTATATTCAGCGATCTCGCCGCCGACGATCGAGCGCAGGCCGGCCATGATGTTTCCTCCGAGCCCGCGACTGCGCACTACCACCCCAAAACATTGTCCCTTGACCTCCGCCACCCGATGACCGGCGACACTCTCCGTCGTGACCACAAGCATGGTGCTCTCCAGCTAATCATCCTTGTTCGAAGCTTAATCGAAATTCCGGGACGGTCATCCGAATGCTGGTGAAATCCCATTGATAAGTACTGCTTATGATCCTGGTTGCTTATCAATTTGCAACCCTGCAATGATCAAACGCTTGGTTGCCGGTGCTGGTGACGTGGCGCTAGGTTAAAGCTACGTCGAAAAGCGAGAGGGAATGCGATGGCGGCGGGCAGGGATTGGAGCGAGTCGGTCGTCGAGGTTGCCGGGTCAAAACTGCATTTGGGGCGGGCCGGCAGCGGGCGCCCAGTGCTGGTTCTCCACCACGACATTGGCAGTCCCGACCGACTCCCGTTCTACGACGAGCTCGCCGGCCGGTTCGATGTGCTGATCCCGCATCACCCGGGCTACGGTAAGTCCGAGCGTCCGCAATGGCTGCGCAACGTCCGCGACGTCGCGGTGATGTACCAGTGGCTGCTCGCCGATCTCGGGGTTGAGCACGCTTCTTTGATCGGGCTAGGGTTCGGCGGGTGGATCGCGGCCGAGATGGCGACGATGGCGCCACGCGATTTCCACCGGCTGGTGTTGGTCGGAGCGATGGGCCTGAAACCGCCCGACGGCGAAATCTTCGACCAGGCGATCGTCAGCTATCTCGACTATGCCCGCGCCGGGTTCCATGACCAGGAGGCGTTCACCCGGATCTACGGCGACGTTTCGACCGACCAGCTGGTCGAATGGGATTTATGCCGCGAGATGAGCTTCCGCATCGCCTGGAAACCGTACATGTACAATCAAAGCTTGCCGCAGTTGTTGGGCGGCGCTCGCGCCCCGGCGCTCGTCGTCTGGGGCGACGGCGACAAGATCGTGCCGCGCAGCGCGGGAGAGCATTATGCCGCGTTGTTGCCGAGAGCGCGGTTCGAGGTGGTTCGGTCTGCCGGGCACTGCGTCGAGATGGAGCAGCAGGATGCGCTCGCGCGTCTCGTCCGGTCTTTCGTCGAGGAGAACTAACGGATCTGCCGAGGCGCCCTCGGCCGAAGGAGGAAAGCCATGCATGTGATGTATTTCACCGAGCAGCCGATGTCCGCCTATCCGGCCCAGATCGGCCTCGATTTCGGCGCGACGGCGCTGATGTTCTCAAACAAGTACTTCGACCCGGTCGCCGGCAGCCGCCTCTATAACGAGTACCTCGAACATTACATCTACGCCGAGGAGATGGGTGTTGAAGGCTTCATGCTGAACGAGCACCACAACGCGCCGTTCTGCATGCAGGCCAAGTGCAACATCTTTGCCTCGATCCTCGCCGCGGTGACGAAGAAGGCGAAAATCGTCCTGCTCGGCAACCCGTTGCCGCTGGCCGAGAACCCGGTACGGCTCGCCGAGGAACTCTCGATGATCGATATGATCTCGAAAGGCCG
>Ga0126381_100010639_pt1 | contig 10368 bp, 6 predicted proteins | sample PanSoiMetPlot_28_FD_96465 | JGI IMG/M metagenome (GOLD analysis project Ga0126381, IMG submission 96465) | Tropical forest soil microbial communities from Panama - MetaG Plot_28 | ecosystem: Environmental > Terrestrial > Soil > Tropical forest > Bulk soil | place: Panama | collected 2016-02-17 | reverse complement strand
TAAACTCTTCCGTATCCATAACTATAGGCCGGATATCCCCAGCCACTGTACGATGGGTAACTGTAGGCCGGACCGTAACTATAAGCAGGACCATAACCTCCACCGTAGTAACCACCCGGTACTTCAAAGCATCCCGACAAACCCAACCCGACCACAACGAGTGCAGCAAGAACTAACAGTTTTATTCCTTTCATGATTTTACCGCGCCGGCGAAAACAGAGATCGAACGCGGGATTGGCGCCGCCATTTGCGCAGGCCGCTCCCGGTTAGATAACGCAAGCCGACTTCTTGTTGAATGAGTCTTAACGCCAGGCCACTTTGCGAATGAACGAAATGGTTCTGACGCCTAACGTAACCTGGCGAGACTCAAGCGTTTCTATTGTCTCTATCCTGTTAGACGTCCCCGCTGATCGCGGGCTTCAGGTACTCCAAGGCTGCATCAAACATGCCCGCCGGAAGGTACGAATCGCGATGGTTAAGGGGCGGAGGCTGAGTGCAACCGCGTAAGTTTTACTCGGCGAGTCCAACTCCGTTAAGCTGCTGCGCGCGGGCCTTGGGGCGAAAAATATTTGGCGCCGCAGCGCTTTTATTTGCGCGCGCTTTTTGTTGTCATCCGAGCGACGCCGAGGGGTCAACGCGATGCGATTTGCCAGGAGAGCAGGCAACAACCGCTTCGCGCCGCTCGCTCCAATGCCCTCGCTGACGCTCGGTCGGTCGGATTGACAAAAGGCTGGAAATAGCGCGACGAAAAGGCAGCCGCAGACGCGGCTTGGACAGGCTTTCCAGCCTGTCCTGACAGGTTTCCTAACTGTCGCCGGAGTTTGTACAAACTCCAGGCCGGGTGCGCGCCGTCGTGGTGCGCACCCGGTTTCCAGCGTTACTGGGAAGCGTCGGAGTGGGCTGGCCGCGAACGGGGCCGGCCGCGCTTCTTCCTGGTGGCATCGCCAGTCTCGGGATTCCCATCATCGCCGGTAGCGGTCGGTTCGGAACCGATCCGGGGCGATTCCTCGGGCGTCACCCAGAGAGCGGACGCATCCGCTCTGGAATGCCTGGAAGTAGCTTCGTGCTCACGCTGGCAATCGACACAGAGCAAAGTCCAAGGCATCGCCTGGAGACGCTCCAGTGGAATTTCCTCTTCACACGCCTCGCACACGCCGTAGCGTCCGTCGCCCAGGCGCTCCAGTGCGCTTTCTACTGCGGCGGCGCGGCTGCCCGCGAGTTCGGCCAACGACGCGGTCAACTCAAAGCCCTCATCCGAGGCGGCCTCGTCACCCTCATCGCCCAAGGTCGAACAGTCCAATGAGTCCCGATCGCGCATCGCGCGCATCCATTGCGACTCCTGGCTGCGCATACCGGCCAGCAGTTGGCGCAGCTGCCGCGCTCTCTGTTCGCTATATAGGTCTGAAATGCCCGACTGTTTGGTTTCAGAAACGGGCTTTCGGTTGGATAACATCGGAAAACCTCCCAAATCTCATCTCATCACTACCGGCCCAGGGACCACGGCAGAGGGCCTGCCGATGGCCGGGTCGCTTGCAGAAAATGCTCGGACGAAAGATCAAACAGCCGCCATCGCGCACCGCATCGCGGCGTGCAATGCGGGGAGCTTAGGCGGAGCGGGGGACGTCCGCCGAATCAGGTGCGACGCGCTGGTGCGTAGGCCAATTCTCGATTGACCACAGCGGCGTTTCGCACGATGTCTTGCGCGGCAACTGACGGTAATCGCTGAACGCAACAACCGGCACCCGGCCCACGGCATAGGGTGCCTGCGGCTGGGCAGTGCGCGGACTTACCTCCTGCAGGGTATGACGCGCAAGATGCAGGTGAGTTGCGGCGAATGCGGACGAACCGCTGCTGCCGATGCAGCCGAGCGGACACGCAACCTGCGCCAAGCCGAGCAGGCAGAAGCAGGCGGCAACGAGCAGGGCAGACCGGGAAACAAGCCGGCTTTGTTGAAGTAACGGCATTCGCAACGCGCCTCGACCGGTTAGACGGAGAGGCTGCGGCGTTTATTCATCCGTCATCGGCAGAAGCGGGCATTGGAAGCGCTGCCGCCTTTGGCGTTAACGGCCGGGAAGGTTAAGGAGCGCACGGCCCGTGGCGCGATCAACCTGGGCCTTGGCCAGCGAGTAGCTGTACAGCGCATTGGCATAGTCGGCGTCGTCGAAGGTGTAGTGACGCTGGGAGTCCTCGAGCTCGACTATATTGGTCAGGCCGGCTTCGTACCTTTTTTCCGCCAGCTCCAGTTCCACGCTTGACGCCGCGACGGCGCCCTCCGCCCGGCGGATGCGCTGCAGCGACGCCTGCCAGTCCAGAAACGCGGTCTTGACCTGAAGAATAACGCGCTGGCGTAGATCGTCGATAGCATGCTCCAGCGCCTCCTGTTCGAGCCTTGCCTCCTGGACCTGGTGCGTGGTCAGGAAACCGTTGAACATCGGCCAGGTGATTACCAGGCCGACGTTGAAATTGTTCGCCGCCGGCAGACCGGTGCCCAGCGCGTTGTAGCCTCCCATCGCGCTAGCGGTGGGCAGAAAGTCGCTGCGATATTGCCTGATCTGCGCTCCCATCGCGCGAATCTGGTCTTCGACCGCCGCCAGGTCGGGCCGATCGCGCATCGCGGTCCTGACCAGGGCGCCCATCGTATCGGAGACCTTGCCATAGGTCAGCAGGTCGGCGGGAGTGTAATCCGGCGCGGCTTCGCTCAGACCCATCGCGTTATCCAGCGCAACTTTGCCGTCGGCAACGGCGTTGCGGGCGTCCACCAGCCGCAGCTGTGCCCGTTCCAATTCGGCCTGCGTAACGTAAACGTCGAGCTGGGGCCTCAGGGCGGCGCTGGCTTTGACCTGGGCTTCGTGCAGGTGGTATTGGCGCTGCTCGACTGCTTTTTCGTACACGCGCACCATCTGTTGAGCGGCGAGCAGGTTGAAGTAGCGCTGCGACACTTCGAAAATCAGGTCCAGCTCGACCAGCTCTTCCTGGGACTTGGCGGAGGCGGCTTCAAATCTGCGCTGCTCCACGTATCCGCGCCGGCGTCCGAAGTCGAGCAGAAATTGCGAGAAGCCAAAACCGCCCGCGTAATTGTTGTAAGTGTCCGCGAGTTGCGTGAAATCGTTGTTTGGCAGGTTGTGATTGACGCCGGAAATGCGCGGAAACATCCCGTCAACGTCATAGTATTGTGTGTTGCCGATACCGTTAGCAGTGCTGCGCAGGTACTGCGCGGTGCCGTAGAGCTGCGGCAGGAGCGCCGCCTGCGCCTCGCCGATCCGCTGATTGGCGGCGCCGCTTTGGGCGGCCGCTTCCCGGCGCCGCGGATGGAACTTCAGTGCGATCGCAATTGCTTCTTTAAGCGTGAGATGCGAGCCCGGCGTTATGGGGCTCGAATCCACCGCAGCGCCTGCCGCAAGGGACGCCAGCGCCAGGACGATCCAACCGGACAGAGCCAGATTGCCACAAGTTTTACACATGAATCGATTCTCCTATCCGCTGGGAACTAGCCCTCCGTGGCAGGGTTGATGGCCACGTTGGTCTTGTGCGGAAGCACGTACTCAACGGCCTCACCGCTGCGCAGCGTCGGACGCATCGCGCTGACCACTAGCTCATCTCCTGTCAAGCCGGAAGTGATTTCCACATACTGACCGTCGTTGATCCCGGTCGATACCGGCTTTCTAACCAGGCGGCCTCCCGTAACCACAAACACGAATGGTGAAGCGCCCAGCGCTCCGACGGCGCGTACGGGCAGGCGCAATGCATCGGGATGGCGCACCAGATCCAGAGTGACGTGAGCGTACATGCGTGGATAAAGCTGGCGGGAGGGATTGTCGATGTCGATCTCGGTCATCATCGTGCGGGTCGCCAAATCCAGCGAACTGGCGTAGCGGGCTACCACGCCGCCGACCTTGCGTCCGGGAAACTCCTCGAACTGGAGAATCGCGGGCGTACCGCGCCGCACCAACGAGCACATCTGCTCCGGCACGTAGACGTAAACCCGCAGCTTGTCGATTTTTGCCATCGTGAGTACGGGACCGCCGCCGCTGCGATGGCCGCCGGCGCCCTCTGTTGCGCCGGGCGAAACCAGCCCCGACGTTTCGTCGACCCCGACTTCGCCGCCGCCGGCCCTGATCAGCGCTCCCGGATCGGCGAAGCGGCCGGTTATGACTCCGTCGAAGGGAGCGGTTATCCGCGTGTAATCGACCATGGTCTGGAGCGCCGCGACCGCGGCCTTGCCCTGCTGAAACTTGGCAAAGGCAACATCGACGTCCTGCTGCGAAATCAATCGCGAATCGCTCTGCTGCACCTTGCGCAACCGGTCGTAGGTGATTCGTGCAATCTGTAGGTTAGCCTCCGCCTGGGCAAGATTGGAATGGAGTTCGGGTACCTGCAACGTGGCAAGGACCTGGCCGCTTCTGACCGAGTCACCCTTGTCGACGTTTATGCTTTGCAGGTAGCCGCTCACCTTGGCGTGCAGAGCCGCCTCGTAAAAGCCCACCAGGTCGCCCGGCAGTTCGATCGAACGCACCATGTCGGCGCGCTGCGGGTGCATCACACCAACGATCGGTTTGGCCAGGATGGTTTCGGTTTCCGCCCGCTGCTCGCATCCGGCCAGGCTCAGGCTGATCGCCAGCGCGGCAAACAGCATCACAATTGCCTGCGTTCTCACTCGCTTTCCTCCCTGCGCCCGTAGAAGAACTCATAGATTGCCGGTACGAGAAACAAGGTCAGCACGGTGGACACGGCCAGCCCGCCGACCGCGGCGCGCGCCAGCGGCGCCGAAGCTTCCGAACCTTCGCCCAGCTTCAGTGCGATCGGCATCAGCCCGGCGACCGTGGCCAACGCCGTCATCAGAATCGGGCGCATCCGGACCCGAGCCGACTCCACCACCGCATGGCGCAAAGGCTCTCCCCGCCGGCGGCGTTCATTGGCGAAGTCGACCAGCAGGATCGAATTGGAAACCACGATGCCGACCATGACGATGATGCCCATGAATGATTCGATGTTGAGCGTGGTGTTGGTTGCCCACAGGGTCCAGATAACGCCGATCAGCCCCATCGGCACGGCGAACATTATGATGAACGGGTCCAGGAACGACCGGAACTGAGCCACCATCACGAGATATAGCAGGATGACGGCGAGCGACAGACCCAGGCCGAAGCTGGAGAACGACGCATTCATCGCGGCAACCGAGCCGAGGTAATGGATAGATACGTTTGGCGGGAGTTTGAGCGACTCAAGGCGTTTTGCGATCGCTGCCTGCGTGCCGCCCAGGTCCTGCGTACGAGGCGCGACCATCACATCGACCACGCGCTGGATGTTGTAATGATCCGCTTCCGAGGGATTGGTCTGATGCGCGATAGTCGCGACGTCGCGCAGCAACAGGCTTTGCGCGTGTCCCTCTTCATCGCCGAAACTGCGCACCGGGATGTTCTGCAGCGACTGGATCGCGTCGAAGCCGGAGGCGGCCTCGCGATACTGGGCGGTCAGAAAATAATCGTCGTTGTTGTGATGATCGATCCAGATCGACGGGTGAATATACAGATTCGAATTCAGCGCGGTGATTACCGAAGAGATCACCTGCTGCTGTGTAAGTCCAAGCCGCGCCGCCTTTATCCGATCAACCTGGATATTGAGCGTTGGATATTCGGATTCCTGCGGAATAAAGGTCTGGGACACTTCGGACATACCGTCGAGCAGGCGCTGCGCGTCGTAAGCCGTTTGGAAAAGCGTCTTGAATACCGGTCCTCTCAATTGTACGTCGATAGGCGCCTGTGCGCCGAAATTCAAAACCGCGTCGATGATGCTTCCCGAGGAGAACAGCGTGGACGCTTCGGGAAGCTCCCGCGGCAGAATCCGCTTGAGTCGCTCGACGTAGTAACGGGTCGGTTGGCTATGGCCCGCCTTCAGCTCGACCTGTACGAAGCCGGTCTCCTGCGAGGAGTTGGGTGAATAGATCGCCGATAAGCTGGGCGCCAGGCCGACGTTGGAAACGACCATGTCCAGATCGGCCGGGGGTATCACACGGCGAATAAGCTCTTCCATTTCGCGCGCCAGGACGGTGGTCAATTCAAGCCGGGTTCCGGGCGCGGCCCGAAAATTGATCGTGAACGTACCGGCGTCGGTTTGAGGAAACAGCTCCCTGCCCAGCCGCGGATAGATCGCCAGGCTCACGGCGAACAGCATGGCGGCGCCCAAGACAACCACGAGCTTATGGTCGAGCGCATGCGTCAGGCCCCTTTCGTAGCGATGGGCAAAACGTTCGTAAACCCGGTTGAATCCGGCCAATAGTCCGCTTCGTGCGCCATGCTCCGCAGCAACCGCAGCCTCAACGGTAAGAAAGCGCGCGCAAAAAATCGGAATCACGCTCATCGCCACAACGTAGGAAGCCGCCATCGAGAGCACCACCGCCAGGGCCAAGGCGCTGAAGAGGAATTTCGAAACCCCGAACAGGAACATGACCGGGAAGAAAACGATGCAAGTGGTGACCGTCGAGGCCAGCACAGGAAGAGCCACCTCTTGCGCGCCATCCAGCGCGGCCGCCGCGGGTTCCTTGCCCAATTCCAGGTGCCGGTTGATGTTTTCCAGCACCACTACGGAGTCGTCCACCAGCCTTCCGATAGCCAGCGCAAAGCCGCCCAGCGTCATGATGTTAATGGTCGAGGCGTTTATGTAGAGTCCGAAGGCGCCCGCAAGAATCGAGAGCGGAATCGAGAGAAAAATCGCCAGGGTAGAGCGAAAGCTGCCCAGGAAGATCAGTATCATGAGCGAAGCCAGAACCGAGCCGATGATAGCCTCGTGCGCCAGGCTTCTGACTGCCTGGCGAACATAAACCGACTGGTCGAAGATGGACTTAAGTTGCATCCCCGGCTCCAGACCAAACACTTTCGGGATGAGGCCTTTGACCCCGTTCACCACCGAGATGGTGTTGGCGCCGACCTGCCGGAGGATTGGAACATAGACCGAAGGGCGCCCGTCGATGAGCACCTTGTTGTACTGAATCTGCGATGAATCCTCCACCGACGCGACGTCACCCATCAGCACCGGCGCCTGCCCGCGGCCAATCTTTACCGGCACGCGGTTGATGTCGCGCACCCGCGGGGTCATGCTGTTTGAGTAGATGTAATAGTCAGTGGGACCAATTTTGGCGTCGCCCGCAGGCAGGATCAGATTGGACTGATCGATTGCCTTGACCACATCCATCAGCGACATTCCGCGCGCCTGCAAGGCCTGGTTGTTGACGTAAGCCATGATCTGGCGAAACTTTCCGCCAAACGGGATCGGCACCGACGCGCCGGCAACGGTCGCAAGCTGGTTGCGCACCGTGTAGCGCATGGTGTCCTCGAGCTGGGTCTCGTTGTAGCCTCTGCCCTCCAGCGTGACCAGGACGACCGGCACCGAGGAAACGTCGTACTGAAGGACCAGCGGCGGCAGCGTGCCGGGTGGCATGATTCCCAGATCGGCCATCGCCAGAGTGCCCATTTGAGCTGCAGCCGTTGCCGCGTCGGTGCCCGGTTGGAAGTACACCTTGATTATGCTGACACCCGCCAACGAGCGGGATTCGATATGTTCAATATTGCTGCCCAGGGTAAAAAACCGCTCGTAACGAAATGTGATGTTGTCCTCCATATCCAGCGGCGGCATCCCCTGGTAAAAAGTCGCAATTACAACCGCCGGAATCTTGATGTTGGGAAATACGTCAACCGGCATCTCGCTGAACGCGGTCACTCCCAGAATCGTAATCGCGAGTGCGCCGACGATTATCGTGTAAGGGTTGCGCAATGCGAACTTAGGCATCGATGCTTCTCCGATGATTGAGGCACGGGGCGGCCGGAATCATGCGCCGTCACGACTTCCGCAGGCCTGTCCCGCGCTGGTTGGCGGCCGGCTTGGCTTTGACGGTGAGCACGGCACAATCAGCCTCGCGAATGACGGTTTCCGCCACGCTGCCCAGGATGAAGTGGGCCAGGCCGGTACGGCCGTGAGTGGTCATGACGATTAGGTCGGCCTTGAGTTCGGCCGCCGCCTCCACGATCACCGTCTCGGGAATGCCGTCGCGCACAACGATCTGGTAAGGTACTTTGCCCTGAAGACATTGGCCGGCAAGCTGTTCGAGCCTGTGCCGTGCCGCCTCCTCCCAATGCGGATGCGGTCCGATCGCGACGGGGACGTCCATGTCCGGAGCTGGCGTACGTGCCGCGTTCAGCACGTAGAGCGTGGCTCCGGTTCTTTGCGCCAGATCGCGCGCACACTCCAGCGCGGGCAGCGAATCATTGTCGAGGTCGATCGGGCACAGTATCTTTTTAAATTCCGTCATTGGATTCCTCGGCTCCGCAGGCGCGGGCCTTGCGACGGGAGGTAAGTTTTGCTCGCCAACCATTTTCAATCATAAGCGCTCATGCGCTCAGCCGCATTTATAAGGCGTGCCGCATGCGAACTCTGCCGCCCGGCACTATCCAGGCAACCAGTCCGTTACGGAGACAAACTGTGGATTGAAACGGTTTAGGCGCTGAGGCCGGGATCGCCCTGGTCCGCTCGTGGGATGTGGCGATATAGCGGAGAAAACAGAACTGGCCAGTTGTCTTGCTGGCGCGTGCTTACAAGCTTAGAACTTTGCTGTTGCGCCAGTGCAATCAATGGCAGGTTGCTGCGAACCAGCAGATCGTAAACCGCATGATGGTGCGCGCCGTCCGCAGCAACCTCGAAATAGGTGTGCCGTTCGAGTCCCTGATGGATCTGATTTAATTGGGGCGCCAACCCCAGCCGTGTGCGGCTGAGCGGACGGGTTGTAGCCGCCACTGCGAGCGCACACACCAACATCGTCAGAATGATGTGAGGCAGTATTCGAGAGCGTGCGCGCGTATTCATGCGGATCAAATCAACGATAATGGGCCAAAACCATCCCGTCAAGAGACGATTATATAGATGATACATGACTAATCATGCGCGCTGCTATGCGTGCAGCAGGCGCGTCGCAGCGAACATCGCCAGCATCCCCACCGCCGTTGCGACGCCAACCAACGGCGAGTCGTGCTCGCGTGCTTCGGGCAGCAGGTCCGAGGCGCCGATGTATAGAAATGAGCCGGCAAAGAACGCCAGCATCCAGGGCAACAGCCCCGCCCCAAGATTGAACGGCAGCGTTATCGCCGCACCAAGCACCGGCATGAGCATGTCCACGCCCAGCCAGAAGGTGGCGCGCTGCAGCGGATTTCCATGAGCCAGCACCACGGTCACTGTGTTGAGACCGTCGCTCAGATCGTGGGCGATTACCCCCATCGCAATCAGCAGTCCGATACCAAAACCGGCTTGAAAGCCGACGCCGATGGCGACCCCATCCAGAAAGCTGTGCAGCGCCAGTCCGGCGGCGTTCCACGCTCCGAGTTCCTGTTCATGAGCGTCCACGGCATGCGCGTGTTCGCGCGCCCGATGCATCGCCGTGTAGCGCTCCAGCCCGAAGAAAGCCAGAAATCCGAGCGCGGCCACAGGCATGTAGCCCGCTCCACCGTCCAGGGCGAAAACCTCGGGCAGGATGTCGAACAAGGCGACACCCAATACCGCGCCGGAACTGAAGCCCAGTAGAAGATGCAGCCGATCGCGCAACCGAATGGCGGCCAGACCGCCCAAACCGGTCGAGATCAGGGTGAGGCAGGCGAAGATTAGCGGCACCAGTCGCATGGCGCCCTAGACATTACCCGGTTGGAATCGGCCAAGCGACTTACCGGCTCACCCGGATTGGCGCTCGAGCGCGGCAGGATTTATCACATTGATAGGCCGGCCGGCCGCGTACTCCAGGATCTGGTCGAAGCACATCGAAAGGATGAATTCGAGCTGAGTGCCTTCCACGTAACCCAGATGCGGCGTGCAAACGACGTTGTCCATCGAAAGCAGCGGGTACCCGGCCGGGGCAGGTTCCTCCTCGAACACGTCCACCGCTGCCCTTGCGGGGCGGCCCGCCCGCAGGGCTGCCTCCAGCGCTCCGGGCGCGATGATTCCAGCCCGGCTGGTATTGACCAGCAAGGCGCCAGGCTTCATGTGCGCTAGATCGGCGGCGGTGACGATGCCGCGCGTTTCCGGAACCAATGGAATATGCAGGGAGAGCACGTCCGATTCTGCGAATAGCGCTTCCCTTGAAGGCGCCACTTCAAATCCGTCGGCCACGGCGCGGGTCTTCGATGCCTCGCGTCCCCACGCGATTACCTTCATGCCGAAGGCTTTGCCATAACCCGCTACCACGCCGCCAATCAGACCGTATGCGTAAACTCCCAGCGTCTTGCCGCGCAGACAGACGCCGACCGGATACGCCTGCCATTTACCGGACTTGAGCGCCGCAACTTCCTGGGGGATGTTGCGCAGCGCCGCAAGCACGAGCCCCCAGGTGAATTC
>Ga0126381_100010638_pt1 | contig 10368 bp, 11 predicted proteins | sample PanSoiMetPlot_28_FD_96465 | JGI IMG/M metagenome (GOLD analysis project Ga0126381, IMG submission 96465) | Tropical forest soil microbial communities from Panama - MetaG Plot_28 | ecosystem: Environmental > Terrestrial > Soil > Tropical forest > Bulk soil | place: Panama | collected 2016-02-17 | reverse complement strand
GTGGTTTGGGGCCATCACATGTTCATCACGGGCCAGTCGCTCTATGCCGGGCTGGTGTTTTCGGTCTTGAGCTTCGTGGTGGCTATTCCTTCGGCGGTGAAGGTGTTCAACTGGACCGCCACGCTCTATAAAGGCTCCATCTCCTACGAAGCTCCGATGCTTTACGCACTGGGCTTCATCGGCCTGTTCACCATGGGCGGCTTGACAGGGCTGTTCCTGGCCTCGCTGGCTACCGACATCCATCTTAACGGCACGTACTTCATCGTGGCTCACTTCCACTACATCATGGTCGGCGGCGCAGTGATGGCTTACCTGGGCGGAATTCATTACTGGTGGCCCAAGATCACCGGGAAGTTGTATCCGGATCTGTGGGCGCGTTTTGCCGCTTTGCTGATTTTCGCCGGTTTCAATCTGACTTTCTTTCCGCAGTTCATGCTCGGTTACCTGGGTATGCCGCGGCGCTATGGTGTATATCCGGATGAATTTCAGGTGTTGAATGTGATGTCTTCGGCGGGCGCTTCGATCCTGGCCATCGGCTACGTCATTCCGTTGATTTACTTCTACTGGTCTTGGAATTACGGCCCCTCGGCCGGACCGAATCCCTGGGGCGCGAAGGGCTTGGAGTGGGAATACACCTCGTCTCCGCCGCCCACGGAGAATTTCGAGCGCACTCCCATCGTGACTGAAGACGCTTACAACTATCCCACCGCGGAAGTGGCCCAGTGAGTGAAACGGCTCTGCAGCATCCGAACCCCACCGGGTTCGCACATCAATTCGAGGATCTCGAACAACAGCACGAAGCCGGCAGGCTGGGGATGTGGATTTTTCTCGCCACGGAAATTCTTTTCTTTGGCGGCATGTTCACGGCCTACACGATTTATCGAGCGCTGCACCTTCCGGCGTTTGAAACGGGAAGCCGCCTGCTAGAAGTGAAGTTTGGCGCGACCAACACCGCCGTGCTGATCTGCAGCAGCTTGACTATGGCGCTGGCCATCCGGGCCGCACAGACCGGCAAGAGCAAGTCCACGATTATTTCTTATTTGATTCTAACCATGTTCCTGGGCGCCGCGTTTATTGGCATCAAATTGTGGTTCGAATGGCACCACGATTACGTCGACGGGATTGTTCCGGGCCTCAGCTGGAGCTACGCTGGCCCGTATGCGCCGGGCGTGCAGATGTTCATGTGTTTCTATTTCTTTATGACCGGCTTACACGCGCTGCACATGGTGGTCGGCCTAGGCATTCTGACCGTGCTGGTGGCCATGGCCGCCCGGGGCCGGTTCACATCCCAGTACTTTGTTCCACTGGAGATCAGCGGCTTGTACTGGCACTTTGTCGATATCGTCTGGATTTTCCTGTTCCCGCTGCTCTATCTGATTGGCGGGCGCTACTCCATAGGGGGCCACTGATGTCCGAGCAGGCGCCGCACGCTGGTTTTACGGAGCATATCGTCCCGGTGCGGACGTATATCGGCGTCTTCATCGCACTGATGATCGGCACGGCGCTTACAACGGGCGTTGCTTATATCGATCTGGGCCGCTGGAACACCGTGGCCGCTCTGGCGATTGCCGTAGTTAAGATGCTTTTTGTGGTCCTGTTCTTCATGCACGTCAAATATTATCCAGGCCTGACGCGCATCATCATCATCGGAGCCTTCTTCTGGCTGGGCATCATGATCTGCTTTTCCATGGCTGATGAGTTGACTCGCGGCTGGGAATACAACCCGGAGCCCTGGAACCCCAGCCTCATCCTGCCCTACCTATTTCATTTCCTACTTTAGGCATCTCCTGCAACGGCAAAAAATCGGCTCAGGCCACACCGATGAAGCCAAGCGCGGTGCTGGTTCCGCGTGCCGTGGAAGATAGGGAGTCAGCGCGGCATGTTTCGCGATACGGGGTTCCCCGACTGCGACGGCTCCTCTGGAAATGATTGATTTGGTCGGGGTGCCCTACCGAAACAGCGTATTGACCTCGTGCGTTCCGCGCATTAACGGCAACACGATTTCTGTGCGTCTATTTGCCTCTTCACCTGTTTTGCATATACTTCTTCCCACACTGTTTGGCTGCTTTTCTTGGAGACACTCTGCCGCCAGATTCGGATCAGCAACCGCCTATAGGGCAAATCCGTCAAATCCCCGACTTATATTCTCAGGAGGAAACTCGTCCATGCGCTTGGCTATCAAGCTTGCTAACTTGCTCGGCGTGGTTGCTCTGTGCGCCGGAGCAGCCTGGGCAAACTACCCGGGGGTTATCCAGGGAACCGTAAAAAGCATGTCAGGCCAGCCCGTCTCCGGGGCCTATGTGAAGCTCAAGAATTCAGACGGACTCACGATTATGGTAGTGTCGCGCGCCCAAGGCCGGTTTACCGCCAGTAACCTGCCGGCGGGCAAGTACACCGTGCAGGCCGTCGGCGGAGAAATGGAGAGTAAGACTACTCCGGTGGATGTCACCGGCTCAAAGCCCGCGCCGGCGGACCTTTCTCTTACCGACCAACGCGCTGCGGAATTGCCTGGCGGCTGGCGCAATTCGCCGGGGGTGGTCGCGGGAGGCGAACTCTGGAGCAAGAATCCGCATCCGCCGCTGCCGGACGGTCCGGGCCGGGAAATAGCCCAGCAAAAGTGCGGTCAATGCCATACGTACAGCTGGCTGCTGAGCTTCCGCGCCACGAGCCGCGACGATTGGGCTGCGCTGATCGACTCCATGCGTTCCAACATCGCCGCTTCCGGTGGAAAAGCCGACGATCTCTCTCCCGACGAAATCAAGACTTTGACGGATTACTTCGCGACCAATTTTCTGAAGCCGCTGCCAGACCTGAACAGCCGGCTGCCGCGCTCGCTGGCCACTGGCGATGGGGTCAAATACTTTGCCGTCGATTACAAGATTCCCCGCATCGAATCCGAACCTCATGAAATTACCGTCGGATCGGATGGCTTGGGATATGCCGGCGAACGGGGCGGCGGCCGCTTGATCAAGTTCGATCCCGCCACTTATAAATTCACCGAAATCGACCCGCCCGCCGGGGCATCACCGCGCATGCGCATTGGGGCCATTATCAAGGGCCTGGGAGATACCATTTGGATGGTGGACGGCGGCCCGAATCACCGCTGGCTCGAATATAACGTCAAAACCGGGCAATTCCGGTCGTTTTCGGTCCCCTCGACGATCAAAGGTTTAGGGAATGGCAACACGATCCGGCAGGGGCCCGATGGCAGGGTTTGGGTGGCCACCGGCGGCGGCAATGGTATGACCGGGTTCGATCCCAAAACGGGGAAGTGGGTTCTCTACCAATCGCCCGCCGGGCAGAAGTCCGGCAAGAGCGTCGGGCCTTACGGCTTTGCCATCGACAACTCGGGGGACCTTTGGTTCGCTGAGTACGCCAACAACGGCGTGGGCCGTGTCGATCCGCAGACTGGGGAAGTGGATGACTTTCCGGTGCCCATCGAGGGCTCGATCCCCCGAAAAGTCACCGCCGACGCGCAAGGGAACATCTGGGTGGCGCTGCACGAAACTGGGCAGCTCCTCATGATTGACCCGAAGAACCCCAAGGCCATGAAAACCTTTACTCCGCCCAGCGAGCACCCAGGAACTTACTCGCCCTGCGCGGATTTGAAGAACGGCTACATTTGGGTGAGCGAGCAAGGGGTCGATAAGATCACTCGCTTCGACCCCAAAACCAACACCTGGACGGAATTCTCGGTGCCCTATCCGGAATCGGATATCCGCCGCATCGAAGTCGACCAGGAACATCCCAATCGCGTGTGGTGGTCCGGCACCATGTCGAACCACATGGGGTATATCGAGGTGCTCGACCGGTAAAGTACAAAGGCATTTGGGCGAGCCTTGAAAACAAAACAAAAGCGCGGCAGGTGAGAACCTGCCGCGCTTTTGTTTTCCTCTCGCCAGAGTTCGTGATCGAAGCAGCGCCCAGTCCTGCCGCGCGCTTACTTCTTCTTGTACCAGTCGGCGTTGACCGGAGTGAATCCCGCCCATTTCTCCGGCAGGTCTTCCAGAGCGAAAATTGCGGTCACCGGGCAAACCGGCACGCAGGCCCCGCAATCGATGCACTCGTCGGGATTGATGTAAAGCTGCTTCTCGCTTTCGTAGTTCGGCTCATCCTTGCGCGGATGAATGCAGTCCACCGGGCACACGTCCACGCAGGCAGTGTCCTTGGTTCCAATGCACGGCTCGGCAATCACGTACGCCATCGGCCAATCTCCTCGTCATAAACGGCCCTAATGTAGGGTTAGGTTTGCAGTTCCATCGTATTGCGCTGAAACTATTTTGTATACCACAAATTTGAAGCGGCGCAAAACCAACGTTCGCTAACAAAAATCACCTCGGCGCTGGTCGAAAGACGCCGAGGTGATTTCTTCGGAGGACCTATTGTTGAGAAATGCGCCGTTATTCGGGCTTCTTTTCTCCGGCTTTGGCTTTGCCCGCGAACGTCTCGATATACATCACCAGCTGCCATCGTTCGGTGTCGGACAATTGATCTTCCCACGACGGCATGGCGCCGCGGCCCTTGCTCATCTTCCAGAACAGCGATCCATCAGTCTCCGTCGACATCAACTTCGCGTCCGTAAAATTGGCCGGCTTGATGGTCAGGGTCTTTGCCGTCGGTCCGGTTCCATCGCCCTTTGGTCCATGGCAGACTTCACAATTCTCCCGGAATGTCTCTTCGCCAGCTTTCAGATTTTCCGGCGTCTTTTTCAAAGGACTCTTCACCGCTTTCGCATCGGCGGGTGCAACCCACGGAACGTACGGCTTTTCCTGAGCCTTCACCTGTACGGAAGCAAGCAACCCCAGGGCCGCAACCGCTCCCGCGATCCAGAGGGCCTGCGGGGCAATTTTCGTGTCGCTTCGAGTCATCCTAAAGCTCCCTTTCTGCGTAATTTCGAGGCAACTGATGCTACCAAAGTAGCAAAATTACATTCAACAGGAAACCTCAAGTCGGCACCTTATACCTAATACACGACAAATCCCGTATTGTGATGCTTTAGGGCCGCTGGTTAAGACGACCGAGGCGCGTACGTCCGCGGTTTCGTTGACACTCCTGAGCGCCCGCTGCTAGATTGAATTGTTTGTGTTTATGCTGACATCTACACTGAGTTTCCGCACTTTCTCCCCCATCGTTCTGACAGTTCTGGCTGGGCTCGTTTCGGGCTGCGCCACCAGCACAAAAACGGCTGTCACGCCCGCCAGGGCGCCCATCCCACTGAGAACAGCCTCCAAAGCTGAGCTCGTTTCGCGATACAACCAACTGGCCAATTCCATCACTTCGCTGAATATGTCGGTCACCATCCGGCTGACCGCTGGATCCACCTACACCGGAACGATCGAGCAGTACCATGAAATCAACGGATTTATCCTGGCGCAAAAGCCTTCAAACATTCGCGTAATCGGCCAGGTCCCGGTTGTGGGCAAGAACATCTTCGACATGGAAAGCAACGCCGAACTGTTCCATATCTTCATCCCGTCGAAGAATCAATTTCTGGTCGGGCCGGCGAATCTGGAAAGACCGTCGGCGAAGCCCATCGAGAACCTCCGCCCGCAGCACCTGCTCGACGCTATCTTCTGGCAGCCGATCGCTGCTGCCGAGCCGGTACTCCTCGAAGAGGTCGCCGTGCCGCCTTCCAGTTTCTACGTGTTGACACTTGTACGCACCGAAGGGGAAGCCCCCACAAAAGCCGCCGCCCCGGGTTCACTCGATTGGCAGATTGACCGCAAGCTCTGGTTTGATCGCAACAATTTGGACCTGGCGCGCGTCGATACCTATGATAGCGGCGGCAAAGCCGTTTCGCTGGTGCGCTTCAGCGGCTGGGACATGTTCGGGAGCATTCGCTATCCGCGACAGATTCTTCTTGACCGGCCGCAAAATGATTACCAACTCCAACTGATGATCACCAAATTGACCGCCAATGAACCCATTTCTGCCGACCGGTTCGAGCTGGCTCAACCGGCCGGCACCGAACTGATTCAGGTGGGCGAAAACGCACCGGGGAGCAGCCCAGCGGAAGGGCAAAAAAGCGGCGGAGGAAGCAAACCTTGATCCGCTATATGATCGTCCAGAATGTTTTGCACCGTCCGCTGCGCACACTGATCACCGTGATCGGCATTGCCGTTGAGGTCACCCTGGTGATCCTCGTGGTCGGCTTGACCAGCGGCCTGATGACCGAATCCGCCAAGCGTACCGAAGGCGTAGGCGCCGACGTGATGGTCCAGCCTCCTTCCGCCTCCGTTTTTATGGCCTTTAGCGGCGCTCCCATGCCCATCGCTATCGCCAAAAAACTCGAAGAACTCAATTACGTGCAGGCGGTCGCTCCGGTGCTGGTGCAGTTCAACTCGGTCAATGGACTGGACATCGTCTATGGTATCGACAAAGAGAGCTTTCACGCCGTTTCCGGCGGATTCACCTTTCTGAGCGGACATGATCTGGAGGGCCCCCACGACATCCTGGTCGACGATATCTACGCCAGAGGAAAGAGAGTAAAGGTGGGGCAGACTCTGCACATTCTGGAAAGCGATTTCAAAGTAGCCGGCATCGTCGAGCATGGTAAAGGCGCCCGGCTGTTCGTGTTGCTGAGCGCCCTCCAGGAAATGGCCGGCGCGCAAAACAAGGCTTCCATCTTCTTCATCAAGGCCGACCGCACCGATCACGCTGCCGCGATTGTGGATGAGACCAAGCAGCTTTTGCCGGGATACGAAGTGCGGCCGCTCAAAGATTTCATTTCGCTGATGACTTCCTCGAACATTCCCGGACTTGGCGCTTTCATCAACATCATGATCGCCATCGCCGTGGCCGTCGGTTTTCTGGTGATTTTCCTTTCCATGTACACCACTATCATCGAACGCACGCGCGAAATCGGGGTGCTGAAGTCGCTGGGCGCGTCAAAGGCCTACATCGTGGAAATTATCCTGAGTGAAACCACGCTGCTCTCGCTAGCCGGCATCGTGGCCGGAATCGGGCTGAGCTTTCTGTTGCGCTCGATCTTCGTCACTGCCTTCCCCTCCATGACCATCCTCATCACGCCGCGCTGGGTGCTGATCGCCGCAGGAATCGCTATCGCCGGCGGACTGCTCGGCGCCTCCTATCCGGCCTGGGTCGCCAGCCGGAAGGACCCGGTCGAAGCGCTGGCCTACGAGTAGTTCCTCTCGCCGCAATCGATCGTTGCGCCGCAAGTCTTTGCCGCCCGCCGGTTCTGGATCTCCGGCGCGATTCTTTCGCGCGGCAGCGCCCGTGGTGGTATGCTCTACCCGGTTTCGGGCGCCGCGCACAGCAAGAGGAGGAGCCGCGATATGGAACGAAAGAAAGCCAGCGATTATCCGCAGGAGTTACTGAACATTTTTGATCGCTACGTCCACGGAGAAATGAACCGGCGTGATTTCCTGGAGGCTTCTCAAAAATATGCGGTGGGTGGCCTGACCGCGACCGCCATCTGGGAGAGCCTGCGTCCGAACTATGCCTTCGCCCAGCAGGTGAAGAAGGACGACCCGGCCATCAAGACAGAATACGTCACCGTTCCATCGCCGCAGGGCAACGGGACCATTCGTGGGTACTACGTGCGCCCGGCAAAAGGGGGCGGCAAACTTCCCGCCGTACTCGTGATCCACGAAAACCGCGGACTTAATCCCTACATCGAAGATGTGGCTCGCCGCCTCGGCGTAGCCGATTACCTCGCGCTCGCTCCCGATGGCCTTACCTCTCTCGGCGGTTATCCGGGTGATGAAGAAAAAGCCGCGGCCATGTTCCAGAAAGTCGACCAGGGGAAAATGTTCGAGGATTTCGTGGCTTCCGCCGATTGGCTGAGGGGGCGGCCGGAATGCACCGGGAAAGTGGGCGTGGTGGGCTTTTGCTTTGGCGGCACCACAGCCAACAAACTGGCCGTCCGCTTATCGTGGCTCGCGGCTGTGGTTCCGTTCTACGGGGGGCAGCCAAGCGCGGAAGACGCGGCGAAGATCAAGGCGCCGCTGCTGCTGCAGTACGGCGGCGAGGACACCCGAGTTACCAGCGGCTGGCCTGCTTATGAGGCGGCGCTCAAGGCCAATCACGTCACCTACACCGGCTACGTTTACGACGGAGCGCAGCACGGCTTCCACAACGACACCACCCCGCGCTACGATGAAGCGGCCGCCAAACTTGCCTGGCAGCGCACCATGGACTTCTTCAATAAATATTTGCGAAGCTGAACCGCAGCGGGTCGCCACGGTGGCGATCCGGTGTACATTTTTTTTCGATCTCCTTCTCTCTACTGGGGCGAAGTGCAAAACGCGCAGCGCTTGGCGCCGATGGGGATGTCGCTCAGGCACTCGGCGCATTTCTTTGTAGTGGGGTCGGCCGGCGGCTCTTTTCTCGACCGCGCAATCAAAGAGTTCATCGGCAGAACCACGAAGAAATAGACCGCGGCGGCGATGATTAGGAACGAAATGGCCACGTTCACGAAGTCGCCGTAAAGAAACTTGCTGCCGTTGATGGTGAAGGTGAACGCCGAAAAATCGGGTTGCTTGACGATCGCCGCGATGAACGGCGTCAACAGGTCCTTCACAAAGCCCGTAACCACCGCTCCGAAGGCGGCGCCCACCACGATGCCCACGGCCATATCGACGACGTTGCCTCTGAGAAGGAACTGCCGGAAGCCTTTTAGCATGTTCGTTTGCCTCTCATCAGTTGGTTTCTTTCAAAGCCCTGGAGTTCCGGCCCGATCGGGTCAAAATTTTCTTATTTCGCAGCCGGCTTCGCGGGCTGTTTCGCGATCACCAGATCCTTGATCTTGTCGTAAGTGGCCTGGGGAACGATTTTCTTCTGTACCAGTTCGTTCTTGGCTCGGTAGGGGCGCCCGGCGATAATCTTGTCCGCGTAAGCGTCGCCGATGCCTGGTAACGCGTCCAGTTGTTCCTTCGTGGCGGTGTTCAGGTCGAGCAGTTTCGCGGACGCGGACTTTGCCGTAGCCGCTGGGGTTTTTGTGCTGGGTTGTGTCTGGGCATGGTTCGCGAAAGCCAGAAACGTAAGGGACAAAGCGGTCAGCAAAAAGAATCGAAGCGGCATTCTGTAGCGCATCGTTGGTCCTCCTGTCTGAATTTCGGAATTCGATGGTTTGCCCGGTGCGATGCACCGGAGTTGGGTTGGACCTTCTGGTGGAATCTCGCGGCGTCGCCGGCGCCGCCATCGGGCCCGGGGCCGAGTTCGGCTAGGGAGTATTCAGTTTTATGTGAAAATTATCAAGCTCTATCGCGCTGAGCCACGGCCCCGCAGAAATTTCGCGCGACAATTGCATCTTAAGCAATTGCCGCTACCCAGAGTGATCTTCAGATAGGCCTTCGTCCTCCGCCATATCAGCCCATGTGCATGCCGCCATTAACATCGAGCACCTGGCCGGTGATGTAGCCGGCCTCGTCGCTGGCGAGAAAGGCGATCGCGGCAGCAATGTCTCGATCCACGCCGAAGCGCCCGAGGGGAATCAGCGACTTCATTTTCTCCTTGAGGTCCGCGGGCAGCGCGTCGGTCATCGAAGTTTCAATGAAACCGGGAGCAATGGCGTTGACCGTGATGCTACGCGAGGCCACTTCCACGGCGATGGCCCGCGTCAACCCTATCAACCCCGCTTTGGACGCCACGTAATTGGATTGGCCCGCATTGCCTGTTTCGGCCACCACGGAAGAAATGTTGATGATCCGGCCGGAACGCTGCTTGAGCATGGCCCCAAGGGCCTGCTGCGTGCACAGATGTGCGCCGGTGAGATTGGTGCGCAGTACCGCGTCCCAATCTTCCAATTTCATGCGCAGCGCCAGCGTGTCGCGCGTAATGGCGGCGTTATTCACTAGAATATCGAGCCGCCCGAATTTCCCGAGCAACTGCTGAAAACCCGCTTTAACCTGAGCGGCGTCCGCAACATTCATCGGAATCGCCTGCGCCTCGCCGCCGGCCGCTTCGATTTCCTTTACGAGCGTCTCCAGCTTTTCGGCATTGCGGGCCGCCACCGCGATCTTTGCTCCGGCTTGGGCGAGATAGAGAGAGGTGGCGCGGCCAATTCCCTGCGACGCCCCGGTTACCAGTGCCACTTTATCCTTGAGTGAAAACATAGGAGTAGCACCCTACCGCATCGGCCGTTGGCAGAGCAAACAAAAGTCGCAAACCGACGAATTTATGTAGCGGTGTTCCCTCTGTTCGCGACGAGGGACCTTTGCAGCGTCTCCGCCGCGTGCTAGCGTATTTGGCATCGATGAGTGGCGGAATCCATTGCGCTTCGGGCAAGCGAGCCCACTCAAGGCTTCCCTGGCGGTCACGGAATTGGCATGGGCGCGGGAGCCTTGCTGTTTGGCCGGCCTGCGAGGCTTTCTGCTGATGGGCTTCGAAAAGTTTCTTGGCAACCAG
>Ga0126381_100010637_pt1 | contig 10369 bp, 13 predicted proteins | sample PanSoiMetPlot_28_FD_96465 | JGI IMG/M metagenome (GOLD analysis project Ga0126381, IMG submission 96465) | Tropical forest soil microbial communities from Panama - MetaG Plot_28 | ecosystem: Environmental > Terrestrial > Soil > Tropical forest > Bulk soil | place: Panama | collected 2016-02-17 | reverse complement strand
CGCCACGCGGTCTGATACGCCAACCCGTTCGCCTTTGCCCATGCTGAAAGCTTCATTCCGTCGGTATAGATGCCTATATTCGAATAGGCAATACCACGATTAAGGTAAACTGCTATGACCCCCTGAGGGAACGGAGCCAGCAGCTCTCGAGTCCAAACCGCACCCTTCAGCGTCTCTGGAAGCGACGCCCCGGCAGGGGCGCCCGCAATGCGGTCACGAGCAGAAAGGCTCATCATGCCGCCCGGTGAAAACGACACTTGCGTATTGTCGATTCGCATCTCGTATCGAGTTTCCGAGACGCGAGCCAATCAGCTCGCTAGGGCGCATCTGGTGGACCGAGGCTATGGAAGAGCCATGCGTCCCGTCGGCCAGATGACTTCACTCAGCGCAAGCCAGTCGCTCTCCAGCGCGCGAGTTACCTTTTCCGCAGCACGACAGCAAGCTGCTGCGAGCGGATCACGCGGCCCGCGCCATTCGTTCTCAGTTTGGCGAGCGGGCAACGCCAAACTCCGGGAGGAGCTTGACCTTTGACTTGATGGAATTCGAAATGAAGCACTGGGCTTCGACGGTTTCCATGATCTCACGCGCACGTCCGAGCTCAGCTTCGGCTGGGACGATTATATGGGGCCGAACCGTCACTTCGGTGATGCGGTACTTGCCGTCGACGTTCTCGAGCAGGCCTTCAGCTTCGCTTTCATATCCCGCCGGCGTCAAGCCTCGCGCTTGGGCGAGAGCGAGGAATGTCAGCATCAGGCATGTATTAACCGAGCCGACGAGTAGCTCTTCTGGCGCCCAGATGCCGGGCTCACCTTTGAATTCCGGCGGGCTGCCAACGACGATATTCGGTTTGTCCGCCGCCGAGAGCAAACCCCGCCGGGCGGAACTCCAAGTGGTCTTGGCCGTGTAGCGAAAAGCCTTGTAAGCTCTCTTTGTCTCCACGCGGACCTCCGTAGCTCTAGTGGTCGAAGAGTGCTGATGTTGACTCGTTCGACCGCTTTCGGCGATGGCTTTGAAGTGAAGCATGACGCGTAAGCCTCAGAGTGAGGAAATATTGTCGGCTTTAGCCCATGTTCGCCGATGGGCGGGGTGCGAAGTGCGAAGAACTAAGTGCTTGATTTTTCAAAGGGGGGACCTCGAAAGGTCCGCACGACACGGGGGCGGCGATCGGCGGCCGCGGTGATTTATCACGAGGTCTTAGTAACCGGCGCGATGAACATGAACCTCGACGATCTCTGGCTCACGGGGGTGGCGCGGGATGGCGTAGGCGCGATCGTGGGTCCACCGCTGCCAGTGCGGACAGTTGACCGAATAATCGCGTGGAAGCTCGCCATCCACGGCGCGATCGTGAGCCCAAGGACAGATTGTCGGCTCCTTTGGCTGACGCGCCACGCCGCCCACTTCCGGCGGCCCGGGCGGGCGGAAAGATCCGGGGTCAGCGGCTGAGACCTTCCAAGGCGTTGCCTCGGCGGGCGGCGGACCGAGCCGCGCGCCGACGACGTAAGGCTCGACCGACGGCGGACACCAACACCAGTAGTGGAAAACCACAAAACCGATCACCGCTAAGAAAAGGCAGGCAATCAGCAGACTGCGAGCGTCGGTGGAAATCCCGGACGACTGAGTCAGCGCTCGTTCTGGTGACATCATCGTCACTGGTCAGATCTCGCAGCGACAAGGCGGACGCTTTCGTTATAAGCAACAAACGCGCCTGGCCGGCGTGATCTACGTCACAGGTGATCGAAAGTCGCCGGCCTGATCGGCTTCTCTCCACCGGCTGATAACGACGAGAAGCGATCTGAATGAAATCCCGCTTCGCGGCCGCTGGCGCCGGCGCTCTCCTACGCCGCGCACGAACCCGCTCTTTTGGAGTTCCGTCTCAGTTTTCCGCGAAAGGTCTCGCCATCCTCGGCCCCCTGCGGCGAACCATCTCGACGCGCCCTTCCCGCCCAGGCATTGGGCGTCGGGTCCGGCCTTCCCTGCCGATGCGTGGTAGGGCGAGCCATGACAGAGGCCGCCATAGAGAGGATCCCACACCTCAGTTCGACGGGTTTATTCGCAGTACCCCAACGCCGAAACGCCGATCAAAACCTCGGCGAACGGCCGTTGCTCACGTCGCCGCCTCGCCATCATCAAATCCAGCGTCGGCCGCATTAAGCGACCCCAAGGCAAGCGGCTGCGTCTATGCTTCGCTATCGCTTGAGCTAAAATGCCCGCGTATTGACCAGGCATTCCGAGTGAATTTGGGGGACACGGGTGAGGAGTGAGGGCGATAAAGGATATGCGTTCCGCAGGCCCACCGTTGCGAAACCTAGCGCTCGTGGCGCTCGTTGTTCTCCTGTTGGCCGGGCTGCCACTCGCAATCTGGCTCGATCTGCGCGATTTGACCGACGCCGCTCTGCGCCGCCAAGCCGCTGACCTGAACTCGGCCATCACCAGTATCCGCGGCTATTACGCCAGGAATGTCGTCGGTCGAATCCTCGCCTCAACAGGGTCGACCAGAGTATTGCCGAACTACGAGGACGTTCCCGGTGCCATTCCGGTGCCGGCCACGCTTTCGATCGAGCTTGGTCGCGTCATCGGCGAGCATCAATCAAACATAACGTATCGGTTCGTTTCGGATTTTCCCTTCAAGAATCGTGCTCCACATGCGCTCGATTCGTTCGAGCGGGAAACGCTGGCGGCACTGCGCCAAAACGCTGACCAGCAATTTGCCAAGGTATCTGCCTCACTATTCAGCGATCGTGTTCGTCACATTGTCCCGATCGTCATGGGCGCGACGTGTGTCGAGTGCCATAACTCCGATCCCGATAGCCCAAAGCGCGACTGGAAGGTCGGCGATGTCCGCGGCATTCAAGAACTCTCGGTGACCCAGCCGATCGCGGCCAACATCCTCTCGTTTCGCTATTTGCTCGTTTATTTCCTGTTTGCGGGAGCGAGTGGCCTGGTGTTCATCGCAACGCAATCGCGTCAGGCGGCGCTAATCCGCAGTATGAACCGCGAGCTGGAGCGACAACACCAAATCGACAGGCGGCATCTCGATTGGTTGCGGCAACTTGCTAGCTTTCTAAGACATGAAGTACGCCAACCGGTAGCACAAATAACCTCCAGTATTGAGCTCATACACATGACCTCCGGAAGCAAAGCCCCGTTGGCACCGTACATCGCTGCTGCAGCGCAAGCCGCTAAGGATGTTTGGAACTTAGTCGAGCGAGCAAGCCGCGCCACCGATGCCGAGGCTTTCGTTCGGCAGAGTCAGCTGCAGTCCATCGACCTTCTGCGCCTTTTGGACGAACTCGTCCGGCATCAGCAGCAGACCTACTCTGGAATCCATCTGGACCTAAAGGGCTCGGGATCGGTCTTGGTTCATGCGGATCCAACGCTGTTAAAAGAAGCGGTCACAAACCTCGTAGCCAATGCGGCCTCGTTTGCCATCGAACAGAGCACTGTGGAGATCCTGCTGGAGCAGGCTGGGGCGAGCGCGATCATCAAAGTGCGCAATAAGGGTCCCCTGCTCCTCTCCGACCCCGAAGCCTTATTTGGGCCATTTGCATCCACCCGCGCAGGCCCGTCTAGTGAGCACCAGGGACTCGGACTATATCTGGTGCGGCTCATCGCCGAGCACCACGGCGGTAGCGCGGCTATATCGAATATGGATGACCAAGCTGGCGTGGAGGCGTCAATCCGGATACCGCTTCGGGCTTACGGATCGTCCACCCACCGATAGCCCCGCGCGCGCTCGGACTTGATGCACGAGAAATTCGGGGTGATCTTTTGAATCGCCTCCCGAATGGCTTTTATATGCACCACAATGGTGTTGGGCTGAACCGTAATATTCGCGGCGCGCATCAGATCTGTGGTCGAGCGAACGTCGCCACCATGGGAGAACAAGTCTTTGAGTATCCAGTATTGGGTCAGCGAAAGATCCAGCGGCGATTCCAGCCAATAGGCGCGCGAAAGGCGTTCATCGACGCGCAAGCGCGAGCCAGATCCCTTGGAGGGCGCGGTCGCTGGCTCCCCACCGCTTGCGAGCAATGTCTCGACGCGCCTAATAAGGGCGTTGATCCTCGCGACAAGAAAAGCGCTGGAGATCGTTTTGCTGAGATAGTCGTCAGCTCCGAGCCGCAAACCACTGATTCGGTCGGCGTCTTCGTCGCGTTCGGTCAAAAATATTATCGGCGTCGTCTTTCGTTGTTCGCGGAACTTTTGGCAAAGATCAAAACCGGCCTCATATTCATCGCCTAAACTGACATCCAGGATGACCACATCAAAAGTATCACGCTTAAATGCTGCAATCGCCTCAGATTTGCTCGCACAGGCGCAAACAGCAAGGCGATGAGCGGCGAGGAGCGCCTCATAATTCCGCCGGAGGATCTCGTCATCCTCTACAAGCAGCACGCGCCGCATGGTCGATGTGGTATCCGAGGCGATCATCTCCACCGTGTTGTATAGCACGCCGACGTCCCAATCCAGTTCATCGCGACCGTCCCCGCTCCCTGGGAGCGCGGGCGGCGCACTCGACTTTGGCCTGCTCACGGTCGCCGCTCCATTTGGCAATTGTCCCGTGAATTGCCCAATCCTGACGCGAGATCAACAAAGCGACACTGAGAATGAATGAATCTAAATGATGAATGATGAATCTCAAACGCACTTCTGGTTCGCTGCTTCGGCGCTATATTTTGCCGGGTGCGTTTCGGAGCGAGGCTTGGCGGCGATTTATTAACCTATACTTTGGGCTCACCTGACGCCCTTGGTCACCTGCGGCGCGGTAAAGCCGTCGAACTCCGGGCGGATTTCAGCGCCCGAGCGCACCTAGCCGAAGCGAAGCACCCGCTGTGGCGTCGCCTCATTGATCCACAAATGCCATCACCATTAACGACGAGCACTCAACGTCAACGCCCCGGTCCCTTTCGGCTTGCCTCACTGCTACGAATGGCGCCGCATCGCGCCGCCCACCCCGAAGCGGATCCCGGTCGGAGCGAACCAATATTAACAGGCAGGCGCGAGAACCAGTTAAACGACGGCCACGTGCGATGATTTATGATGATTAGTTGTCGCCGATGCGGCGAACTTCATTATCACGCGCGCAACATCAATCAAACGTCACCATTCAAATATTGTGAAAATCGCCGTGGCGCGCAATGTTTGCTCTCGACAAACGGGCCAACAGCCCCATCAACCAAGCGCTGAGAGGATAAAATGCTGAACATCGCACTTTTGAAAAAGACCAATGCCAATCGTTGGCGAGACATGCGCGTTACTGCCGGCCTTGTGAGCGTGATCGACAAGACGGCCAGCAGGTTGGCCGATCCTGACGCCAAAGCCAGATACGTTGCTGTCTCCAACAAGACCGGCGTGCCTTGGTTTGTCATTGCCGTGATTCACGAGCGCGAGGCATCACAAAGCTGGAAAGCCAATCTGGCGCAGGGCGACCCCTGGAACGAGGTCTCCATCCACGTACCGAAAGGGCGAGGTCCATTCAAAAGCTGGGACGACGCTGCCGTTGATGCCCTCGCCAACTGCGCGCCGCATGCGGCGAAATGGAAAGATTGGACCGCAGGGGGCACCTTCACCCTTCTCGAGGAATACAATGGGCTAGGTTACGCGGTCTTAGGCCGGCCGTCACCTTACGTCTGGGCGTCGACGGATCAATACATCAGGGGCAAGTATATCGCGGATGGTCACTACGATCCAAATGCGACCGATCATCAACTAGGCTGCGCTGCGTTGCTCAACCGTATGGCCCAAATGGATCCGACAATCAGATTTGTGGATACCGACGAAATCGGCCACCAATTCCAATCTGAAGCCGCCTAGCATTCCGAGACGGCGGCCGGAAGCCGGCCCCAAGTCAAGCCCGGACCGCGGTTCAGGTCGTTCAAGCCTATCCGGCGTCCCGGAAGACCGGTCGGAGGCGGGTCGTCCGGGTGTTACCGGACCCGCTGAAATCGGGACATGGCGCTGCGGAGAGAGAGAAATGAAAAGGATCGTCGTTCTCATCGACGGCACCTGGAATAAAGAGGGCGCTGGCGCGGACACCAATGTTGCCAAGCTCGACGGCGCAACCAGGGCCGCGGGGCAAGCCTTTATCAAAGCCACCGCAGCAGATGGCTTTGCCCAGCATGTCCACTATCATGATGGCGTTGGAGTCGAGGGCAATCTGCTCAACAAGCTGTTGGGAGGGGCGATCGGTCTGGGACTGAAGAAGATCATTCAGGAGGTTTATGAAACCATAGTCGCGGACTTTGTGGCGGGCGACGAAATTTACATTTTTGGGTTCTCGCGCGGCGCGTACGCTGCCCGAGCCTTGGCTGGACTCATCGGCGCATCGGGAATTCAGCGCGTAAAGAACCCCGATGGGTTCGAAGTCGCATGGCAACACTACCGCGTGGCTCCTTCGGCCCGCACGCAGCCGCACTCAGGGAGCGCCGATGATCGGCAAGCGGTCGAGAATTATAACAGCTTGGCACAACAGCAAGCATTCCACGACACGCGCACAATCAAATGCGTAGGCGTATGGGATACGGTCGGTTCGTATGGCATACCCGCCGGCATCGGCCTGGCTCCGTTAGCAAGGTACTATACGCTCCTGACATTGGGCTTCCACGACACTAACCTCGGCGATCACGTTGAAAACGGCCTTCACGCCGTCGCTGTAGATGAGCACCGCCGCTCGTTTGTTCCCACCTTTTGGACTGTCCCCAAAGGTCAGCAACCGAAGGGCCATGTCGAACAGACTTGGTTCGCCGGTTCGCATTCCAATGTCGGTGGCGGATATGCAGAAAGCGGACTCTCGGACCAGGCCCTCGTTTGGATGATCGCTCGAGTTCAGGCGCTTACTGGACTTGAATTCGACGTCGCTGCGGTACGATCCAACACCAAGCCCAATATAGCCGGCAACGTTGTTGATTCCACCGAGGGTTGGCCGGTGGATCATGCGTTCCCGCACTATCGGAGGGTTTTATCGCCCGTCGCGATTCGACATGGTTATTTCACCAATAGTGAAAATCCGGCGAAAGAGCATATAAACGAGAAGGCGCATTGGAGCGTAATCGCCAAACGTCGCAGCGCCGCGGCCGGCTATGCGCCAGTGAATTTGCCGCAAACCATCGAGCCCGAGCAGATCGCTGACATCACGCCGCAGGAGCGCGCGCTTACGTGAGCATGCTCACAGGCGGGCAGGTGGTTTGGTTGGGCGTGCGACGGCTCAAAGAACGATAGGAGACAACGCATGATATACCGTCGGATTGCCAGTGTTGCCATGACGGCTGGTGTGCTGCTGTTCGCTGGAACGGCTTTCTCGCAAGCCGGAGGGCCGGGGTTCGCCGGCGCTGCGTCGGCACCGCCCCTGGGCGTGCAAGGCGGCTTTCGCGGGCCCTTGCGAGGAGACCACCAAGCCATGGTACCGCCATCGATCCGTGGGTCAGCGCGTCGAGCGGTCCGGGAGCCTCGACCCAACCAATTATTTTCACCAAGACCTGGGGCCGCGGCCGGCACATCGAGCCAAACAAAACCCGAGGACACACTTCAGATTCCACCCGCAGGCGCTCCGGCTGCCGAGGCCATATCTTTACCAGGCCCTACGGTCGCTGCATACGCCGCTTCGTACTGTGCCACGCCTCGGGGAGCTTGCAAGTTGGCGGAACGCCAAATCGTTGGCGACAAATGCTGGTGTGTCACGCGCGCCGGCCAGTATGTAAACGGTACGGTAGAACGCGCGAGTATTGGCTATGCGGGTTACTAGGACGTCGCGGCGGCTCGGCAGTCGCAGCTCCCGGCGCATTCTGGCCGGAATCGCTGTTCTGTCGCTGGCCGCTTGCGCGTGGTTGCTGGCGCTTCACGTCTCTACACAGGCACCTGTTATCATCGATGAGGCCGCCAAACTGAACGCGTGTCGGACGAGTGCCATCACTCTCATAAAGCCCGAGCGGATAGATGTTGCGTTCCTTGCCCGCGTGTCTGATTTTTGCTACGGACAGGTGCGTGGAGAGGATTTACTTGGTGACTTCCACGTCAGAAAACTTAGTTTTTTGCGGCAGCAATCGAACACTGGAGTGCTGTTGTGGATGGTCGTGGCGATTACAATTGCCGGCGTGTCGCTTGCCGGATTTCAGCTGCTGGCTGCCTATCGATTGGCGAATAGTGGTCGCTTAGAGTTCTCCCAAGGAGGGGAACTTAGCCTTGATCCTAAAAGCATCTCGCTCAAATCATCAGTCACGGGCGTCGTTATCCTGACTCTTTCCTTGGCGTTTTTCATTGCTTACGTCAAATGGGTCTATCCAATTAGGACACAAATTGATCCGGAAGTTGCCGCAACAAATTCGAATGTCGCAAACATAATAGGCTCCAATGTTCCAATGACACTGAGCGTCGGCGGCGTCGGGGCGGCGCCTGGATCTGGCTCACGTCCGGCCGTACTTTCCGCCGACGAAAGATCCGGACAATAGCAGGCCGTCGCAGGTGTGCGACCCCAGAGAAGGCCTCGGCGGCGTCGGTCCATTTTGCGTTCCCCCACCGGCGGACGCACATCAGCCGGCTGATAAGGCGATGGCGACGAATGCATTGACTCGATGCTGAACTGTGCCCGGGCGGCCCCCACAGTGCCGAGGCCACGGACGCACTCCGACCGGGCCGCTGGCTTGCCATCCCCGACGGAGTGCTTATCTAAACCTGTGCATACTCACCAACTGCCAAGGAAAGCGGAGTGCACTGGAAGAAGCGCCAGAGGCAGATTGAGCGGCTTCAGGCGAAGCACGGCAAAGATAGAAGCCTCGCCCGAAAATTCCCAAACCTGAAGGTGGAGCAGCGCACAGGACCGTGCTCGAACGGCATGCGGGGGAGCACTGCTCGTCGCGCTCAACCTCCAGGGATGAAGCAATTCCCGGTCGGTCATAGTCACAAGCAAGGCTTGGAACTGATTACGCCCGGCACGGATTTGCAATGGATGGGCGGCAAAAAGACATGACAGGCGTCCGGGGCATCAGGGGATTTGTTCACCACGGCCGGGGGAACAGCCAAAGTTGCTTGTTTCCGCGTGCGGTCGACGACAACGGCGTCATGAATAATTTGTCTCGTCGGTATCGCGCCATATTCGGACGGAGCCGTCCGAACGAAACTGAGTGATACCCGGCCAATTCGCGCGTAGAGATGTCGCCGCAAGCCTTGATCGCCACATTGGGTGGCGGAACACCGTTAGGTGGCGGAACACCGTTGTAAATTCCTTGGAATTATACCGCAAGGCGCCGGTATCCAGGGCTTCATCGATGTACCTTTGAACGTCGCTGCGCGTCCAGACGATTGTTGAGCGAACGCGGATCACAGCGGCAAACGGCGTGGCCTACAGATCAAAGTGATCGGGTGTCCAACGACGGGATGTCTCGGCCTTGTCGTCATAAGATGCTTCGAAGATCGGAGCCGCCAATGTGGCACGCACGTGCAGGGTGGTGTGCTCCAAGTTACGAAAGCCGTGTTTCGCGCCGGCGGGCACGAGCACCGACTGATTTGCCTTGACAATCGTGCGCGTGCTGCCAAGCCAAATCTCCGCGGTCCCTTCAATCACCTCGAGCACCTCCTCGACGGCGTGCATGTGAGTTGGCGCTCCGAGTCCCGGATCACAGAACTGTTCGAAGATGCACAGCTGCCGGCCACCCAGCAAAGCCGAGATACGCATCCGCGTCATCACGCCTTCACGCCATTTTTCCAGCGGCTGATCATCGTGTATGAGCACGACCATACCAAGATCCCTTTTTTGTATTTAGAAAATGCGGCTCTGGCCCGTCCACAGGCCCGAGCATTTCAAAACCTATGTTACTCATTCGGGCTTCGATCTCACAACGCAAAAATACTCATGAAATGCGCTTCCAAAAAAGCGTCTCTTCCGTTCTCTACCGGAGGAGCCGCGCAATTCGTGCTCACCTGATGAGGAATAGCCGCGTGCGCAACCGATCTTCTTGCGCCCAGCTTCGTGGTGGCTGCGAGCAACCCAATGCCAATCGTACGGCATGGTGACGCCCGGCGCTGTCGTGATCGATGTTAGCGATCGACTTGCGAACGGCGAGTTCATGCCGAGGTCAAAGATGCGAAGATCTCGTCTTTTCGGTAAAGAAGCTGGGTTCGAACGCGGCCCCGGACTGAAGATCCCGGTTATATTCGACGGTCTTCGCGTCGTCATGGCCCCATTGCCTTGGCTCCGAAAAGTCCGTGCGGCCCCAATCGCTGATTAAAGGCCTATCCGCCGACTCGGGGTTGCGCCGCGGTGGGCGGCAATGCCGGATGCCCCCGAAAGGGCCTCTTTGACGGGAGAGCGCGGGCCCTGCGGCCATCCGGCGGACGTTGCCCACGGAAGCTTTGATCGTGCAGGGCGCCGGTCAGCCGG
>Ga0126381_100010635_pt1 | contig 10371 bp, 7 predicted proteins | sample PanSoiMetPlot_28_FD_96465 | JGI IMG/M metagenome (GOLD analysis project Ga0126381, IMG submission 96465) | Tropical forest soil microbial communities from Panama - MetaG Plot_28 | ecosystem: Environmental > Terrestrial > Soil > Tropical forest > Bulk soil | place: Panama | collected 2016-02-17 | reverse complement strand
TGAAGGTGGGCAAGCTCGACCAGGACAAGCGCACGGGAAATGTATCTCTGCGCCTTGATGTGACACAGGGGCCTAAATTCATCGCGCGCTCGGTCCGGCAGGAGGTGTATTTTGCGAATCCGAACGCACCGCCGACAGATTTGCGCACCAACTGGCTGCACCATACCTACTCGACGTGGTGGGAGCAGGATTTTACTCACTCCCTCAAAACGAATTATTACGCACTCGGCTATCCGGGCACGGCGGTAGCGCTGAAAATCGAGCGAAGCGAACCGATTGGCACGAATGTCTTTCTGGATATGATGGCACGGATTGACACCGGCCCACGCGTGAGGACCGGGGACGTCAGTTTCAAAGGGGAAAAAAACACGAAGATATCGATGCTCGAGCGCCGGGTGCCGTTGAAAACGGGCGATTGGCTGAATCGTCTGGATGCCGAGCGCGGGCAATATCGGCTGGCCCGGCTTGGTGTGTTCGACACGGTGGAATTGAATTACCAGACGGTGAGCAGCAATCTCTGGGACGTGCGTTACGACTTGAAGGAGGGCAAACGGCTGGAAGTCAGCCCGATATTCGGTTTTGGCACGTACGACCTGCTGCGCGGCGGCGTTGAGGTGGACCAATACAATCTCTGGGGCCTGGCGCACAATGACCAGATCAAGCTGGTGCAATCCTTCAAATCCTCGAGCGCCGATTATACATACACCGTTCCGCAGGTATTCGGGAGGGACGTGGATGTGTTCGCGACGGGCAACTACTTGCGGCGGGAGGAAATCTCGTTCTTACGCGTGGAATACGGCGGTGGCGTAGGCGGGCGGAGGTTCTTTCGTGACATCGCGACCGATCTGAGCTTGCGCTACAATTACGGGCTGCTGCAGGCGACCGACATCAATACGAATTTAGCTAATCAAGGCTTGCTGAATCCGACCGTGGGCGAGTTCATTCTGGATGTCCGCCATGACCGGCGCGACAACCCGTTGAACCCGCGCCGCGGTTACCAACTGCTGGCTAACGCGGAAGTCGCCAGCTCGGTGCTGGGCGGCGACGCCAATTTTCAACGTCTTGAGCTGGGCGGCTCGTACCATGTCACCTTGACCGACAGCCAATGGATACACCTGGGCTTGCGCCACGGGCTTGTATACACCAGCGGCAGCGTCAGCAACAATCTGCCGTTCGTGCGGCGGTTCTTTCCCGGCGGCGAGGACTCCGAGCGCGGCTATGAGCAAGGCGAGGCGGCGCCGCGGAATGGGCAGGGCCGAATCGTGGGCGCGGAAACCTACACGGGAGGCAACGTGGAATTCGAGCAGGGCATCACACCGAAATGGTCGATTGTGGGTTTCTTCGACTGGGTGGAATTTGCCGAGAGCATTGACCATTATCCGGGCGACACTTCACTTTTTACGGCAGGCGGTGGCATTCGCTGGCACACAATCATCGGACCGGTGCGCGTCGAATACGGCCATAACCTGAATCCGCGCCCGCGGGATCCGTCTGGGACGATACAGTTTTCGCTGGGATTTCCGTTTTAGCCATCGCTCTATTTCCCGCCCCAATGCGGCAGATTTGCGAGGAAATCGGGATGCACACCCGTCATCCAGACATATTCCTTGTCAATCTTCGTGGCAGTGACGGTTCGCGCCATGACACCGCCGGTGATGGCGCCGATCAGCATGACGAGGATCCCGATCAAAACCCACCAACCGGAATTGAATACCGCGGCGAGGCATATAAGAACAACACCCAACGCGACACTACCCCATCCGATGGCAAGTCCGCGTTTTCGTTGCACGAGATGCCTCTCGCAAAGTCCGATTTGAACCACGGCTTTTTTGCGGACTATCAGATAAACAATCAAAAGGATGAGCAAATTGCATAAGATCAGCAGCAGGTAAGCCGGATGCGCCCAATAGAGCGTGCGCTTGAGCCGGCTACCGCCGGCGGGCGCATTGCATTTGATGCAGCGATCGGGAAAAACTGTTTCCGACCGGGCCACAAGCTTTTTATTTTCCTGCCAGAGATTCAGGAGAGACGGCATGTTCGCGGATTCCTGCATGCGCTGGAGGAACATCGGTTTGCATTGAGCGCACACGGGTGAATGGTTCAGCGTGACGATCTCTTCCGCCGGAAACGCTTTGCCGCACATCGAACAAATGACTCCTGGGTTTCCGTCGGATCGGCTTTGATTCAATGGCTGCCACTGGGTCATGCCCTGTCGCCATACCATTGTAGTGGGAGAGATTTTGCCGGAACGCAGAAGTTCATCCAGTTGGGAATCCGAGACTGGACCGTTTTTACGGTTTGCACCGTCCAGGTAGAGCCAATCCATGGCGCAGGCTAAATTCAAGCGGGCGGAAAAGGCAATTTAAATCCATTTCCCCGTGCGAAATTCGTACAGTTCCAGTGCAAGACTCAAGGCCCAGGTTCCAGGAGGACGCGAGTTGATTTATCCCATGCCAACCCCCAATCGCGCATGGCTTCCAACACTGTCCTGAGAGCTTTCCCTTTTTCAGTGAGCCGATAAGCCAGACGCTTCGTGCCGTCCTCGGCCGGGATTTGCTCGACGACGCCGGTCTCCAGCAGGCGTTCGAGCCGGTCGGCCAGGATATTCGTGGGGATGCCCTCGGGCGAGGCGGTGAAATCTTTGAAACGAGTGCGGCCCAAAAAAAGGTCGCGCACAATCAGCAACGTCCAGCGATCGCCGAAGATGTCCAGCGAACACGCCACCGGACAAGGTGAACGCCGCTGCGCAGGCGCAGCGCGCTTCTTCACGGTTTGAGTTCGACGTGTAACCGGCATGAACCAACCATGCCATAAGATTCACTTGCAATCCACAAGTATTTTACTTGCATATTGCAAGTAATATGCGAAGCTCATTTCGTTGGAATAACAAGCAACCAAAAATGAAACGAAAGGCATATGAATACGAAAAGTGAAACAATGGGAAGCATCACTGAAAATGTGGCTTCGGAACGTGATAATGGACATTCGAGCATGAGATCAGTTGTTTTCGTGGCACTGGCACTGTGGCTCGGCGTCGTTATTTTCCTCGGCTCTCACGGAGCCTTTGTTGGGAGCGTGGATTTGCCGCCGCTGCCGATTTTCTTCGGCCTCGCAATTCCTTTGGCGGTGTTTTTCACGGCCTACCTCGGATGGAGCGCGTTCCGGAACTTTATCCTGGGCGCCGACCTCCGGCTTGTGACCGCGATCCAGGCGTGGCGCTGGGGCGGCCTTGGTTTTCTTTCGCTCTTTGCCAGTGGAATTTTGCCGGGGCTATTCGCCTTGCCAGCCGGGCTCGGGGACATGGCCATCGGGTTCTCCGCGCCGTGGATTTTGCTCCAACTGGTTCGTCGCCCGTCATTTGCTGCCAGCCGGCGGTATATGATTTGGAATATTCTTGGGCTCGTTGACTTCTTTGTGGCCGTATCAACGGCAACCCTGTCTTCAGGCCTTTTTCCCGGAATTACCAGGCTCATGGGAAACGTCACCACGAGTCCAATGACACATTTGCCCCTGGTGCTCATTCCGGCCTTTATGGTTCCATTCTTTTCCATGCTGCATTTCACTGCTCTTTTCCAGGCGCGGCAATTGGCTCGCTCCAGGAAATCCGCGACGGTATTCAATGGCTAAGAAGTCGAAATTAGAGACAGGCAGGATGCCTGTCCTACGGTTTTGCTGCGGCCGCAATGGCGTTTAGCTTTTGCACCACCAGTTCGACGGGAATCAGCCGAATGCCGCCGGGGTTTTTGAGCACAACCACCTGTTCGTGGGGCGGGCGCCAGATTTGTTCGATGGAATTGCCCCACAGAACGATTCCCGGCAGTCCCAGTGCGGCGGCCAGGTGCGAGATGCCGGAATCGTGCCCTACGAATGCGGTGCATTGCTGGAGCAATCGCGCCAGTTCGGCCAGCGGCAGGCTCTGCGCCACTCGTGTTCGCCGGGGCGGCAACGCCGCCGCCAATCGCTGCAATCGTTCGCCTTCGGCTTCGCCGCCGATCAGCAGCAGATTGAAATTCGTTGAGTTGACGAGGTGTTGTAAAAGGTCGGCCCACTTTTCTTCCGGCCAGTTCTTCTTCTCGCTGCCGCTGCCAGGATGCAGTGCAATCTGGCTGAGAGTTGGGGGTTGATCCGCCTTCGCTGGAGCTGCGGCGGACAGGGAATTGATGGAAAGGCGCGGCAAATTATCGGCCTCAAAAATCGCCAGGCGTTCCAGGGGCTGCAGGTAGACCTTGGTGGCATGAACTTTTTCCCTTTCATTCGGCCGATACGGGCCGACGATGAAATGCGCCGGGGAGCAGCGCGCGATGTTGGCGCGGAAAATGTCATCAGGATCGTAAAGATAGGAAATAATGATATCGAACTCGGAGAAATAATCCGCGAGATCCTCTTCCAATTGGCCGTGCCGGGCGAAAAATCCTGCCAGGGCGCGCGCTTCGATGGATTGCACGCGGTCCACCAGGCCGCCGGCGACGGCGAGTTGGATGATGTGGGGATAGCCGAGGACTTCGAGGTGCGCTTCCGGGAATTGCCGGCGCAAGGATGCAATGGCGGGAAGCGTGAGAATAAAATCTCCTATCGCGCCGCCGCGGATCACCAGAATTTTTCCGCGAATACGTTCCATCAATAAACGTGTGGCTTAACGAAATTTCGTCAAGCCCAAGACGGCCACAAAGAGCCCGAACGCCAGCCGAATTGTCGAGCCGACGCGCACGCGGGTTTCATCGGCGGTGGCCCAATTGAGAAAATCGCGGAGCCGCCACGGAGAAACGGTGAGCCAGATGCCGATCACGACCATCACGTAAGCCCAGGTCTGGATCACGATCGTCCAGTGGGTTTTCCCGAGCATGGGGCGGCCGGTATCCACCATGAGTTTTGCCAGCAGCAGGAACACGACCGCGAGGCCACGCACGGCAATGAAATCCTGAATGAAAAAGCAGGTGCCGACGCCGATGGCGGTGAACAGCAAATAGAGCACATTCTTGTAAGTGGCGAAGTCGGAAACCGATTCCCGGCTCAGGTTCCAGTCGAACCACGCCGTGGCCAGGAGCATTAGCGCGATACCGATGGGGACATTGCGGGGAAATTTGCGCACCGACGCGGCAAATTCCTTCGGTTTGAGAATGCCAAAAATCTGAGGCAATCCCATGGCCAGCCCGAGCACGATGCTGAGAGTCGAAAGGTTCAATGTCATTGCAATGGAGCGGGAAGGATGGCGAATGAGGCGCAAAAGTAAATGCGAAACGATGCAACGGCAGGCATCTCGTCTGGAGCAGCGGATTCTCTCGTCGCGCTGAAGCGCTTTGTCGCGTTGAAGTCAATTTCGCGGACCGGCCCGGAAGAACCGACCCGAATGAGAAATTTACGAACACGCGGAAATCATTCAACGGTAGCTATATACCCAGTAATGATATTCATCCCAATGACCTGTCTGCGAACTGACGAATTCAATTCGAATAGTTATTTTAGCCTTTCCCTCGGTATATCTGGCCGGGACTTCAAAATCGCTGTCCAACCACCGGATGCCGCGATAAGTCTTTTCGAAGTCTACATTATACCATGGGCGTTCCGTTACCAATTGTCCGTCGATAAACACCCGCGCCTTCTGCCGGTTATTTGCCTTGTCACAGCGACGACGCAGGCGAACGCCATGATTGTCGGGTGAAATGGCAACCGTGAAGCTGCTGCTGTTTGTAAAACAAACGCCGTCGTCCGTTATCGCAGGAGTTTTGAAGAGGACATCATTGAATTCACCATCATACCACCAGGCTGCGTTGGTCCTGTGGACATCTCCTTCGGCCTGGTAAGCGTGGGTGGCTTCTGAGTCCAGATTCCCCACGTCCACCTCGTCTGTTTGAATCAACCGAGGCTGTGAGGTCCCATACCAAAAGGTCACGCTTTCTTCCGTGCCGACCTGGTATCTGCCTTCGAGACCCAATGGCGTGTGCGGGCCGTAAGTCTGGTGGCCATATTTAATGTGGCGTGAGAAACAATACATGTCCGGCAACAAGAAACGGTAGATGCCGCCGGCCCCTCCCTTGGCGCTAATGGCGCCAAAAACCGGCAAGGTCAGATTTTGAAGCCCCCAGCCCATGTCGTGATCATCTTCGAATCCTTCACCAATAATCGATGGAGTTTCGCTTTCATCAAAATACGTGCGTTCATCCTCTTCCATGCATGTCTTCCAACGAGCGACCACGTGGCCGACTACCTGGCCGGATCCCGTTGTGTCCAGGTAGGTGTAGTCCCTGCCTTCGACGCGTGGGTCTTCCCGATGGTAATGAGCGAACAAATAGCCGCAGCGCTGCCGTGGGTAGGGCATTTCAGTCGCCCTCTGGTAATCAATTGTAGCAGCGATCGTGATTTTTTCCTGGCTTTGGTTTTCAATTTGAACCGTCGCGGATTTCCAAAATGGCATAGGGAAATAACAATAAGCCTGATTGTTGGAATAGCCGAGGAGCAGTGAAGCATACGAACTCTTGAGGCCGGTCCGATAAGCTCCGAAAAAGCAACCCAGCGGCGCCTCGATTTGCGGACTGGTTGCTCCATCAAAAGTAATTCTAAGCCGGGAATTAAACAGCGCCTCGACATCGTTTGTGGGAGCAATCTTGAAATGTAACGCGGCAATCGAACCCCCGTTGCCTGTTTTCCAAAGCGTGGCCGTCTTTCCCGCTTTAATTTGGCAAGTCACAGTTTTCTCTTTGCTGCCTTGAGCCAACCCGGCCTTCTCGTCACGGGCGGTCCAGGCGTTGAGCAAGGCCGGCATCATGCTGCGTCCCGCCTCGGGAGTCCACGAATCCAAACCCGGGTCTTCAGTGAATAATTGATAGGTGTAATTATACCAATGCCAATGGCGGCGATCGCCATCCGGGTGTGCTGGGCTGCTTCCCGTCCAGGGTTCCAACACTGTGGCGGAACCTCCGGGTTCGGAACTCAAAGCAATTCTAAGACGTTTCTTGAAAAACATTGGATGATAAAGAACCCGGAAGCGGTCCTTCCCGTCCCATGCCAACGGTGGCTGAAAAATCCCCAGCGGATTGTCTGTGCTGAAGAAGGTAGAAACATCCATGTCGATGCGCGGCTTCGGCTCGTCATCGAAATAATATCGAATCCGGATATCCTTGTAGACTGGCAGGCCGTGCCAAATATTCATGTGATGGCGATAAAGACACCCGGGACCCATAGCGTCAAAGATCACGCATTCTCCATTGGTCTCCATGTATAAGGGAAAATATTCCCAGTCATAATTATCGCCCGCTCGATCGTAAGAACAGAACTGATGCGTCTGCACGCCGTTACGCAAAAACGGAAGCAAATCAGTACGAAAAGTGTTCGCTTCAATTGCGGTATTTGCGCTAAAGGCTCGACTATCAGGGGCTGTGAGAGCAGTGGTTTGGGAATTTGAATTCAAAGGCGGAATGTTCTCAGCTTTGCCAGCGTACGATTCCCCGAATGTAACAAACGCCGTTGTAAATAATACAATGATCACAAGGATTAGCAGTCTCTTCATGGTCTTGAGCGCCGAATTGGATTCATCTGTTGACGCAGATGTTAATATGAGACGGAGAATACAAGTGAGAAGAAAATACCATTTTTTCCAAGGTTGACCTTTACATCTTTCGGCATGAAAACCCGACTCCTGTTTATCGCATTGCTGTTAATGGCTCTGATTGTCGTGAATGACGAGGAACATGCCGAGGCTGCTCCAGGGAACCCGAATTTCGTTTCCATTCATCTATTTGAGACTAATTTTCTCCTTTCCGGCTTATTCGCGGGCGAAGCTGCAATGCCCCCCAGAATCAGCATTGTGGATGGGCGTTTGGATATGAATCTCATTTCTATTCATTTATTAGCCGATGATTTTCCTTGTGATTCATTAACGGGAGAAGCTCCGATGCCCTCCAAAATCAGGATTGTAGATGAGCCTTTCTATTCAGATGCCGATTTTCTTGCCTGGAATCAAGCAAACCATACATTCACTATTACTGAAGCAGCCGAGAAAAGGACGGCCGAAAAGTGGCCGGCCTGGCACTGTTCGGCGGGAATCCCATTTGTTCTCATGGCCGGTGGCAGTCCGATTTAAGTCGGTGTATTCGGATCTGAGGCGTCCTCAACGGCGATTTCGTATCCGGACGTGACTCGGGAGCGGATCGGCGCCGGAACTGTTTTTACTACCAACGCTACATTTGAGATTCACCGAAACTATCCATTTGATGAACCGGCGGGTGGACCTGAGGATCCGCGGAATGACGAGCGAATCGTTGCAGCGGTTGAAAAGCTCTTTGGAACTCCAAAAATGGAAGCACAAAGTCAGCAAAAGAATGCTTCACACTAGGGCGTGCCGTATTGAAAGGCGCGGTAGAATCGTTCGGGGTCGGTCAAGGGCGTGGAGTGTGTGGCGGGCGGACCGGTGTCGGTCCAGGTTGCGATGGTGTTCGTGGCGGTTACTTCGGCGGTTGGCACGGTGAACCAGTTGAGGAGATTGGTCGAGTATTCCACTTGATAAGTCCGACCCGAAGTGGCGGGCCAGGTCAAGGTAACCGTGTCGTTGGTCGGCTGAACCTGCTCCGTGAGCGTGACAAATGGCAGGGAAACAAATCCGGCCTGCTGCAAGCCGCGCTGGATTTCCGGATTTTGCATGAATAATTTCCAGATGTTTTGGTTCCGGTAATTCTCGGCCATGATCACGATGGGCCCCTGATCAATGCCTATCTCGGCATTATCGAACCAGGCCTGTTGTAGGTTGTACGCGTCGATGAATCCGTATTGAGTCCAGAAATGTGTCCGGCCTTTGCTGTAAAAATTTTCCATGCTCGGCAGGGCGATTTCCGGGGCAAAGGCCAAGGCGCCGCCGGAGGCGGTGAAAGCGATGGTGCCGTTGTCGTTGTCGGCCGGGGGCGCGCCGTGCACCGCGTAGCCGGAAGGATCATCGGAGGCGGTCAATCCCCAATTCAGGCTGCTATAGCCTGACCAGCCTATCCCGTTGTTCCCGGGATTTGCGATGCAATACGCCTGCTGCGCCAGCGCCGCCCGGTGTGAGTTTTCGAAATAAGTGCTGTTCTGGGCGTTCATATAACTGTCGCCCACGTGGCGAAAATCCACCCAGCAATGTGAATATTCGTGTCCGAACAAGGGCGGAAATGTAACGAACGAATAGCCGTAAAACGTGGCCCAGTTATAGCCGCTGGTCCAATAATTCCAGCAGGCAGCCGGCAGCGGGTTCGTCGCCGCACCCATGCCAAGCAGATAAATCAGCATCCCTTCGTCGTAACCTTTCCACTCGCCAAAGGTGCTGAAACCAGTATCGGGCAGCCAACCCTGCCGCACAGCATTCGTACCGCCCGTTATGTCCGGCGACATCCAAAGCCAGTTCACCCGGTTGAAAATCTCGCCAGCCAACGTCTGGATGTTGGTTTCGGTGGCATTGGCTCCGTTGAAGTATTGTTTGCAGTAAAGGATTCCGCCCAGCAGCAGGACGGTGTCAATGGAAGACAACTCCGAACTGCCCGAACGCGTCGCCCCGTTCATGTCCAAGTAATGGTAGAACCAGCCGTTATAGCCGATTTCGCCTGTGGCATTGGTGCCTTGCGGACCGTTCCAAAAAGTGTTCAACGTTGTCAGCACCCGTGCTGCACCCTGGTCGCGCGTCACCCAGCCGTGGTCAATGGCAATCCCGATGGCGGTGAGGCCAAAGCCAACTGACGCGATGCTACAGGCGGATGTCGTCGAGCGGTCCGGGATGAGGCCGTTCGCGGGATTGGCTGTATACCAGAAGAAATCGAAATTGGCTTGTTCCAGGTAGTCCAGAAAGGCGTCGTTGTTTGGAAAGGGATTGGGTGTGGTGAATGCGATGGGCGAAGGCGAGCTGGTCTGGGATAACGTGTTGATGGCGGTGACCTGGTAATAATACGTCTGGCCGTCGCTGACGGTCAGATCGCAATAACCGAGAGACGTGACCAGGCCGCTGTTTAATTTGGTGAACGGGCCGCTGTTGGTGAGCGCGCGAAACACGTTGTAGCCTGAGATGCCAGGAGACGCATCCGGATCCCAATGCAGGATAGCGCTGAGGTCGCCTGAGAAGACCACCAGGTTGGTGGGAGCAACTGGTTGGGCGACGGCACCCAGAACGATTGCACAGAGGGTCAGCTGTACAGCCAGAATTCGGCGCATATAAGCGTCGAGTGGGAAACAACGAGTCGTTTATAGCGGCGACCAAACGCAGAGTCAAGACGATTCGACCGCGGACGAGGCCAACCGTGTTGACTCAGGATAAATGTTACCGGGGCGGGGAGCTGGACGAGGAGTTCGGCTATACGTTGACTCAAGTTCGTGGTTACCCAAGCAACGAACATGAGTCTGCCCGGCAAACGGGAGTAT
>Ga0126381_100010634_pt1 | contig 10371 bp, 10 predicted proteins | sample PanSoiMetPlot_28_FD_96465 | JGI IMG/M metagenome (GOLD analysis project Ga0126381, IMG submission 96465) | Tropical forest soil microbial communities from Panama - MetaG Plot_28 | ecosystem: Environmental > Terrestrial > Soil > Tropical forest > Bulk soil | place: Panama | collected 2016-02-17 | reverse complement strand
CGGCGAGGATGATCTCGCGCACCTTGCGCTCGAACGATTTCTCGTTGGTGAGCCCAAACTGCTCCTTGAGGTTGCGCGCGAGCTGCTGCGTCAGCGTGCTGGCGCCCTGGGCGCGCCGCCGTTCCACGACGTCGGTCACGGTGGCGCTGAGCATGCGCCACAGGTTGATCCCGACGTGGCGCTCGAAGTCCGCGTCCTCCGTCGCGATGATTCCCTCTCGGAGCAGCGGGTTGATGTCGTCGTAACCGACGACGACGCGCCGCTGGGTGGCGAACTCGCCAATCACCTGTCCCTGGGCGGAGTAGACCCGGGTGATGGTGCTGGGCGTGTAGTTGTCGAGCGCCGTGATTTGCGGAAGGTCGCCTGCATAGGCAAACAGCACCCCGCTTGCGATCCCGGCCATTGCCGCGAGGAGGAAGGCCGCAACGATGGTGGCGTTCTTGGCGACGCGGATGACTATATGCGTCACAGTATCTTCATCTTAGCGTGATTTGATACAGCCGACATTGACTGCGATACACTCAGATTTTATACTTTAGGGGTGATCAATCAGTCCGGCTAAAGCCGGACACTACGTACGATCCGTCCCGCCTCGAGTACGTAGTGTCCGCCTTTAGGCGGACCATCGTTGTCCGCGTCAGCGGATTCAAAAGGACGTTCAATGAGCAAAATCATCGGAATCGACCTTGGGACCACCAACTCCGTCGTCGCCGTGATGGAGGGCGGCGAACCGGTGGTCATCACCAATCCGGAAGGCAGCCGGCTCACGCCGTCGGTCGTGGCGTTCACCAAGACCGGCGAACGTCTCGTCGGCCAGGTCGCCAAGCGCCAGGCGGTCACCAATCCCGAGAACACGATCTTCTCGATCAAGCGGTTCATGGGCCGCAAGTTCGACGAGGTCAGCGAAGAGATGAAGATGGTGCCGTACCAGGTCGTCCGGGCCAGCAACGGCGACGTTCGCGTCAAAGCGAACGACAAGGAGTATTCGCCGCCCGAAATCTCGGCGATGGTGCTGCAGAAGCTGAAGCAGGCGGCCGAGGATCACCTCGGCCAGCCGGTGACGAAGGCGGTCATTACGGTGCCGGCGTACTTCAACGACGCACAGCGTCAGGCGACGAAGGACGCGGGGCAGATCGCCGGTCTCGAAGTGATGCGCATCGTGAACGAACCGACGGCGGCGGCGCTGGCCTACGGTCTCGACAAGAAAAAAGACGAGACGATCGCCGTGTACGACTTCGGCGGCGGCACGTTCGATATCTCGATTCTCGAAGTCGGCGAAGGCGTCGTCGAGGTGAAGAGCACCAACGGCGACACACACCTCGGCGGCGACAACATCGACCAGCGTGTCATGGACTGGATCACCAGTGAGTTCAAGAAGTCCGACGGCATCGATCTCAGCAAAGACCGCATGGCGCTGCAGCGCCTGAAGGAAGCTGCTGAGAAGGCAAAGATGGAGCTCTCCTCGGTGATGGAGACCGACATCAACCTGCCGTTCATCACGGCCGATCAGTCGGGGCCGAAGCATCTGCAGATGAAGCTGACGCGCGCGCGCTTCGAGCAGCTCGTGGACGACCTGCTGCAGCGCACCGTCGGCCCGACGAAGCAGGCGCTGACCGACGCCGGTGTCGACCCCTCGAAGATCGACGAGGTCGTGCTTGTCGGCGGTTCGACGCGCATTCCGAAGGTCCAGCAGATCGTCAAGGACCTGTTCGGCAAGGATCCGCACAAGGGCGTCAACCCGGACGAAGTCGTCGCGGTCGGGGCGGCCGTGCAGGCCGGCGTGCTTGCCGGCGACGTGAAAGATCTCTTGCTGCTCGACGTCACGCCGCTGTCGCTCGGCATCGAGACCCTCGGCGGCGTCATGACGCCGCTCATCCAGCGCAACACGACGATTCCGACGCGCAAGAGCGAGATCTTTTCGACCGCGGCGGACAACCAGACCAGCGTCGAAGTGCACGTGCTGCAGGGCGAACGTCCGCTGGCGCGCGACAACCGCACGCTCGGCCGGTTCCACCTCATCGGCCTTCCGCCGGCGCCGCGCGGCGTCCCGCAGATCGAAGTGACCTTCGACATCGACGCCAACGGCATCGTCAACGTCCAGGCGAAGGACCTCGGTACCGGCAAGGAACAGAAGATCACCATCACCGCGTCGAGCGGCCTGAGCAAGGACGAGGTCGAGCGGATGATGAAAGAAGCCGAGTCGCACTCTGACGAAGACAAGAAGCGGCGCGAAGAGATCGAGACGCGCAATCGCGCCGACCAGGCGGTGTACGGCGCGGAACGCATGATTAAAGACACGGGCGACAAGCTGCCGGCCGCGGACAAAGCCGCCATCGAGTCGGCGATGGAAGCGGTGAAGAAGGCGACCGACAGCAACAACGCGGCGGACATCCAGCGCGCCCTCGATCAGCTCACGGCGGCGCAGCACAAGGCGGCCGAAGCGCTCTACCGTCAGCAGGCGCCGGGGGGCGGTGCAACGCCGGGCGGCGACGCGGGCGCCGGACAGGCGGGGCCGTCGGGCGGCGCCTCGTCCGGGCCGAAGCAAGGGGACGTCATCGACGCAGAAGTCGTTGACGAGGGCAAATCGTGAATTTGGTAATTGGGTAATTTGGTAATCGGGTAATGGATTTCTACATCGTGCTTGGTCTCGAACGCGGAGCGAGCGTCGCCGAGATCAAGCGCGCGTACAAGCGGCTGGCCAGGCGGTTTCATCCGGACATCAACCCCGGCGACCGCATGGCCGCGTCGCAGTTCCGTCAAATCGCTGAGGCGTACGAGACGCTGAGCGATCCAGATCGACGACGGCACTACGACGCGTCCGGTCAGCAACCGGCGTCCGAGCCCGCGACGTACGGCTTCGAGGGGTTTGACTTTTCGACGAGCGTGCACGGCCCGTCAGCGCCGACCTTCGGCGACCTGTTCGCGGACGTGTTCGGCCAAGGCCAGTCTCGCCGGTACGACGGCGTCGCGGTGCGCGGCTCCGATCTGCATCAGTCGCTCGAGCTCGATTTCGAGAATGCGATGCGCGGCGGGCCGCGTGCCATCGCCGTCACTCGACAGGAACACTGCCGCACGTGCAAAGGCACGGGGCTGATGCACATCGCCGAGACGCGATGCAGCCAGTGTCAGGGCACGGGCGTCATGAAGACGACGCGCGGGCACATGGTGTTTTCGCGTCCGTGCACCGGATGCGACGGATCGGGACGCCGGCGGCAGACCCGGTGTCCAACATGCCACGGACAGCAGGTCGAGACGCGGAGCGAGCCGCTGACAGTGAACGTGCCAGGCGGTCTCGCCGACGGCGCGCGCGTCCGCGTACCGGGAAAGGGCCACGCCGGCCGCAACGGCGGCGAGAACGGCGACCTATACATCACCATTCACGTGCGGCCGCATCCGACGTTCAGACGGGAAGGCGACGATCTCCACATCGTCGTGCCGATCGCGATTCACGAGGCGGCGCTCGGCGCGAAGATCGACGTGCCGTCGCTTGAAGGGACGGCTCGGCTGCGGGTGCCGCCTGGCACACAGTCGGGGCAGCGGTTCCGGTTGCATGAGCGCGGCGTCGTATCGCCGCGCGACGGCCGGCGCGGCGATCTCGTTGTCGAAGTCCGGCTCGTGCTCCCGAAGTTGCTGGACGAACGATCGAAGGAGCTGTTGCGGGAGTTCGGAAGAATCAACCACGAGAACGTCCGAGGACATTCCGGGTCAGGGTCATGAAGAAAACGGGCAAGGCGTACTACATGATCAGCGCGGTGGCGCAGAAGTACAACATCCACCCGCAGACGCTTCGTCTTTACGAGCGCGAAGGTTTGCTCAAGCCCTCACGCACTGACGGCAACACGCGCCTGTACTCCGAAGAAGATCTCGAGCAGCTCGAAACCATTCTGGCACTTACCCGAGACCTGGGCGTGAATCTCGCGGGTGTCGAGATCATTCTCAACATGCGGCGCAAAATCGAGCAGATGCAGCACGAAGTGAACGACTTCATGGAGTACGTGAAGCGCGAGATGGCGCGCGGCATCGACGATTGGGAGCAGCGACTGTCGACGGCGCTCGTGAAGTCGTCGCCGACCGATCTCGTGCGCGCAGCGCAGCCGCATGAAGAGAACGAAAAACGCAAAACGCACAACGCGAAGTAGCAAATTCCGTTGTATAGTTCCTGCGTGTCGAAGCGACCTTCAGACGTCCGCAGTGGAGTCAGCGTCGTTCCTTCAGCACCAACCACCGAAGCCGTTTCTCAACTCGTCGAGACGAACCTGCGCCTGGTCGTGAAGTTCGCGCACCGCTTCCAGTACTGCGGTCTGCCGATCGTCGATCTGATTCACGCGGGCAATATCGGTCTTGTCGAGGCGGCGCGCCGCTTCGACGCGTCGCGGCACGCGTCGTTTGTCGGCTACGCGTCATGGTGGGTGCGTGAGGCGATGGTGCATGCGATTTCCGATCGCGCGAACGCGCCGTTGCTGTCGCCGTCCGTGGTCACGACGCCGTCGTGCGATCCTCTTCCCCCGACGCTTGGGGCCTACGCGGATGAGACGGCCGAGGAAGCCGAGCGGCTCGCGCTGGAGCTCGACGAAGATCTCGAAGCAGAGCTCGACGTCGACGAGACCTACGACGACATCCAGCTGCGAGCGAGCAGCGTTCCGCGGCAAACCGACAGACTTCGTAGCCAACTGAACTAAAGCTGGTGAGGTGCCTGGTGCTTGGTACTCGGTGCGTGGTCCGTCCATGGTCCTTGGTCCGTTCTCGGTCCTTGGGTTCATGGTCCGCAGTGGCAAACGCACAACGGACTAATGGACTAGGCACGGACGAAGGACGAAGGACGGACCTGGCACTGAGAACGAAGCACCAAGGACCACGCTGATGCCGTGTCCGCTGTGTGACGATACCGGCTGGAAGCCGGCTTGTGACCGTCCTGGACGAGTCGTTCGGTGCGACTGCTGGCGCGAAAACCTCAGTCGCCGGCGGCTGACGGACGCCAACATCCCCAAGCGCTATCTCCACTGCACGCTCGGAAACTTCACGGTGTACAACGAGTCGCTCGACCGTGCCGTCGCGCAGGCCCGGCGTGTCGCCGACGCGTTTCCTGAGGTGTCGCGCGGCTTGTTTCTCGAAGGACAACCGGGCGTTGGCAAGACGCATCTCGCCGTGGCCGTGCTCAAGCAAGCCGTTCAGCAGACAGGGGCGCGCGGACTGTTCTACGACACGCGCGATCTGCTGCGGTTGATTCGCAGCACGTACGATCCGTCGACGCGGACGACCGAGCTCGACATCCTGCGCCCCGTGATGACTGCGGAATTGCTCGTCCTCGATGATCTCGGCGCGGAGAAAACGTCGGAGTGGGTCGACGAGACGATGAACCTGATCGTCAACACGCGCTACAACGAGCGTCGGCTGACGATCTTCACGTCGAACTATCCCGACATCCCCGACGACACGGATCCGCAGTCGCTCCTGTTCCGCATCGGCGCGCGGATGCGATCGCGCCTGCACGAGATGTGCGAGTTCGTCGTGCTCGACGCGGCCGACTATCGCGAACGTCCCGACAACGCTAGCGTCGAGGATCTCACTGCGATGTGGAAGTTGCGCCACAAGTCGGCGCTGCCGTCGCCGCGCGGGGGACGTCAGGCGCGGGCGCAATTGCGCGACGGCAAGGGCGACCTCAAGTGGAGTGGAGGAAGGGCTGGATCGTGAAATTTGGTAATCGGGTAATCTGGTAATTGGGTAATTGAATTGATCGAGGAATTGGACGCGCTAAGTCAATCTCGCAATCAATTACCAAGTTACCCGATTACCCAATTACCCAATTACCAAATGCTCGGTCTTTATCTCCACATTCCGTTCTGCTCGGCCATCTGCAACTACTGCAACTTCAATCGAGGTCTGTTCGATGCCGGCCAGAAGGCGCGTTACGTCGATTCGCTGCTGGTGGAAATCGAACGGGCAGGCCTGAAGGCCTGCGCTACAGGCGATGTAGCGCAGGCCAATGTACCGCAGGCCAATGTAGCGCAGACCTTTAGGTCTGCACGCCGTGCCGCGGATACGATCTATTTCGGTGGCGGGACGCCGTCGCTCCTCGACGCCGCCGACGTGGCGCGCATCGTCGCTGCGTGCCGCGACGGGTTCGACATCGCGCCTGATACGGAAGTGACGCTCGAAGCGAATCCTGAGAGCGTCGACGTCGGCAAGTTGATCGCCTTTCGCGAGGCCGGCGTCAATCGACTGAGTTTCGGCGTGCAGTCGTTCCGTGACACGGAACTCCGGAGGCTGTCGCGTCTGCACGACGCCTCAAGAGCGCGCGCGGCGCTTCTCGAAGCGCGCGCGGCCGGCTTCGACAACGTGAGCCTCGACTTGATGATGTGGCTGCCAGAGCAGCGGATCGACGAGTGGCTGTTCAACATCGACGCCGCCGTCGAGTGCGACCCGGATCACATGTCGCTCTATCTGCTTGAGGTGTATCCGAACGCGCCGCTCAGAGAGGACATGGCGCGCGCCCGGTGGTCGCAGGCGCCCGACGACGACGCCGCGACGATGTATGTGGCGGCGATGGAGCGGCTGGAGGCTGCGGGATACGAGCAGTACGAGATCTCGAACGTCGCGAAACCTGGCCGTGCGTCGCGCCACAACCTGAAATACTGGACCGACGGCGAGTGGCTGGGCTTCGGTTGCGGGGCCCACGGCACGGCGGGCGGCGTCCGGACGAAAAATGTCGCGGCCGTCGAAGACTACATCAAGCGTATTGCGAGCGGGCAGTCTGTCATTTCAGAAGCACGCCGGCTGGACGCGGCCGAGCGGCTCGGCGACGCGCTGTTCATGGGGTTGCGCCTCACTCGCGGTATCGATCTGGACGCCGTGCAGCAGCGATATGGCGTCGACGTGTGGGAAAGATACCGTGACGATCTGACACGGTTTGTCGAGGCGGGCTTGCTCCGCTACGATAGCCGGCGTCTCGCGCTCACGCGTGCTGGCATGCTCCTCGCAAACGACGTGATGTCCGTTTTCGTGTAGTGCGGGAAGTGCCGGAGTACGGTAGAGTTACGGCCTTTGCTGAAGGAGGCTCTGATGTTTCGGATTGCCGTCGGGTTGGTTGTGGGCATTTTGGCAGCAGGTTCCGCCCAGGCGCAGCAGGCCACACCGCCCGCGCAGCAGGCAGCCGCCGCTCCCACCACGCGCGTGTTCGCGAATGATGCCGGGCTGGTGCTCAATTTCATCAAGCCAGACAAGACCGCCGATTTCGAAGCGGTCATGGGCAAGCTGAAAGAAGCGCTGCAAAAGAGCACGAAGCCGGAGCGCAAGCAGCAGGCCGCGAGCTGGAAAGTGTTCAAGTCGCCGGAGCCCGCCGCCGGCGGAAACGTGCTCTATGTATTCATCATCGATCCTGCGGTGAAGGGCGCCGACTACACGGTGTCGACGATCCTCGCCGAAGCATTTCCGCAGGATGTTCAGACGCTGTACAAGCAGTACGCCGAGTCGTATGCGTCGGGACAGAACTTCGTGAACCTCGCACTCGTTCAGGATTTCGCCAAGTAAGACAAGCCGGGAAGGGCAGGAAAGGCGGGACGGGCAGGAAGGAAATACTCGGTGTTTCCCATCCTGCCTGTCCCGCCCGTCCTGCCGATCCTGCCTTTCCTGCCCTTCAGAATTTCAGATTCAATCCAGCGTAGATGCGGTGTGCGGGTGACGTCAGCGCGCCGTTCCTCAGCGTGAAGACGCGGTAGTCGACACGCAATCGAATCGGACCAACCAGCGAGATCTTCACGCCGCCGCCGGTGTTGCCCGCGAAGCCGGTGTTGCTGATGTTGATGGAGCTCAGCTCCTCGTGATAGATGCCGCCGCCGATCTCGAAGTACGGCTGGAATCCCGCGAACGCGACGGGCGTTTGCAGCAGCATATTGCCCACGCCAGTCTTGAGCGACGGCGCCACGGCGCTGACGTCGTCGGTCGTGTCGGAGTACTCGAACTCGAAGCCGATGACGAGCAGCCCCGCGCCGATCGCGAAGCCCTTCGCCGTGCGATTGGCCGGCGACGTGTTGGCGCCGATGAAGAGCGTAGCGTCGGCGTGGGCGAGTGCCGGCACGAGCAGAACGACGATCGCGGCGAGCAGTCCTCTGAATGACGCATGCCTCATCCGTCCATGATACCCGCGAACTTCTGGTGCGGCCGAGCCCTCGACGTGAGGCCCGCTACTTCACGCCGCCTCCTCCGCGAACACACCAAAGACGTGCGTCGCCGATGGACGCATTCAAAGAGGATGCGGTCCCGTCAGCAAAGCCCACGCCGAATACGAACCCCGGGGTCGACTGATCTGGAGTCGTCGTCCAATAGGCGGCGAAGCCGAGTTGTATGTTTGTGAACGGGTGACCGTCGGGTAGAGCGGGATTGCCCTTTGAGGGCTCGAGGAGACTTTGGAGCTCCGGAAGCGTTGGCGGCCGCCATCCCTTTCGATCGCCTGTCGTCCGCTGCGCACACGTCGTCCCGACCTGTGGCGCAAGGATGTCCGCACTCGATGGGTTCTTTTCCCAGACGAGGCCTGTTTCGCGATCGAGCACCGCGTCGCTGTTCATGTTTGACAGCACGACGAACCGGGGACAGCTGGCGGCTGTGGTACATGCGATCGTCTGGTCCCACGACGGGACGGCGTAGTACGGGCCAGCGGCTGTCGTTTGCGCCCCCGCCAGGCGGGCCGACACGATCAGAACGGCGGCGGCGAGGTTGAAGACATGAAAGATCTGTCGCATGAGAGTCTCCTTTCTCCAGTAACGCCCGGTCCCGGCGAAATCTGCCTCACCGTGTCTCCGTGATATGGTTTTTCCGCGATGGACTTCCGCCTGACCGAGGAGCAACAGCTGCTCCGGCGCACGGTCCGCGAGTTCGCGGAGGCGGAAATTCGGCCGCACGTGCGAGCGTGGGACGAAACGCAGCATTTTCCCGTCGAACTGATTCCAAAGCTGGCGGCGCTCGGGTTGCTCGGCATTCAGTGGCCCGAGGAGTACGGCGGCGCGGGCATGTCGGCGCTCGACTACTGCATCTGCATCGAGGAGCTCTCGCGCGTGGACCCCGGAGTCGCGCTGTCGGTTGCGGCGCATAACGGTCTGAGCTCTGCGCATCTGGCGATGTTCGGCAACGAGGCACAGAAGCGCTTGTTCCTCGTCCCGCTGGCGCGCGGCGAGAAGATCGGCGCGTGGGGCCTCACCGAGGCGTCGTCGGGCAGCGACGCCGCGGGGCTGCGGACGACGGCGGCGCGGTCGACTGACGGCTGGGTGCTCAACGGCGCAAAACACTTCACGACCCACGGCGGCGTCGGCGACGTGATGATCGCGATGGCGGTCACCGATCGGTCGGCGGGCTCGAAGGGCATCTCGGCGTTCATCATCGAGCGCGGCACGCCGGGGATGACCGCAGGCAAGAAGGAAGACAAGCTGGGGATGCGGACCAGCGAAACGAGCGAGGTGGTGTTCGACAGCTGCCACGTGGCGTCGGACCACCTGCTCGGCGTCGAGGGGCAGGGCTTCGTCAACGCGCTGCAGGTGCTCGATGCCGGCCGCATCGGCATTGCCGCGCTGTCGGTGGGGCTCGCACAAGGGGCGTACGAAGCGGCGCTGGCGTACGCACGCGAACGCACGGCGTTCGGCCAGACGATCGACCGTTTTCAGGCGATTCAGTGGAAGCTTGCCGACAACGCGACGCGGATCGAAGCCGCGCGCCTGCTGACGTATCGCGCCGCGCTTCTGAAGGATCGCGGCGAGCGGCTGACGCTCGAAAGTGCGATGGCCAAGCTCTATGCGAGCGAAATCGCCGTCCAGTCCGCAGACGACTGCGTGCAGATCCATGGCGGCTACGGCTTTGTGAAAGACTACCCGGCCGAGAAGTTTTTCCGCGACGTGAAGCTCACCACCATCGGCGAAGGCACGAGCGAGATCCAGCGGCTCGTGATTGCCCGGCATTTGCTGTCTTGAGCACGCTACCGGAGCGCGTGCTCGCGGGCGACGCGCGCGCGATTGCGCGGGCGATCTCGCTCGTCGAGGACGATTCGCCAGCCGCGTCCGCCCTCGTGCGTGAGGTGTTCGCGAAAACGGGACGCGCGTACCTGATTGGCGTCACCGGACCGACCGGCGCCGGGAAGATCACGCTCGTCGACAGGCTCACCGTCGAATTCAGAAAAACGTCGGGAGTCGGCATTATCGCCGTCGACCCGACGAGCCCGTTTTCGGGCGGCGCCGTGCTCGGCGATCGGCTGCGCATGCAGTCGCACGCCGTCGACGACGGCGTGTTCATCCGAAGCATGGCGACGCGCGGTCACCTCGGAGGCCTCGCCCGCGCGACGGCTGATGCGGCGATCATCCTCGACGCGGCCGGCAAGGACATCGTGATCAT
>Ga0126381_100010633_pt1 | contig 10372 bp, 5 predicted proteins | sample PanSoiMetPlot_28_FD_96465 | JGI IMG/M metagenome (GOLD analysis project Ga0126381, IMG submission 96465) | Tropical forest soil microbial communities from Panama - MetaG Plot_28 | ecosystem: Environmental > Terrestrial > Soil > Tropical forest > Bulk soil | place: Panama | collected 2016-02-17 | reverse complement strand
CGAGATGGTGGAACAGTCCACCAGGATGGACGGCATCGCGGTATCCGACATGAGCCCGCCGGGGCCGAGCACGGCGTTGATGAGGTCCTCGGACGTGCCGACCGTGGTGAAGACGATATCGCAGCTGGAGAGGTCCGCGGCCGAGTCGACGACCTTCGCCCCCAGCGCGGTGAGCGGCTGTGCCTTGGCCTTCGTCCGGTTGTACACGGAGACGTCACAGCCGGCGGCGAGCAGCCGGCGGACCAGTTCCGCGCCCATACGTCCCGTCCCCAGCCAGCCGAGCCGATGGTCACCGTGCTGATCAGCCATGTCATCACCGCCTGACCCTCGTTACAATCGTTTGCACGTCGAGCGTTCACCACTATCTACCCGCTTGTCAACGCTTGTCGGCGGCTGATGCCCAAGCTGTTACCTGCGTTTCGCGGGTGACCGCCCGCGTTCCGAGGGTGACGGCGGCCGGCACGGAGCCGAGGGAAGAATAACCGGTATGACGGACCGGCGCGTCACGATGGCCATCGATCACTGGGCGGCCCGCTTCGTCGCCAACGGCGTGGACCCGGCCGACTTCGCCCGGGTGACCGCGGGGATCGCCAGCTGGGACGGGTGGTGCGCCGCCTGGTGCGCCGCCGCGGCGGAACACGAGGAGCTCGGCCGGCGGGCGCTCGGCGACGGGCGCCTGGCCTCCGGCGGCGGCCATCTCGCGCAGGCGGCCGTGTACTACCACTTCGCGAAGTTCCTGTTCGTCCAGGACCCCGCGCAGCTGCGCCAGGCCCACGGCGCGGCGGTGCGCTGCCTGGACGACGCGCTGCCGCACCTGCGCCCGCCGGGCGAGCGGGTCGAGATCCCGTTCGACGGCGCGGTTCTGGCTGCCATCCTGCGCCGGCCGGCCGGGCCCGGGCCGCACCCGGTCGTGGTGCTGATCCCCGGACTGGACTCGGCCAAGGAGGAGTTCCGCGCCACCGAGCAGCTGTTCCTGGACCGCGGCCTGGCCACGTTCTCCGTCGACGGTCCCGGGCAAGGCGAGGCCGAGTACGACCTGGCGATCCGGCCGGACTGGGAGGTACCGGGCGCGGCCATCCTGGACGCGGTCGGCACGATGCCCGGTCTCGACGCCGGCCGGATCGGGGTGTGGGGGGTCAGCCTGGGCGGTTACTACGCCCCCCGGCTGGCCAGCGGCGACCGGCGGGTGCGCGCCTGCATCGCGCTGAGCGGGCCGTTCAGCTTCGGCCCGGCGTGGGACCAGCTGCCCGAGCTGACCCGCGAGGCGTTCCGCGTCCGCTCGAAGTCCGCGAGCGCCGCCCAGGCCCGGCTGCGGGCCGGCGAGCTCACCCTGGACGGCCGGGCCCGCCGGCTCACGGCGCCGCTGCTGGTCGTGGCCGGCCGCCAGGACCGGATCGTCGGCTGGCAGGAGGCGCAGCGGCTGGCCGGCGAGGCGGCGGGCCCGGCCGAGCTGCTGCTGCTCGACCAGGGCGGCCACGGCTGCGCCAACGTGTCCTACCGGCACCGGCCGTACAGCGCCGACTGGATGGCCCGCCAGCTCAGCCGCTGATCCGGGCGCGGGCGGTGGAGCCGCGGACGATCAGCTCGGGGGCGAGGTAGAGGATCTTCACCGGCCCGGCGTGCTCCGCGATCCGCTCCAGCAGCAGCTGCGCCGCCTCGGTACCGACCTGGTAGTGCGGGAACCGGATCGTGGTCAGCGGCGGCCGGAGCCGGTCGATGAACGGCATGTCGTTGAAGCCGACCACGGAGATGTCCTCCGGGCAGCTCAGCCCGGCCTCGTCCAGCGCCGCGTAGCAGCCCACGGCCAGCATGTCGTTGCCGGCGGCGATGGCCGTGCACCCCGCTGCTCCCTGGGCCCCCCGGTCGAGCAGCAGGCGGCTGCACCGCACTCCCTCCTCGACCGTAAACGACTTGGCGAACACGACCAGGTCATCGTCGACCGGCAGGCCGCTGGACTCCATGGCGGTGACGAACCCGCGGTACCGGCTGAGCCCGGTGGACAGCTCCTGCGGGCCGGCGATGTAGGCGATGCGGCGGTGCCCGAGCCCGGCCAGGTGGCCGACGGCCATCCGCACTCCGCGCTCGTTGTCCACCGAGACCGAGGGAAAGCTGTAATCCTGGGCCAGGCGGTTGATCAGCACGACCGGCAGGTCGGCGCGCGAGGCCTCGGCCAGCAGCGGGTGGTGCAGCCGGGCGGTGGCCAGGACCAGGCCGTCCACGTGCCGCGCCCGCATCTGGTCGAACACCATCCGCTCGCGCTGGTCGTCGGAATCGGTGTTGCCGATCAGCGCCACGTAGCCGTCGACGGCGAGCCGGTCCTCCAGGCCGCGGACGATCGGCGGGAACAGCGGGTTGTTCAGGTCCGGGATCAGCACGCCGACCGTGTGCGAGCGCCGGGTCCGCAGGCTCCTGGCCACCGGGTTCGGGCTGTAGCCGAGCGCCTCGGCGGCGTCGAGCACCCGCCGCGCGGTGTCCTCGCTGACCAGGATCCGGGTCTCCGGGTTCAGCGCGCGGGACGCCGTCGCCGGGTGCACGCCAGCGCGGACCGCTACCTCCCGCAGCGTCACCGGCGGGTCAGGCATCGGCGCTCACCTCCGCTCCGCGCGGTGTCCACTTCTATGATGCGTCCGCTGCTTCCCTGGGCATGCTATCTGCCTGCTGCGATGCGCTCGCAACCGTTTGCCCCAAGCCCGGCTCGCGCCGGCTGGCCAGGTAACCGGCGGAGAACCCGATCACGGCGGCCATCGCGAGCAGCAGGATGCGGTAGTTCACGACCGCGATCAGCGCGGCGCCGGCCGCGATCGAGGCCGCCTGCGGCACGATGATCGCGAACTCGAGCGCCGCGTCGACCCGGCCGAGCAGGTCAGCGGGCGTGCGGCGCTGGATCAGCGTGATCGCGCCCACGTTGATCCAGACGATGCACAGGCCGAGGGCGGCGCTCGCGGCCAGCACCAGCGGCAGCCACCCCGTGATCAGCAGCAGCGCGGCCGCCGCGCAGGCCGCGAGGCCGGCCGCGATCAGCGCGCTCTCGCCGGCCCGCCGCATCACCGGCGCGGCCAGCGCGGCGCCTGCCAGCGCGCCCGCTCCCTGCAGGCTGGTCAGCACGCCGAGGAACGGCGGGCTGCGGTGTAGGCCCTGGGCCACGACCGCGAACGGCACCGTCTCGAACAGCCCGAACGCGGTCACCGCGATCAGGCCCGCGATCATCACCCGGCGCAGCGCCGGCGTGCGCGTGATGTACCGGATCCCGGCGCTGAACTCGGCCCGCCCGCCGCCCCGCCGGCGCGCGGCCGCCGGGTCCGGCCGCGGCTCGCGCAGCCGCAGCGCTGCCACGGTGCCCGCGGCGGCCACGAACGTGGCCGCGTCGAGCAGGATGACCGGCCGCGCCCCCGCCCAGGCGAGCAGGCCCGCGCCGAGCAGCGGGGTGATCAGCCGCAAGCCCTGCGACGCCATCTGCAGCGCGGAGTTGGCGTCGCCGAGCAGGTCGCCGGGAACCAGCGCCGGGAGCAGCGCCGTCTGCGCGGACGTGATCAGGCTGTTGACCGCGCCGTAGCCGAACATGACGAGGTAGATGAGCCAGACCTGGCCCCGGCCGCCGACCAGCAGCAGCGCGCACACCAGCGCCGCGCCGGCCAGGTTCGCCGTGATCAGCAGCGGCCGGCGCCGGACGCGATCGACGATCATCCCGGACACCGGCGCGGCCAGGAACCCGCAGGTGAACGCGAAGAAGGTGAGCCCGGCCGCGCTGTTGCTGCCGGTGAGGACCTTGACCCAGATCCCCATGGCCAGCCACAGAGCGCTGTCGCCGATCACCGACAGGCTCTGCCCGGCGAGGTAGATCCGGGCGTCGCGGTGGGAAAGCAGCCGTCGCATGTCAGCCCTCCATCTCGGGCGGGTTCCCGGGGGGGTTCTCGGGCAGGTTCTCGGGCGGGTCGGTGAGCGGGTAGCCGAAGACCAGCACCTCGTGGGGCAGGCTGCCGGGCGGCCGCAGCGCGGCGTCGTGCCAGCGGGCCGCGTAGGGCTCGACCAGCCGGTCCACGGCCCGGCTCAGCTCCCTGGCCTCCTGCGCGGTCAGGTACAGGGCGCACTCGGAGGCGATCGCCGCCTCCTGCCACTCGGCCGGGTAGCCGAGCACCCGCATCAGCCGCTCCCCCGCCCGCGCCATCCAGCGCTCGATCCAGATCGACGCGGCCGCCCCCGCGGCCAGGCGGCTCTCCTCGTCCTGCCACGGCGGCACGAGCTCGATGCCGCGGAAGCGCAGCCGCCACGGCCGCTCGCGGCCGCGCCCGCCGCCCGCCTCCTCGACAAACCCGTACTTGGCCAGGGTGCGCAGGTGGAAGGCGCAGTTGGCGGGCGACTCGCCGAGCAGCTCGCTGGCCTGCGTGGCGGTCAGCGTCCCGGTGTCGGACTGGCCGATGGCCTCGATCAGCTGCATCCGGAGCGGATGGGCCAGCGCCCGCATCATCTTGGGGTCGCGTACCTCGAGACGCGGCCTGTCGTTATCGGAAGACATGTTTCGAAACGATACGCTCGAAACAACTCTTTTGACAAGCCGCCTGGCCCGGGCGCGGGTTTCCCGGGGCCCGCCGGGAGCCGGTTCGCGGGCTCGGCGCGGGTGCGGGTTCGTGCGACGATGACGGCATGCGGATCACCGACGTGGCCTCGACGGACTTGTTCACCGGCACGGCCGCCCGGCCGCTCGCGGTCGTGCGCGTGACGATCGCCGGGCAGGGAGCGGGCACCGGCGCCCCGGTCACCGTGCGGGTCGAGGGACCCGCCGTGACCACCCCGCAGCCCGCGGTGGTCCCCGTCCCCGGGCCCGGCCAGCAGCTGGAGGCCGAGGTCGGCGTCGAGGCGGCCGCCCCCTACACGGCGGGCCGCGCGCTGCAGGTCACCGTCATCGCCGAGAGCCCGGACGCGGGCCGGGCCGAGCAGGCGGCCACGATCACCGTGGCCGAGCCCGGCTGGACGATGTGGATGGTGAGCCATTTCCACTATGACCCGGTCTGGTGGAGCACCCAGGCCCAGTTCACCGAGTCCCGCATCTTCCTGCCCGAGGCGGACGGCACGCTGCCGGACGTCAGGACCGCCTTCGAGCTGGTCCGGCTGCACCTGGACGAGGCCAGGCGCGACCCCGACTACAAGTTCGTGCTCGCCGAGATCGACTACCTCAAGCCGCACTTCGACGCCCACCCTGAGGACCGGGCGGACCTGCTCGCGTTCATCAGGGCAGGCCGGATCGAGATCGTCGGCGGCAGCTACAACGAGCCGAACACCAACCTGACCTGCGCCGAGTCCACGATCCGCAACGCCGTCTACGGCCTGGCCTTCCAGCGCGAGGTGCTCGGGGCCGACCCGACCACGGCGTGGATGCTGGACGCGTTCGGGCACGACCCGGCCTACCCGGGGCTGATGGCCGCGGCCGGGCTGGCCGAGTCGGCGTGGGCCCGGGGCCCCTTCCACCAGTGGGGCCCGAACCGCACGGTGGGCGACAACCGGCGGATGCAGTTCCCGACCGAGTTCGAGTGGCTGTCGCCGGACGGGAACGGCCTGCTCACCAGCTACATGGCGAACCACTACGGCGCGGGCTGGGTCACGCACGCCGCCGCGACCCTGGAGGCGGCCGAGCAGGCCGCCCACGAGCAGTTCCGGCAGCTCGCCGCGGTGGCCGCCACCCGCAACGTGCTGCTGCCGGTCGGCGCGGACCACGTGATCCCATCCCGCTGGGCCGCCGGGATCCACCGGGACTGGAACTCCCGTTACGTCTGGCCGCGGTTCGTGACCGCGCTGCCGTCGGAGTTCTTCGCCGCGGTGCGCAAGGACGCGGCGGAGCGCGACATCTGGATCACGCCGCAAACCCGGGACATGAACCCGGTGTACACCGGCAAGGACGTGTCCTACATCGACACCAAGCAGGCCCAGCGGGCCGCCGAGCACGCCGTCGCGGACGGCGAGCGGCTGGCCACGCTGGCCTGGCTGGCCGGAGCCGGGTACCCGGCGGCCGCGCTGGACAAGGCCTGGCGCCAGCTGGTGTTCGGCGCGCACCACGACGCGATCACCGGCACCGAGGGCGACCAGGTCTACCTGGACCTGCTGGCCGGGTGGCGGGAAGCCTACGAGCGCGGCGACGCCGCCCGCCGCGAGGCCATGGGCTACCTGGCCGCGCGGGCCGCGACGGCGTCTGCTCCCGCCCACGGCGCCGGCCCGGCCGCGCGCGCGGTCGTGGTGTTCAACACGCTGTCGCGGCCCCGGTCGGGCCTGGCCCGGGTCACGCTGGACTTCCCCGCCCGCCGGGCCCGGCGGGCCACGCTGCGCGACGACGCGGGCGGCGAGGTGCCCGTCCTGGCCGAGGGCGTCACCCGGCACGCGGACGGGACCCTGGCCAGCCTGACGCTCACGTTCCGCGCCGCGGACGTCCCCGCCCTCGGCTACCGGACCTACTACGCGATCCCCGACGACGGGCCCGAACGGGACGGCGCGTGGTCGGCCACCGGCGGCACCGCCATCGAGAACGAGGCGTTCCTGGTGGAGGCCGACCCGGCGCGGGGCGGCACGCTCACCCGGATCCTGGACAAGCGCTGGGGCGCCGAGCTGCTCGCCGGCCCGGGCAACGAGCTCGTGGTCCAGGAGGAATACGACCATCACCCGCGCTGGGGCGAGGGGCCGTGGCTGCTGTGCCCGAAAGGCCCCGGCCGCGGCGCGGCCGGCCGCCCCGCGCGGGTCCGCGCCGAGCGCTGCCCGGTCGGCGCGCGCCTGGTGGCCGAGCTCACCATCGATGATCTCCGGGTGACCCAGGAGACGCTGCTGTGGGACGGCGCCGACCGGGTCGAGTTCCGCACCCACGTGGACGGCTCGATCGGGCAGGACCGGCTGCTGCGGGTGCGGTTCGCCGCCCGGGTGCCCGGCGGCCTGCCGGTGTACCAGACGGCGCTGACCGCGGTCGGGCGGCCGTTCGGCCCGGCCGATACCGACGTGGCCGAGCACGAGTTCACGCTCGACAACCCGGCGCACGAATGGTTCGGCATCGGCTCTACCGCGCGAGTCGCGGTGGCCTCCCCCGCGAGCGGGCGCCGGATGCGGGCGATCGGCGTCGCCGAGGTCATCACGCCCGCCGGCGACGGCGGCCGGGAACCGGTCCGCGATCTCATGGTCGCGCTCGCCCGCGCCGGGGTCACGGCGACCTGCTCACGGGCGGACGGCCCCCGGTACGGCTCGATCGACGTCGACTCCAACCTGCCCGACGTCCGCATCGCGCTGGGCGGCCCGGCCGAGAACCCGTTCACGGCCGAGGTGCTGGCCAGCGCGGGGCTGGCCACGGGCGGGCTGACCGCCGGCGGGCTGGCCGCCGGCGGGCTGGCCGCCGGCCCCCCCGCGCCGCTGTGGGTGCCGGCCACCCGGACCCGCGAGGAAGCCTTCGCGGCCGGCGCGGACCTGCGCGGCCCGCGCGACCTGCCGGTGCTGATCGTGGCCGGCCCGGATCTCGGCGCGGCGATCGCCGCGGTGGCGGCCGACCTGAATGACGCGGTGATCGAGGCCGAGCCGGGGGCGGCCGGCGACGAGGGGGCTGACGAGCTGGCCGGCCACTCGGTCGCGCTGCTCAACCGCGGCACGCCGGGCAGCCTGGTCACCCCGGACGGGACGCTGAACATCTCGCTGATGCGCTCGTGCAGCACCTGGCCGTGCGGGGTGTGGATCGACGGCGACAAGCGGGCGACACCCGATGGCAGCAGCTTCGCCTGGCAGCACTGGAGCCACACGTTCGAGTACGCGCTCGCGGCCGGCCCCGGTGACTGGCGCAGCGCCGGGTTCCCGCTGGCGGGCCTGGACTACAACCACGACCTGCTGGCCTGCGAGACCGGCCTGCACGACGGGCCGCTTCCGGCGGCGACCAGCCTGGCGGCGGCCGAGCCGGCCACCGCCGTGGTCTCGGCGCTGAAGCCGCGTGGCAACCCGCTGTCCCCAGCGGCCCGGCCCCGCCCGGAAGACGGGGTGACCGTCAGGCTCCGGGATCTCTCCGGGAGCGCCGCGCCCTCCGCCGCCCTGGTGCGCCTGTTCACCGGCCTGACCGCGGCCCGCCGGAGCGGCCCGCTCGAGGAAGCCCAGGGCCCGCCGCTGCCGCTCAGCTCCGGCGCCGCCCGGGCCGAGGTCCCGGCCGCCGGCACCACCACCGTGGTGCTGACCCCGGACCGGGTCACCCCGGGCGGGGACACGGCCGCCGCCCGGGATGCCGCCGTGCCGGAGCCCGCCCAGCCCGTGTTCACCCGGTACTGGCTGCACGGCAAGGGCCCGGCCCCGGCCGGGAACCTGCCGGTGGCGGTCCACCTGTCCCCCGCCCGGACAGCTCTGGCCGTCCCGCCGGACGCCGCGCCCGCGACCGCGAGCCTGCGCCTGACCGTGGCCTGCGGTCCTATTCCGGCCGCCGGCGCCGTCCAGATCGACGCGGGCCCGGCGGGGGCCGGCGACGAGATCGCGGTGGAGCCCGCGGGCCCGCTGCGCTACGACCTCGGCCCGCTGGGCCACGTCGGCTGGGATCTCACGGTCCGGGCCCGGCCGGAGAGCAGGGCCGGGCGGCATTTCGTGACCGCCCGGATCGCCGGGGACGACGGGCAGGCCTTCGAGGACGCCGTGCTGGTCAGCGTCGGGGAGCCGGCCGCGCCCGCGCTCGGCCTGCCGCTGGAGGAGTTGTTCCCGATCTACCTGGCCGACCAGCAGAAGGCCACCGCCGAGCTTGACCTGGCGCTGCTGAGCCCGCGGCTGGAGCTGCGGCCGGGCGGCCGCGCCGAGATCGCCCTGCGGCTGCGCAACGACACGGCCGCGCCAATCCGCGGTGAGGCACAGCTGGTGTCCCCGTTCGGCAGCTGGGCGCAGACCCGGCCGTGGACCCGGGGCTTCACCGCCGAGCCGGACGGCGGCGCGACCCTCGGCTTCACGGTGACCGTCCCGGCCGCGGCGCGCCCGGGACAGCACTGGTGGGCCCTGGTCAAGGTGATGTACTTCGGCCGGGTCCGCTACAGCGAGCCCGTGGCGGTGACGGTCACCGAGGCGGGCCAGTGAACTCCGGCGGGCATGACCACGGGCGGCGCTCTGATGAGAAACTGGCGGTAGCAACGACGACCCAGGCCGTCACCGCGACGACCACCGAAGGACCATGGCCATCCAGACCGCGATGAGTGACGGCAACCTCCCGGCCGAGCCGAACAGCTTCGTCGGCCGGGAGCGGGACCTGGCGGAGCTGGCCAGGCTGCTCGGTGACGTCCGCGCGCTGACCCTGTGCGGCCCGGGCGGCATCGGCAAGACGCGGCTCGCGCTGCGCCTGGCCTGCGAGATCGTCTCCGGCTACCCCGACGGGGCCTGGCTGGTCGAGCTGGCCGACACCGAGGATCCGTCGCTGGTCGCCCGCCGGACCGCGGCCGCGCTCGGGGTCCGGGACGAGCCCGACCGGCCGCTGGCCGAGACGCTGGCCGTGGCGCTGCGGCCGCGCCGGCTGCTGCTGGTCCTGGATACCTGCGAGCACGTCGTCGACGCCTGCGCGGCGCAGGTCCACCAGCTGCTCGCGGGGTGCCCCGGGGTGCGCGTGATCGCTACCAGCCGCGAGCCGCTGCGCGTGCGCGGCGAGACGGTGTGGCGGGTGCCGCCGCTGGAACTGCCCGGCGTGCTCACCGCGCCCGCCGAGCTCACGCTCGGCGAGCTGGCCAGCTACGAGGCGATCCGGCTGTTCGCCGACCGGGCCGCGGCGGTGCGGCCCGGGTTCGCGCTGGATGCGGCCAACGCCCTGGCGGTGGTCCGGCTGTGCCGGACCCTGGACGGCATCCCGCTGGCGATCGAGCTGGCCGCGGGCCGGGTCGGCGCCCTGTCCGTGGAGCAGATCGCCGCCCGCCTCGGCGACCGGTTCGGGCTGCTGGCCTCGGGCGACCGCACGGCCCCGGTGCGCCAGCAGACCTTGCGGGCGGCCGTGGACTGGAGCTACGAGCTGACGACCGGGCCGGAGCAGGTGCTGCTGCGCCGGCTGGCGGTGTTCTCGGGCTGGAACCTGGAGATGGCCGAGCAGGTCTGCGCGGATGACGCGATCCCGGCCGACCGGGTCCTCGACCTGATGGCGGCCCTGATCGACAAGTCCCTGGTCACGCTCGACGCGGAGCTGGAGGGTGATGCCCGCTACCGGCTGCTCGACACCATCAGGGAGTACGCCGCCGGGCGCCTGAACGCCTCCGGCGAGGGGCCCGAGATACGGCGGCGGCACCGCGACTACATGCTGCGGCTGTGCGAGGGCATCGTCGACGTGGCCTTCCTGCGCGGCGACCCGCCGTGGCCGGTGCGGGTCTCCCTGTACCGCCGGATCCTGGCCGAGCGCGCCAACTACGCCGCGGCCCTG
>Ga0126381_100010632_pt1 | contig 10372 bp, 8 predicted proteins | sample PanSoiMetPlot_28_FD_96465 | JGI IMG/M metagenome (GOLD analysis project Ga0126381, IMG submission 96465) | Tropical forest soil microbial communities from Panama - MetaG Plot_28 | ecosystem: Environmental > Terrestrial > Soil > Tropical forest > Bulk soil | place: Panama | collected 2016-02-17 | reverse complement strand
GGCGGAGAGGGCATGTCTTCCACGGCAACCCGGCCTGACTCAGATCTTTGTTCCGAACGCAGTTTCCATCCATTTGGCAATGATCTCACGTCACCGAAGGGGCTTCTGTTCCTATGAGCGCCACCGCGGTCAATTTTTCCGCCTCCGATCTGCGTTTTTGGCGGACTACGGTCGGCAAAAAAGCCGTTATGGCGGTCACCGGGGTCGTTCTTTTCGGTTTCGTCATCGCCCATCTGATAGGCAACCTCCAGATATTTTTGCCGCCCGACGCCATCAACCGCTATTCGGCAGCCTTAAAATCCCTGCCCGCGCTCCTTTGGAGCGCGCGCATTGTTCTTCTGGTCTCCGTGGTTCTCCACATCTGGTCCTCCATTCAACTGGCGCGTCTGCAATCGGTTGCCCGTCCCGTCAGGTACGTAAGAAAAGTCAACGAGCACTCTACTTACGCCTCGCGCACCATGATGTGGAGTGGCCCTATCCTTCTCGCCTTCATCATTTTTCATCTTCTCCACTTTACGTTCGGGACCATTCATCCGGGCGGCCACTTCGACGAACACAACGTCTATAACAATGTCGTCACCGGCTTCCAGGTGTGGCCGATTTCGCTCTTCTACGTCATCGCGATGGTCATGCTTTGCTACCATCTCTATCACGGTCTGTGGAGCATGTTCCAAACCATCGGCGTCAGCCATCCTGTCTACACGTCATGGCTCCGGGTCGCTGCCAAAATCATAGCGGTCGCCATCGCCGTCGGTGAAATCTCCATCCCCGTCGCCGTTTTGGCCGGCTTCGTTAAACCTGTCTAACGCCAATGCCCCGTCGCTGCCCACTCACGGTACTTTGCCGCATCTTGCTGCCGCACTTTGGCCGCCGCACCTCTCCGCTCTTCTCGACCCGCCGCGTCTCAAGTCGAATTCGCACCTCGGTCTCTCGGAGCTTCACTCCATGGAACTAAAATCCAACGTTCCGACCGGTCCGATTGAACAAGCCTGGGATCGCCACAAATTCGAGCTCAAGCTCGTCAATCCGGCCAACAAACGCAAATTCAATATCCTCGTTGTTGGCTCAGGTCTTGCCGGCGCCTCGGCCGCCGCCAGCCTCGGCGAACTCGGCTACAACGTCCAATGTTTTTGCTTTCAGGATTCTCCGCGCCGCGCACACTCCATCGCCGCGCAGGGTGGCATCAACGCCGCGAAGAACTATCACAACGATGGCGACTCCGTGTACCGCCTCTTCTACGACACCGTTAAGGGCGGCGACTTCCGGGCCCGTGAAGGCAACGTCTACCGTCTCGCGCAGCTGAGCGTCAATATCATTGACCAGTGTGTCGCCCAGGGCGTTCCCTTCGCTCGCGAATACGGAGGACTCCTTGACAACCGCTCCTTCGGTGGCGCACAAGTCTCCCGCACCTTTTATGCCCGCGGTCAGACCGGCCAGCAACTCCTGCTCGGTGCCTACCAAGCGCTCGAACGGCAGATCGGTCTGGGTGCCGTCAAAATGTATCCGCGCACCGAAATGCTCGATCTGGTCGTTGTGGACGGTCAGGCTCGCGGCATTGTCACGCGCAGCCTTATTGATGGCAAACTCGAGGCGCACATCGGCGATGCCGTCATCCTCGCCACCGGCGGCTACGGCAACGTCTTCTATCTGTCCACCAACGCAAAGGGCTCGAACGCAACTGCTATCTGGCGTGCCTACAAGCGCGGCGCGGTCTTCGCCAATCCCTGCTTTACGCAGATTCATCCCACCTGTATCCCTGTCTCGGGCGACTATCAGTCGAAGCTCACCTTGATGTCCGAGTCGTTGCGCAATGATGGCCGCATTTGGGTTCCCAAAACTCCGGGCGACAAGCGTCCGCCCAGCCAAATTCCCGATTCCGAGCGCGACTACTATCTCGAGCGCCGCTATCCCAGCTTCGGCAACCTCGTTCCCCGCGATATTGCCTCCCGTGCCGCCAAAACCGAATGCGATTCCGGCCACGGTGTGGGCGAAACCAGCCTCGGCGTCTATCTGGATTTCACCGATTGCATCAAACGCCTCGGCAAGGGAAAAATCTCGGAACGCTACGGCAATCTCTTTGAAATGTACGAGCGCATTACGGGCGAAAATCCCTACGAAGTCCCCATGCGCATTTATCCTGCGATCCACTACACCATGGGCGGCTTGTGGGTGGACTACGACCTCATGTCCACCATCCCCGGTCTGTTCGTTCTCGGGGAAGCCAACTTCTCCGATCATGGCGCAAATCGTCTCGGCGCCAGCGCGCTCATGCAGGGCCTTGCAGACGGCTATTTCATCATCTCGCACACCATTGGCAACTACCTAGCCACCGCTAAGCTCGCGGAAGTCACCGCCGACGCGCCGGCGGCTAAGGACGCCATCGCCAATGTCGTCAGCATTACCAGGAAACTTCTTGGCACCAACGGGACGCGCTCTGTGGATTCCTTCCACCGGGAACTCGGCAAGATTGTCTGGGACTACTGCGGCATGGCCCGCAACGAAGCCGGGCTCAAAAAGGCCCTCAGCGTAATCCCCACGCTTCGCGAAGAGTTCTGGAAAACCGTGCGCGTTCTCGGCTCCAACGAAGAGTTTAACCAGTCGCTCGAAAAAGCGGGCCGCGTAGCGGATTTCCTCGAACTCGGCGAACTCATGTGCCTTGACGCCCTCGAGCGCAAGGAATCCTGCGGCGGCCACTTCCGGGAGGAATTCCAGACTCCTGAAGGCGAGGCCCTCCGCGACGACGAGCACTACTCCTACGTTGCCGCCTGGGAATACCGGGGCCCGAGCGCCAGTCCGGCCCTCTCCAAGGAACCTTTGGCCTTTGACTACGTCCACCCCACGCAACGGAGCTACAAGTAAGACATGAAAATCATCTTGCACATCTGGCGTCAGAAAAGCTCGCAGGACAAAGGCCGCATGGTCCGCTACGAGCATCGCGACGTCAACGAGCACATGTCCTTCCTCGAAATGCTCGACGTTCTCAACGAACAGCTCATCACTAAGGGCGAAGATCCTATCGCCTTCGACCACGATTGCCGCGAAGGCATCTGCGGCATGTGCGGTTTCATGATCAACGGGAAGGCCCACGGTGGTTTTCCGCGCACCACGGTCTGCCAGCTTCACATGCGCCGTTTCAAGGACGGCGACGAGCTCTACCTCGAGCCCTGGCGCGCCTCTGCCTTTCCCGTTGTCAAAGATCTCGCCGTCAACCGCAGCTCTTTCGATCGCATCATCGCCGCTGGTGGCTTTATCTCTGTTCCGACCGGCTCCGCACAAGACGCCAACAACATTCTGGTTCCCAAGCAGGGGGCGGACCTCGCCATGGACGCTGCCGCCTGTATCGGCTGCGGCGCTTGTGTCGCTGCTTGCCCGAACGCTGCCGCCGCGCTTTTCGTCGGTGCGAAAATTTCGCATCTCGGCCACCTGCCGCAGGGCCAGCCGGAACGCCACCGCCGCGCTCTCTCCATGATTCGCCAGATGAATGTCGAAGGTTTCGCTAACTGCAGCAACATCGGCGAGTGCGAAGCCACCTGCCCCAAGGACATCAAACTCGAGGTAATCGCTCGCTCCAACCGCGACTTCCTCAAAGCCTCCTGCCTCGAACGCCCTGCGGCCGAAGTCGCGGGCGTTGGCTAGCTCACCAACACCAATCGGGATCATCGGGTTCGCCAGGCAACCAGAAGGCGCCTTTGTGATTCTTGGGCGATCTTGAGTTTACTCTTTTGTCGAACGCCAATCCGGCGACGCTCGACCGGGCCGGGCGAGGATGCGCAGAGTATCTCGGTGTTCTTTCTTCGATTGTTCAGGGTGGTTTCGCGCCCCTTTTGACTGGCCACTGCCTTTTTCTGCTACTCTAATCTCCGCTCGACCTCTGGAGAAAAAATGATCCGCCGCATTGTGATCCTTATCGTGGGAGTCCTAATGTCTGTCTCCGGTTCCGCTCAATCTGTTTCCGACCGAGCCAACAAGCTTCATTCCTCCTCCGTCGTCGTTGACACCCACGACGACACCACGCAACGCCTCCTCGATCCCAAATTCGATCTCGCCGTGCGCCAAGCTGACGGCAATATTGATATCCCCCGAATGCGCCAAGGCGGCCTCTCGGCGATCTTCTTCTCGATCTGGATTTCATCGAAAATCCTTGGGCCCGACGCTGTCAGACAGGCCCTTGACCAGATCGACGCCGTGCGCGAAACCGTCCGCAGACATCCCAGCGATCTCCTCCTCGCCACCACGGCCGGCGACGTGCAAGCCGCGAAGCAACAACACAAAATCGCGGCCCTCATGGGCGTCGAAGGCGGCCACATGATGGGCAACGATCTCTCCGTCCTTCGCACCTTTGCCGCGCTTGGTGTGCGCTATATGACCCTCACGCACATGGATAACAACGAGTGGGCTGACTCCTCTACCGACCGGCCCACTCACAACGGCCTCACCGACTTCGGCAAGGACGTGGTGCGCGAAATGAACCGGCTCGGCATCATCGTGGACATCTCCCACGTTTCTGACAAAACCTTCTACGACGCGCTCGAAACCTCCCGGGCGCCGGTATTCGCTTCGCACTCTTCTTGCCGCGCCATCTGCCAGGCCCCGCGCAACATGACCGACGACATGATTCGCGACCTCGCCAAACACGGCGGAGTCATCCAGATCAATTATCACGTAGGCTTCCTGTCCCAGGAATTCCGCGACTACGAAAAGGCCCATCCCGAGGCGGAAAAGGAAATCAACGAGGAAGTGAAAAAGCGGTGCGGGGACAACGAAGCCTGCAAGCTCACCACAGGTGATCAGGTCGTCCGCGACTTCATGGAGGCTGGCAAACTCCCCAAGGTGGACTGGACCAAAATCATCGAGCACATTGATCATGCCGTGAAAGTGGCCGGCGTTGACCACGTTGGCCTTGGCTCCGATTTCGATGGTGCCGTCATGCCCATCGGCATGCAGGACGTCACGCATCTCCCGCAAATCACCGACGCCCTTCTCAAAAAGGGTTATTCCGAATCCGACGTCCGCAAAATTCTCGGCGAGAACACGCTGCGAGTCCTGTCTGAGGCCGAACGCGTCTCGCGCGAACTCAACTCCAAATAAAGACCGTTGCATGCTATTGACCGTGAACAGAGGAAAAAGGGGTGTCGAGTGTGTTTACGTTCTACGCCAGCTTGTTATTCTTTTCCGTTTGTGAGTGGGTGAGACTGTCGAAACATAAAACTGTTGGTGCCATTTGATCGTACCTAACTGCACTGCGATCTCGGTTTCGCTGGGCGGCTTGACTGGAAAAAACTACGCCGGGGGAGAGGGCACCGGATCGCTCGGCCAGCGGCTTTTTGGCCCGCCCAATTGCATTTGCCTTCGTTGATTTCGGCAAGCTTTACATCTACACCGCCATGTCTATTCCGTCTTCTTCCTCTCCCAGGGAAAATATGCAAAACTACTCTACGTCTCAATATCACCCGAAAATTTCCGGAGGCCTTCTCACATGTCCCTGAAATCCTGCGCGCTCGTACTTGCCGCACTCGCGGTTGCCATCCCCTCGCTTGCGCAAAGCACGGCTCCCGCCGCAAAACCCAAATCCACCACCTCCACCGCCGCCAAGCCTTCCACCGCTGCCACCTATGATCACGCCCTCCTCAAACCGGCCATGCTCACCGCCAAAGCTCCCGAAACCTACCAGGTCAAATTCGATACCACCCGAGGCGAATTCACCGTGACTGTTACCCGTGCCTGGTCTCCGCTCGGTGCCGACCGCTTCTATAACCTCGTCAGACATCACTATTTCGATGGCGCCCGTTTCTTCCGTGTCCTCCCTGGTTTCGTGGCGCAATTTGGTCTAAGCGCCCAGCCTGCCGTCAACGCAGCCTGGGAAAAGGCCCCCATTAAAGACGATCCCCACTCCCAACCCAACAAGAAGGGCACCATCGTCTTCGCGACTGGCGGACCCAACACACGCACGACGCAACTCTTCATCAACTTTAAGGACAACACTTCGCTCGACTCGCAGGGTTTCACTCCTTTCGGCATTGTGGATGGAAAGGGCATGAACGTCGTCGAAATGTTCTATGACCAGTACGGGGAATCCTCGGGCATGGATCAGGAAAACATCACCAAGGGCGGCGAAAAGTACATCGCCCAAAAGTGGCCCAAGCTAGACAAAATCAACTCCGCCACCTTGGTAGGCACTGCTGGTGCCGCGCCAGCGAAACCGGCCACCACGGGCAAGCCTGCCGCCAAGCCCGCAGCCACGGCAAAGCCCGCCACGCCCACCCCAAATCCCCAATAAGGGGCCGTATCTTTTTGTCTGGGCGAGACTTGCCTCGCCCTGCTTGTCACGGGCAACTACGGGTTAACCGCCAGGCGCCACCATGTATCCAAATCCCCCATACGCAACATCGAATATTTGCATGGCTCGTAGGATTGACTTAGTCGCATATCCCACGTAGCCTCTTACGGAAATGCGTACCTCTTGCCAGATCTGTTGTTGTCAAGCGATGGCCTGCTGTTGCTGTCGGCAGACCAGTTCTGGCCAGAGGTGCTTCCGAACCTAGCTCTTCCTGAACTTTTAGTTTCGAAGCCCACGTGCCAGGACCCCCGGCACGTGGGCTTTTTGTTTTTCTGCCCTCGGTAGCTCGATTGGTTGTTCGGAATTTAGCGCTGGTTTTTAAGCCAGCAGCTTTTGCGATAGGGATCGATAAGGGAAAGGGAATTGCCTAATGCCCGAAGTACCCGAAATCAAGGAAACCAAAGCCCAGCGGATCGAACGCCTCAAATCCGCCAAGAACGCCTGGGATCATTTCGACGAAATTCGTGCCTTCGCTCGTCAGGGCTTCGCTTCCATTCCTCCCGAATGGGTCGGGACCTACTTCCGCTCCTGGGGTATTTATACGCAAGGCGACGGCGCGGGCGTTACCGGCGGCAAAAACGGAGAAGGCAAGGCCGTTCCGTTCTTCATGGTACGCATCCGTATCCCCAACGGTCTGCTCACCGCCCGACAAGCCCGTCTCATCGCGCAACTCTCCGAGCAGTTCGGCAACGGCGTGGCCGATATCACCGTCCGCCAGAACATTCAACTTCACTGGGTGTCCATCGAAAACATTCCCGAAGTCCTCGAACGCCTCTGGTCGGTCGGACTGCGCACCACCGGCGCCTGCGGAGACGTGGCCAGGAACGTCACCGGCTGCTCGCTTGCCGGCATTCACGCCCATGAAATTGCCAATGTCGCGCCCCTTGCGCTGGCCATTGACAAGGAACTCGGCGGCAATCCGGAGTTCTACAATCTTCCCCGCAAATTCAAAATCACCATCACCGGCTGCCCCGACTGGTGCTCCTATCCCGAAATCAACGACATTGGCCTCACAGCCACGCGCCGCACTCGCCACGGCGGGGAGGAAATCGGCTTTTCTCTCCGCGTCGCTGGAGGCCTCTCGACCGAGCCGCATCTCGCGGTTAGGCTCAATGCGTTCATCCAGTGGCACCAAGTCATTTCCGTTGTCCGCGCCATCACCAACGTCTTCAAGGACAGTGAGGGCCTCCGCCAGTCGCGCGACCGCGCCCGATTGAAGTATCTCTTCCTTCAGCACGGCTGGACCGCCGAGTCCTTCCTGGCCGCGATCGAAGCCAAGCTTGGCTACAAGCTCGATCCTGCCGAACCTGAACTCCTCCCGCCCAGTTTCCACCGTGACCATCTCGGCGTCATTCCGCAAAAGCAGCCCAGCCTCTTTACCGTCGGCGCTTCGGTAGTCCGTGGCCGCATCAGTCCCGCGCAGATCCGCATCGCAGCCGATCTCGCCGATCAGTACGGCGACGGCCACCTCCGTGCCACCCCAATGCAGAATCTTCTCCTCATCAACATCGCCGGCCTTGACACGGCGGCGGTCGTTGACGCTCTAAACGCTGCCGGCCTACCCGTTCTCACGAATTCCTTCGTGCGCGGCACTGTCGCCTGCACGGGCTCTGAGTTCTGCAAGCTCGCGCTGACCGAGACCAAATCTTTTGCGCGTTGGCTCACTGAGCAGCTCGACGAACACTATCCCGGCTACCAGGAAGACATCAAGTTGCACATCACCGGGTGCCCCAATTCTTGCGGACAGCACTGGATTGCTGACATTGGCCTCGAGGGCAAGAAAATCAAGCAGGACGGCAAACTTGTGGACGCCTACTACTTCTGCGTCGGCGGCAGTGTCGGCCAGATCGCATCCATTGCGCGTCCGGTCGGCTATCGCTGCGCCGCTGATGAAGTCCCGAACGCCATCGTGCGCCTCCTCGATCATTTCCACGCCCTGCGTCACCATGCCGAATCTCTGCAAGATTTTCTCGCGCGCCAGACTGCCGATCACCTGCGCTCCATTCTCTCGGGTCAACCCGCGCACGAAGCTGAAATCGCCTTGCGCGACCTGCCCCTAGAGCGTATTCCCCACTCCATCGAGGACCGCCCATGACCAAGCATCCAACTTCGCTCATGACGCCGGCCTACCGGCACCCGCACGGCGTCTTCTTGCTCGGAGCGGGTCCCGGCGATCCCGAGCTCCTCACCGTCAAGGCCCTGCGCGTTCTCCAATCCGCCGAGCTCGTCCTTCACGACTCTCTCGTCGGTCCCAAAATTCTCGATCTCATTCCGGCCTCGGCCGAACGCATCGACGTTGGCAAACGTGCGGGGTTCCGACTGCTCACGCAATCCGATATCAACGCTCTCCTGGTCGACGCCGCGCACAAACATAAAGTCGTCGTCCGTCTCAAGGGAGGCGATCCTCTCTTGTTCGGCCGAGCCGCCGAGGAGATCGACGCCCTCCGCGCCGCCAATATTCCCTTCGACGTTGTCCCCGGCATCTCCGCCGCGTTCGGAGCCGCGGCTGCCGCAAAGGTCTCTCTCACCGACCGCGGTCTCGCGTCCCACGTTCTTTTCACCACCTTCTCCCGGGCGCCCGAATCGCAGTTTCTCCCCGGCATCGGCCTCACTTCGGAAACGACCGTCGTGGTCTACATGCCCGGCCCCGATTACTTTGCGGTCTCGCGCTGGCTTGAGGACGCAGCCGTGTCCCCCGACACGCCTGTCCTCGTCATTTCCAAAGCTTCCCGCCCTGAGCAAACCCAACACGCCACCACCGTTGCGGGCCTAGCGCAGCTTCCTCCGCTTCCCGCGCCCGCTGTTCTGATCGTCGGCCGCGTCGCGCACAATGCCTCTGACGCCTGTGTGGCTCCAAGTTATTTCGAGGAGGTAAATTCCACAATCGAGGCTTCCCGGATTTCGTAAGAAGGAGAAATCATCATGGGCAACCAGTCTTCACAAACCACTACAAAATCCGGCGCACGCATCACGCTTGATGAGTGGGCCGTGCTCTTGGCATTGGCCGCGGCGCTGCTGGTACGTTTGGGCGCGATCCCCAAAGTCCCCTGGTAGCGCGTTCCGCCTAGCGCAGCAAGGGTCTGCTGTTTTTTCTGACGACGGACTACTGATTACGAATTGAATTTCGCAAAGGTCGCAACACAGAAGGGAACTAAAAACCAAATGGCAGACGCAATCGTACTACCGCAGAATCCCCCGGTCTCCATCTCCACGCGACTGTTTCGTCTCATTCCCGGCATAGCCCTGCTCGCGGCTATTGGCTTTGCTGGAAAACTGCTCGAGAAAAACATCAACCTTTACGCCAAATCCCATCATTGGACCATCCCCAACATCGAGTATGTCCTCTGGGCCATCCTCATCGGCCTGGCCATCTACAACATCTTTGGCCTCGCCGAAATCTTCAAGCCCGGCGTCGCTACCTACGAATTCTGGCTCAAAGCAGGCATCGTGCTCCTTGGCTCGCGATTCCTCCTGGGGGACGTAGCGAAGCTCGGGGGCGTCAGCCTGGTGCTGGTCCTGATCGAAATCACCGGCTCCCTCGCTTTTATGACATTCCTCGGCCGTCTCTTCGGTTTGCGCCCGAAACTCACCACGCTCCTTGCCGTCGGGTCGGCTGTCTGCGGAGTCAGCGCCATCATCGCCACCAAGGGGGCAATTGAAGCCGACGACGAGGATTCGTCCTTCGCCATCGCCGCCATTCTCGCGCTTGGCGCCATCGCCCTGTTTACCTTTCCGCTGATCGGTCACACCATCGGGCTCAGCGATCACGCCTATGGCGCCTGGGCCGGCCTCGCCGTCGACAACACCGCCGAAGCCACCGCCGCTGGAGCGCTGTTTTCCGACTCCGCTGCGAAGCTCGCGGTGCTCGTCAAGACCACGCGTAACGCTTTGATTGGCTTCGTTGTCCTCGCCTATGCCATCTACTGGGCCTCGCGCGGCCAAGCCCAAGCCGTTACCAACAAAGCCGCCTTCCTTTGGCAAAAATTCCCGAAGTTCGTCCTTGGCTTTCTTTTTGTCTCGATTCTCGCCACGGTC
>Ga0126381_100010631_pt1 | contig 10373 bp, 6 predicted proteins | sample PanSoiMetPlot_28_FD_96465 | JGI IMG/M metagenome (GOLD analysis project Ga0126381, IMG submission 96465) | Tropical forest soil microbial communities from Panama - MetaG Plot_28 | ecosystem: Environmental > Terrestrial > Soil > Tropical forest > Bulk soil | place: Panama | collected 2016-02-17 | reverse complement strand
GCCGTGTAGCTGCTGCGCGCCTCGGCCGTGATCTTGGAGGGTTTGCATTCACTCACCGGCGGCGGCTGTCCATCAATTGATGCTTCCGGAACTCGTACAAAGTGATGTCGTCGTCACCAATGCGCGTGGGGTTCATGGTCCAGTCGTGGCGGAACATGTGATCGCGCAGATTCTTGCCATGGCGAAGATGCTGCCCGCAGCGATGCGGTTTCAACAGCAGCATATCTGGGGACAAGAAGCCATGTGGCGGGGACGGCCACGTCCGCGAGAAGTGGCGGGAGCGACGCTCGGCCTAGTCGGCTTGGGCTCGATTGGCTGCGAGGTAGCCAAACGGGCGGCTGCCCTCGGCATGCGCGTGATTGCGGTACGTGAACATCCGGAGAAGGGAAGGCCGGCGAACGTGGCTACGGTTCTCGGCTTGACTCAGGTGGAGGAGTTGCTTCGGGAATCAGATTATGTGGTGCTGGCTGCGCCGCTCACTGCACAAACCAAGGGTTTGATGAATGCGGGTCGGCTATCACGGATGAAGCCTAACGCATGCCTCATCAACGTCGGCCGTGGACCATTGGTGGACGATGTGGCACTGGCAAATGCGCTTCGAGAAAAGAAGATTGGCAGCGCCGCGCTGGATGTGTTTACGGAGGAACCGTTGGCCGCGGACTCGCCATTGTGGGAACTGGAGAATCTTCTGATCACGCCACACACGGCAGCGGTTACAGAAAAACTTTGGGAGCGGCATTATTCGTTGATTCGAGAAAACCTGCGGCGATACTTAGCTGGAGAGCCGCTGCTTGCCGTGGTGGACAAGGCGAGGGGGTACTGACAAGAGATGTGCCTGATGCCCACGCTTTATGGCCTGTCAAGCTGAGGCGGGAGACGGGCAGTAAAATCAGGTTTACCAGGTAAGAGGTGGGGGCCCAATGCGACGGAATTGATTGCTCATGCCGCTGTGGTTGTGCGCCCTTTCGTCAAGCCTTCCCGCCGACTGCATCAAGAAGCAAGATCATCGTTTCAATAAAAACTCAGGAGTGCTGGTTCCTGATCTCATCATCAGCGGTGCACAGACGCTCAGCTCGGACGAGTTGAACAGAATCAGAGGTCAGCTGATCGGAGGATGCTATGACAAGGATTCAGACGAACTCCAAGTGCGCATCCGCGAACTATTTCAGAATCGCGGTATTTCGCCGTGATTGTCAAAAGCCTGAACATTGATTCTCTCGATCCGCTTGGAGTGCCCAAGCCAGTCGTGCTGGACGCCGATGTCCAGGAAGCTCGCCTTTTCAGGCTGGGGGCAATCAGGTTTTCTGGGAACCGGAAGGCGCGGTGTTCGATCTTAGCTGTATAGACAAATAGGTAAGAGCCAATCGGTCGCTGCTTTCTCCCGAGTTCACTCGGGGCAGCGTGCAGGTGGTACACGATTGTGCGGCCGCCTGGGTCGAAGTCAGGGTGCCCATCGACATAGGTGAGGTAGCTTCGCGGCCCTCTGCCCAAGCGTGTGAATTGTGACGCGTCGCAGGACAGCGCTAAAGAGTGAAGTGGCGGCGGGTTCCAGCCGCAAGGCACCTCAGAGTTTCAGCCTTTGTCGGCGAAACTACACCTTGGTAACTGGAGAGCAAGCTGGTGGTCGCGGCAGAATAACCTTTTCATGGATCAGCAGTCCTCAGCCGAACTACGTGCGCGTTTGATCTCTTGGTGGGAGCAGACAAAGCCGATGTTTGCCCGAGTGCCGAGCAAGGCTTGGGTTGTGCTTGGGTTGTTCCTGGTGGCCGCCGCGTTTATGGCGGTACATACGGCAGTGACGTCGGCCGATGCCAGCCTTCACCTGAAAGTGCAACATGGATTTCGTAGCGCTCAGCTGTCGGTGTGGGTGGACGGTCGCTCGACGTTTTCGACCCGTGTGAGTGGCTCCACGAAGAAAAGATTTGGCCTGATCCCGGATGCCGTGCAGGGTAGCGTAGCTCAGACGATTCCAGTTTCGTCTGGAAACCACGAGGTGCGTGTGCGCCTGGAACCTAACGATGGTTCGCCAGTCGAAGACAGCATCTCGGGTGAATTCGCGAGCCATACGGAGCGCGACCTATCGGTGTTAGCGCGGCGAAGCGGAGTATCTTTATCGTGGCAGGGAGGCTCCCCCACAGCGAGCACAACAGGATCGAGCGGATCTGGTTGGTTGGGCCGCTACGCCGGTTCGTTATTGCTGACCATCGCGGGTTCCATCATGTCAGCGCTGACGGGCTATGCCATCCGTGAACTGCCCGGGCACATTCGCGGACGGCAAAACATCGAACCCAAAGCGTGAGTCGCTATTTCCCGCTGGCCGAAGGGCGCAGGCTCTCGGCAGTCGCTTCCATAACATGCAGGTTATCAGGCATATTTTCAACTTCTCGTGTGTCGGTTGCCTGATTTCCATCGAATTGTTGAATCACGCGATAGCACTCGCAGGCAGCGCCCTCCAGACCCTTGCGGTCTAGGATCGTGACTTTTCCTCGCGAGTAGCGGATGATGCCGGCTCTTTGTAGTACGCCTGCGGCGAGCGTGACGCTTGGCCGGCCCGCACCCAACATTTGGGCGAAGAACTCGTGGGTCATGGGCAAGAGATTGGATTCGACGCGGTCCTGGCACATGAGCATCCAGCGCGCGAGCCTCTTCTCGATCTCGTGCAGGCGGTTGCAGGCGGCGAGTTGGGCTACCTGCATACCCTGAATTTGGGAGTAACGATTGAGCATCAAGCGCATCTGCGGACAGGAATCAAGCGCTTCAAGCAGAATGTCGGATTTCACGCGCATGCCACCACCGGGTATCTGGACCATCGCCCGATATGGGCTCCTGGACATTCCGACCGAAAGTGGTGCACCAACCCAGCCTTCTTTGCCGACGATGCCAACTTCGACGCTGCGGCCGTCAGCGGTCACAATGACCAAAGAGATCATGCCGCTGTCGGGGAAGGTGGCGTGCTCGATTTCTTCGGCAGACTCGTGGAGGCTCTGGTGATAAGTGTAGGTTATCAGTTCCAGGTGTGGGCGAAGCCTTTCAAACTCCCCGTCAGGGATGGCGTTGAGAATGCGATTGTTGATGGGATTGCCATGAGAGTCGCTGCGAGCGAGCGACCCAATGGCCGTTGGAGTTCTTAATTCACTGACGGTCGATTCAGTTGCCACGATACACTCTCCAGGGCACACCCGTTTTGAAGACCGTTGGATGCTGACAACTGGCATCAGGTACCCTCGTCGGGTAACGAAACTGATGAGGAAATACTGTAAATAACTGGTTTAAGACCCTAAGAGTTGGATCCGGCTGTGTTCGATCAGATACACAAGGGGAAACGGTTAACCTAGGGTTAAACATCAAGGCCTATGGAGCGCATCAGGGCCAGCCCGTTGCTCTTCGTGACCACACCATCACGCAACCGGTAATCGAATTTGATGTGGCCTTCCTCAAGTTCATCCTCGAAGTGAACGTTCTGGACGTGGTCAGGTCCGGGCACTGCGATTGAAGTTAGGGCGAGATCGTGAGTGCTCACCAGGCCGATAGCGCCGTGCTGAATCAGGGCACGAACTATGCCTTCGGCACCGATGCGGCGATCCTGAGAATTGGTGCCCTGTAATAGCTCATCCAGCAGAAAGAGGAGAGGCGGCGGGTGGTCGGTGAGGTCATAAATTTGACGCAGCCGCTTGATCTCGGCGTAAAAACGGGAGTTGCCTTCCTGGAGCGAATCGTTGATGCGAATACTGGCGCCGACCTGAAGTGGGGTCAGGCGCAAGTGGCGAGCGCGAACCGGAGCGCCTGCAAGGGCCAACACCGTGTTGATGGCGACCGCGCGCAGCAGCGTGCTTTTCCCGGACATGTTTGATCCGCTCACCATGAGCACGCGCGTCGAGCCGCCCAACGCCACATCGTTACGCATGCACACCAAAGCGGAGAGCAAAGGATGTCCTAATTCCTGTGCGTGGAAGACAGGCAGACCTTCGACCAACTCGGGTAACGGATCGGCAGGATGTTCGTAGCTGTAGCCAGCCAGGGAGAGCAGCGATTCGGCCTGTGCGATGTTGTCGAGCCAGCGACGTACGGCGCGCCCGTGTTCGCGGCGCCAGCGCTCAACCCCGACGGCAACCTGCACTGAATACATTAGCGGGATATCGAGCAGGCGAAGAAAGAAGTTGTCGCGCGACATGCTGAGATCGACGAGCTTTCGCAGGCGAGCGATGGCGATTGAACCTGGCTTGTGATGAGAAGTGAGGCTCTCGGCCAGATTTTTCAAGAGAGGGGTTGTGAAGCTTTCCTGTTCGAGGCGAGCGAGCATAGCGGAAATCAGATCGAGATTCTCGAAGGCGTGCTCGGTTTCGTGCAGGACGGCATTCAATGCGCGACGGAGGCGGTAAAAGACGATCGATTCCACAGCGACTACGGCAACGAAGGGCACAGCTTGGCCGGAAAATGCCCACAGGATGGCTGTGGCGATCGCCGCTGCAGCGAGCACGCGGGAGAGAACGAGGAGCCAGCGCTGCGTTAGAAGGTTGGCGGATTCTGCCCACCTCAAGAGCGATTTTGGGCGAACGCCGATACCCGCGTCTTCTCCGAGGACGGCAAGATCTTCGCGGAGGTCAAGCTTGTCGCGCAATTCGATGACGGCCTCTTGCCGGGCGCGAACCTGCTCGATGGTCGCAGGAGATAGTAGCCAGCAGGCGAGCGTTGCCTCGCCCATGCGGGTGCGAGCGAGAGAAAGAAGTTGGAACAGGCTTCCGGGCCCGAACAGGTCGAGATCGGCTGCGTAAACGTGGTGGGGGTCGCTGAATTCTTCTCCGGTTCGCCGGAGATCTGACCACTTATCAGCGATTCTCGCGAGACCGCTTTGATAGACTTTGACGGCACGTTCGGCCAAAGTGCGCCGGCGGAGAATGCGCGAGTGATGGGCTGCGAGGAAAATGAAACTGAGAAGCGGTACGGAGAGCCACCAAGCGGAAAATAAGTGTTTCGCGAAGGCAAGCCAGGCGATCACTACGAACACTGCAAGTATAGCCAGGCGCAGGTTTCCAAGGCGGATGTGGGTGCGTTCGAGTTCTGCCACTCGCGCCTGTCGCGATGCCAGGCGGGTTGCGTATTCCTGTGCCGGATTCACTGTTCCCAGAATGTAACAGACAAGGCTTAACCGCGATGGACAGATGCGGATTAACCGCAGAGTACTGAGAACACTGAGGACGGACAATTCACCAAAAAGGACACAAAGGAAGCACCAACGAATGAACCACAGTGGGCACCGAGAACGTGGAGATGGGTGAACCCGTCGTTGTGAAGATCCACGGGTTCGCTTGTACCTGCGTGTTTGTGGGAAACCGTTCGTGGCTGTGCGGTAGGCGGGGTTATTTGCCTTCGTGTTCCTCTGCGTCCTCCCTGGTTGCAAGTTTTGGCGGATTTTGTTCTTGACCTCGTCCGGAATGTGCTATATAGCTCTCTGGAAACCTTATGCCTCTTACTTCAACCGATTGGCTTGTGATCGTCGGCTACTTGCTGGTCAACCTTCTTATAGGGATGTATTACCGTCGGCGTGCCAGCGGCAACACGGAAGAGTTTTTTATTTCGGGCCGGGATGTCTCGTGGTGGCTGGCCGGGACATCGATGGTGGCGACAACGTTTGCCGCCGATACTCCTTTGTTAGTGACGGGACTGGTTGCGCGGCAGGGGATTGCGGGTAACTGGATCTGGTGGGGATCGTGCGTCGGGGGAATGCTGACTGTTTTCTTTTTTGCGCGTTACTGGCGGCGATCGGAGATTTTGACGGATGTCGAACTGGTCGAGATCCGTTATGGGGGAAAGCCGGCCGCGTTCCTGCGCGGGTTCAAGGCCGTGTATCTGGGACTATTCATGAACTGCTTCATCCTGGGATGGGTGACGCAGGCGATGGTGAACATCATTACTGTGCTGCTGGGGCCGGCAATTGCGCAGGGGAAGGTCTTGCAACTTAGTTTGAGCGGACAAGTATTTCAGTACACGCTGGGTGATCCGCGGTACACGGCGCTGCTCATCTGCGTGTTGATCCTGATCCCGTTCACTGGCTTGTATACGTTTATTGGCGGGCTGTGGGGGGTTCTGGTCACAGATCTTTTTCAGTTCGCGCTGAAGATGGCCATGATCATCGTGCTGGCATGGGTGGCGGTGGCCAAGATCGGGGGCATGCAGGCGCTGCAAATTCAATTGAAGGTCATCGAGAGCAATGCTCGCCAGGCAGGAGTTCAGACTTCCGACCCAACGGCGTTCCTTCCAAATTTTCATCTCGGTTTGACGACCGACGCGCTGTGGACGCTTCCGGTGCTCACTTTCATTGTGTACCTCGGGATGCAGTGGTGGCTGGCGTGGTATCCGGGAGCCGAGCCCGGGGGCGGCGGTTATGTGGCGCAACGGATGTTCAGCGCGAAGGATGAGAAAAACTCTTTGGGAGCGACGCTGTGGTTCAACGTCGCGCATTATGCGCTGCGTCCATGGCCTTGGGTGGTGACGGGCCTGGTCGCGGTGGTACTGTACTCGCCGCATGGCGGACTTCAGCCGAGCGCGGCGTTTGCGCAGAATCCCGAGGAAGGGTACGTGATGGTGCTGCGGGATTTTCTGCCGCCCGCGTTGCGCGGACTGATGGTAGCTGCGTTCCTGGCGGCGTTTATGTCGACGATCGGAACGCAGTTGAATTGGGGCAGCTCGTACCTGGTGAATGACCTTTATAAGCGTTTCTTTGTGAAGAACTCGAGCGAACGCCACTACGTGCTGATCAGCAAGATTTTTACTCTGTTGCTGGTGCTTGGGAGCGGCTACACCGCAACACAACTTTCTTCCATCAACCAAGGGTGGAATCTGGTTCTGAATATTGGGTTCGGAACGGGAGCGGTCTACATTCTGCGCTGGTATTGGGAGCGCATCAATGCGTGGAGTGAGATTGTGGCCATGGCCGTTGCTGCGGCCATGACCATCGGGTTGAGCAGGGTGAATTTCACGGGGAACACGGCCTTGGTTTATGCGAAGAGCGCGCTGATTACCGGGCTGGTGACGACGATCGCATGGATTGTGGCTACGTACGTTACGCGGCCGGAGTCAGATGCGACGCTGATCAGCTTTTATAAACGGGTTCATCCGACCGTTTATGGCTGGCATCGGATTGCGAAGCTCGTGCCGGAGCTGCCTGAAGTGAGGGATGTCGCGAGCAACGCGTTCAATTGGGTGATGGGTTGCATTCTGGTTTACGGATGCTTGTTTGGCATTGGAAAGCTGGTTTTTGCGCAGTGGGGATGGGGGCTGTTGTTGTTGGCGATTTCTGCAGTGGCGGGCTATTTGATTTTCTGGGATCTGTCGCGAAGAGGGTGGACGACGCTGTCGGGGGAGGAAGCAAGTTCGAGGGCGCGGCAGGCGGCGAACGCGGATTAGAGCGGCGTCTGTGATGCGCCCCTACAACTCCCGTTCACAGCGGCTAAAGCCGCAGGACAGTTGAGTGCTTTGCGGCGCGCCTGAAGGCGCGCCCTGATACAAAAAGGCAGGGATGGAGGTGGTAGCTCAGGTTAGCAGACGCAAGTGGAAGAGAAAAACTGCAGACTCTTCGTCGTTTCGCTTCTCGGAATGACAATTGTTAATGTATTTCGAAGTGAGTCTAGACGTAGTTTCGACGTACCAAATTCTTATGTCCAACAAACATTCCTTAAGTGGATCGGTTCATTGTCGGTGTTTTGGACCCAGGGCTCACTTTATATCGATGACGTTGTCATCTGGCGCGCGGTCGATCAGTTTGTCGAGAGGATCAATCCCAGCGCGGGCGGGGGCCTTGTCGACAGTCAGCGTGAGTTCGGTCTCATCTTTTTCAATCTTGTGTTTCTGTAAGTAGAGGTAGTGGCCTGAGGCGTCAAGCACGCCCACATCCATCCAATCATGCTCGGGAACCTGATGCTCCTGGCCTTTGCCGTCGGAGCGCAGCTTCTTGGAATTGACGACCAGCGTTAGTTGATACTTGCCATCCGCGAGTTTTGTCGCGGTCGCCGATTTCGTGCGGTTGTCGTAAAGCGTAATGTTCTCCCACAGGTCTTCGTAAAGGTACTGATATTCCGGGGGCGTCACCTGCTTGAGATATCCGACCAGGTCAGTGGCAACGGGATACGGCGGGCCCTGGAACGCAAACTTCTTGACGAAAGCCGACAGTGCCTGATTGACCTTCTCTTCGCCGATGTAATCCTGGATCGCGTACATGACGAGCGCGCCCTTGTTGTAGTGAATGTATCCCTGATTGCTGTCAACGCGATATAGCGGCAGTTCTTCGTTTCTTTCCTGGGCGCGGGCGCGCAGGTAGCGATCGAGTTCCAAGCGCAGGAACTTTCTAATTCCGACATCCCCGAACCTGTGTTTCATGACCATCAGGGCGCTGTACTGGGCCAGGGTTTCGACGATGGAGGTTTGTCCTTCTACGTTGGCGCTCATCACCTGATGTCCCCACCACTGGTGAGCGGTCTCGTGCGCGGTGACGTAGAAGGGAAGATTAATGTTGTCGGGCTTTTTAGGGTCGAAGTAGGTGATGAATCCGATCGCCTCGGAGAAGGGAACTGTGTTAGCAAACGCGGCCGCAAACGTGGCGTAGCGCGGGAATTCGAGGATTCTGAGTTGGCGAAATTGGTAGGGACTGAAGTTGATGCTGCAGTAATCGAGACTGGCTTTCATGCTGTCAATCATCTGGTCGAGACCGAATTCGTGGCCGGGATGGTAGTAAATCTCAAGGTTCACATCTTTCCAGCGATCTCGACGGACGGCGTATTGCGCCGAGTTGAGCGATAAGAGGGGAAGAATAGGGGCATCCGCCTTGTACTGGAAATACCTGCGGCCATTTTCGGTCCACTCCTTCTGCAGGTATCCGGGCAAGACGGCGATCTGGTCGGGGCTGGTGCTGACGGTGCCTTCGAAGGTGATCCAGTCGGCGTCGGCCCGGGCGGCGTTGATATTGCGAGCCTGAATGTCCTCCAGTTTGGGCAGGCGCTTCACTTTGTCGAGGCCGTGCTTGTGGCGCGTGCTGTCGTCGGTGAGTTCGATGTCCTGCGCGTATCCGGCGAAGGGCATGTAGCGGTCGCCGAGAAGAGTGCCGTTCTTGGCGATGTCGGTGTTAGGGCGCGAATTCACGAATCCGAGGTTGAAGTACTTAACAGCGAAATCGAGAGCGATGCGGTTGTGCGGCGGCAGGGGACGCGCCAGTCGATAGATGTAAAAGCCAAGGGCGGGATCCTCGAGCAACGCAGTTTGTCCGCCCGCGAAGTTTAGCTTTCGAATTTCCTGGTGCGGCATGGGGAGAGGCTGGAGGTCGACGGGCCAGACGGTTAGGGCGACTCGCTCGATGGGCGAGTCGGCTTTGTTCTCCAGAGTGATAGTGCCGTGCATCAACGCCGACTCGTGTTCGGGATCGAGATCGATCTGGGCGTTGATCTCGGAAATGCGCGGGTTGGGCGTTACTTTGTACTTCCGATATTTCTTTTCGTATTGGGCGCGGGCTTCGTCGATCGCAAAAGCATTCCGATAAGGATTCAGGATGTGCGTGTTGTAGAAGATATAGCCGCCGACGGCAGCAAAAGCGATCAGGCATGCTGCAAGCCCGACGATGGAAGGGTGCGAGAGGCGCGCCGCGAAGAGATGCTTGCGTACACGCCAGCTCGACTCGGTTCCGCGTACCCAGAGAAGGTTGGTCAGGATCGCCAGAATTACGGCAGCAATGGCCCAATACAACTCGAACCAGAACAGCGGCCGGGCATAAGGCCCAAACTTATTCATATCGGAGTAGGTGAAGCTGGGCACCTGGCCGTAGCGATGTAAGTAATCCTCAAGACCCAGAGGTCCCATCGCGATCGTGGCGATCAGATAGAGCACCATCACGAAATGCCCGAGATACTTGTTGTTGACGACGGTGTGCACGAGCATGGCGAGCGCGCACAGGATCCAGAGGCGTATAAGAACGATGCCGAACAGATTCTTGAAGTAAAGGGCGAATTCGAACCGGTAATAGCCATGACTGGCCTGCACCACGATACCGGCAGCCAAGATCACCAGAACAACCAGGACCTGGATCAACATCAATGCCGCGAGCTTCGACGAGAACAAGACCCAGTGCTGAACCGGTAACGCGTCGACAATCTGGTTCAGTTGAGCATCGCGCTCCCGCCAGACCAGTTCTCCAGAAACAAAAATGATGATGGCGAAGGCAAAGATGAAGAATCCGCCAGTGGCCAGCTCCAGCACGGAATATGTAACTGGGTAGGTGGGTACGGTGAAGGGGCTGATAATGTTGTTGGCCGTCACAACGGCGAATAGCCAGCCAGCCAGCATCAGGACAGCAAAGAACACGTTCTTAACCGTTTCGGTGAACTGAATCT
>Ga0126381_100010630_pt1 | contig 10373 bp, 11 predicted proteins | sample PanSoiMetPlot_28_FD_96465 | JGI IMG/M metagenome (GOLD analysis project Ga0126381, IMG submission 96465) | Tropical forest soil microbial communities from Panama - MetaG Plot_28 | ecosystem: Environmental > Terrestrial > Soil > Tropical forest > Bulk soil | place: Panama | collected 2016-02-17 | reverse complement strand
TGGTCATGCCTCTTACGGAAAGTCGCATCTTTACGCCTCCTTTGGGCCGCTCGGAATTTCCATCGGCCAAACCGCTTCGAGAGGCACGTCGTGTCCGGTTGAAATTCACTTGCCCGCCGGATTGGTATGGGCTTGCGCCACGCTTAGGGACGTTTTCGACGCCCGTTCCACGCGCTTCAAGCTGGGTTCCTTGCTGGCCCAGAGAACGCGCGCGTCCGAAGCGCTGTCGGGAAGGCTTCGGTGGATTGCTGTCCCTGTGGCTCGAGCACCATGTCCACGCGGCGGTTATAAGCCAGCCAGGTGGCCTTCTTGTTGCGCTTCATCCATTTTTCGGGTTTGTGTGGATTCTTGGCCTGGAGCGTTTCCACTTTTTTCATGTCCAATTGTTGCTCTTTGCCTTCCGCGCGCGTGGCGATCAAATCGGAGGAAAGGCCGTGGGCCACTAGATAGTCCTTCACGGCTTCCGCGCGGCGTTTCGAGAGACTCTGGTTGTACTTCTTCGAGCCGCGGACGTCTGCATGGGCGACAAGAGTCAGCGTCGCATTTTTCTGATATTGCTCGTGGTTCTGGAAATTGGTGGCGAGGTCGGCCAATACGCCCTCCTCGCTCTTCACTAAGCCGACTTTCGGGTGCTTCCGAAGAGGGTAGTTCGTTGGGTAGAATACGCTGGCAATGGTAATCGGCGGCGGAGGATCAATCGAGCCGGTCACATGCAACGTGGCCGTTTGCGTGGTCGTCCCACCGCAGGCGTTGCTCGCAGTGAGCGTGTAGGCGATGTTTTCGTTGACGGGGCTGACGGTGGTTTGCTTCGGCTTGGCCTCGACGATTTCGCTTCCGGTTGTCGCGTGGCTGTGAATCGGATCGACCATCACCGAATTCGCTCCCGAGGTCGACCATGTCACGGTCGTAGAACCATCTTCCTCCACCTTATCTCCGACTTGGTGATAGCGCACCTCCGGGTTGCTCAGCGAAATCGTGGCCGTCGGCTGCGTGTTCACGTTTACATTGACATCCTGCGTCGCCTTGCCTCCAGGTCCCGTGGCCGTCAATTCGTAGGTGGTATTTTTCGTAGGGCTCACGGACCGGTCCCCTTGCGCAGGCACGTCTCCAAGATTCGTAATGGAGATGCTTGCGGCATCCGCGGTGTTCCAATTCAAATTCGTGGACTGCCCGCAAGACAGGCTGGTGTTCTGGGCAGATAGCTGCGCCGTTACCGGAGAAATAGGCACCGTAGCGCTCGCGACTCCCGCATGGAAGCGCGGTTGCGGCCCCATTTTCAAACCTTCCTTCCAGTCTCGCGTGGTAATCACACCGTTGCGGTCAAGATGCACGGTTACTTGCTGCCCGGCCTTGGTCGTTACCGGCCCGGACCAGACTGTGTTTCCTTCGCGCGTTACGGTCACCTGGTAAGTTCCCGGCTTCACCAGCAGCCGCTGATGCCAGATCCAATTCCAGTCGAATTCGTCCACATGACCGACGAAATACTCAGGTGTCGTGCCGTTTAGCAGCACCGCAGCTCGCGGATGCCCTTAAACTGAATGTCCGCAAACGGCCCGGAGACTTTGTCCCCGGAAGCTTCGAGCGCGACGTCTAGATTTGTTTTCTTTCCACTCTCGATCTGAACATCCTGAACTTTGTCGGTATAGCCATAGTTGTAAACGCCGACTTTGTGAGTGCCGGGAGACAGCTGAATGGTCTGACTGCCATCGCGAATCGCTTTCCCGTCAACAAATACATAGGCCTGCTTGGGACTGACATTGATATGCAGCCTCCCGTTACTCGCCGAAGACTTCGCGAAAACGGGCGCCGCCGGCAAAAGCATGGCGGCGGAAGACAACGTTGCCACTACAAGGACCAGCCTCATTCGCATTTCCGGATTCTCCTTCCTGGTATCACCTGGGGAGCCAACTGCACGGGCGCGCGTGCTGACGGGTCGGAGAGCCTGGGCTCGGCGGCCCGGCCGCACTGTGGGGGGCGGTATCGGCCCGGCGCAGGCACGCATGCACGCCTAATATATCGTGATGCGATATATTTTTCAAGGGTTGTGTCGGCATGTATATCGTAATGCGATATAACTGAATATCGCAATCGCAGGGTTGAAGGGCGAAGCTTTCTTCGCTGCCCGGCCATTGCCAAGGGGAAGCTCCTCGCCGGCAGCGGCGCACGGCTATTGCCCACCTCACTCCGCTTGCACGTAGAATCATGCAATGAGCTTGAAGCTGATTGCTGAGCCCTGGTGGGTGAACCTGCTCGTTTTGGTCCCGCCGTTCGCGTTCTTTCGGTGGAAACGCGCCGGAGTCGCTCTCGCTTCTCGGCAACTGCTAGCGAGCGGCATATTTGCCGCGGCGTTCGGCTTCGTGGAAGCTGTCGTGGTCGTTTATCTTCGAGCCGCCACGGGCCTGCTACCCGGTTATCAGGGCACGTTGTCGGACGTGATTCGTCATTCCGGCGAGTTCTACCAGCAATCGCAGGCCCTCACTCAATTCCCACAGAGTCTTCTGACGCTCGAAGTATTTCGCGAGGCCGCCACCATTGTCATGCTGGGGAGCGTCGCCCTTCTCACTGCGGCGAAGGCGAGTTCGCGCGCGGCGGTGTTCCTGTGGACCTTTGCCGTCTGGGACATCACTTATTACGCCGTGCTTTGGGCCACGGTACGCTGGCCTCTGTCGCTTCGAGATACCGACGTCCTGTTCTTGATTCCCCGGCCGTGGATCTCGCCAGTATGGTTTCCACTTTTGGTCAGCGCTCTTGCGATTCTAGCCGTTCTCCTGGCGCGCGCGACTCCGCCAAAGAGCGCCGGCTAAAGCTGGGAGCAACGAAGTAGAGAAAAATCAGGAAAATTTGAACTGCCGAAGTGCGTGCCCCATGTGTCCAACTGACACCGGCAGCATCAAAGAGAAGCAAAACAAAAGCCATGTCCCGCAAAACGCATCCCTGGGGCGCGCCGCCCTGGACCGTCGACTTTCGGCCTTCGGTGCGCCCTTTTCCCGAACACGTGGATTTCGCCATTGTTGGGGCCGGCTTCACCGGGCTCGCGACCGCCGCATGGCTGCGCAGGCTGGCTCCGAAAAAATCGGTCCTCGTGTTCGAATCATCCTCGCTTGGCGAAGGCGCGAGCGGCCGCACCGGAGGGCTCGCGCTGGCGGAAACGGCCGCAGGCCCGCTTCCCGGACTCGGTGACGTGCTTGCCGGCTACAAAAAGACTCTTCGGACGCTCCGCATCAACGCGGGCTTGGAGCTTCCCGGCGTTTGGGAATTGGGCCGCGTGAATCCCGCAAAAGGCTCGCCTATCTCGTGGAACGATTCCGGCAACCTGCAAGTCGTGCGAACCGTACGCGGAGGCGCCGTCGATCCCGGCAAAGTGGTTGCCGGTTTGGCCCGCGCTGCCCAGAACGCTGGAGCGCAAATCGCTGAACAAGCCGAAGTACACGCCATCGACTACTCGAATCCGCCACGCCTGTGCCTTCATCAAAAAATTCGCGCGCGCATTCAGGAAAAAGAAATCTCCGCCAGCCAGGTTCTTATTGCCACCAACGCCTTGTCGCTCGAACTTTCCGAGCTACGGGGCGCGACCCAAGCAAAACTGACTTTAGCGATTGCCACTGAGCCGCTTACCGCCGCGCAGCTCAAAGCCATTGGCCTTTTTTCGCGCCATCCTTTCTATACCATCGATCTTCCGTATTTATGGGGCCGCCTGCTCGAATCGAACGCCGTGGTCTTCGGCGCCGGGCTCGTTCCCATGCCAACTTCCATCGCCTCGCTCTTCACCAAACCCGCCAAGCACTCACAGGAATTCACTGCGCCGGATTTGTACCGCTTCGACGTGCGCAAAGGAGAAGCCGCGGAGAGTTTTCGCTGGCTCGAAAGGCGTGTCCACCAATTGCATCCGGCTTTGGAGTTCGTCCGAATCACGCACCGCTGGGCCGGACCAATATTGTTCACCGACGGGATGCGCCCCATTTTCCGCCGCCGTCCCCGCAGCGAAAACGTGATGCTCCTTGCCGGATACAACGGTCACGGCGTCGCACTCTCGGTGTATCTCGGGCAATGGGCCGCCGAAGCTTTGCTCGGCACCCGCCCGCTGCCAACCTGGTCTTAGCCGTAAGCGAACCCTTTTTTCTTTACCTCGCATTTGCCCACGCAGTGCTACAATGCGCGCCGCTCGGCGGAGGGGGGAACATGAACGGAATGGTGCGGCTTGTGACGGTAGCGCGGCTGGCAAAGCTTTTTGCCGTGGGCGCGCTGGCGATGCTGCTGAGCCGGACGGCATCCGCCCAGCAGCAGGACTTCTCAAAGGTAGAAATCAAGGTCACCAAGGTTTCCGGAAACATTTACATGCTCGAGGGCGCGGGCGGAAACATTGCCGCTTCCGTAGGCGAAGACGGCATCGTGATCGTGGACGACCAGTTCGCGCCCCTGGCCGAAAAAATCCAGGCAGCGCTGAAAAGTATCGGCGTCACCGACAAGCCGGTGCGCTTCGTCATCAACACGCACTATCACGGCGACCATACGGGGGGCAACGAACCGTTCAACAACGGCGGCTCAACGCTCATCGCGCACGACAATGTGCGCAAGCGCCTTGAAAGTGGGGGCCCAGCCGGCAACGGCGGGTCGATCAAGATGGACAACAAGCCTGCCGCAAAGGCAGCGCTGCCCATCATCACCTTCCAGCATGACGTGACCATCCACTTGAACGGAGAAGACATTCACGCCATGCATTTTCCCTCGGGCCACACCGACGGCGACTCCATCATTTCCTTCCCGAAAAACAACGTGGTGCACATGGGAGACGATTTCGTGCGCTATGGCTTTCCGTTTATTGACGTGACCGCCGGCGGCAGCGTGCAGGGCATCATTGACGCCATGGAAAAAACCACGGCGCAGCTTCCCGCCGACGTGAAAGTGATTCCCGGCCACGGCGTGCTTTCGAACCTTGACGACGTGCGCGCGTACACGAAAATGTTGAAAGAAACTTCCGCCGTAGTGCAGAAAGCGCTAGACGAGCACAAAACTCTGGACCAGATGAAGCAGGGGAAGATTCTCGATCCGTGGAGCAAATTTTCAGGACAATTCGTGAACACAGACGCGTTCATCGAGACGCTCTACAACTCTCTGACCGGCCACAAAGGCGAATTCCTCAAGCACAACTGAGAAGTACTTTTCCTGGCGTCTGATGATCGAAAAGGGATTCCGCATCGCGGGAAGGGACATCCAACGACTCACGCCACACGCGGGAGCTTGTTTCGCTACAGACAGAATTACGGTTGATGGTGAGCGGGTTGGCTACATGTATCGCCAAAAGGCAGCCCCCGGATCGAATGTCAGCGGCTGGACGTTTCTCTCTGGGACAGAGTCGCAGGAGTACTTGGATAAGGCCGCCAACATCGGGATTTACAGCGTGAACACGATCGCGAACTATGATCCGGATATCATTCCGTTTCTGGATGCTCCTTTTGGCTCCGCTTTCGCACGGGACGCCAAAACAGGAAAATTCGTCGCGGCCGATGCTCCTCCGGAGGATTAAAAGGGAGACGTCTCAAGGTTTTGCGTTTGCCGAGAAAAAACCGATAGGTAGGTCGCGCGAAGTGCGCAGGCCCGCGGGGGCGTCGAGAATCACAGGAATCGAATTTACGACGACAGAAGCCGTGGCAATGTCCCCATGCGAGCCGCCGGGAATCGTCAAGCTGATGTTGGGATGTCCGGTGAGCGTAATGGTGTCCGCGGGATCCTTCGCGCCTACGTACATTTGCAATTCGAGATAAACAAGCTCCTTGCCGTCTTTCGAAAGGCCGCGCCCTATTTGATGAACGCCGGCGGCCTGGCCCGACTCGACGGTCAAATACTCGGTTTGCACGCGCTCGGTCGCCACTTTGGGCTCAATCGTCTCCGTGATGGTTTCTACAGGGAGACTCAGGCTGTCGGCGACCATGGCCACGGATTCAGGAAGGCCTACGTGCTTGATTACGCCGGCCTTCACTTGCGCGCGGAATTCGTCCACCGTCATGCCCGCGCCGATTTTCTTCTGCAGCGGGAGGCGCCGCTTGGAGGCGTCCACAATGCGCAGCGCTTTTGCGTGTTCGATGCGCTGAGAAACGGCGGCGAGCGTCACCACGAGCTTGTCCATTACAAAACCGGGATTCACTCCCGTACCCACCAACGCTACGCCCCATTCCTTAGCTGTGGCGTCGAGCTTGGCAGCAAGTTCCGGATGCGTACGAAACGGATAAGACAGCTCCTCGCACGTCGAAACAATACACGACTGCGCTTCCAAGCACGCCGTCAACTGGTCCATCACCTTCGCCAGCGAGGAAGAAGTGGAATGAATCACCACGTCCGGGTTCTGGTCGAGCGCTTCCTTGGCATCGGCAAAAACTTTTACACCCCACGGGGCGTCTCCGGCGCCCACCACTTCTCCGAGGTCGCGGCCGGCCTTGGCGGGATCCATATCAATCGCGCCGATAATCTCAATCGCCTGTTTTTCCCGCATCAATTTTGCGATGGATGCACCGATGGGACCGACACCATATTGGATGGCGCGAATCTTCTTTTTCACAAATGTCTCCGTATTGGGCGGCGCGACCGTCTACCGCCTATTTCGGCTTCTAAAGAAACCCCTAGAGTAGTGGATTTCGTGCGCGCATTCAACGGAGAAGGGGAAGCAACGAGGAGTGTAGCTGCTCGCTTCCGGCTAGCCGGCGAATTGGGCATAATTTTGCAAACCTGCCAATTCGCCGGCTATCGATCGGCCGATGCGGCACAATTGCCTCCTCGCGATGGCCAGGGAGATTATGCCGGGGTTCGGCTTTCTTGCATTGCAGGTTGAGGTTGATGCTGCAGAAGAACTCGGAAAGCGAGTCCGTGTGTAATCAGCAGCAGTGGCACTACCAGAGTCGGAAGGAAGAATGCGGCTCCCAACTGCCCCGCCAATAGTCCGGCGTGATTAGCCTGGTAGAAGGCGTTGAGGATATCGGCGAGTCCCCAGAGGTTGAAGATCCATGCGGCCGCAACGCCAGCAGCACTGGGCAGCAACAGCAGCGAAAACAACGCAAGCATCGCCGCAATGATGTCTCCATAGGCCGCGGAGTGCGAGAAGACAGACGGCAGATCCGGAGACACGACGCCCGGGACCAGAAATGCCAAGCCGATGAACCGGAAGCTATGCAGGACGAGCAGAGGCCGCAAGGCTTCGGCACGTTCCCGGTGGCGGAGTTCTGGCCAGATATATCGAGCGGTGACGCCCCCCCACGCGACGAAGCTGAATGCGATACTCACGAAAAACCAGATCATTTGTTGCGGCATGATGAAATTCTCCTTTGCTTGATCTTTTCGTTCTTTCTAGAACGGGACGAGCCTTACTGCAGCGCTCCTGGGTTCAATGCCCTTAGCGGCATCAGAGGGCCAAGGGGAATGTACTGGTGATCCATCAAGTGTTCTTTTGCGAGCGGCAGCGTTTCCATGATGGCTCGTGCCTCGTCTTCGGTCTTCGCGTCAACCAGGAAGACCACGCCTTTGCCATCGCCGCGCGAATACCACTGCCGGATTTTCCCGTCGAGGTAGAGTTTCACCGTTGCCCGAATCTCTTCCGGTATAACGGCCATGATTTGTTGAGGCGTTACGCCCTGCTTGGGAGTTTCAATGACCAGCACTTCGGTGGTTTTAGGTATAGCTACGCTGGGCACGCCTGAAGCGCCCCCGGACTGGGATTGCGCTACGGACGCTGCGGGAATCACGGCCATAAGAAACATTACGGCAAGAAAAGGGATTACGAAGTTCATCGGGTTATCCTCCTTGATTCCGTTTGATGCATTTCATCCTTAAAAGAGTACGACCGTACTCTTCGGGGACAAAAATTTTTACACTTCTGCGAAAGACCGTATGAAGAAGCTCCTCGCCTCCCGCAACCTCTGCTCACGCCTTTGAGGGTCCGAAATGACGCGGGCCATCATCAACACCCCCGCCATGCTGGGGAACAACAACTTTAACTTCGCCACCTTTTCTTCTCGCGACCGACCTGGAACAAACGGCACCAGCCGCTCACGATACGCATCTTGCAATTCCTCGATCCGCCTTCGCACCGCTACTGGTTTCCGCGCGAGTTCCGGCCCGAGAGCGGACAGGGCGCAGCCGGTTGCCAGCGAATTCGCGTGCGTCACGCTTAAATAGCGTTCAATGATGGCCCGCAGAGCCTGACCTTCGGGCGCGGACTTCGCCGTCTCCACCATGCCTCTTCCCGTATCGTCGAATGCCCGAGCCACCGCTTCGACGAACAGATCATCCTTGCTCTTAAAATGCCGGTAGAAGCCCCCCTTCGTAAGGCCTACCGTCTTCATCACCGTACCGATGCCGCTGCTGTCGCCGCCGTGCTCACGAAAGGACCGGGCTGCCACCGAAAGAATGTTCTCGTGGTTCTTCGCTTTGTGTTCCTGCGAATATCTCATGGAGTAAGAGTACACACGTACTCTTATGCCTGTCAAGCCCCCTTTTGATCCTGCTACCCCCCCACCGCGGCGCCTCAAAAGCACCGTTGCAAGTACGGGGAGGCTACGACAAGCGAGACTCGCGGCCGAAACCTCCCGCCATACCACAACCAGCTATTCGGAAACTGAACTCCTGCTAAGGGAGAAGCCGTTTACCGGAGGTTGGCTTGCGCCGCATAATGGATCGGACGAATCAAACGATCCTGCGGAGGAAGCTGTCATGCCCGCGAAGAAACTGAGCGAATCGGAAATCACCGCGCTGCTGCCGAAAGCAAAGGGCTGGACCGTGGTCAACGGTAAGCTGCACCGCGAATTTGCGTGCAAGGATTTTGTGACCGCTTTCGGCAATATGGCGCGCGTGGCGCTAGTGGCCGAAAAAATGGACCATCACCCGGAATGGTTCAATGTCTGGAACAAAGTGGTCATCGATTTGGCCACGCACAGCGTCAAAGGTATCAGCGACTACGACTTTGTGCTGGCCGAGAAAATCAACGACATCTTTGGCGGCTGACTCTTCTGCCAAATCTACGGGGCTCCCCCTCCACACCGAAGCGGCTTGCCCATTTCGGGCACGGGCATGGGAATGGATTCGCCAGGTGAGTTGGTTTCATTCCGCAACCACCAACACCTTGTAGTGGCTGACCTTTAAGGTCGGTTCTTTTCTCTCGGAGGGGCGCCCTTTAACTTGAATTGTCGCGGGGTGAGGGATCTACTTCTCGGTTTTTGCGTGGGCATTTTCGGGGCTACTTCCATCGTTCAGAAACTCCAAAGTCTGTTTTCAGCGGCGCTCATCGCACGGTTTGTTGGAATCACGAATCCAGCACAGACTTGGGCGATTTTTCACGTTGACACTTACGATTGGCGATGCTAAAAACCGCTCACAGAGAAGCTCTTTGGTGGTGAGTCTCCTATCGAATTGCCGAAAGCAACCCGCGAGTGAGGCCGCAGGACCTGCCTGGCAGGGCAGGCCTGCTGAGCCGCCCGAGGGCTTCGACATGCAACACCCCACCCACCCCGGGAGGTGAAACCGCGGTCGTTTCACCTCCTTTTTGTTCCCGTTCCCACGTAACCTTCAGCCGGCTTCCGATCCTTGTTGCCAAGCGACTCAACAAAGGCCAGTGCCTCCGAGTCCGAGTGCGTAACCGTCCTTGTAGGCGCTTCGTTGTCGTCATCCTACACGTGTGACTTATGTGCTGGGACATCACCGCCGACCTTTAGGTCGGTTCTTTTCCCTTGTAGGGGCGCAGCCTGCTGCGCCCTCCCTTCAACCAAGTTTCCGCCTAACGATGCTGTTAGGAAACCCACGTCTTTAGGAGGCGGGAGCTTTGGCTCCCGCGTAAATCGCCCCTCATCAAGCGGGCTTTAGCCCCTGAAGCAACGCTCTCGAGTTCTAAAACGACCCCTCTTCTTCCCACGTTTGGCTCCGCCCCTCTCTCAGTTAAGATTGGGCCAGCAAGGCAAATGCGCCCAACGAGGTGAAAGAACTCTTTGGCCCCACCGCTCCTGCTTCTAAAAAACGTAACCGTGATGCGCGGCGACCACGCCGCCCTCCGCAATGTGAACCTGGAGATCGCCACAGGCGAGCACGTCTGCATCCTGGGACCGAACGGCTGCGGCAAATCCACGCTCATCAAAACGATTACCCGCGAATGCTACCCGCTGGCGCCCGCCGTTGCGACGCCCGCCGTTGCGACGAAAGATGGCTGCGCGATTTCGATTCTCGGCCGCGAGCGATGGAACATCTTCGAATTGCGCTCGCTGCTGGGAATCGTTTCGCCGGATTTGCTGGCTTCCTGCACCACGGACGCAACGGGACGCGACGTGGTGCTCTCCGGATTCTTCAGCAGCACGCGCATTTTCCCGCACCACCATCCGGATCCACAGCATCTGGCGCGC